>Ga0080064_1003961_pt1 | contig 20035 bp, 19 predicted proteins | sample Subgrocontami54m_FD_69260 | JGI IMG/M metagenome (GOLD analysis project Ga0080064, IMG submission 69260) | Subsurface groundwater microbial communities from S. Glens Falls, New York, USA - GMW46 contaminated, 5.4 m (SPADES assembly) (version 2) ...
ACTTCATCAGAGGGCGGCCCCGGCCGCGCGCCCCCGGCCGCCGGCCGAGCCACGCCGCCGCCACCGCGACCCCAGCGGCTAAGATCGCCCGCGTCATCCCACCCTGGAACTGCGGAGTGTAAAAGAAAGCCGGGAAGGGCGGCTGCTGGAGAGCTTCCCCCAGAAACCAGGCGGTGATTCCCAGCTCCATCGGCTGCGTGAGAGCAAGGCCGACGGCCCCGGCAAACAGGACCTTGACGCACCGCCGGGCCAGCATCCCTTCGTCCGCGAAGGAATGCCGCCCCGCTCGCAGAACGAACAGGCCCCACGCCACTCCCCCCAGAACCAGCGACAAGCTGAGGAGCGCGAAGTAGTCGAGCAGACTGAGCAGGAAATCCGCGAGCCCTTGCATAGGACGCTATTTCTCCCGAGGCGCGGCCACCTGGAAGCGCACGACTCCTTGCGTGAAATGGCCGTCAATGGCGAGCACGTTGTAACGCAGCAGGTAGCGCCCTGCCGGGAGGCCCGGGAGCTCCACCTCGACCTCACCCTGGCTCTTGCCCGGGGTGAGTTTTAGAGACCGCTCGCCGCCATCGGCGCTGACCAGAAGAACTTTTGTGAATGGCAACTGCACCTTCTGGCTGAAGCTGAAAACCACGGTCGTCGGCGTGTCAGGCTTGACCGGACGATCCCCCAGCGAGGTCTTGACCACCAGGGCGTGACCGGCGGCCGATTCGGCCCCCAGGCAAAGCAGCAGCAAGAGAAGGAGCGCGGTTGTAATCCTGCCGCGCCCTCCTCCTGACACCGCCGTGTGCCTTCTATCCTCTGCGTTCATGCTCGGGTCGTCATGCGCCGGCAATAGGTCCTGCTTCGCTCCTCGCCGGGGATTGTGGAGTTGGCCATCCTCAATTGCATGGAACTCCGGAACCCCTAATTCCAAAATCCAGAGGTACATTCCTGCCGCTCATGCGGCCAACAGTCAGCAACGATTCCGTAACGCGCCGGCGGTTACGCGAGAAATTTGGGAAATTCACGATCCGGCCGAAGCCTGGCAGGAGGGACCTGGCCGGAAACCTCCCCGGGTGCTCAAGCACAAACGAGGAGGTTGGAGCGGCGCAGGATCTTGCGGGCGAGGCCGGTGAGCGGAAGCCGGGGCAGGCGGGAGAGGCGCACCCAGCATCCGTTGGCGTGGCTGTCGCGCGGGGCGCCGCGCAGGACCGTGACCTGGTAGTCGGTGTCGGTGATGGAGTGGCGCAGCCGGAAAAGGACGGCGGGCTTTTTGCCCGAGGCGCCATTGCGGGCCGGGGTCTGCGGCAGCTCCCACATCCGGGGCATGAGCGAAGCGTCCGGGGCGCGCCGGGTGAGCAGGACGGCGTCCTTGCGGGCGGCGAGCGAGAATGCGACCTGTTGCTTCTTCGAGCGGGGCAGCGCGGCCCGGCTCGGCGTGGCGCCGCGCGTGCGGCACCAGGCAAAGACTGGACAGCGGTCGCAGCGGGGCGCGCCCGGCAGGCAAACGGTCGCGCCCAACTCCATCATGGCCTGGTTGAAGTCGCCGGGACTGTGGCGGCTGAGGAGCGATTGTGCCTGGCGCCAAAGCTCGCGCTCTGGAGCCTGCGTGCCGGAGAGCCGCCGGAGGACGCGGGCTACGTTGCCGTCCACCAGCGCCTCCGCCCGGCCAAAGGCGATGCTGGCGATGGCGGCGGCGGTGTAGCGGCCGATGCCGGGCAGCGCCCGGAGCTCTTGTGCGCTGCGCGGGAAGCGGCCGCGGCGCTTGCGGACAATCACTTTCGCGGCGGCGCGCAGGCCGCGGGCGCGCGCGTAGTAGCCCAGACCGCTCCAGGCGGCGAGCACGGAGGATGCGCGCGCCGCAGCCAGCTTCTTCACGCTGGGAAAGCGCCGCAGGAAGTCTTTGTAGTGGGAGAGGACGGCTGCCACCCGCGTCTGCTGCAGCATTATCTCGGAGACCCAGATGCGGTAGGGATTGCGGGTATTGCGCCAGGGCAGGCCGCGGCGATGGCGGCGGTACCAGCCCAGCAAGCGCTCGCGAAAGCGGCGGCGGACGAGGTCGGCGGGATTCCCGGTGAAGAGATTCATGCAGGCTTGGGCCGCATTCTATCGAAAGGGCGGCCCCGTCAACCTTCCATTCTTTGGGATTGTCATCCCGAGGAGCGCAGCGACGAGGGATCTGCTTTTCGGTGAAAAACAGCGGATTCCTCGCCCGCCGTGGCGGGCTCGGAATGACAATCCTTGGAAGTCGCGGGATCTCAGCTGGGCCGCTCGGCGCAAAAAGAAAAGGGCTGGCTTGCGCCAGCCCTGCAACCTGCGAATCCTGAGAGCTACTCCGGCGGCGGATTGGGCTGCTCTTCCTTGGCGGCGGCTTCCTTCTCCGCAGCTTCCTTCTCCGCCTGGGCACGTTTCTTCTGAAGCTCCGCCAGGTTCCCCTGGCCGTGCTTCAGGGCGTTTTGGTAGAGCTCGCGGCGCGATTCGTCGGTCTCGTTGGCCACCATCTCTTCATAGCGCTTTAGCCCTCTTTCGGTGGCCGCCTCGTTTTGCTTGAGATCTTCGACTTGTTTCTTGGCCTCGTCGGCCTGCTGGGCCTTGGTCATAGGGGCCTCTTCGCCCTCGTCCGCGGCCTTCTCCTCGCCTTCCTTGGCTTCAGACTGGCCCTTCTCCTCCGAGGACTGTGTGGAAGACGGAGAGGCCGACGCCGAGCCGGAGGCGGCGGTCCCCTGCGGCAGGTCTTCGTCGGTGATGACCTTCTTGGGCTTCTTGGCCTTTTCCTGGCGGGCGACGTCGCCCAGCGACTGCTGCTCCTCGGACTGCGCCCACCCGCTGGCCGCCACCAGCAGGCTCACCAGCGTGACCAGAATGGCGGTGCGCAGCGTCTTCACAACGAACTTCATCTCAATCCTCCTTAATACGAAAGCTCCCGGAAGGCAATCGCATTGGGCGGGCGAGGCGCTTTCTTCTGGGCCAGCGCGCAACTGTCGTAGTTAATGACGGCGCTGCCACCCAGGACCGTATCCACCAGCGACTGCTGGCCAGCCAGCACCGCCCCGTAGATGTTGGTCTTGTCGGCGCCGCCGCCGGTGAAGCTGATCACGCCCTTCACCAAGATTAGACCATAGAACTGCAAGCCGCCGTTGATTTCCAGGTCTCCATCCACCACCAGGATGCCGTTGCCCTGGCTGGCGGAGGTGATCTTGAGGTTGCCCGGGACATAGGTGATCTGGGAGGCCATGCCGGGCGGCCCGATGGGGCTATCCGGCGGGGTGGGCGGGAAGGCCGGCGGCACGCCAAAGGTCTGGCTGGTGTGCAGCCCGCAGTTGAGCGGCGAACCGGTGCAGGTGTAGTTGTAGGGCGGGTCGGTGACCTTGGCGGTGCTGCCGTCATTCTTGTACTTGTCAATCAGCGAAGGAATGTCGTAGACCCAAGGCTTGTTCTGGGCGATGCCCTCGTTTTGTGGAGTAGTCGGATCGTCCAGGCCGGAGGTGATGCTCTCCGACGCGCCGGGATTGTCCACGGTGCTGGAGGAGTAGATCCCGTACTTGCTTCTGTCGCAGATTTTGCCCGGCTGGTTGACGCAGGTGGTGACGTCCTTGCCGCCCACCTTTACGGTGGTGCACTTGCAGTTGCAGTTGTCGAAGGCGTTGACGATCAATTGCCCGACGAGGTTCACGTGGTCCTGCGAGTCCACGGCGGCGTTGGTGATGGTGGGCGGGTCGAGCGCCACCTCCATCTGGGTCATGCGCCGCGCCCCGGTGGGAGTCACGGCCAGCGAGGTGACGATGTACACCGTCTTCAGCATCTGCCAGCCTCCGGGCGGAGGACCGGGGATGGCGGCGGGGTCGGTGTCACAGGCCGGGTAGTTCCCGGGCTTGAGCGTCTGATTCGCTCCATCCCAGCAGACCGGAATGGTGTTATCGGCAACGGCGCCGGTGACCAAGCCGTAGCTGGCGCCGCCCTGGAAGGCGGTGTTGTTGGCCTTCATGGTAATGCGCACCCACTTGTAGTCCAGAGCGCCCGCAGTGGCCGTGAAGGGGGCGTCGCTGTCGCGGTAGAACACGGAGCCGGCGGGTGGCCCGGCTGCGCAGGGGATGCCGATGCCCGGGTTGGCCAGGAGGGGGGCCCCCCCCGCCGCCACGAAGTTCTCGTGACAGAACTCGTTGTCGAAGTAGGCGTTGGCGGCGGCGGTGGGATCAATGGCCGTCACTGCCTCCACCGTCCCGTCGGCTCTCTTGCCGGGATTGCGGACGTAGACGATGGAACCCGCGGGGCCGGGGAGCGCGACCGGAGGGAGGATGCGGTGCGGGGGCGCATTCTCGGGCATGAGTCGCTCGCGGGCCTCCTGCACCCCCGACCAGGCGGCGTCGTAGGAGCGCTGGGACTGGCGGAAGTTGTCGTTGACCGCGGTCTCCACGTCGGCGACGTACATCATCTCAAAGGCCACGGCGGCCAACAGCATGAGCGCGAACAGCGCGATCAGCAGCGCCACCCCCCGCTCCTTCTTCGATCTCGCTCTCCGGTCCTTCATAAGTCCTCCCTCAGTTGTTGATGCGCGCGGCGGCGGTCATGGAAACGGCGGGCCGCATGCGAGTGTCGATGTCGGTGCCCTCGGGCCCGGCCAGCACGTTGATGGTGATGCGGATGGTGCGGATGCCCGACATGGAAGTGGGGTTGGCAACGATGTCCAAGGGCAGGGCCAGCAGCGCCCCGTTGGTGTCGTAGGCCTGGAAGACGGGCGCGGCCTTGTAGGCGCCGTAGAGCGTGTCGTTGGCAACCAGGCCGGTGGCCAGGGGCGAGGTCCCGGCGATGGGGAACGCTCCCCCGCTGTTGATCACGTTATCCACTTCCTGGTTGAAGTTGGGGGCCTGCCCCAGGGGAGGCCCAGCCGTCTTCACCACCTGGCTGCGCCGGATGGTGCAGGGGCACCTGCCTCCATTGGACTGGAGCTGGTACTGGATGTTATCCACCTGGCCGTCGCCATCCACGTCGCCCTCGAACCACAGCAAGGTCGGACTCACCCGCACCAGGCCGACGGCGTTGCGGGTGTCGTCGTTGGACACCAGGTTGGTGGTGTACATGCGCTTGTTGGGATAGCCGGAGGTGTGCAGGTCGCGCACCATCTGGTCCAGGAACTCGCGAGCCTCCTGGGTGAGGTCCATCTTGACGTCTTCCTGGCGGGCGCGCTTCTGCACCATGTCGATCTGCTGGAAGACCACGCCGGTCACGAGCATGAGGATGACCACCACGGTCAGCAACTCGATCAGCGAGAAGCCCTTCTGGGGCCGGCGAACTTCGTTCTTCCCTTTCATCCCATTCTCCTCTACTGGCCTGCGATGGCGCGCAGGGTGACCGGCACCGCAAAAAACGGCAGGGAACCGGTGGCGGTGGAGATCTGCTTGCGCGCCGAGACTGTAACCAGCTTGGTGAATCCCGTCATGGCGGTCACGTTCCAGCGGATCTCATAGGTCACCCGCGAACCGGCGGGGCCGCAGGTGGTGTACTGCATGGCATAGCCGGCGGGCACCGCCGCCAGGTCCTGGGTGAAATTGATGTTCCCCTGATTGAAGCCGGCGGCGATCAGGTTGGCGCCGCCCACGTTGGGATTGATGGTGCGGAGCACACCGGCGCAGTCGGCGATGATGATGTAGGGCGGATTCATGGGGGGGTTGGCCGGGCGGGAGGTGATCTGCTCCAGCACCATCTGGGCCAGGGCGGTGGAGGCGGTGTCCAGCTTGTTGCGGTTGTTGTTGACGATGGCGGTGCGCACCAACTCCATGCTGCCCATCATCCCCACCACCAGCACCAGCATGGCAATGAGCAGTTCGATCATGCTCATGCCGGACTGGCCGCGGCGCTTGGCTGCTCCCGCCGGTCTGGTCGTCCTCATCGTTCTCGGCCTTCTCATCGTTCTCCTCAGGCGCATGGGATTCGCTCCCTCGGTTCCCGGTTCTCTCTACTGCCAGGTGGTCCCGCTATAGGTCCACACCCGGATGCGGCCCGCCGGGGTCACGGAAACCGCCGCCCAGCCTACCGCTCCGAAGGCCCGGGTCTGGCTCATGTAATAGACAAAGCCGACGGCGCCGGCGTTGGTGTTGCACACCGATATGGCGTTGACAGGCGGCGTCGCATTGCCAGGGCCCACGCAGGGCAATCCCCGGGAGTTGAACGAGGGCAGGACGGCGGCGTTCTGGGGTACGAAGGTGGCGCAGCACTGGCCGGTCAGGTTGCCGGTGTTGGGCGCACCCGCGGCGACCACGGTGACGCTCTGCGGGAGCTGGATTATGGGCTCCGGGGCCGGCGCGGCATTTTCCCAGACCCCGTTGTTGTTCAGATCCACATACGCGACTCGGCCCCCCTGAATCGCGGCCGTCCTGACCGTGTAGTAGCGGTTGGCGCGCACCGCCAGCTGGCGGCACTGCTGCATGATCCCCGCCACCTCCGATGCCGCCGACCGCAGACGGATACCGTTCATGGTGTTCATGATGCCGGGCGTGGCAATGGCCGCGACCACCATGATGATGGCAATCACCACCAGTAACTCGATCAGGGAAAAACCGCCGTGCCTGTTCTTCATTTGCGCTTTCTCGGCGCGATGGGGAATTCGCCCGCGCCTTCAGCCTTTCAGGGGGAGAGATTGAAAGCGATATTACCACAGTCCTATAAGCATCCGGGCTGCCATTCCAGTTGATATGATGCATGCCAATGAAAACAAAGAGGCTTTGGAAGAATCTTGCCGGAGGCCCGCGTCAATATTCCAACGAGTAATGTAACCGTTTGTTACATTTTAGGAATACGTTGTGCGAGACGTGGCGGCGAGTCAGGGCGAGGTGGCGCTGGTCTCCGAGTGTGCGACCGCGACCCACCCGCCCTTGACCTGCTGCCAGACGGTCAGCATGCGCAGGGTGGTTTCGCCGCCGGAGGCGGCGCGCAGGGTGATGGTGTAGGCCACGATCATGTCGTTGCCGCTGGGGCGCACCGCCAGCTCACCCAGAGAGTAGTCCGCGACTTGCAGCGCCTTCAGGCGCTCCAGGGCTTGGGCGCGGTCCCGGACCCCGTTCGCAGTCACTTCCACAAAGGTGGGGGCCAGACGCCGCTCCACCTGGGTCCAGTTCCTGGCCTTGATCTCCTGCCACAGCAGGCGCTCGAACTGCTCGGCGCCGGTGGCGTTGGACCAGGCCGTGGGCTTCTGCTCCCACATGGTGCAGCCGGCCAGGCTGAGGGCGAGGAGGGAGGCGAGCAGGGCCCCGGCGCGCGCTTTGCGACACTTGGACACAGCGCCGGATTCTACCGCAAGCCGGCGAGTTTCGGGCGCGTTTCTGCATCACGGGGACGGAGCAGGTCCTTCGCTCGACAAGAAGCAAGGGCGTCTCGCTCAGGATGACAAGCTAAAAACAAAACGGCCGCTCCGAGGAGCGGCCGCTGGGTGGGAAAACGCCGCGGGTTCAGTCGCCCAAGACTTCCTCTTTGACCGGCTCAGAAGCGGCCGCGGGAGCAGGCCGGGCGGCCAGCACATTCACGGGGACGAAGGAGCCGCTCGCCGGCTGCTCGCCCAGGATGTGCTGGCGATAGAGCTTGGCCATGCGGGCGTCTTCCTCCTGCTTCGCCTTTTGGTCGCGGGCGCGGAGCTTCTCGTCGCGCGCGGTCTTGGCGATGCCCAGCTTGTCCAGGTCGCGCTGCTCCTCGTTGGTGATGAGCTGGGTGTTGAGCTGGAAGACGTCGTTCTTGGTCTGCTGCAGGCTGACGTTCTTCCCGCCGGCGAAAATCTCATGCCGCCCGTGCTCGTCGTACCACTTGGTGAGGGTGGCGGTCATGTGCATCTTCTCGATGATGTTGCGCCAGCCCACGCCGGTGTTGTAGGCGCAGAAGCTGATCTCTCCCTCTTGCGTGGCGTAGGGGATAATGCACTGCTCGGTGCGCCGGAAATCGTAGTTGAACAGGTCCTGGAACCACATGCCGGCGACGAACAAGATGTTCCAGCGGTCCTGGCGGCGCTTCTCGATGTCCTCCAAGGTACGGTCGGCGCCCACCTTGCCGTAACCGCCGGTCTGCGCTTTCTTGCTGACGCCAAAACCCTTATCGAGCTTCTTCAGCAGCGAGAAGATGGTGAAGTGAGTGGTGGTCTGGAAGGGGTCGTAGTTGCGGGCCACAGCCAGGGCCATGCCCAGCACGGAGAGGAACTTGCCGCGGCCGGCGTCGGTGACCTTGGCCACGTCCTTGGCCAGCTGGTCGGCGTTGAGGAAGGCGGTGATGGGCGCCGCCTCCTTGGTTTCTTTGTCCACCATGATGCCCATGCCGACACCGCAGTTGGGGTGGCAGCCGCAGCTCATCTGGCCCCAGGAAGCTTCCGGGCCATGCACCAGATCGGCCCAGTCGGAGAAGGTGGTCATGAACGAGAGCGGGAACCAGTCGCGAATGGGCTCGCCCAAGCCGGTCTGGCTCTTCACGTCGTGGGCCAGGTGGGAGAGGGTGTAGCGCTGGGCTGTGCGGCGCTCGTCGCTCACCGCCTCGTCGCGCCCGGTGAACGACACCGGCTGGAAGGAGCAGAAAGAGATGATGCGCGGATTATCGAGCGCGAACTTGATGATGCGTCCCACCTGCTCGTTGTTGATGCCGTTGATGATGGTGGTCACCGGCACCACGTCCACGCCGGCCTTGAACAGGTTCTCGATGGCCTTGAGTTTGACGTCGAACAGGTTGCCGACCTTGCGGTGGGCGTTGGGGGCGTTGCCGATGCCGTCGAACTGCAGGTAGGCGTAGCGCAGCCCGGCCTCGGCCGTCTTGCGGCAGAACTCCTCGCTCTTGGCGAACTCGATGCCGTTGGTGGCCGCCTGCACGCTGTTGTAGCCCACTTCACGCGCATAGCGCACCGCGTCCAGGAAGTAGGGGGACATGGTGGGCTCGCCGCCCGAGAACTGCACCGACATCTGCCGCTTGGGCTTGATGGTGATGGCGTTATCCAGCAGGGTCTTGATGTCGTCCCAAGTCAGCTCATGCACGAAGCCCACCTGGTTGGCGTCCATGAAACAGGGATCGCACATCATGTTGCAGCGGTTGGTGAGGTCCACGGTGAGCACCGCTCCCCGGCCGTGCTTGATGGTGCTGGTCCCGTGGTTGTGCAGCTTCTCATCGGCGTGGGCGCGGATGTCGCGGCCGGGGAAGGAGTCCTCCAGGTGCTTGAACATCGGCGGATCGATGGACATCACGTCCTCGAAGTGGCCGTGCTTGGGGCAATCCTTCACCATCAGGATCTTGCCGTCGCGCTCGATGATCTGCGCCTTGATCTCGCCTACCTTCTGGTTGAGCAGGACCTCGTGGGGCAGCTTGCCGTCCAGGATCTGCTGGCGAATCTCCGGCACGCAGCGGGGGCAGAGCGAATCGGTGGTGCGCGGCCAGCCCAGCGGGGGCTTGGTCTTCTGATACGACTTCAGCAGAGGCTTCTCCGACCACGCGGGGGTGAAGGTGGGATTGGGGCGAATGGTATTGAGCCGGTCGTACACGTGCCAGGCTCCCGTCGCCGCCAGCACCAGCCCTTTCTCGACGTACTTGATCGGCTTGCGCATTCTTGCTCTCCTCCACCAGAAATGTCGTCTCCACACCCGGGCGGAAACCGCCCTGGAGACACTCTCCCCTGGGGACTGGGGTAGGCAAAGGCTAAGGGATTGCCCAGGTCCCCCCAACCCAGAATCCCCCAAAGGGGAGAAATTGCGGTTCAGCGGTGCGATGCTGCATTGAACGGCTGCCGAGATTACGCGATAAAGCCTTGCGAATCAATAAGAATCAGCCTATCACGTCACAACCGCCTGTGACGGCCCGGGAGCCGGCAGAGGATGGCGCGCGAGAAGCCCTGGGGAGTGCTACCCACGTGCGTTATCCTCCGCTCTGAGAGTGACCTAACCCGAAGTGGCAGCGTCTAATAGACAAAGTCACGGAATCCGCTGTCGTTCGAGGGCTCGCGTGGAGGCGGAGTACAAAGGCGAGGTCGTACGTTCCCGTTCGCTCCAGGGTTTCCGGCTGGTCGAGACGAGGTTCCGTGGAGCCGCGCGTTTGCGCCGCCACTCGCATTCCCATCCGTACATTTCCTTTCTCTTTCAAGGCTCCTATGTCGAGCAGGTGGGAGCCCATTCCTCCCCCTGCGCCCCGGGCTGCGCTGTTTTTCATCCCAGCGGAGAAGTGCACAGTGACAGCTTCGGCGCTTTTGGCGCTCACGTGCTGAATCTGCAACTGGATTCTGACTGGCTCTCGGAGGCCCTGGGCAGTGCGGGCTTGCAGAAAGACAGAACCGCCCTGCCGGAGATGGAAGCGCTTTCCTGCGGGTTTGCGCTTCAGTCGGGACTTGAGGATCTCGACCTTCCCGAAGTGAAAGATATCGCCCTTGAGTTGCTGTCCTTAATTGACTCTTCCCAGGGTCTGCCGTACTGCGTGCCGGCATGGATGAACAGGGCGGTGCGACTGATCCAGGACGCGTACAGCGATCCGCGCTCCGTCACGTTGGAGAAAGTCGCTACAGCATGTGGCGTGCATCCGATTCATGTTTCCAGGAGCTTTCGCCGGTACACCGGCCGAACCCTCTCTCAGCATGTCCGGGAACTGCGGATCCGAGAGGCGATTCGGATGCTGGTAGAGACCGAGTCATCGATCTGCGACGTCGCGCATGCCTGCGGCTTCTCGGACCATGCCCATCTCTGCCGATCACTGAAGAGCATTGCTGGGCTCACTCCGGCGGGAGTACGGCACAGGTTCGCTCCGGGCCGAACAACGTCTGAGGTTAATTAGGTTCAAGACCGCCCAACCACGGCTGGATACGATCCCCACATATGAGGTTCGAGTTGGGTGTGCTGTTTCTTTTCTCCGCCGCCGCAGCAGCAGCCAGCACGCAGGGAGTCCGCTACGATCTCCGTGTGCAGGTCTTACCCGCGGAACACCAGATCGCCGTGAATGGAACGTGGTCGATTCCACGGCAGCTCTGGCAGTCGACGGACCGTAAGACCGGGGTGTACCGCCTAACCTTCTGGATCTCACCAAAGATGCGAGATTTGAGTTTTCGGCGTCTCCGCGAACCGGCGCAATCCGCCAGGATCGAGCCGGTTTGTGTGGAGGACGGGGCAGACAAGAAGTGTCATCTGGATCTTTCCATTGCGAAGGCAGAGGATGTCGTCGTCCTTGATGTGAGTTACCGCTCGGACGGCACGGCAGCTCCCCAATTCAGAGTCAACGACGATGGCGCGTTTGCCGGAGGCGGCGGCGAACTTTGGTACCCGCAGCTCTCCTTCGGCATCCGGGATCGGGGGAGACTCAGATTTACAGTCCCAAAAAGTTGGGTCGTCGTCTCGAACGGTAGGCGGCTTCACGCGAAAAACTCTGGCGCGCAGCGGGAGTTTTCGTTTGCCGCCTCGGAGCCTGTGAAATTCGGCTTTGCTGCGGGAGAATATCGGCATCTTCGCGAGGGCCGCCTGAATCTTTATTTGTTGCGCGGACGGCCGGGCGCCCCCGAGCTGCTCCACAAGACTTCGCAGGTTCTGGACGTTCTAACTGCCTCCTTTGGAACATTTCCCCACCAGCAATTCAGTCTGGTGGAAGTGGATTTCAAATCGAGGGTCCTGGGCACGAGTGAGTACGGCTTCCTCCTTGCAGACAAATCTCAGTTCGATTCGTCATTCAACATTGCCTACTGGGCACATGAGATGTCGCATCAGTGGTGGGGGAACCTGGTGAAAGCAAAAGGCGGCACACCCGGGCAGATGATGATGACCGAGGGGATGGCGCAATTCGGCGCGCTGCTTGCGGTGGACAAAATCGAAGGAGCCGCCGCCGCAGAAGCTTTCCGCAAGCGGGGCCTATTGACTCACGCACAGTCCATCGAAGGATACCGGGAACTGTTGCAGCAGGGGCGCGATCTGCCCCTGGCGGTCCATATCCCTCAAACGCAGGATCAGGTCTTGCTGATGCACCGGCTGGCGAACTCCAAGGGCATGATGGTGTTGTGGATGCTGAAGGATGAGATCGGCGAGAAAGAATTCTTGAAGGCTGTGAGAGAGTTTCTGAAGCGGCATGCGAACTCCGAATCTTCCTGGGCGGACTTCGAGCGGTCCGTTGGAGACGCTACCCGCCGGGACCTGACCTGGTTTTTTCAGCAATGGACCCGGCAAACCGGATTGCCCGGGCTGAGATTGCAGTGGACGCAACAAGCCGGATCTGTAGAGCTCACCGTAAACCAGTGCTCGCGGCCTTACTACAGGTTCGACGCCGTCCCTCTAAGACTTCACGGTGCGAGCGCCGACGCCTGGAAAAACGTCACGATTGCGGCGGCGGACTCTCAGCAATTTCAGTTCCCGTCCTCTGCTGTGACCAACGTCGAGCTTGATCCTCAACAGCAGATGCTTTGGACTTCCGAGTGTCCTTCCCAAGGGGGCGCTCCCGGAAGGGGCCGCGAAGCTCACTGATTCCATGAAAACCATCGGATTGATCGGCGGCATGAGCTGGCAGTCCTCCGCGGAGTACTATCGGCTTATCAACGAGGGCGTGAACGCGCGCCTCGACGGCCACAACAACGCAAAGAGTTTGATGGTGACCGTCAACTTCCACGACATTGAAACACAGCAGCACCAGGGGCGATGGGATGAGCTGGGCCGGCAAATGGCGCTTTCAGCCCGGCAGCTTCAAGCAGGAGGGGCTGACTTCATCGTTCTGTGTACGAACACGATGCATCTGGTAGCCGAGGAAATCGAACGCGCCACGGACCTGCCGCTTCTGCACATTGCGGACGCTACGGCGCAGGCCGTCCAGCGTGCCGGCATCCAGCGAGTGGGCCTGTTGGGAACACGCTTCACGATGGAGAAGGAGTTCTATCGGGGACGCCTTCAGTCGAGGCACGGGATCGAGGTAATCGTGCCCAGCGCGCAGGATCAGGAAACTGTCCACAGGATTATTTATGAGGAGCTCTGCCACGGCGCCGTGCGAGATGTATCCCGGGAGGAATACAGGAGAGTCATGCAGACACTCCAAGCGAGCGGGGCGGATGCGATCGTCCTGGGTTGCACGGAGATCGGTCTGCTTGTGAAGGCGGAGGATTCCCCTGCTCCGCTCTTCGACAGTACTCGCATTCATGCCCAGCAGGCGGTGGAAACGGCGCTCGCTGACGGCGCGTAGCCGTCGGCGGGAAGGTTGGCGAGCGAGGGTGTGAAGTGCTGGGTGACCAAGCGCCAAGGCCGTCCGACAGGACGGGCTACCTGGCGCGGGTGGCTCCAGGCGCCGGGCCGGACGTATACTCCGTTCCCGGCTGTATGAAGCGGCTGATGCGCTCCCTGTTCTTAATCCTGTTCGCTACCTACGTCCTTTTCTTCCTCTACTTCTATTTCTTCGCCGATCGCCTGGTGTTCCAGCCCCATGCGGCGAGCTACCGCGAGGGCGGCCGGTTCATAAAAATCCCGACGGGGGATGGGGTTCGCGTGGCCGCGCTGTATCTGCCCAACCCGCAGGCGCGCTACACCTTGTTGTTCAGCCACGGCAACGCCGAGGACCTGGGCGACAACCTCGACTTCCTGGAGGAGTTGCAGCGGGCGGGCTTTGCCGTCCTGGCGTGGGACTACCGCGGCTACGGCGCCAGCGAGGGCACTCCTTCGGAGAAGACGCTCTACACCGACGAGCAAGCGGTGTACGACTACCTGGTGCGGGAGCTGAAGACGCCGCCGGAGCGCGTCTTCGTATTAGGGCGATCGCTGGGCTCGGTGGCGGCGGTGGACCTGGCGGCGCGCCAGCCCGTCGCCGGCTTGATCCTGGAGGGCGGGCTGGTCTCCGGCCAGCGCGTGCTTCTTCCCTTCCCGCTCTTCCCTTTCGACCGCTTCCACAACCTGGAGAAGATGGGCCGGGTGCGCTGTCCGGTGCTGATCATCCACGGGAAGGCGGACAATGTGATTCCCTTCCAGCACGGCGAAGCTCTTTTTCGCGCGGCCCATGAGCCCAAACGCAACTGGTGGGTGGAAAACGCCGGCCACAACGACCTCGCCTACCTCACGGGGCCGGAGTACGGGCGGAAGTTTCAGGAGTTTGCCGCCTGGGTGGAGCAGCAGAAAAAGCCTTGAACGGAAGGAAAATCCCCACCCCTTCGGCTTCGCTCAGGGCAGGCTTTGTCGCTCCAAGAGCGGGAGCGACAAGGGTGGGGCACCCCCGAAGAGTTCTTTGAGCGGGAAGGGTGAGTCAGCCCCCGGAGGGTGGCGGGCGAGGTGCTCCCCGTTGACCCTTTCAGAACGCGGACGTCATAATCACCCAGCCTGGCAATTCCCCGCTTCCAACCAGAAGTGGGAGCAATCGACATCAAACCGCGGATTCTGCCGCTGGCAGCGCTGCTGGCCGGCGTGACCCTGCTGGCCGGATGCGGCGGCGGCAACAAGCATGCCCGCACCCGCGTCCCCGCGCCTCCTCCGACCTCGGCGGAAACCTTCAACATCCCCGCCAACGCCAAGCCCCTGTTCGTGGAAACCGGATTGGCGAGCTGGTACGGGCCTCCGTATCACAACCGGCCCGCGGCCAACGGCGAGATCTATGACATGAACGCGCCCACGGCGGCGCACCGCACGCTGCCGCTGGGCTCCATCGTGCGCGTGACCAATCTGAGCACCGGGCAACGGACGCTGGTGCGCATCAATGACCGCGGGCCCTTCATCGAGGGCCGGATCATCGACCTCTCGCTGGCCGCGGCCAGCGAGATCGGCGTGCGCCGGGCAGGCATAGCCAAGGTGCGGGTGGAGGTGATGCGCGCTCCGGCGCCGCTCGACTCGGGCGGACGCTGGGCGGTGCAGATCGGCGCCATCAAGGATGAGGGGACCGCCGCCCAACTCAAGGACAAGCTCGCCCGCCGCTACCGCTCCGCCAAGGTGCTGTCGTTCCCCAGTCCCACCGGCGACTGGTGGGTGCGGGTGCGCGTACTGCAAGACGACCGCAAGCGCGCCCAGGAAGTGGCCCGCGACACCCATACCCCGCAGGGCGATGTCTTCCTGGTGAGACTGGACTAGCCTCCAGAACCGCCGGTTGGATTTACAATCCTCCCATGTCCGGCTGCCTGTTCTGCCGCATCCTGAGCGGCGAGATCCCGGCGAAGAAAGTGTATGAGGACGACCACGCCTACGCCTTCGAGGACATCAATCCCCAGGCGCCCACACACATCCTCATCATTTCCAAGAAGCACTTGAAGGGGCTGAAGGAAGCCACCGCCGAGGACGCGGAGCTGCTGGGGCACTGCCAGTTGGTGGCGGCGCGCATCGCGCGCGAGCGCAAGATCGAAGACGGCTATCGCACGGTGTACAACGTGGGGCCGCGGTCAGGACAGTCCGTCTTCCACCTGCACCTGCACCTGCTGGGCGGACGGGACCTGCGCTGGCCTCCCGGCTAGTTGGACGTACAATGCTTACGGTTTTCAGGGACACGCGAGATTCCGGCTAAGGAGGATTATCCAGATGAAGATCCTAGGTTCCCTGCTCCTCGCCCTCTCTGTCTGCGTCCCGGCCATGGCGCAAGGCCACTCGGCCCATCTCGCGGCCAAGCCGGCCACTCTGATGTCCGGCATCGGCGACCTGGACCATCCGGTCACGACTGCCAGCCCGGAGGCGCAGAAGTTCTTCAATCAGGGCCTGCGCCTGATTTTCGGCTTCAACCACGACGAGGCCGCCCGCTCCTTCCGGCGCGCCGCCGAACTCGATCCCAAGATGGCCATGGCCTACTGGGGCATCGCGGAAGCCACCGGTCCCAACTACAACGACCCGGCGAGCGAAGAGCGTTTCCAGGACGCCCATGAGGCCATCCGGAAGGCCGTGGACCTCTCCGCCGGCGTCTCGGCTTCCGAACGGGAGTACATCCTGGCCATGGCCAAGCGCTTCCCTGAGGCTGGCGCCGAGCGCCGCAAGGCGGCCGAAGCGTATCGCGACGCCATGCGCGAACTGAAGAACAAGTTTCCCGACGACCTGGACGCTGCGGCGCTCTTCGCCGAGTCCAGCATGAACCTTCACCCCTGGGGCCTGTGGATGCAGGACGGCACCCCGCGCGAAGGGACCGAGGAGATCGTGGCCACGCTGGAGTCCGTTATCAAGCGCGATCCGAACCACATGGGAGCGATCCACTACTACATTCACGCCGTGGAAGCCTCCGGCTCGCCCGAGCGCGCGCTCGCGGGAGCGAACCGTCTGGCCGAGCTGGCGCCCAGCGCAGGACACCTGGTGCACATGCCATCGCACGTCTATATCCGCACCGGCGACTACCAGCTCGCGGCCCAGATCAACCAGAAAGCTGCTGCCGCCGATCGGGCCTACATCCAGGCCAGCGGCGCGCAGGGCATGTATCCGGCGATGTATTACAGCCACAACCTTCACTTCATCGCCTGTGTTGCGAGCATGAGCGGGAACTATGCCGAAGCCAAGAAGGCGGCGGACATGCTGACGGCCCACGTGGGCCCGCTGGTGAAAACCATGCCTCCGCTCGAGGCCTTCATGACCATTCCCTTGGCCGTCGAGGTGCGCTTCCAGAGATGGGAAGACGTCCTGAAGACGCCGCAACCGAGTGCTGACATGAAAGTCACCACCACGTACTGGCACTTTGCGCGTGGCATGGCACTGGCCGGAATGGGAAAGGTCAGCGAGGCGGAGGCTGAGTACAAGGCCGTAGTGGCCGCACACGATGCCACCTCTCCGGATGCGATTTTCGCCATGCCGTTCAACAACAAGACCAAGGACATCCTTGCGATCGCCACGGATGTTCTAGGCGCGAAGATCGCGATGGCCAAGAAGGACAACGCCGCGGCCATCGGCATGCTTCAGGAAGCCGTGGCGATTCAGGACAAACTCACTTATGGTGAGCCGCCCGACTGGTTCTCGCCGGTGCGCGAATCCCTGGGCGCGGCGCTGTTGATGAATGGCGCTGCCGCCGACGCGGAGAAGGTTTTCCGTGAGGACCTCGACCGCAATCCGCGCAATCCGCGCTCACTATTCGGCCTACAACTGGCGCTCAAGGCGCAGAAGCGGGACTACGATGCTGGCTTCGTCGAGAAGCAGTTCCAGGCATCGTGGAAGGGCGGGAGCACCCAACTGAAAGTAGCAGGCCTGATCTAACTTCGCCTGCAACGGGGCAGGGGCTGGCGCAAAGCCGGCCCTTTCATTGCCACGCAGGGACAGCTGAGGGCAGCCTAGTCCGAGGTTTGACTCAGGTCTTCTGGCGCGCCGTGGCGGCGCAGCAGTTGCGGCAGGTTCTGGGAGAAGGCCGAGCGCGGCATGACGGCGTCGCAACCCGCCTCCTGCGCCTTGACCTTCAGGTCGCCCTGCACGTGCGAGACGAATCCCAGGATGGAGGTCGCCTTCTTCAGCTTGGCCTTGAGCTTGGGGATGATGGTGAGCGGCTTGGCGCTGACGCTGTTCAGGTCAATGATAATCAGCGACGGCTTCTCCTGGCCGTTGGCCTCGATGCGCTCCAGTATCTCCTTGTCGGTCTTGGTGAACTCCACCTTGACGTTGAGCTTGCGCGCCGTCTCCTGGATCTTGGTGACGAAGAACAGATCGTCCACCATGGCCAGGATGCGGGTGGCGCCGTTTTCGTTGGGAGGCAGGGGCTCGGGATCGGGCAGCATGGGCTGGTGGAAGCGCTGCGCTTCGAAGCGCGAGCCGCGGCCGTAGCCGCTGCCGCTTTGGGAGTTGCCGCCGGGCGCGCCCTGCGCCTGGCGGTAGCTGTGGTCCATGGGTCCGCTGAAGGCGGGGCCGCCGCGACGCGGGCGTCCCGAATGTCCGGGGCCGCCCGGTCCGCCGGGTCCGCTTCCCGGTCCGCGTCCCCGCCGCCGGCGTCGTCCGCGGCGTGAGGGTTGGTCTGGTCCTCTATTCATGGTCTCTCGATTCCAGCTTGTGCTGTGGTGGTGCCTTGGTCCTGTGGTTGTGCCTTGGTCGTGTGGTTGCTCTTAGGATGCAGTGCTGCCTGTGTCGGTCTGGACTCCAGCCTGATTCTCTGCCCGGCGCTCTAGAACCTCGCGTCTCGGGAAGATTCTTGAACCTTGTGTACTCGTCCGCTTGCTTTCCTTATGCGGAGCGCCAGCACGGGAGCGTGCGGCTTTGGAGAACTCCCCATGCTACCCGCACCCCGGTTCCCGCGCAAGGGGAAAATCGGGCCGTCGAAATCCCGGATTCATTCCTTATGGATGCCGCCCGGGGCCTAGAGTTTCAAGCGGTCTCGCGGCGGCGCAGAAAAAAAGGGCGCTCACGAGGAACGCCCTTTCTTGCTCAGGGAAAGTTACGCCGTTTATCGCGTACCTTTCCGTGAAACTCCCCTGCGGATTCATATGCAAGTCAGAAACCAAAGTTTAACCTGCTGGAAAGACATGGGATACCGCTCGCGCGGATGGACTCGGACTGCCAATTTGCAGAGAAGCGCCATGAGGGATACGGCTTCCCCTAGGGGGCACGACTTGGGATAGGAAGATGGTGGGCGGTGCAGGACTCGAACCTGCGACCTCGTGCGTGTGAAGCACGCGCTCTAACCAGCTGAGCTAACCGCCCGCAGAAAAAATCCAAACTGGCATCTTAGCAGAAAGCTGGAAGGCCGCGGAAGCGCGCCGCGGGCCGGTCGCGGTCCGAAACGGCGTAAAATGCGGCCATCGGCGCCGTGCGCGCTCGACCTCTGAAAATGGCTGCGAACCGCCCATCCCGTCCTGCGAACGACCCTGCTGGGGGCGGTTTGCCGGGGGCTCTCGGGCCGCAACTTTCTGATGTGCAGCGGGTTTCCTCCAGTGTGAGCAGCATGGCGCTCCAGCGCGGGATGCTGGCGGGACGCGACGGCGACGCCGCGGCCTCCAGCACTGCCCTGCCCTCATCGTCCATGTCCGGCTTCGAGCTGTTGACCGACGCCGAGATCATGCTGCGGGTGAAGGCGGGCGATGACTCCGCCTTCGAGCATCTGGTGGAGAAGTTCCGGCGGCCGCTGGCGGGCTTTCTCTACCGCATGACGCGCAGCCACGCGGTGGCCGAGGAGCTGGCGCAGGAGGTTTTCCTGCGCGTCTATCGCTCGCGCAAGACGTACCAGGCCAGCGCCAAGTTCACCACGTGGATGTATCGCATCGCGGTGAACCTGGCGGTGAACTACACGCGCGACACGCGCAACCGGCGCGGCGAGGTCAGCCTGGACGAGCCCGCCGAAGGCGGCATGGCTTTCGAGGTGGCCGACGGCGAGCCGACCGCCGAGCAGGACCTGCTGCGGCGGGAGCGCGCGCGCGCCATCCGCGGCCACGTGGAGGCGCTGCCGGAGCGGCACCGGATGGCGGTGGTGATGCACAAGTACCAGGGACTGGACTACCGGCAGATCGCCCAGGTGCTGAAGCTGAGCGAGTCGGCGACCAAGTCGCTGCTGTTTCGCGCCTATGAGACGCTGCGCGAGAGTCTGAAAGAGTTCTTGTGAAGGTGGTGGGTATGAACTGCGAACGATTCCGCGATCAGATGCTCGATGCGATCCAGGGCACGGCCTCGACCGAGCTGGAAGAGCACGTGCGCGCCTGCGGCGCCTGCGCTCAAGAGCTGGCGGCGCTGAAGAGGACCTCGGCGCTGCTCGAGGAATGGCCCGCGCCCGAGGTCTCTCCCTACTTTGACTCGCGCCTGCGGGCGCGCCTGCGCGAGCAGGCCGCGGCCCCGGTGGGCTGGTGGGCGTGGCTGCGCAAGCCCGCGCTGGCCACGGCCTTCGCCCTCCTCTTAGCGGTGGGCATCGGCCTGTTGATTCCGGGAACCCCGCAGCCTCCGGCGGCGCAGCTCCCAGCGCAAAGTCATCGGCAGGCGAAGGTGAACACCGGCTCCGCCGTGGCGGACCTGCAGACCCTCGACCAGCACCAGGAGCTGTACGCCAACTTCGACCTGCTCGATGAGATCCCGGTCGAGCAGGCGAACCCGTAAGGAGCAGGGTTGATCCTCAAAATCATCGCCGCGTTCTTGTTCGTGGGCCTGGTGGCCTGCGCGCTCCTGGCCCCACAAGACCCGGGCGCGCAGAGGGCGGCCCCCGCCGCGCCCGGGCGGCCACAGGGGACGCCGCGCGGGCCCCCCGC
>Ga0080064_1003962_pt1 | contig 20028 bp, 15 predicted proteins | sample Subgrocontami54m_FD_69260 | JGI IMG/M metagenome (GOLD analysis project Ga0080064, IMG submission 69260) | Subsurface groundwater microbial communities from S. Glens Falls, New York, USA - GMW46 contaminated, 5.4 m (SPADES assembly) (version 2) ...
GTTTATCAAGAAATCACTTCGAAAGAAGTGGTTTTTTGTTTGACTCGTGGTACAATCAAAAAACTATGTCACAAGAAATACACATAAACCCTATCATAGAACCAAGTTGGAAAGAGGCTCTAAAGGCTGAGTTTGAAAAGCCCTATTTCAAAGAGCTAAAAAAATTTATTGTTGATGAGATAAAAAGCGGTCATACTATTTATCCTCCTGGCCCATGTATCTTTGCCGCATTTGATAAAACACCTTTTGATAATGTGAAAGTTGTTATTCTTGGACAAGACCCCTATCATGGACCCAAGCAAGCCCATGGTCTTTCTTTTTCCGTGCCTCAAGGTGTCCATCCTCCATCATCGCTTGGTAATATTTTTAAAGAGCTTCAAAGCGATCTTGGAATACCAATTCCCCAAACAGGTAATTTGAATACCTGGGCACAACAAGGTGTTCTTCTTTTAAATGCAACACTCACCGTGCGCGCAAACCAAGCTGGTTCCCATCAGCGTAAGGGATGGGAAGAATTCACCGATGTGGTCATTCATATTCTTTCAGAAAAAAAAGAAGATCTTATTTTTTTATTGTGGGGTCGCTATGCGCAATCAAAAGAATTACTCATTAATACATCGCGTCATAGTATTTTGAAGGCTGCTCATCCTTCTCCTCTTTCTGCGTACAACGGTTTTTTTGGATGTAAACATTTTTCTAAAACAAATATGATATTGCAAAAACAAAAGGGTAAAAAAATTAATTGGTCGCTTGATGCGTAACATGTTTGATTAAAAAAATAAAAATAAAATATTTTTCAAAAAATATATTTCAAAGTTATCAACAGGTTAAAAAATAAATTTTAAATTTTACTCTATTAACACTATAGAAATATTTTTTTACGAGACTCAAAAAACATAATGAACAATTTTTATTTTTTAATGGTTTTAATGAATAGTGAGGCTGTTATTGTACGATGATACACGAGAACACACGAGATTATTTATTTAAAATGCTACTAGTAAAAAATAAAATATTTTATTCGAGCAACACAATTTTTCTTATAGATATAATAAAATAAATAACTCCGATCTTTTAGATACGGAGTTATTTATTTTTCTGTTCAAAAAGAAAATGGTTATCTTTTCTTTTTTGCTGCTTTCTTTTTTGCTGCAGGTTTTTTTGCTGCTGCTTTTTTTACTGGTTTCTTTTTTGCTGCCATGTCACTCACCCCCTTTCCTTTTTAAAGATTACTATCCTATTTACTTTCATACAGTATAGCACAAAAATTGAATTATAGCACGGGAATGATATGTGACTCTTTTCAAAAAAAATAGTTATGGTAAGATTGTGAGACTATTTTATTCTCCTATCCGTGGGCGGCTAGCTCAGCTGGTTAGAGCGCCACATTGACATTGTGGAGGTCACAGGTTCGACTCCTGTGTCGCCCACAGATAGGAGAATACCCTAATCTTTATAGGGCCGGTAGTTCACCTGGTAGAACGCCTCGTTTGCAACGAGGAGGTAAGCGGTTCGAGTCCGCTCCGGTCCATATTATTTTACTTTAGAAAATAAAAAAGAACTCACATATGAGTTCTTTTTTAGTGGCAATAATTAAATTTATCTTACAAACGGATTCACATCAGAATAAATAATTTCAGCTGCAGTTAGTGAAGTGGCATCGCTCGGGTTTTCGTAACTTGAAACAAACGTATACATGCCGGGTTTGAGATCAACGCGTTTTCCTTCTCGAGGAGTAAAGAGGGCAGTATCACGGCTCGTACTTATATTTTTTTGTTGATATACATAAATTGTTTCATCCGCAAATGCTACTTCATAGGTTTTTCCCTGGTTTAATTTTTGAGAATCATCAATTACAAGTTCCTCAACCATCACAGCAGTGTTACCGATTGATTTAATTTTGCCATAAAAACCGTTTTGGCTGTCACCAAATGGTTTTTTGTTAAATGAGTCCCGGGAGCCAAGTGATCCACTCCCTGCTTGTGATGCGTTATATAACGATTTAGGGGGAGGAAGCGGTCCGCCTGCCTGGTAAAGATATTCAGATGAATTTTTTTTGCCAGTTTCATTTTTTTTGAAAAGAGAAGTTTGAGATATGAGCACAATAAGTATAAGAAGTACTAGGGCGCCCAAAGGAATTAGAACGGTAGGTTGTAGAAATTGATGATAACTTTTTTTTCGTGAACGCATACGATAATACGTTAAGAGGTTATATTCATAGTATATCATATTGTTGGTAAGGCTAAAATGGGATAGTATGGATAGTATATGAAAACAACACATCAATCACTGGAAAAACTTTTCCATAAAGCTCAATTTCGATGGATACACGAGCTTTTAGGTGAATATGATAAGGCACAGGTATATCTGGTAGGGGGTGCGGTGCGCGACATTCTTCTTGATCGAAACACCAAAGACTATGATTTTGTGGTGCAGGGAATTCGAGCGAAGCATCTCGAGGTATTTTTGAAAGACCGCGGACAGGTTAATTTTGTCGGGCGGCGTTTCGGCGTGTATAAATTTATACCAAAAAATAGTAAAAACGGCACTCACTTTGAATCATTTGATATTGCGCTTCCTCGCACAGAACAAAGCCACTATGGTACGGGGCATTATCGAGATTTTATTATTAAGACGAATCATCAGCTTTCAATTCAAGATGATTTGAGTCGGCGTGATTTTACGATCAATGCCATTGGATATGATATACGAGAGCAAAAAATAATAGATCCGTTCTTAGGGTGTGATGATATACAAAAAAAAATTATTTGTGCAGTCGGTATGCCGCAGAAACGTTTTGCGGAAGATTATTCTCGAATGTTGCGTGCGCTTCGTTTTTCATGCCAACTTGGATTTGTGTTAGAAAAAGAAACGTCGCGCGCAATAAAAAGATACAGTTCACGACTTGAAGAACTTATTACATCATTCGAGCCGAAAAAAAATACGGGCGAAAAAATACGAAAGGTAGCCTATGAAACGATTGCACATGAATTTGTTCGCGCTCTTGTCGCGGATCACAACAAAGCACTCACTCTTTTTGATGAGCATAATATCATGAAAGTAGTAATGCCAGAGCTTGAGCGAATGAAAAAATGCCCCCAGGATCCTTTGTGGCACAGTGAGGGAGATGTATGGACCCACACGGCTCTTGCGCTTTTACATACGTATGGAAAAGAATTTATTCGTGAATTTGGGAATGAAGAAAAAGATCCACTCTTATTATTAGCTGTTCTTTTTCATGACCTTGGAAAACCTTATACGCTTCAAACGCCAAAAAAAGATAAGGTTGATCGTATTCATTTTTATGGCCATGATCGGGTAGGTGCTGATAAAGCTCGCACGATTGCTGAGCGCTTACGTTTTTCAAGTGTATCTGAGCATACTATTTCTTCAGATTCATTAGGGTGGCTTATTAAAAATCACTTGCTCCTTCTCAATAGCGATGTGAATACCATGAAACACACAACGCTTGAGAAATATTTTTTCAAAGATTCCTATTTAGGAAAATTACTGCTCCGCCTTATTTTTGTTGATTCACTTGCAACGATTCGTAAAGACGGTAAATCGAGCCTTGGAAATTATCGGGCATGTAAAAAAAGATTAAGCATACTAACTAGGAGAACTTCACATACTTCTGAACTTAAAAAACCACTTCTCACCGGTTTTGAAGTTATGAAAGAATGCAAGATACAATCAGGTAAATGGGTAGGTGATCTTCTTTCTCAACTTCGTGAAGAACAACTTGCTGGTCGAATACTAACAAAAAAGGATGCACGAACATATGTCAAAAAATATCATGACGCTCATCGTTTGTAGAGAACAACATAATCATCGACTCGATATTGCTATTGGAGAATTATTAATGGGACAGCAGTCCCGTTCACAAATTCAAAAATGGATTAAACAAGGCTTGGTAATAGTGAATGAAAAAGAGGAAATAAAAAGACCCTTTGTTTTTATTGATGATGTCATTCAAATTAAAAACGAAGAAGTTATTTCTCAAAAGAAGTATGCACTATCAGATATTATTTTTTTGCATGAAACAAAAGAGTATAGCATTATTTCTAAACCCCCTGGGCTTATTGTCCATCCTGCACCAACTACTAAAGGCGTAACACTCGTAGAGCTTTTACTGGAGCGTTATCCAGACATGCGAAATATTGGAGAAGACCCTATGCGGCCCGGCATTGTGCATCGGCTTGATAAAGATGCATCGGGAATAATGGTTATTGCGCGTACACAAAATAGTTTTGATCATTTAAAAAATCAATTCAAATGCCGCAAAGTAAAAAAAGAATATCTTATTTTAGTGCATGGAAACGTAACTCCTCTTCAAGGCGTTATTGATGCGCCACTTATTCGCTCTCGAAAAACGGGGCTCTTTAGCGCGCAACAAAAAGGAAGATCTGCGCGTACGAATTATTACGTTATAAAAAGTTCAAAAAAATATTCGCTTGTCCGAGTGATTCCTGAAAGCGGACGCACTCATCAAATCAGGGTACATTTTTTTTCACGCGGATTTGGGATAGTTGGCGACCCGCTTTATACACATAAAGTAAAAATGAAAAAGGTGGATACTCCTCGGCTCATGCTTCATGCGAGTTTTTTGGGGTTTTATGATTTGGGCGGTGTATATCGTGAGTATAAATCTGAGCCAAATCAAGAATTTTTAGGTATTGTTGATGTCCTGATGCCTTCTTGACAACCCTCTTGACCTCCTTTTTGTTTCATGAAGAGAAAATGGTATACTAATGTATGAAAGGAGGTGATTGAAGATGGATTCTATGAAGATTGCGGAAGGGCTTGTTGCAGCCCTTACGATAACCGCAGCTTCGTTTCATATCTTCAAGTCCCTGATAGCTCCTTGGATTGGGAAGCGGTACGGCAAATTCCTTGGCATTGTGTCACGGGAACGAGTCACCGCTGAGATCCTCGTCAGTGAGACCGAAGAGCTTGGGCTCGATGGTAGGGTGAAAAGGAGACGTCGGTGGATGAAACGCAAAACAACGAGGAGCTAGTTCCTAGTACGGGAGGGGATTTTAGAGTGCGAATGTTGGCCGCACAAACAGAATTCCCTCCCACTCCCCCAGGGGGTGTTGACGAAAATCATGAAATAGCGTAGAATCAAACTACGCTATTTTTTAGTGAAATATATGACACAAACACAATTACAAAATCATTTTCAAGGAGTTGTTCCTGGCATGACCATTCGTGTTCACCAAAAGATTAAAGATGTGAATGCAAAAGGTGAAGAAAAGGAACGTATCCAGATTTTTGAAGGAATGGTTTTAAAACATAAAGGAGGCAGCGGAGCAACCGCAACAGTTACCGTTCGCAAGATTTCAAGTGGAGTTGGGGTTGAAAAGATTTTTCCCCTCCATCTTCCCGCTATTACAAAAGTAGAAAAAATAAAACAAGCGAGTGTACGCCGTTCAAAATTGTACTACTTGAGAACGTTCAAGAAAAAACTCAAAGAAAAAACGCTCTAAAAGAGCGTTTTTTTAAGACTTGAAATGAGTTCATTTTCAGCTATAATGAAGTACTAAAGTATGCGCGGGTGGCGAAATGGTAGACGCACCAGCTTGAGGGGCTGGCGCTCGCAAGAGCGTGGAGGTTCAAGTCCTCTCCCGCGCATTTGAACGAAGTGAAAAATGGCGAGGAAGCAATAGAACTGCTTCTATTGCGTGAGGATGAGAAGGGCGGAGTGATGTTTTGCCAGCAGGCAAAACCGCGAGCAGCGGCCTGCGAACTTGATGAGCGACGGCGAATCAAGATTTGTAGGCGAGTCCTCTCCCGCGCATTTTCCGTCAGATGACGGATTCTTTCATTTGGGCATCTGGGCATTTAGCTCAGTTGGTTAGAGCGCACCGTTCACATCGGTGAGGTCACAGGTTCGAATCCTGTAATGCCCATATATTTCAAAAGTATTGGTACATCGGTGAGGTCACAGTATGCCCACTGTTGTTGAGGGCGTTTAGCTCAGTTGGTTATCCGCCAGAGGCGGACCCGCCTTTGGCGGGGAGCAACATTATTTCTGATCTCAGTGGACGATTAGCTCAGTTGGTTAGAGCGTTCGGTTTACATCCGAAAGGTCACAGGTTCGAACCCTGTATCGTCCACTGAGAGCAGAAAAGATCCGAAAGGTCACAGGCACGCCCCGCCGTGGCGGGGTGAAAACCCTGTAACGCCCACCATTTTTCGTTCGCTAAGGCGAACTTCGAATGGCACAGCAAATCTTTAAGGGCCTATAGTATAGCGGTAGAACGGCTCCATGGCATGGAGCAGGTCGGGGTTCGACTCCCCGTAGGTCCACCATAAGAAACTTCCAAATCGGAAGTTTTTTGTATTTACATAAGAACAATAAACCACTTGAAAAATGTAGAGATTATGATAAAATAGAACTATTCTCTTTTAGTTGTTTTTCTCAAAAATATGACAATTCAATGGTACGGACACGCATGTTTTAAATTGACCGGAAATACTCAAGATGTAAGTGTTCTTATTGATCCCTTTGACGCATCAAGCGGATTAAAGCCACCTAAGAATACCTCAGATATTACGCTTGTTACCACCCAAAACCCTCTTCATAATTCACTTGCTATTTCAAAAGGTGATAAAGAACAACCCTTTGTTATTCAGTATCCGGGTGAGTATGAAGTAAAGGGTGCATTTGTCTATGGAATTTTTTTGGGATCAACGGTCATGTATTCCATCGGGCTTGATGAATTATTTGTAGTACATACCGGATCACTGAATCGTCAGCTTACCGCAGATGAAATAGATCAGTTGGGGAGAGTAGATATTTTATTGATATCAATTGGGGGAAAAGGTTTTACTCCCAGCGCTGCTTGTGAATTAATAAATCAGCTTGAGCCAAGAATTGTGATACCTATGCAATATGCAATTCCTGGAATAAAAGGGGAGTACGGCACACTTGATGCATTTCTTAAGGAGTTTGGTGTTAAAGAATGTGAAAAAATAGACAAGTTTAAAATTGCGAAAAAAGATTTGCCAGCACAAGATACACAAATCACGTGTCTTATCCCTGTGTAGGAGACCTTCTTATGAAAAATCTTGCTCACGATAAGTTTTTTTTGCTTTGGGCACTTGTGCTTGGAATTTTTTTTCTTATCATTGCATTTTGGATCCCGGGATTTGTAAAAAGCATAGAAATTATAAGACATGGTATTGGAAAACAAAAAGATGAGTCAGTTACGCAATGGAAAGATCAGTGGGGAAAAACGCAAAAGTATATGAATGAATTTATTCCCTCCCCGCAAGAACAAAAAAAAGAAACCCCACAACCACAAGAAAATTTATTTGATCCTAATAGTACTAGCACTCTATATGAAGAAAAACCAATTGGAAGATAATAGTTCCTTTGAAACAGGCGGTTCGATTATCCATAGAAATATTGTAGATGAGATGTCAGAATCGTATCTTGATTATGCGATGTCAGTTATTGTTACCCGCGCACTTCCTGATGTTCGAGACGGCCTTAAGCCTGTTCATCGTCGCATTTTATATAGCATGTGGACAATCGGTTTGAAGGCATCAAGTAAATATCGCAAATCAGCAGCTGTGGTGGGTGAAGTGCTTGGAAAATATCATCCCCATGGAGATATTTCTGTATATGACGCACTTGTGCGTATGGCGCAATATTTTTCCATGCGATACCCATTGGTAAATGGACATGGAAATTTTGGTTCACCGGAAGGAGATAGTGCAGCTGCTATGAGGTATACCGAATGTAAACTGATGCGTATTGCAGAAGAGATGCTTTTTGACATTGAAAAAGACACCGTTTCTTTTGTAGCGAATTATGATGGCACCGAAAGGGAACCGGTTGTATTGCCGGCGCGGATGCCGAATTTATTACTCAATGGAACAGATGGTATTGCAGTTGGAATGGCAACAAAGATTCCGCCGCATAACTCGAGAGAATTATGTGATGCTCTTATACATCTGCTTTCATGTTCTGATTGTAGTGTCGAAGATTTAATGAAATATGTAAAAGGGCCTGATTTTCCAACCGGCGGAATTTTATATGATGTATCTGCTCTTAAACACGCCTATGCGACAGGCCGGGGTGGGATAGTGATTCGTGCAAAAACAGAAATTGTTGAACAAAAACAAGGGTTCTTTCATATTCTTATTACTGAAGTTCCCTATCAAGTAAATATCTCATCAGTGCTTCAAAAAATTGCCGACTTGGTTCGTGAAAAGAAAATCGAAGGCATTAAAGATTTGCGCAACGAATCATCCCAAAAAGATGGCGTTCGTTTAGTGGTCGAGCTTAAAAAGGATGCATATCCAAAAAAAGTTCTTAATCAATTGTATAAATTTACGCAACTTCAAGAAATGTTTCACTTTAACATGCTTGCATTGGTTGATGGTATTCAGCCAAAAATACTGAACCTAAAAAGCATTTTGGAAGAATTTATCAAACACCGCAAAAATGTTGTGATGAAACGAACGCAATATGATCTTGACCGTGCAAAAGATCGAGCACACATTCTAAAAGGTTTGAAAATTGCACTTGATTCCATAGATGCAGTCATCAAAACGATAAAGCAGTCAAAAGATCGGGAGAATGCGAAGGAAAATTTAATGAAACGGTTTAAGCTTTCTGATAGACAAGCGATCGCAATTCTTGACATGAAGCTTTCCACACTCGCAAACCTTGAGCAATTAAAAATCGAACAAGAGCTTAAAGAAAAATTAGAACTTATCAAAGAACTTGAAAGTATTTTGGCATCACCAAAAAAAATTGAAACCATTATCCAAAAAGAATTTGAGGAAATTAAGGAGCAATATGGCGATGACCGAAAAACACAGATAGTAAAATCAGCTGTTGGTAAAATCGAACAAGAGGATCTTATTCCTAATGAATCGGCGCTCGTTATTATGTCAAAAGACGGGTATATCAAACGTCTTCCTCCTGACACCTTTAAACTCCAAGGAAGGGGCGGGAAGGGCATCATTGGCCTTACCACAAAAGAAGAGGATATTGTCGAGCAGCTTTTTACGTGCATGACCCATAATGATCTTTTATTTTTTACCACTCGAGGCCGTACGTTCCAATTAAAAGCCTATGATGTGCCCTTGTGTTCCCGAACTGCGAAGGGGCAGGCGATTGTAAATTTTTTACAATTATCGCCAGGCGAAAAGGTATCGTCTGTTCTTTCAATGGCTGATCTTTCACAATACAAATACCTTTCAATGGTAACCACTGGCGGGCTTATAAAAAAGACTGCAGTAGCGGATTTTTCAAACGTTAGAAGATCTGGACTTATCGCACTTAAACTAAAGGGTGATGATCGCTTAGAGTGGGTAAAGCCAACAACTGGTAAGGATGAAATGCTCTTGGTTACTGCACAAGGCCAATCAATTCGTTTTAAGGAATCGCAGATACGGCCCATGGGAAGAACCGCATCTGGTGTGCGCGCCGTTCGATTGAAAAAAAATGATATAGTAGTCGGAATGGATGTTATTTTATCAGATCAAAAAGATGCGCATGTCATGATTATTACTGAGCATGGTTTTGGAAAACGAACTTCATTGAAGGCGTATAAAATTCAAAATCGTGGCGGGTCTGGCATTAAGACGGCAAAAATCACTCCCAAAACAGGTCCTATTGTTATGGCGCGCTCGATTGATATCCATTCACTTCCCGAAGATAGCACAGGAGATCTTTTGATTATGTCTTCGAAGGGGCAAGTTATTCGATTGCTTTTAAAGGGAGTTTCCGTACTTGGTCGCGCAACACAAGGGGTACGCCTTATGCGATTTAAGGAGGGAGGGGATTCTGTAGCATCTGTAACACTCCTCTAATAATTACTACTATAATACTTGTCTCACTTAACTCCTCTTACATTCGTAAGAGGAGTTTTGCTATTGACTTGTAGGGAGAATAAGATATCATTTTCTCCATGTTCTTTTTATTTTTTTAAGAGATAGTCGACAAAAAAGGGAGCCCCAAACAATGGATACTGGCACAACCAATAAGTCATGGGTCGTCATTGAACAAAATGTAAGTCCGTTGTTTATGACCCCGGTTTATGATAGAGCCTATGGGTCTGATAATTGGAAGATTAAAGATGACAAACTTCATATTCTTGAATCAGCGGTACCAGTACGAGTATTTCCTTATGAGTTCTCTGAGAATAAGGACTTTAAAGATATTGAAGTTGTTTCAAGTTTCAGTAAGCAACGACTTGATGCTATGTGTGATAGTATGAACGGAAAGTTACCTGGAGAATGGAAGAAAATTTCACTAGCATTTGGCACTTTAGAGTGTTTTATTGCAACACGTGGCATGCAGTTGTATCAAAATCCGCTTACTTCCCGGTCTGTATCGAAGGGTTCACAAGCTGTATATTATGGAACCCATACGACAGCTAGGCGTACCTATCTTCTTCAGTATCTTCCTCCTCACTCTTCAACGTCTTCCCATCATCACGAAGGCGTAAGAGAATTTTTTTATATTCTTGAGGGGGCCGCACTTATTTATATTGGTGGACGTATGTACACCGTCGAATCTTTAAATATGGTACAAGTTCCACCAGGTTTTATACACTGTGTAACTACTGAAGATATGCCAAGTTTAACGCTCCTGGTAATGGATGGGCAGACATCTGGTTTTTCGTGCGACGATCATCACTACAGTGAATAATATTTAGTTCTTTTGTGTACCCCTGCTTTTTGTAGGGGTACAATGTTAGAGGGTGTTGCAATTTTTTAACAAATAAGATAGTATACGTTTGGTATTATTTAGATATTAGAAATTGGAAATTAGAAATTATAATATATGGGTCTTCCCGGTAAACGACTTTCACGATCATCAAAACGACGCAGGGCATCACATTTTGCTCTTTCAAAAAAACAACTCGCCTCGTGCACTAAATGCAAACGCGCTATTGCTCCTCATCGCGCATGTCCGTATTGTGGTACGTACAAATCGCGCGAGGTGATTAAGCTCCGCGTTCCACGGCTTAAAAAAGAAGAAAAACCTAAAGAAAAAAATGGCTAATCGTTTCCTTTCACGCACCTTAGTACTTCAAACGCTCTATGAGTGGGATTTTCGGGGAAAAAAGAAAGATTTAATCCCCGAAATTTTGGCGTATAATTTTAATGAGTTCGCTCCAGAATTCAATGATGATGCATTTGCTCAAAAACTTGTTGACGGGGTGTTTGAACATCTCAAAGATATTGACGAGTTTATCGTGACCTTTGCACCCGAATGGCCACTCCATCAAATCACCGTGATTGATCGAAATATTTTGCGTCTTGGTATTTATGAAATGGTATACAGCCAAGATATCCCTGCCCGTGTTGCTATTAATGAGTCTATTGAGCTAGCAAAAACATATGGGGGGGTATCCTCATCAAAATTTGTAAATGGCGTACTAGGGTCTATTTATAAAACAGTTCTTCCAAAAATTGATGGCAAGGAACAAAAGTTAAAAAGAATCCAAGAAGAAAAGCAACTTAAAAAAAATACTCGTCAACAAGAAGAAAAAATTACCTAATATAAGCAAAGATAGGTTAATTGTATGAATGGAGATTTTAGTATCCTTGAAAAACGCATCGGAGTTACATTTACCAACAAAGATTTATTGCGCCAATCAATGGTGCATCGTTCTTTTTTAAATGAAAATCCTTCGTTTCCACTGAATCATAATGAGCGGTTGGAATATTTGGGAGACGCGGTATTAGAGCTTGTGGTAACCGATTATTTATACCGCTCGTTTCCTGATGCAGATGAGGGCGTAATGACAAATTGGCGTGCGAGTTTGGTAAATAGTAAAATGCTATCACTTGTTTCACGAAACCTTGAACTTGATGAATTTCTTTACCTAAGCAAAGGTGAGGGAAAAGATTCTGAAAGTAAGGCACGACAGTACATTTTAGCAAATGCAATCGAAGCACTTATCGGAGCAGTATATCTTGAAAAAGGATATGAGGCGGCAGATAAATTTATTCACGTGTTTGTCCTTCCTCATCTCCCCATCATTCTTGAGCAAGGACTGGATGTTGACCCAAAGAGCCGATTTCAAGAACTTGCACAAGAAAAAATGAAAGTTACACCTCGCTACGAAGTATTAAAAATGGAAGGCCCTGATCATGCAAAATGGTTTACGGTGGGGGTCTATCTTGAAAAAGATCTCATTGCAACGGGTGAAGGCTCAAGTAAGCAAGAAGCGCAGCTCCATGCCGCAAAGCAAGCACTTCTACAGAAAGAATGGAATAATAATAATCACGAACAGGTAGCAACTTCATAAAGTAATTAAACATCAAAAAAAGAGACCGATTATTTGGTCTCTTTTTCATATCCTTTTTCTTGGAGCAGTTTTGATATGGTTGTTACAACCATATGGGGGTGAGAAACATCTTTAAAAAGAAAACATTCTTGAGTTCCGGCAGTTTGTACGAGTACATCGCCATAATTAAAAATCGTGGGCAAAAAACCCCTTACTTCCGCACTAATGTCTTGTATGCGCCGTAACTCCTGCTCTGCGATTGTTTTTGAAAAAAGTGTTTTCTGTTCAAGGTTTACAATATGTTCATCGGTCACAAGCCAAATATCAAGATAGTGTACATAGAAGGTATAGAGAATGAAAAGAAAAAGATACAGAGCAAAAAGATCTCGAATAAGTAAACAATAGGGAATGAAGGGTGTGATAAGTGAAAATTCTTCCTCAATTTTTGGAATGAAAAAAGTAAACGCAACCGGGAGTGAAAGAAGAAGAAAAAATGGCAAAACTTGCATCACAAGAATAATGGGGTGGCGATGAAGGCGAAGGAGAATTTTTTCGCGATTAAAAAATGTTCGCATAGTTATAGTATTGGAAGTGAAGAAAGCGGGCTAAGTTCTAGTATCTGAAAAACAAATGATGCTGCGATTGCGGACACCACAAAAAAATACAATAGCACGGCAATCCATACGAATGGCGAAAGAAACCCGTGTTTCAAGAGCGCAATAATTACGATTAGGCTCATTAAAAGCCATACAAGAAAAATAAACGCGCAGGCAGTAAGAAAAATAAGAGAAAAAATCACATGTGTTCAAGGGTATCAATAGTAAGTAATTGTAATCCTTTATGTAAAAGTGTACATAACACTGATACAAGGTGCAACCTAGCTCCGCGTTGGGGAGATGGCGCGGTAAGAATTGGCGTTGTGTGATAGTATTCGGTTGCAGTTTTGGAAAGGATATATAAATAGTTTGCAAATATGGAAATGTTATAGTGCGAGATTGATTTTTCAATCATTGGGTAAAATTCAGCCATGAGCACTAGTAGATGTTTTTCTTGTTCCCAATCGTAGGATGTAGCTTTTTTTGTTTTTTCAGAAACATTTTTTCGCAAGATATTTTTAAATCGCGCATAGGTGTAGAGTAGATAGGGGCCGGTTTTCCCTTGAAAAGAAATAGATTCTTTTGCATTAAAAACCATTTCTGATTGTGGAGACGTTTGAACCAAATAATACATAAGTGCTCCTCGTGCCAGTTTTTTTGACCGTTTCACAACCTCACGTTTGGGTAGTTTTTTATCTCTCTGCAAAATTTCCTTTTGGGCTAGGTGTTCAAGCGTATCAAGAAGCGTGTCGGCATCAACCGTTGTTCCTTCGCGGGATTTCATGCGGCCCTCAGGAAGAAGGACAAGCGCATAGCTTAAATGGTAACAATTGGGAGCCCAGGGGTAACCAAGGAGCTCAAGAATTTTAAAGAGCTGCTTAAAATAAAGATCCTGTTCGTTTGCAACAACATAGATTGATTTTGTCGCATTAAATTCCTTCATTTTTTTTACCGCCAAATATAAATCTTGGGTAATGTATAATGAAGTCCCGTCTTTGCGTAACAGTACTTTATCAGGAAGATGATAGGGTTCGAGCTTTGCAATTACTGCGCCGCTTGCATCTTGGGTAAACACACCCTTTGTAATACCTTGCTCGATAATATCCTTTCCTTTGGTATACATCTCGCTTTCAAAATAATAACGATCAAAAGTAAGCCCAAATCGATCATAGGTTTTATGGATTCCCTGCAATGCCCATGTGTTCATTTTTTTCCAGAGCGCACGTACCTGTGGGTCGTTTCCTTCCCATTTTAATAGACATACCCGTGCCTGTTCTTCGATTTCAGGGTGACTTTTGAGAAGTTTTTCATAAAGAACATAGTAATCTCCAACAAAGTGATCTCCTTTTTTTCCGGTGCTTTTCGGTGTTGGCGGTTTTGAATTTTGGTTTTCTAGTTTTGAGTTTTGATATTCATACGCCACCATGGATTTACAAATATGAATTCCGCGATCATTGATTAAATTTGTTCGAATGACAGTATACCCAATTGCTTCCAAGAGTCGTGAAACACTTTCACCCAATGCCGCATTTCGAACATGTCCTAAGTGAAGCGGTTTGTTGGTATTTGGTGAAATAAATTCAACTACAATTTTTTTCCGCATCTTTTTTTTTGCTTTAAAAAAATCAGGTTGAAAAAGTATTTTTTTTGCTAAGTCTTGCGGGTTGAGAAAAATATTAATATAAGGTCCGGAAACCCCAATAGTTTTTATGAGTGAAGTAGGGGTACTGTTTTTTTGCAGCTCCTTATGGAGAATAAAAGCAATTTTTTGCGGCGCCTCGTGCAATTTTTTTGCAAAAGCAAAACACCCAAGCGCAAGATCACCAAGTTCTCGCTGGGGCGGCGTATCAAAAATCACTTCCTCAGTTTGAATAGCGCATCCAAACATCTTCAAAAGTGCTTTTTGAATGAGTACTTTGCATTCTAAGGTAATATCAGAATGGTTCATGAGTGAGTAAGAGTTACGTTGATAAATGTTCTTTTCCCTCGCTTAATAACAATACCTTTTGTAGGAATAATAATCGATTGGTGAATATCAAAAACACCCACTTCATTGAGTGAAATTCCCTTTTGTTCAATGAGTCTGCGCGCATCAGTTTTACTGGAAGCAATATGCGTTTCGACAAGAAGATCAATGATATTCCACTCTTTTTTTGAAAGTTTTATGGTCGGCATACCCTTTGGTAATTCTTTTTTTTGAAATATGTTGATAAATTGTTTTTCTGCATTCAATGCTTTTTTTGCGCCATGGTAGAGCGTAACAACTTCTCGTGCAAGACGCATTTTTGCATCACGCGGGTTGAGCGTATTATTCTTTATGTGCTGTTCTATCTGTTGTATCTCATCAAGCACTATTCGGGTGCAATGAATAAAATAGGTGGTAATGAGGGTATCTGGGATACTCATAATCTTTCCATACATATCATTAGGCGCATCGGTAAGATTAATCGTATTTCCCCAACTCGAACTCATTTTGCGGCCGTCAGTACCTAAAAGAAGATTCATCGTGATAACGCTTTGGGTGTCTTGCCCGTAGTGTTTTTGCAAATCACGGCCTGCAAGCATATTAAAACGTTGATCGGTGCCACCAAGTTCAACATCACTTTTTATTGTGACACTATCAAACCCTTGCATAAGCGGATAAAGCAATTCTCGCAAGGAAACGCGCGTTCCTGCAGTCAGGCGCTTTTTGATATTGTCTCGCGCAATAAATTCTGCAAGCGAAAAAACGTCAGCTTGTTCACAAATTTCCCAGTAGCCAAGTTTTTTAAGCCACTTTGAATTATAATGAAATTCTACCTTTTCCATATCAAGGATTTTTCCTGCCTGTTTTCTGTATGTTGCAAGATTTTGTGCTACTAACTTTTTCGATAACATAGGCCGCTCACTTTCTTTATCTGAGGTATCGCCAATAACGCCGGTAAAATCACCGATAATAAGCACTATCTGGTGTCCTAGTTGTTGAAAATCACGAAGTTTAAGAAGTTGCACGGATCTACCGATATGAAGGTTTGGGCTGGTTGGATCGATACCTAATTTTATGCGCAGCTTTTTTTTCTCGCATAATTTTTTTTCAAGTTGTTCTTTTCCAATAACTTCCGCAACTCCGCGCGTAAAAATCTCGTCGAATGGTTGGGACATATTTAGGATAATTTTTCTAGCTGATCTTTGAGAGAAAGTTCGAGCTGTTCATATTGAGAAATTCTTTGCTGTTCTTTTTGTACAATATGTTTTGGCGCTTTTTCTAAAAAAGTAGGGTTTGAAAGCCGCACACCAATACCCGAAATAAGCGTTTGGATTTTTTCAAGCTCTTGGGTAATGCGCTTTTTTTCATCCTCTACCTTTAGCATACCAAGCGGCAAATAGATTTCAATGCCCGAAAGCTTAAGGGTTAACGCATTATGGAGTTTTTGTTGGACAGGCACAAAGGTTAAAAGATCTATTCTTCCAAGTGATTTAAGGAGATGTTCGTGGTCTTTGAGAAGCTCTTCATGGGCGGGACTATAGATAAGTGCTTGAATAAGCTGGCTGTAGAGGATATTTTTTTCAGCACGCGCATTACGGATTTCATGAATGACATTTTTTACAATCTCAAATTCTTTTTCCGCCTCAAGATTAATATGTTTCGAATCTGCTAGTATCCATTGATGAATCATGAGAAATGGATATTTTTTTGGTAACTGCTGATAGATAGTTTCGGTAACAAAGGGAATAAAGGGATGCCATAATACTAAGATACGTTCAAGAAGCACTAACAAAAGCGTACTTTTATCATTTGACCGTTTTGCAATCTCTAAATACCAATCAGCCAAATCATTCCATGTGAAGCTGTAAAGCTCCTCAAGAGCCTGTGAAAATTGATACTTTTCAAAATGAAGTGTTACTTGCTGAGTGACGCGTTCAAGGCGACTGATAATCCATTGGTCGCAAAGATCCTTTATTACAAGTTTTTTTACCTTTTTATGAGGTGTAGCTTCTTGAACGCTTGTACTAAGAATAAAACGGCTTATATTCCAAAGCTTATTAATAAAGTTTCTATAGCCGACAAGTTTTTCATCAAAAAGCCGCAAATTGTTTCCAGGTGCAATACCCGCAAGCATACTCAGGCGAACCGCATCGGTTCCATACGTTGAAATAATGGTAAGCGGGTCAATGGCTGTTTCTTCTTTTGATTTACTCATTTTTTTACCTCGGGAGTCTAATACCATGCCGTGAAGATAGACGGTTGAAAATGGCTTCTCACCGAGCGCATAGTAGGTCATCATAATCATGCGGGCAACCCAAAAGAAAATAATATCTTTTCCAGTTTCAAGTACCGAAGTGGGGTGAAATGTTGCCAAATCTCCTTTTTTTGTTATTTTTCCTTGCTTTTCTTCAACGTTTTGTGGCCATCCAAGAGTTGAAAATGTCCAAATACCCGAGGAAAACCACGTATCAAGCGTATCGGGATCGCGTATAAGCTCTTCATTTTTACAGTGAGAACATGTTTTTGGCTGTTCATGGGCAACCATGATAGCACCGCATCCATTGCGTTTTTTTTGGCAATAATAGACAGGAAGCTGGTGGCCAAACCAAATTTGGCGCGAAATGCACCAGTCCCGGAGGTTATCAATCCATTGAAAGTAGGTTTTTTCAAAGCGCTTGGGAACAATGGCAACTTCACTTGAAGTAACTGCCTTGGCAGTTAGTTCTTTCAGGGAAGCGTTAAGTCTCTCAATTTTTTTATCTACCGCAACAAACCATTGAAGCGAGGGTAGTGGTTCAACTGGTGTTGAACAGCGGTAACATATTGAAAGATTATGCACGTAATTCTCATCAATCCGATCAATAAGACCTTTTTTTTGTAAAATAGAAGCAATTTCAGTTCTGCTCTCACGAGCATTTCTGCCCTTAAAATCCCCTGTTACCGCCGTTAAATTCCCCTGTTCATCAATAATTTGAACCACAGGAAGCTTATATTTCTGCGCTAACTCAAAATCCTCAAAGCTGTGTGCCGGCGTAATGGTCATGGCACCTGTTCCAAAGTCTTTATGAGCTACGGTATCTGCAATAACATGTCCTGTTACTTCGCCATTAATCCAATCAAAGGTAAATTCAGTGCCTACCAGGTGCTTATAGCGGGTATCATCGGGGTGTACCACAACGGTTTTATCATGAAATTTTGTCTCAGGACGCGCAGTTCCTATAATAACGGGGCCAAATTTGATGTAGTAAAAGGGTGTTTTTTCTTCCTTATATTCAACCTCATCATCTGCCAGGGTAGACATACAGCGAGGGCACCAGTTCACGATACGGTTTTGTCTATATAAAATGCCATCGTTATACATGCGTATGAATATCTCACGAACAGCATAGGAAAGGCCTTCATCAAGGGTATAACGTTCCCTACTCCAATCACAGCTTGAACCCATCAGGCGTATCTGGCTTCGAATGGTGTCTCGGGATTCAGTAACATATTCATCAATACGCTTTAAAAAGTCCTCTCTGCCAAGGTCATGCCGAGTAATTCCTTCTTTTGCCAGTATTTTTTCAACCTTATTTTGTGTTGCAATTGAGGCATGATCAGTGCCCGGAAGCCATAACGCTTTTTCGCCAAGCATGCGATGATAGCGAATAAGCAAGTCCTGGATAACAAGCATGAGCGAGTGGCCAATATGTAATACACCCGTGGCATTTGGCGGCGGCATCATGATAGTAAAGGTTTTTTTTGCTTTTTTGGGAGCATTATCAGGATTAAAATAACCAGATTCTTCCCATAATGCATATATATCCTTCTCACACGTATTTGGATTATATATTTTTTCAAGTTCTGCCATAGTATTAGGTATTTGAATCCTAAAACTCCCACCTTCAGGTACCTCTTAGTTGGACTCATGATATTTTCCTGCTGGAAAATTCAACAGGCTCCCGCCGTCGCGGTCCGCATGGTCCAACATAAGAGATACCCTCGGGGAGTTTTAAGATTCAAAGTTATTCAAAAGTAATGTGTATTAAAACTACCCAGATAGTACATCTGGATCTTCACTAACTATATCAAATACAAAATTTATTTCAATTTAAAACTTTTTTTGACAATACAGCGTGTATTGTTACAATAAGATTATTCTTTAATTTTCGGCCCGTAGCTCAGTGGAAGAGCAGTCGTCTTATAAGCGACCGGTCGCAGGTTCGATCCCTGCCGGGCCGATATGGTCTATTCCTTAAATTTCAGTCGTCTTATTATCTCTGGCTTATTTACCCTTCATTTATGAAGGGTATGCCAGCCCGGAGCGAAGCGGAGGAGATAACAAAAAGCAAATTCATTAAATAAATATATTTTAAATTTGATTTTTATAAGCGCCCGGTCGCAGGCATGCCCCGTAGTGAACCAAAGGTTCTACTGCGGGGTTCGATCCCTGCCGGGCCGATAGAGCGTATTTGTCATCCCGCACGTGATGCGGGATCCAGTGTGTGTATTTATAATTCAAGTATTAACTTACTAACCTATCCATTTATGTCTGAAACAGTGCAAATCGCCTTATTTTATATCGTTATTATCCTCGTAATCCTAATTCCTATTGGACTGCGTGTGGTGAATCAGTATGAGCGTGCGCTTGTGCTCACACTTGGAAAATATTCAGGTCTTAGAAATCCCGGCCTTACCTTTATAATTCCCTTTGTTCAAAAGCTTATTAAGGTAGATCTTCGTGTTACTACAATTGATATACCAAAGCAGGAAGTTATTACAAAAGATAACGTACCGGCACATGTAAATGGCGTTATTTATTTTTCTGTTGAGAAACCAGAAAACGCAATTCTTGGTGTACAGAATTATATTTATGCGGTTGCACAATATTCACAGGCGGCATTGCGTGATGTAATTGGCGGAGTTGAGCTTGATGTTTTGTTAACAGAGAGAAATCATATTGCAGATGAAATTGAAAAGCTAGTTACCGCTGAAACCGCTGAGTGGGGAATAAAAATTTCAACAATAAAAATTCAAGACATTGAACTGCCGGGTGATATGAAACGTGTTATGGCAAAACAGGCTGAAGCAGAGCGCGAACGTAGAGCGGTTATTATTCGCGCAGAAGGAGAATTAACGGCATCAGAAAATCTTCGCAAAGCAGCTGAAAATTTATCATCAACAAAATCTGGACTCGCATTGCGTACGTTGACTACCATTGAGA
>Ga0080064_1003965_pt1 | contig 20012 bp, 18 predicted proteins | sample Subgrocontami54m_FD_69260 | JGI IMG/M metagenome (GOLD analysis project Ga0080064, IMG submission 69260) | Subsurface groundwater microbial communities from S. Glens Falls, New York, USA - GMW46 contaminated, 5.4 m (SPADES assembly) (version 2) ...
CTGCCCCAGCCCCAGCAGCGCATCGTCGGCCCAGCGCCCCTGCGGGTCGCCGTCCAACTGGCGCTGGAAGATGGCAGTGGCCTTGCGGATGCGGCTCTTCAGGCGATAGGTTCCGCCCTCGCCTTTCCCTTCCAGAAAGCCGCGGCCGAGGTTGATTTCGACTTCGCCGATGGCATCCAGGTAGGTCGGGTTGGCATAGCGGCGGCGCAGTTCGTTCAACTGCGCGCGGCAGTTGGTGTAGTCGCCGGCGGCGAGATAGTTGCGCGCCGCGCGCACGAGGCCCTCTTCGGCCTGCTCGGATTCACTGTAGACGTCGGAGAGGCGGCGGTAATGGTCGGCCGCCTGGCGGGTGTCGCCAATGGCCTCAAAGCGTTTGGCCACGGCGAGACGTTTACTTTCATCGAACCAGAACTTCAACCAGTTTTGAATATATTCGGTAGGCCGGTATTCGCTCTGCGGCGACAGCCATTCAACTTCGCCGGCTGCAATCAGCGGCGTACCGCCGCTGCCGCTGAAACCTATCAATACCCCGGCGGAAGCCAGCATCCTGACTGCGGACTGGGTGATTGAAGTCCCCATACCCATTAATATGACGGTGGTGTTGGCGATCGGAATATTCCAATATTGCTTTTCAGATTGGTCTTCGGTCAGATACACCACCCGGCCGTCCTTTTGCATAACCCGACATTTTTCCAGGTAATAAATATTGGTGCGTTTGGAATGCAATATGGCTTTTAAATCGGTTAACTGATCCATTTCTTATCTCGTTTATGATGAGTATCTTGTTTTTGACGATTGTCTTTTTTGTAGGGATAAGCATAGCGCATCTACCAATAGGCTCTATCAGTAGCATCGTGAAGCGCAGCGAGATATTTGAGATTAAATTAGTGAGATATTTGCGAATTATTGAGTTTGCGCCATTATATATTTAATTACGCATTAAGAAATACGCGCCCCGGCTATTTCATTGTACTATCTCGACTCAGGCGGCGCTTGCAACCGCCTTCGCTCAGACTCAAAACTACTTTTACAGTGATCAGAGTCAAACCAAAATATCGCGTCGATTATTTTCGCGATTGACGGATAGCACCGATATGCCCGAGAGCTTAAAGTTTCGTCCGGCCAGCCTTTTAGCATTATGTTGAGAAGCTGGTCTATACCTATCAATATATTTTTTAGATATTCCATAACTTGTCACTAAACAACCTGACCCAACACTATTTGCGATTTCCTGCCAACCGCGATCAGCGATTTTGAGGTCAGGTAATCCAATGCGCTGTGCACAGATGCCAAACCCAAATCAATATAGGTCAGGCGTGGGTCATTGATGATTCCCCACCAATCGGCCAATACAGCATCAGGCTCAATAACCGGAGTCACTGTCTGATTACCGGCAACCGCAAACCGTATCGCCACACGTTCAACGGATGAAAATAACATTAAAAACTGGATGGTACTGACTGTTGGCGAGATAACCTCTGCCACAGGCGTTATAAACGCTGCGCCATCCCAGCTGTCGCCGATCAATGCTGTTTGGCCGTCAGGGATTGTAATCACCGCTGTAGTTCCAGCAACGAACTCCCCCGGCGCACCGACAATATGGACAACTTTATCGTTACTTAAATATGCGTACATGACTATGACTCCCATTCAAAAAATCCAGCACCTAGTTGTGGCTCACCGCCTACCTCGGAACGTTGCGCCAGACCATTACTAAAAGCAATCACCTCATTTGGCAATACTGTAAACATGAAGCGAATAATCCCCTCGCCACCGCCGCCAGCTTCTCCGGCTACCTTGGCCCCGCCGCCGCCAGGGCCATTGCCAGTGCCGACGCTACCTGTACTAACTCCAGGATATGCCATCAATGAACCGCCGCCGCCACCAGTAGAAGCTCCACCAGTTCTTCCAGCACCTCCCGGGATTTTGATACCCGTCATTCCATCATTGCCGATCAAATCCTGTAACATTAACGCCGCGCCGCCGCCGATAGTACCTCCCCCAGGAACTCCTCCTAACTGAGCTGTACCTGTGCCTGTTGATCCGGCCTTGTCAGCACCGACACCGCCCTGGCCCATACCTAGCCCCCGCATTTCTATATCCGTAGAGCTACCACCCCATCCTATATAATTACCCGTAAGACCGTTGAAGCCGCCTGACAGCCGCAATATTTCGGTATTATTAGACGTGCGTAACAATCTAGCCTGGCCACCGTCACCGTTGGTCGATAGAGTGTAATAGGTCGATTTGCTTGGGTCTGGAATCACATACACTGCACTGGGACTTGCTACGATCAAACCGGCATAGGAAGCGGCACAAGTATTGGGTATCAATGTCGCATTGTTGGCATAGGCTGTCCATGTATTCCCATTGGTTGAGTAATGGACTGTAGCTCCCCCTACATTTTGTGTCGCACACCATTGCGCCGTGCTAGGCAGATAAACTAGATCTTTACGATAGCGTATGGCCCCTTCACCTACCACCGCTGAATTAGTCCAGGTAATCCCGTCGGTTGACGTGATTGTAGTACCATTAGCACATACACCTACCCAGCGGCTATTGGCGTATTTAATGCCCTCGATAGATGAGGTAGTGTTTGAGGTTCGTGATGTCCATGTCCCCCCAATTGTGCTAGCAGTATATAACTTACCTGACCCGCATGCGGCCACATAGAGGCCCCCGCCATAACTCACATCATTGACTGAACTATCATTGGCACCGTTCAATACCACTGTTGCCCACCCGTTGGCGTTGGTAGCATCTGCTGCCAACTTATAATAAATGCTGGTAAAGGTAGTAGCATTGTTCTCCCCGGCAATGAAATAGTTATTGGCGTAAGACATAGACTTGAACGATTTACCTACATAGGACGAACTTTCGGTAAAAGTTGTCCCTGTCCAAACCGTTAATGAAGTTGCAGACGCTACGTAGGCAACTCTGTTTTCTATTGTAGAGGTATCTTTTGTGACCGGCATTAGGGCTACCATATTGTTTCCGGAAACAATATTAGTAGATGTATTAACCCAAAGTCGCCCCCCATCTATAGAATAACGCCCGAAACTTACCGAGTTATACCGCGTCAGCATAACTCCATTGTCAGCAGCCAGGGACTCAAACCCTCCTGTGTTACCATTAATGGCGGTACTAGAACCCATTTGGGATACTTTTTGACCTACCGGGTCAATTCGGGGGGCAGATGTAGCACCAGCATAAGTAGTACTGATAAAACAAATATTTTCAGAGGCCGACATGCCTATGGCGAGAGTTGTTGCAAAATTACTGAAAGGAGATAATGGGGTAGATGCATCTCTCCCACCCGCCGCCACGCCGGTATAGTACAGCTGCTTAACCCCGGCGGGCACAGTAAATATCCCTGATAGTGCTAAGGCCAACTTGTTATTTAGTCGCGCAGACAGCGAACCTTGTCTTGTACTTGTACTTATTAATGAACGTCCCATTATTCAACTCCCCATACGGCTACTGAGACATTGGCGGTATTGGCCTGTGCCACGATTAAAATACCGGCCTGTAGCGATAGTCCCTGCTCCTCAAGCACACCGTTTGCCGGGATGATTACATCAAATTCAATGTACTCCTTAGCAACGGGTGTTGCCGCCGCCGCTAGCGCCAGTTGGACGGTTACTGCCACCACATTGCGATTAGTGAGCCTGATGTTATAAATCGCCGAAGTCGCAGCCGTGGTAAATACCGTGGTATTGGTGTCTGCTATAAGAGAGGTTTGCGCGTAGAGTCCTGTTGCCATTTATAATTGTCCCATAAAGTAGTTTTCTTTGGTGATTGCAGCCGACTTAACGTGCAATCCCGTCAAGCTGACCGTCCAATTAGCGTAGGTGCCACTCCCCGCTATAACACTGACCGATACGACCAGCACACCCGTGCCTGACGTATAGGATGTAATAATGCCGGCCATATACGCCGTACTGGGTGCGCTGGTTCCGGCAATAATAACAGGCATGCCGATCACCAAACTTTTGCCAGTCTGAATGGTCAGTGTTTGAGAAGTTACTGCGAGTGTCAATGATGTGGCACTGGTTGCCGAAGTCCCCGGTGCATTGGCCGCAGTGGCTGCGCTGGCTGTCGCAATAACAGCCTGTGCCGTAGCCAATCCTGCCTGCGTCGTGGCAGTGCCGGCGCTGACTGCTGCTGCAACTGCATTGTTGTAGGCATCGACCGCGTTGCTGTAAATATTAGCCAGCGCGGCGGTAATTTCCGGGATATGCAGGGTTTTCCGCCAGTTGTCCAGGGCAATGGCGCGGGCGGCAAATGTCGCGCGGTCGGCCCGGTCGGGCGATGTGGGCGCGGCGGTCATTGAAGGGGGCGATGTGGGCATCAGATGAATCCTTTTACTCGAATTGATAGGGTTGAATGATTGGGGCCTTCGTAGTTCACGCTGCCGGAGGCGAGGCCGAATACGTTGAGTCCGGTGAAATATTCAACGTCAGAACCAATCCAGCAGGCCGGCACATCCAGCACATCTTGGAGGGTTCGTAGCGCCGAGTCGGCATCTTCTTTGGGCACGATGACGTTAATGTCCAAATCGGTTGCGGCGTGGCGGCGCTTGATTTTGGTCGCGCCGAACGCGTCGGTATTGATATAGCTGTAGGTAATTGGCTGGGCGGCGGCGCCGTATTGAGTACCGCCGGTTCCGTCTATTGTCACTAGCGAACGCAAGTCGCCGAGGGCGATCATCCCGGCCTTGACGATTACGCCCGCGCCTGCGGTGAGGGTAATGGTTAGTTCCGGATCGGCATAGGGAGTAATGTCACGGCATAATAGCTTGCTGATCGGTTTTATCCGGCCAAAATAATAATCGTAATAGTCTATCGGCGGTTCAAGCAGATCGCTGGTGTAGGTATATATTACCGTCCCGCCCGGCGCATCTTTAATGCTGATTGAAAGTGATGCGCCATCCAACCCGTAAGCAGCTATTGCGTTGAATAGACCGGGGCGCAGTACGTAAGTTAAGGGCGTGATCACACTGGTTTGGGTGTTGATTTCGCCATCGAAACACGCCCATTTATTAGTAGGGCGGACATCCTGCCAGCGCGGCGTAGCGCCGGTTAACGCTTGGTCCGGCGAGGTCGCATTGATTCCGGCAATCAGGCATTTATAAACGCGGTGGGTGCCGGTCAGGATGCACTCCTGATCGACCACGTAACTAGTCGCCGCATTCCAGACGGTTTCTGTCGCGCTGGGTTCGGCGGCGGTGCTGCTGCTCATCATGGCATCGGTGAGGTCGAGAGGCACTAATACGAAGGGTCCGCTCATGATGCTACCTCTACTAATATCGGCACGCTTTGTCTACCGGATAAAATGTCGGCGGTATTACGGGTATTTTCGTTGCCGCGCTCTGCTGAGGCGCGTAATTGCGCAACCTCTTCACGCAACGCCTTAATTTCTGCAATCAACTCGGAATTATCGACCAGCGATTTTGATTGCGGATTGCTGAAGATGCGGCTCGGCCCGGTCTTCTCAAGTTCGGGGCCATTCTCGCCGACGATGCGCCAGCCTCCTGCGTGCTCGCCGCCGGAGGCGAACGCAGACACACCGTATGCGGCTCTCAAATCGTCTGGGTTGTAGCCAAATGCCTCGCTTAATGAGTTGATAGTTCCTTGGTCGTAAACAGGAATATTCATCAATAAATTCGCTTTAATATCAGGCGTCAGCGCCTGATAGGCAGGCGTCGAGGTCGCGGTATCGAATGGATTGTCATAAGGCTGTCCGGGCGCGTAGCCGGGTAGCGTCGGGGTTTGCCCGTTCCCGTTTATATGGTCTGCAATTTCCGGCGCCGTATTGCCCATTGTCGGGTTGTTAATGCCTTGCTGCGTTTGCACGGTTGCTTGCGCGACTATTTTCGAGCTTAAATTATCAATGGCGGCTGAAACCGACATGACCGCTACCGTAGTGCCGTTGACCGCGTCGATTTGCGCCTGGGCGTTGGCTAACAGGCCGTCCAGCCTAAGCATTTCAGCGTCGTAAAGCCGCTTATCATTATCCAAGCCGGTTTGCAGCGCTTTAAGCTGTTTATCGGATGTGGATAATCCGGTATCGGTCAGCTGCGATAGATCATTGACGGCTATTGCGGTTTTGTATTGATCGTTGAGATAGTCGGCCTGGGTGCTGAATAAATTCTCGCTGGAGCGCCCCAGCACGTCAACCGCTTTAATCAACTCATCCTGGTTATTGATGGCGCCGACGCCGCCGGTTTTGGCCAAAATAATGGCCGTTGCGATTCGCGCCTGAGCATTGGCTCGATCAACAGCTTCATTCCCCGGAATAACCAGTTTGTCCAAAAAGCTAAGCAGCGACGACGACAAGCCTTTTAGTTTGTCGGTCGAGGCTGCTAAATTGTCGATCGCGTCCTGGGTGGTTTTGATACCGGCGTTGTAGCGCTCGGTGATGGTTTTGCGCTCGGCATCGACGGATTTTTGCAGGACTGACATGGCGGTGGACACACCTTCAGCGGCTTTATCATGTGCAGTCGCCAAATCTTGCAGCGCGTATATTTGGCGTTTGATAGCCTGATCTACCGGACTTAATGCATTCAACTCTTCTTGACGAGTTAGATTTAAAGCGCTTGTCGTATTACCCTGTGCAGTCAACAAGTCCTTTTCTAGTCCTCGTGTTTTCGCCGCATCTTGGGCGGCATAGAATTTATCTTTTTCCGCCTGCGCGGCAAACGACAAGCCGCGCTTTTCTTCTTCGCGTTGCAGTAACAACGCGGCATAGGACATGCCAAGCACATTCAGTATCTCAACCTCTTGATTGAGTTTTTTAACACGCGCCTCTTCACCGTCGGTTGCTTCGTAAATGGCGATTTGTGTTAAGCCGATTTGGTTGTACATTCCGGCGCCCATATCGAAACCGCCAATATCTTTGATATGCCGGAAGCGATCAGCCCGTTTTTGTCCGGCGGCATTGCCGACTAAACTCAGCTCAGTCACCAAGCCGTTTAGTGTTTTCTGAGCCTCGGCGGCTTTGGCCGATGCCTCGGCCTGGAATTTTAATAATTGCACCTGATCGAATAAAGCCCGGTTGCTCTCGTCGAGTGCGCCGCGCTGTTTGCTGAGCAATTGGGCGCTACTCAGCGCTAGTTGGTCGAGCTGCTCTTGCAGCGATTGACGCTCATCGGCAATCGCCTTGGCTTTGGTAGCGATTTGCACTTGATCGAATAAAGCCCGGTTGCTCTCATCCAAGGCATTGCGCTGTTTTTCGAGCAATTGGGTGTTGGTCATGGTCAGCTGGTCGAGCTGGTCTTGTAGGCCCTTGCGCTCATTGGCTATTGCCGCAGAGTTGTCGGTGGTCGCTTTGGTCGCGCTATCACGCGCATCGTAATAAATACGGGCAGGATCGACCAGCCCGAGTAATGCCTTATAATCAGCAACCCCAAGCGCTTCTATCTCTGTTGATGATTTAGAGGGCAGGGCTATGCCACCAAAATCATTTACCGTGGGAATTGTCTGGGTCAGCTCTTTCGGTTTAAATCCCTCAACCAACGCTTTAAAATCATCAGCAGTAGCGGGTAGCGCAATGCCCAGCGCGGTCAGTCCATCGGTAAATGCGGTAGTGGCATCGGACAGCTGCTGCGCCTGGGAAGCTGGGAATTTAGAATTAAAACCGGATTCCAGGCCGGCAATATCTTCTAAGCTATTTTTGAGCTTTAGCAAGCTGCGCGTTGTCGCGTCAGAAGCCGATCCCAGCTCCTTAGCCCGGCTCAGTTCTTTTGAGCTGATGCGCCCCCGCAGTACATCGATTTGCTCTTGGATGTCTTTGTTGGCTTTAAGCGCTTCGGTATGTGCGGCAGTCGTATCGGTTGCTGACGCGGTAACGTCAGCCAGCGCTTTTTCGGCGCTCATGCGCAGCATCAGCAAATCGACATATTGTTTCACCGTCGCCGCAGCTGCGCCCGCGCCTTCGGCCTGGGCCAGCATAGCGATGAACGTTGCCATCCCTTTACCGGTCTTCTCATTCAATGTGGCTGCAATATCGGTGGATGTTATACCTTTTAATGCCGGGTTGGTTTCTTGCAGATTGGCCAGTCCCCTGTTGACGGTGGACAGGTTGTATTGCGCGTAATCCCGGGGTGACAAAAAGGCTTTGGCGACAGTATCCAGCCAGCTCATGGCTTTTTCCATATCGCCAAATACATTAACGACGTTCTTTGCGGCACCCACCCAGGTGTCAGCGGATACGCCCATAGCGCCCAAGGTGTTGCCGGTGATGAATCCCAGCTGCTGGATAAAGCCCATTTGATCGAGCATGTCTTTAGTTGCGTTTTGAACTGCTACGCCGTACTCCGCTTCAGCCACGGTGGCTTCTTCGAGTTTTCCGGATTTAATCAGCGTGGCAATAGCGGATTCGCGGGTCATGTTGGTTAATTTTTCGTTGGCGATGGCGTGGTCGATGGTGTTTTTTGCAACCTCAACGAATGAAGCGGCCATTTTATGCAAATGCATTGCGGCCGCATCAAGGTCGGCGTCTTTAAATTCCACACCTGCTTCGGCAAATAAATTCGCCATCAAACCGAACGAACCGAAATAGGCAGTGATAGCGTTATTATCCAGCCCGCTGGACTTAAGGCTTGCAAATTTAGCATTGGCGGCCGCCATAAACTCGACTGCATCGGTCGTCAAGTTGCCGGTCTTTTTAACGGCAATGCCATAAGCAATTAGATTGTTAGCGGAGTCCTGAACAGCGAAACCTATTGCATTCAAATTGCCTAAAAAAACGCCGACACCATTATTAACCGCCTCTTGATCGCCTTTCATGCCCAGAATCTCTAGTCCCAATTTCAAGACGCCGAAGGTGTTCAATACATTGGCAATTTCCTTAACGACACCGTCAGGCGTTCCACCCATTTTTACGGATTTAACCGAATCGCCTATCAATTTAACGATAGACAACGGAATAGCCATAAAGTCTTCCAGGTTGGACGCTAAGCTGGATACAGTGCCCAACACCATGTTGGTATTGTCTTTTGACACTTCCAGGAATTTTGAGGTTAAAACATCAAACCAGGCATTCAAGGCGACACCGACTTTTGAGCCTGACTCAGCTAGTTTATTAACGATCCAATCATACCTTTCGGTTAGCACATTACCCGCGTTGAAGTTATCTGCATTTTGCTTGGCGCCTATTCGCCTGACGCCGTTTTCTCCATCGCGCAATAGGTTATTGTAATAACCCATGGTCTTGCCAGTTTCGCCCATTTTTGCGTCGATGGACTTGATGGCGTTTGCCAGATCGACATCAACGGAATAAATAGTGTCAAGTAATTCACCGAACAAGTTTTTCATTTGCTCGGCGCCTAAGCTCATTTCGTGAGAAGAAAACACGGTCATGCCGAACGGTGTTTCTCTGCCGATATACCCGCTTTTGCCTACTTTGGTGTTGTAAATACCGGAATCGGGGTTAAATTCATAAGGCTTATTGCCTTGTTCGTTGTAAGTATTGAGCCATATATTCGGTGCCCTGAATTTTGCGAACAGGCCGACGATGGCGGCTACCACCATCACGATTACACCGATTAAAGGATTAAATATAGCAATAACAGCCCCAATCAACATCCCGGTTTTGCTGACCATCTCGACAACATTGCCCCTTTTGATCATATCGCCAAGACCGGAGAAATAATTAAACGCCTCATACATAGCCGCTACGATGGCAATGACTTTGCCGACAGATTTTAAATAAACACTTGCGCCATTCGCCGCCGCCGCGTCAGCGGCCTGGACGCTGCCGGCAAATGTTTTTGACGCGGCTTGAATGCCTAACGACCATGCCGCCCCCACTTCTGTTGCAAACGATGTCGCTGTTAATCCTATTGCCGATGTCAATGTCGAAATGCCGCTGGAAATAGCATTTGACGCCGTATCGATTGCCGTCGTGAATACCCCGGTCACAGAAGATACCGCCTCAGTGACCGGCTTAAAGAAATTAGTGACCTGTTGAATGGCCGGCAGCCGCGCCAACTGGGAACCAAACTGCTCAATGGCCAGTTTTGTTCCGCTAACCAAACTGACTCCTAATTTTTTTAATGTATTGTTAAACTCTAATATGGTTTTAGATTGATATTCATAGCCAATATCGCGGCTAAAGGTTTCAGCAATATGCATAGCCCCGGTACCCACGACCTGACTTTGATACTGCTCATTGGGAGACAACTCTCTTGGCTTTTGTGACTTTTGAAAAAATGACGGGATCGAAGCAAAAGCAAACAATAAGCCGCTTTTGATAACGCTAATCAGGCTTCCGTTCTCGCTAAACAAGTTTTGCAAATCCAGCGCCAATTGTTGGCTGATGGCTTGATTTAGCGTCTTCCGGATGTTGTCGGCAAACTTTGTAAAGCTGCCCATGGCATCACCGTTGAGCATATTTTCAAACATATCAGCAAATGAATCCTGGATATTCTCAATGGCTTTTTTATAAGCGGCTTCCATCCATTGGGCCGATTCCTTATTTTTATTGTCGGTGTATTGGGCCAGTTCGTCAGTTACGCGCTGCTGAGCAATGACGGTGTCCCTGATTGACTGTTCAGATTGTCCAGGATTGGCAATCTGTAGCGCTCTTACTTTTTGTTCAAGATCGATGCGTTGTTTAATATACTCATTAGCAGCACCCATTGATCTCAGTTCTTTAGCCATTGCTATGTCTTTAGCGGCTAACTGAGTATCGAGCGATATGCCTTCAAGTGTTTGTTGTTGCTTTAAATATTCATCTTGGGCTTCATTGACGCGCTTTAATGCTTCAGCTTGTTGTAATTGCGCTTCGGTTTCAGCAAAAATCTGTTGTGTATTGTTGATGGTTTCATTAATCAGATTTTGCTTGGCTTCAGTATAGACTTTGGTCTTTTCGTAAGCCTCGCCGAGTGCGGTATTTAAGTTTCGGCTGATTTCGGTTTCCAGTGCTTTTTCTTTACCGGACAGTTTTAACAGGTTGAGTTGCTCGGCTTGGCCTTTTAAAAAGCCTAGCGCTTTCTGCCAAAAGGTTTCTTCTTCGTGTGCTGCTTTTTTGGCTTCGCTGGCGACTTCTTGGGTTGATTTGGTTAGCGCTTTTTTACCCTCGTCGAGCTTAGCAATGGCATTCGATAGTTTTGCAACTTCAGCTATTTCGTCGGGTGCGCCTTTAATACCTTGGGCATGTTTAAGATTATAGTCTTCGACCGATAGCGTTAGCTGGTCGTATTTATCCTTCAGTTTTACGATTTCTTTACCGGCATCGGATAACTGAGCATTGGCCGCCGCTGCATTGGCTTGATCTAAAGTTTCTTTATATTTTGCCAGCAAGCCGGTTGCTTGGGTTTGGCTTATCGCATTGGCTTTTAAAGCTTCTTGGGTGTCTTTGACTTTTTGCGCATAGACTTCTTGCGGGGATTTAAGCGACTCAAGCGCTGATTGCATATCGCCGGAAATGGCAACATGATTGCGCGCGGCCTCATTATTCGCCAGCATTTCATTGGTCAGGTTGATATAGGATTGCTTGGTTGCATCGCTGGACGCATTCACCTCATCCCAAGTATCGCTGGTGAAGACGGCTTTTAGTAAGGCAAACCGACGACTGACTTCTTCAATCCAGGTCGCCAAAGCGCCCATTGATTTAGCCGCAAAATCCGAACCTGTATAAAGTTCTTCTAAATAGCTTTTGATTGGGAACGCGGTAAATATCACCAGCGCCGCATTTAAGCCGACCATAGCGATAGACATTGCTGTTATTTTTGTTGTACCCGCAGCCATAGCCGCCGTGTTCGCCGCCTGCGCCTCTGCCTGCGCGATCAAAGCAATATTTAACTGATTAGTAATGGCCATGCGCGCGCCCATCGCCGTAGTGCTGGCAAGGGTCGCCTGAATTGATGCGACTGTGGCGCTGGTAGCTGCTAATTGCGCCGCAGTCAGCGCGACTGTGCGCTCAATATCCATGGTTAGCGCGGCGGCGTGCGCATACTCAATAGTGATTGCGGCGTATTTAGCAGCGGCGTAAGCGCCGATGCTGATCACCATCTGCCCGGCAAAGACCGTCACAGCTATTTTTCCAAGTGTGACAATGCCATCAATAATCGGCGTTAAATTTTGCGATAGCAAGTTAAATGATTGCGCTAGTCCCGCTGTAGCGCCTGCGCCGGTATTGGCCTCATGCGCGTACTGACCAAAAGCGGTGCTGATATTCTCCATAGCCGCGCCGACCGTGAGCGGTATTCTTTTAAACTCATCATCAATGACTTTCCCCTGTGACTGTATCGCCTCAATAACACGCTTGGAGCTGAGCTCCCCTGCTTCGGCCATGGCCCGCAACGAACCGATATTCACCCGCATGCCGTCAGCCAGGGCCTGTGCCAATCTCGGCGCATTCTCCATCATGCTGTTAAATTCGTCGCCGCGCAATACGCCGGACGACAGCGCTTGCGATAACTGTCGGATGGTAGATGTCGACTCGCCCGCGCTGGCGCCTGAGATGCGCATGGTTTGCGCCAGGGTTTCGGTCAATGCCGTGGTATTGCGGATGCTGCCGCCCATATCTTCTACGGCTTTATTGATGCGCGAGAAGATAGTGGCATTGGCTTCGAATGAAGTTCCGGTGCGTAAACTGATTGCCACCAGCTCTTTGGATGAGTTGATGTAATCTTTTTGGCTGGTCGTGGCTTTTTTGATGCGGCTGTCCAGTAGCGTCATTTTATCAGCCAGCATAATAATATCTTTGGTCGATTGATACAGTGCTACAGCTGATAGACCAGCCGCCAAGCCTTTTAATGCACTACCCAGGCCCAGGGCTTCCCGTGCCATTGCCGCGAATGAGCGGTTAGCATTCTGCGCCGAATTACCCGCGTTGTCCAAACTACCCCGAACACGGTTTATTTCGCCAGTGACCTGAGCGCTACCATCAGCGCGAATGGTAATACCTAAAACAATTGGACCTGACACTATTTCTTCCTCTTCCTCAGTTCATCGACAACAGTTCGGGCAAATAACATAACGCCCGCAAATTGCTCGGCATCCAGTTTTATTTCTGCATAGGTCCAGATAATATGCGCGGCCTGATAATCCATGCCCACTAATTCACCCATGCCCGCGTATTGCCAAGCACAACCGTCAAGGATAAAAAACGCCTCAATGACCGGGATGTTTTCCTTGAACACCTCAAAATGAACCTGTTCCGGTTCGTCCAACTCAGGCAATTGAATACCGAGCAGCGCCGCATCATCCAGCAGCTGATCGGTGTTGTCATCCGACGGCTGATTACAATAGTATTCAGCCGCTTCGGTTAGTTTTTTCTTTTAAACTGCTTGCCCGCTACAGACTCGAAGAAACCCTTGATCAACGCGTTACGCACAAACGGGACCGACAGGATCAAATCTTTGTTATCGACGTTAAAAGGTAGGTTGTTGCCGGTCTCGTCCTTAAACGCCTCGTCATCCCAGCCGATCAACACATCAACTAAAATGTCTGCGTCCTGCTCCGCTTCGTTCTTGATGATTTCATCAATACGCGCTTGCGACAGCATCTTGAATTTTACGCGCACCTTTTGATCGTTGAACCCGCCGCCGTCAATAGGCTCGGAAATAGTACAAGGCCAGATATAAGATTTTTCTTTTTTTATGACAAATGACATGATTTTACTTATTGTGGTGAGTTAAAAGGTGCGCGGGGTTCTTATGTTTTTGCCCGCGCTATAAAGCTACTTACAGCAAATCCTGATTTCGTCGTTACCGGCAGCGCCCAATGGGATAAACTCCATACCGAAATCCATCATCGCCACGCCATCGGAATCACTGTATTTTGGATTGGTCATCTGTACTTTTGGCGCGGTAAATCCGACAATGTTGCCCGCTGTCTGACCGTGTTTGACGCAGAACGCGCCGTTTCCGGCGGTTTTCGCCACCGTCCACCAATCTTTGGCGGCGACAGTCACGGCTTCAATCGATACATTGCCAATCGGCTTGCGGTCGGTAATCAACACCGACTCTGAACCAATCAACTGCCGATATTTAACCTCGTTGGCAATATCGATAGTCAGCGTTTGCACTACCGCGCTGTTGTAACCCAGCAGGTTAATGTCGGTGGTATTGGCGGTCGATACCGTAACCGGGGTTTGCCAGCCGGTAAAGTCAGCCGTTGGCAAGGCTTGGTCGGAAATAGTCCCTAGCATGCCGGTGAATTTCCACTTGACTTTAGGGATAGTCTTAGCCGATAAATCAAAGCTCGGCGTGCCGCGAGCGCCCAGCAACACATGCCGAACCCCGTCCACGTTGAAATAGATCGAAGCGGAGGTGCTGGCCGCAGCGGTGCCAAAGTCGCTGTTCGGCAGGTACGTCACGTTAGCGCCAATGCTGTAGCCGCTGGTTGCATCCGGCGCCACCGCCCAAGCCTTGGCAATCGTTGCCATCTTGGTCGAGCCGACATAAGCGATGATCTCACCGGCCTGGCCGCTGCCGGGGCCGGCGGTTAACGTGACCGTCATGCCGGTGTAAAAACCATCAACCGCCGAAGCGGTTGCCGCCAGTTTAATAGAGGTAGTTGAGCCGCCCGCCTGCCCGGTGCCGGTGATAGCCGCCGCCGTTATCGTCTCGCTAAAATTGGCTGCCTTTAACAGCGCGCCCCATTCCGGCGGCGTGGCTGCTGTGCCTGAACCGGCGATTTCCGTATCAAACGACAGTGATATATAATTTTCCACACGGATAGACCCGGAGCCGCCAAAGTAAGGGCGGATAAAATCCCGCTCGACCGAAGACCCCTCCAATGGAGTGATGTCCAGGCCGCTGCATAACACCGCATCAGCGGCGACGGGGCTTGAGTCGGCGCCATAGGTGGGTTCGAGTTTTACGAGGATGACTCGTTTTCGTTGTGCGAGTGGCATTACAATTCCTCTTTAGTGGGTTTACTGGCTGGCTTGGGCGTTGCAGCTTGCGCCTGTTTGGTTTGCCATTCGGCAAGGGGAATGCGGGTGCCGGTGTCCGGGTCGTTAACGAACTCGCCCGCCTGGCCTGTGTATTGATCTTGCATAACTATCCTATGAGTTAATGTGTTGCGCGGTTTTATAGTTGTCTTTCCAGATAAAAAAGCCGTCCGCAAAACTGATTAAATTGCCGCCTGCATATTCCAGCGGTTCTGAGTTGTTATCAGGCTCCCAGCCCAGCAGCGCGGCTTGTACGGATTCTTGCAAGGTCGCGCACGCATCAGCGGCATCACCCCCGCGCGCTGCCCATCGCGTAAAATATAAGTACCGGCTTCCCCGGCATAGCCGTCATGTGCGCCGTCAGAATCAGAATTGGATTGAGTCATCGTCTTACCTCGCTAAAAATTAATAATTTACTGGGACCCAACGGCCCGCACATAGTGCTGGGTCGAAAAATGCTCGGACCATAACATCAGCCCATCCTGGTAATGCAGTAGCTGATAGCCTGCATATTCAATCGGGGCATAAGTAACATCAAACGTCCAGCCCAACAGCCCGGCTATCAGCGCCGGTTTAAGCGCGTCCAACTCGGCGGCTGCCGCCATGCCGTGCATATCTTGCACATTGCGCGCCGCCAAGATGACTACGAATGAATCTTCCACCGATTGATTAACCGCGTTAACTAGCGAGTTAGCGCCCGCCTTGCCGCGCGGCATAAACACACAGGCCGCCGGAAACGTTTTTAGCGCCGCTATGGCCAGCGGCAAACTGGCCGCTACTGTCACTTGGCGCAGCCCAGGCATCTTGTCGGCAATGCGGGCGATAACAGGCGCTAGTTGCATGACTTAATAACCGCCGCGCACGAATACTGGCGCGCTCGATTGAAATTCAACCTCGGCGCGGGCTGTCGCCACGACCGCGCCCGACGTATCCGGCGCTATGCTGATCTTGCCGCCGGCAATCTGCGCCAGATATTTAATCGCGCTGTCGTAGCGGTCTTTAACCGCCGCAATGACCGCATCGTCGTATAAATAATAGCGGGTGATGTCGCAGGCAATGCGCGCGAAGTTGGCCGGGACTATCGCTAATGGCAATGGGTATGCAGTCAGGTAGCCGTTGATTTCCGCATCCGCATCGGCGATAGCCTGGGCCAATACCGCATCATTAATCGCACCGGTTCCAGCGCGGTCGGTGCGTTGCCTTAGCTCGGTCTCGCCGAAGCGGTCGATCAGCTGCGCTTTGGTGCAATAGGCCATTATTTTTTAGCCGCTTTTTCCGGCTTGTCGCCGACATCCCCGGATGACGCATCCCCATCCGGCAACACCACTACGACTAACATCGGCTCGCCTAGCAGCGCCTCCAACTCATCCGCCGTAAAACGTTCATTGGGATACTCGGCAGGCGCGGCAGGATGCGCTACGCCGCAACGTCTAAACTTATCTTTACCTGCAGTGATACGGATCATCTTAAGACACCCACGGCGTAACGAGTAACTGAGTCGCGCCCTGCAACACGTTACTGTTATTGCTGATGATTTCCGCATTAAGCAGCTTGCGGGCGGTGTATTCCAGCGTTGGCGGCACTACCAACAAGGTCGGATTGATGCTCATCGGTTTGCCCATATCGTTTTTGGTTGACCGCATGGCGCTCAACGCCGCCGCAAAATTAGTCTCATCCAAGGTCTGCTTAGAGGCATACGCCAATTGCCACAAACCGTACCCCACATTTAACCGGGCATCGACGCCGTATAGATACTCTTTGCGCAGAAACACATTGGCATCCGTCTCATTAGTCAATGACACAAATTTGTAATCACTGCGTTTTTGCAGAATAAACGGTTTGATCGCACGGGAGGTATCAAACACATACCACGGCGTACCGATGCCGCCACCGTAGTTGCTGACGCTGGTGACCGCGCCCGTAGCGTCTTTAACCGGATGATCGGTATCGAAAAAATACTGCCCGTCGAAACACGTTTGAGTAAAGCCGTTTTTACATAAGGTAAACACCAGCTCATCGGGATGGTTTTTCGCATCCATGCCGAGCTGCGAGAATAGCGGCGCATACACGCCCAGACTATCATCCTCAATATCGTCGCGACTGACCACGATGGTATTTTCAAAGCTTTTATTTTTAATACTGTAATCGTGGGTTTCCAAATTCTGCAACACACGTTCGCCGACCCATTCTCGGAACTGGGTGGATTTGCCCATCCAGCCGTAGGTCTCCTGTTTAGTGTTAGACGGCACCACCATGGTCACCTGACCGAATGATGCAGGAGCGGCGTCAAAAGCAGCCTGAAAATGGGTGTTAAAACCCGTATAAAGTGCGCGTAAAGCGCTGCCGGTAATCTGCATGTTAAATTCCTAAGCCTAGTTGAACCCAAACGCCCGCCGTTTCCACGGCGACAATCTTGCCCGCGCGCGAACGAGTGCTGGTGGCGCTGGTTTTAGCAACGGTGTTGTCATCGACGATGTAGCAATCCGCCCCGACATCGGCCTGGGCAATGGCGTCACCCGCCGATGAATTGTTGAAACAAAACACGCCCTGTTTGACGCGGACGCTGATCGCCCCCGCCGCCCCAGTCGCGTTGTCGGCATCTTCTTCAAAGCGCCCAGCGGCAATCAAGCCGGTCGCCGTAGCGCCTGGGGCGGCATAACCGGCATTAAGCACGGCAAGGCCGCCTGCATAGCAAGCGGTTGAGGCTTTTACCGGGTAGCCTCTGACTTCCCCGGCGCGTCCCAGGGTGTTACGCGCAGTTGTTAAAGCAGTCATGATTAGCTCCGTTGGTTAGTGAATACAGCTACATCCAGCCCTAGCTGGCTGGCTACGGCTAATTCTTCTACGGTGGCGGACAGTGCGGCAATGCCGTCGCCATCAGACAGGGGCGATTTGCCGCTGGTTTGCATGCCGCGCGGGACAATTTCCGGCGCCTTCTCCAGCCACCCGCCGAGTACCGCAATCGGTGCCTCGGTCGCCCAGGCTCGCAATTCGGGCGTCGGCAGTTTGCGGATATTGTCAGCGATCAGTTTTTTCCGATCTAAGTCAGAAGTCGTTGCCGACAGCGCCGCCAATTGATTTTGCAACGATAGCACCACCTCGACCGGCATGTACTGCGTCATATCCGGACCGGCTACGACTTGCGCCGACAATGCAACCAGCTCTTGATCTTTAGCCGCCAAGACCGCCGATAGCGCTGTAACCGTGCCGTCAGCTGCCGTCAGCTGTGTTTTGATTTTGTCCAGCTCGCCGGACAGCTCGGCTTCGGTCGCAGTACCGGACATGCCCAGCACCGCGCACAGTGCCGCGAGTAATTGTTTATCCATGGGATCATCCTGTGGGGTTGAGTAAATAAGAGCCGCCGCCGCAGCTAGATCGGTTAAATCGTCGAGCGCCGGGTAATTGGTCAGCGCAGCCATCTTGACCGAGGTCACCGCGCCGGTTTTTTTATCGTAGAGAAAAACAGGGGATATATAGCGATACTCTTTAGCAGCAATCGCCGATAGCGCCGCAGGCGTCCAATCCATATCGACCGCATACAGGCCATCGCCGGAACGCCACTCCAAGCGCCCGCCCCAACCGGCGGCGGGCGCAGGTTGGCCGTTTTTTTCGGCGCGTAGGGTTTGGTGATCGTAATCGAACAGAAACTTGCCCTTTAATGCAGCCTGAGCCGACAGCACGGCGCCGGCGATAGCATCATCCATCACCCAGGCAGGCACATCGACAGGACGCGCATCACGGGCGGAACGGAACGATCCGGCGGGGATCAGTTTGATTTCAGACGGCGCACTGCCTTCCAGATCAATCAGCAAGGCGGATAATGCGACAAGATTGTTTTCGGGATTCATTTTCATGGCGCAAGTTTAGCGGCCATGATTTGACGAGGGCATCCGAAGTAGTTCGGAGGCGGGTTTTACGGGGGAGTGTTTACACTATAGCAAAATACAGGCGGCGCAACCCACTTAAATGATTGCTCCGGCCATTTATAAACGTGCAGGCGGGGCGTTTAACCGATTAACGATGCAATAGTTGTCGTCAGTACGGTTTTGCGGCTGTACGCGTTTTTACGTAGGTTTGAATGCGTAGGCTGGATTGAATGCAATGAAACCCAGTATGATGGCTTTAAACCTGGGTTTCGCGTTGCTCTACCCAGCCTACGCACTGACGGGGCGTTTAGCTTTTTATTGATGCGAGACTAGCTAAAAGATCAGTAGGGTGGGCAAACCGCTTTATCGTTTGCCCACCATTTGCCGACATGAATGGTGGGCATAAAAGCGTTGCCCACCCTACCGGGCTCCTTTGCAGTGGGCGCGGTGTTTGCCCATTTCGTTTAAATATCCACCGCCGATATCGGCTTATTTTTCTTCAAAATTTATTTAGGAGACACCATGACCCACCTTAAAAGCCTTGAGCAATTTTGTTGTCAATCAATAGAACGAGCATGTCTCGGTAGCCAATTGATTGCCGAAGCCAGTCGTCCGGTAGCGGTTTATCGATGCTGGTGGCAATTAACCGCTCGCTACTTTCAACAAAGCTTTGCTTTAGCTGACCGGGCGATGGGTGAGTTTCTATCGCCGCATAAAAAAACGCCGTAATCATTTGCTGCTGGCATTCCGGAGCGCGCAAGCGCTCCTGGACATTATTATTAATTAAATCCTGATTTTCACTCATCATCATTCTCTCGGGTTGGGTTAAATTTCAACGTTAGCGGCTTATTTTTGTTCTTTTGCTGAGGCCAGCACAGCTGCGCGGGAAGCTACGAGAGCTACTCGTTCGATGGCATTATTTTTCCTTAAAATCTTCAAATGGAAAGGGCTTTAGCGGCAAACGTCCGGCTTGGCGCTCCACATTTGCTAATGCTTCAACCAAGTTAAATACGCCTGGCTCACTGAGTCCGTTTAGCTTGATAGCCAAAATCAGCGCCTCTTTCAGCAACTCCGGTAAGTCATAGCCTTCTTGTTTGCTGGCTTCGGCGACAATGCTTTCCGCTCTATTCATTAAATTCAATCGTTCTTCGCTCATGCTCTCTAACTCCTATGCTGTGTACGTAAAGCGCACAGTTTAACCCAGTTTTTTTAAAATGCCACTGAGTTGTTGTTCCATTT
>Ga0080064_1003969_pt1 | contig 19990 bp, 20 predicted proteins | sample Subgrocontami54m_FD_69260 | JGI IMG/M metagenome (GOLD analysis project Ga0080064, IMG submission 69260) | Subsurface groundwater microbial communities from S. Glens Falls, New York, USA - GMW46 contaminated, 5.4 m (SPADES assembly) (version 2) ...
TGTTGGCGAAAGGCACATTGACGCGGCCGTAGCCGGTGCCGATGACGTAGGTGATGTCCTCCTGTTTCATGCCGGATTTCTCCAGCACGCCCTTCAGGGCATTGGTGGCGGAATCGGGACTGTTGTTGCCGGTGCGCATACTGTTGTAGCCGTACAGTTCCCCATCGACGCAGATTACCGCCTGCGAACTGACCGAGCCGACGTCGATGCCGGCAGTGACGATCTCGGCGTCGCGCCAGTTCTTGCCTTCATCGACCCAGCAGCTCTCTTCCCAGCGCCAATATTCTTTCTTCTCTCCTGCACTCATGATGATTCCTTTCCTTGGGTCGGGTTAGGCTTCGGCCGCGATCAGGGCCGCGCCCAGCGCACTAATATATTCGGGCATGTCGGGCAGGCTCAGCTTGTCGATGCCGAGCGAGGTCTTGAGGGAACTGACGAAGCCCGGGTTGAGCACCATGCCGCCGATCAGGATCACTTCGTCCTCGATGCCGACCCGGCGCACCATGGCGCAGACCCGGCTCCCCACCGCGCCCACCACCGCGCCCCACAAGGATGTGCGCAGCGGCAGTTCGCGCCGAATCGAAGCACGATCGACACGGATGCTGTTCTCCTGCGACCTGAGAAGTTTTCTTGACCGACTCCGCCATCGCACGCGGCGCGGAACGACCATCTCTTCTATGAGCATTCCGGAATCCGCTTTCGTTCAGGTCGATTTTCCCCACAAATCGTGAGCATCGACACGTTCGATGCTAACCGTAGCCCAGTCACCCGGCTTGAGCGCCCGGCCATTTGTGATCGTGACGACTCCGTCAATTTCAGGTGCGTCTGCCGCGGAGCGGGCTAGCGCACCATTTTCGTCGACGGTATCGATCAGGACTTTCAGCGTCTTTCCGATCTTGCGCCTCAGGCGCTTGCGGCTAATCTTCTCCTGCAACGCCATGAAGCGGGCTCGCCGCTCCTCGCGCAATTCTGACGGAACCGCATCAGGCAGATCGTTCGCCTTCGCCCCGTCGACCGGCGAATAGGCGAAGCAGCCGACGCGGTCGAGTTCGGCTTCGTCGAGAAATTGGAGCAGTTCGCGGAACTCGGCTTCGGTCTCGCCCGGGAAACCCACGATGAACGTGCTGCGGATGGTGATCTCCGGGCAGATGTCGCGCCAGGCGCGTATGCGCGCGAGATTCGCCTCGCCCGAGGCCGGCCGCTTCATCAGCTTGAGGATGCGCGCGCTGGCATGCTGAAACGGCACATCGAGATAAGGCAGGAGCTTGCCTTCGGCCATCAGCGGAATGACCTCGTCCACGTGGGGATAGGGGTAGACGTAATGCAGGCGCACCCACAAATCCCCCGCTGATCCACCGAGTTGGCACAGTGCGCGCACCAATTCGGTCATGCGCGTCTTCAACGGGCGGCCCTGCCAGAATCCGGTGCGATACCTGATGTCCACGCCGTAAGCGCTGGTGTCCTGCGAGATCACCAGGATTTCCTTTACCCCAGCCTTGACCAGGTTCTCGGCCTCTTGCAGCACTTCGCCGATCGGCCGGCTCGCGAGCTTCCCGCGCAGCGAGGGAATGATGCAAAACGTGCAGTGATGATTGCAGCCTTCCGAAATCTTGAGGTAGGCGTAATGCGCCGGCGTGAGCCGTACACCCTGCGGCGGAACCAGGTCGACATAGGGATCGTGCGGCCTGGGCAAGTGCGCATGCACGGCCCGCATCACCTCATCAGCCGCATGCGGCCCAGTGACTGCCAGCACTTTCGGATGCGTCTTCTTCACGATGTCGCCCTTGGCGCCGAGGCAGCCTGTGACTATTACCTTGCCGTTCGCAGCAAGCGCCTCGCCGATCGCCTCAAGCGATTCATCGACTGCGGAATCGATAAAGCCGCAGGTATTGACCACCACCAGATCTGCCGCTGCATACGACGGCGAAATGGCGTAACCCTCCGCGCGCAATTGCGACAGGATGCGCTCCGAATCGACCAGCGCCTTCGGGCAGCCGAGCGAAACGAACCCGACTTTAGGAACGACAGTGCGATTTGACCGGATCACGGATGAACTCGAATGCGAGATATGCTTGTAGGAGCGAAGCGGTCCGCTGACCAGCGGTTTGCGCAAGCGAGCTTGGCTGCGAATCCAATCGTTCGCGCGCCGGACTGCGTCTACAGCACTTCAGGACTTGTTGCCTTCGTCTTTCTTCGGCGGCGCGGCCTGGCCGGGAAAGCCGGGGAAAGGAAAGCCGGTAAAGATGTTCTTAGTCTGGTTCTGCAGCTGTTCCTGCATCTGCATGAACACGTTCTTGCTCTGATCCATGTAGGCGGACATCATGCCCTGCAGGGCCGATCCCTGGAAATTCATGAACTGCGTCCACAGGTCCTTGTTGATCTTGGAATTGTCGCCGTACATCGCGCGCGACTGCTCCTGCAGCTGCTTCTGCACGAGGACAAAAGTCTGCATGTTCTTTTCGAGGTAATTGCCGACCATGCCCTGCATCGCATTGCCGTAGAAGCGGATCAACTGCGACAGGAGATCGCACGTGAACATGGGCATGCCGCCGGCTTCCTCCTCCAAGATGATTTGCAGCAGGATGGACCGCGTCAGATCTTCGCCGGACTTGGCATCGACCACCTGAATCTGCTCCTGCTTGAGCACCAGTTCCTTCACGTCGGCCAGCGTGATATAGCTGGAAGTCCGCGTGTCATAAAGGCGGCGATTCGGATATTTCTTGATCTTCCGGATCGCGTCCGCTGCGGCACTCTCGTCGCTATTTGCTTGATTCTTAGCAGTTTCTGCATTATGTTGCATCGCAGCATTTCCATTGACATTTCGTACTTGGAGGGTAATATAATATGATGCTGCTTTGCAGCATCATATTATTTCGTATTCATCAAAAATACGCTCTTTTGCCGAGGAAACCAAGATGGCCGATTCCACTCAACAAATCGCAGCGTGGCAAAAAGCCGTTCTCGACTCCACTCTTGCCTGCGCGCAAGCCACCATCTCCACCGCAGATCAGGTGCTAAAACTCAATCTCGATGCCGCCCGCAATTCGCTCGAGCAGGCCGGCAAGAACACGCGCGACCTCCTCTCCATCAGCAACCCGCAGGACCTGGTGCAGTTGCGTGCCAAAATCGCCCAGGCAAGTATGCAGCAAACCGCCAACTACGCACATAGCATCTTCGAAATGCTTTGTCAGACGCAAGCGCTTCTGACCAAGCTCAATGAGGAACAATTCTCGCGCCTCAATAAGGACGTAGTCGCAGGTGCCGAATTGCTCTCCAAGACGACACCGGGCGCCGATGCCGCCACGGCCACGGTCAAATCCGCTCTCGCCGCGACCAATGCCATGATGGAAAGCCTTAATCGCGCCACCAAACAGTTCGCCGAATTATCCGAGTCAAGTATCAAAGCCGCCACCGCCGGCATGTTTACCGGCGGCAGCAAAAAGTAAACCCAGCCGCCGCCGAATCGGCGCCCCGCCATGCGTGGCTCCTGCTCTTCTCTACGAAGGGCCGGCTCCTCCAGCCCGTTCCACTTCAATCTTTACCTTGTCGCCGGCTTTCCCTTCTACGGGGTCGCATCCCCGCTGCGCGGGGCCCCTGCTCCGCCCTCCGAAGGTTTACTGCATGTGCTGCCCGCCGTTGATGGCGATGTTGGCGCCGGTGCCGAAGGCCGCCTCTTCCGAACACCGATAAATAATCAACCCCGCAACTTCCTCCGGCTTGCCCAGGCGCCCCACCGGAATTTGCGGAATGATCTTGGTGTCGAGAATCTCCTTGGGGATAGAGGTCACCATCTTGGTGCCGATATAACCCGGCGAAATGGTATTCACAGTCACGCCTTTTCTCGCCACCTCCAGGGCCAACGCCTTGGTGAAGCCGTGCATGCCGGCCTTCGCCGCCGAGTAGTTGGTCTGTCCAAATGCGCCCTTCGAACCGTTTACCGAAGACACGTTGATGATGCGCCCCCAACCGCGGTCGACCATGCCGTCGCATACCGGCTTGGTCATGTTGAATACGCTGTCGAGGTTGGTGCGCATCACCGCGTCCCAATCGGGTTTACCCATCTTTCTGAAGGTCATGTCGCGCGTGATGCCGGCGTTATTGACCAGAATTTCCACGGGACCCACGTCGTTCATGATCCTGGCGACGCACGCCTGGCACGAATCATAATCCGACACATCTACAGGCACCGGATGAAAGTCATAGCCGCGCGACTTCATTTCGGCGTTCCAGGCAACGGCTTTCGTATTCCCGGGCGAATGGGTCACTACCACGCGAAATCCGGCGTCATGCATCTTGGTGCTGATCGACTCGCCCAACCCGCCCATACCACCGGTAATCAACGCAATCCTTTTTGGCACGATAGTCACGATCTATACTCCTTTTTCGATGCCGTCAGAAACCTGCTCATTTGATCCTACAAGGCGATTGTGTGTTCAATTTGACGCGCGTCAAAAAAGCGGCCGGCAATCAGATCATGTGCAGCCCACCGTTGATGGAGATATTCGCGCCGGTAATGTAACCGGCACCATCCGAGCATAGATAGGAGACGAGGCCGGCGATCTCGTCGGGCTGCGCCAGACGTCCCATCGGGATCGACGCCACAATCTGCTCGCGCACCTCCTGGCGTATCGCCATCACCATGTCGGTCGCCACATAGCCCGGAGAAATGGTGTTCACGGTCACGCCCTTGCGCACTACTTCCTGCGCCAGCGCCTTGGAAAATCCGTGCATGCCGGCTTTGGCCGCAGAATAATTGGTCTGCCCGAACTGGCCTTTCAAGGCGTTGACCGAAGACACGTTGATGATCCTGCCCCAACCGCGGTCCATCATCCCTTCGATCACTTGGCGCGTGACGTTGAATACGCTGTTCAAGTTGGTATTGATCACGTCGTACCAGTCGCCCTCGGACATGCGCTTGAACACGCCATCGCGGGTGATGCCGGCATTGTTGACCAGAATATCGACCGGCCCCACAACGGAAGCGATCCGGTAGAACATGTCGGCACAGGAATCGAATTCCTCGACGCTGCCCTCGGCCGCGTGCACTTCGTAACCTTGCTCGCGCATGCTTGCGAGCCACGCGTCCCTCTTGTCGTAGCCTGGGAGACAATTGGCCACGACCTTATTGCCGTCCGCCGCCAGACGCCGGCAAATCGCCGTGCCGATGCCGCCCATGCCGCCGGTCACAAACGCCACCCGATCCGCCATAGTCACTTCCTTTCAAAAGACCGCAATTCGATCAGCGCAATTACTCGCAAAGACCCACAGCCGCAGGGCGGCCTACCGCCAAGTCGCCGTTCCGACTGGCAGCTGTCACCCGAGCTCAGCGTTCCACCGCCAGCGCCACCCCCATGCCGCCGCCTATGCACAAGCTGGCGAAACCCTTCTTCGCATTGCGCCGCATCATTTCGTGCAGCAGCGTCACCAGTATGCGACACCCCGACGCGCCTATTGGGTGACCGATGGCGATGGCACCGCCGTTGACGTTGACCTTGCTCGTGTCCCACTTCATCTCGCGGTTGACTGCAATCGCCTGCGCGGCGAAGGCTTCGTTGATCTCCATCAAGTCAAGATCCGCCACGCTCCAGCCGGCTTTCTTCAGGCACAGCTGGCTGGCCGGTACCGGGCCCATGCCCATGATTTTCGGATCGACGCCGGCCGACGAATAAGCGCGGATGGCGGCAAGCGGCGCGAGGCCTAATTCCTGGGCTTTCTTCGCCGACATCATGATCACCGCCGCGGCGCCATCGTTGAGGCCCGACGCGTTGCCGGCAGTGACGCTGCCCGCCTTGTCGAAGGCGGGCCGCAGGCGCGCAAGCGCCTCGAGCGTGCTGCCATGCTTGGGATATTCGTCCATATCGAACAGCAACGGCGCGCCAGTGCGCTGCGGAATTTCGAGCGGCAGGATTTCGTCCTTGAATTTGCCCGCCTTCTGCGCCGCCTCGGTCTTCTGCTGCGAAGCGAGCGCGATCGCGTCCTGGTCGGCGCGAGTCACACCGTACTTCTTCGCCACGTTCTCGGCAGTGACGCCCATATGGTACTGGTTGTACACGTCCCACAGTCCGTCGACGATCATCGTATCGATGAGTTTTGCGTCGCCCATGCGAAAACCGTCGCGCGAACCCGCCAGCACATGGGGCGATATGCTCATGTTTTCCTGGCCCCCCGCGATGACGATCTCCGCATCGCCCAACTTGATCGCCTGCGCGGCGAGGTGCGTCGCCTTGAGGCCGGATCCACACACCTTGTTGATGGTCATGGCGGGCACCCGGTCGGGCAAACCCGCCTTGATCGATGCCTGGCGCGCTGCATTCTGACCCACACCTGCGGTGAGGACCTGCCCCAGGATGACTTCCGAAATCTGCTCCGGCTTAAGGCCTGTCTTGGCGAGCAAGCCCGTGATCACATGTGCGCCGAGATCGGACGCGGGAATTTTCGCCAAGGTTCCGCCGAACTTGCCTACCGCAGTACGGCCTGCGGCTACGATCACTACGTCAGTCATTTGGACCTCCATCAGTTACACCTACCTCTTCAACAGTGCTTGCGCCAGCCTTGGATATCAGCGCTCGTTAAGGCTTGAAGGCAGTGTGGACGCGCTCGCTCCCGCAGCGCCCCGCCTACACCCTTACCTTCACATAGCGGCCTGGCGCGGGTTCAATCGGTTTGAATTTGGCGTTGCCCAGAGTTCGCGGCGCCGCGCGCTCGCCACCCGAAAACGCTTCCAGCCACGCATTCCAGTCCGACCACCAACTGCCTTTATATTCCTTTGCATCGGCCAGCCATGCTTCCGCGCTCTCGGATATGTGGTCGCTCCCCCAGTAGCTGCGGCGGTTCATCGACGCGGGGTTGATCACGCCTGCGACGTGACCGCTCGCGCCGAGCACGAAACGCGTGTCACCCTTCAAGTGCCGCGTCGAAAGGTACGTCGTCTTCCACGGGACAATGTGGTCCTCGCGCGTCGCCAGGATATAGCTCGGCAGGCGGATCGAACCCAAGTCGACCGGCACACCGCACGTGGTCAGCTTGCCCGGCTCGCAGAGCTTATTCTCCAGGTAGGTGTTGCGCACATACCAGCAATACATCGGGCCGGGCAGATTGGTGCTGTCGGCATTCCAGTAAAGAATGTCGAATGCGGCGGGCCTTTTGCCCTTGAGATAGTTGTTGACGACGTAGGCCCACAGGAGGTCGTTGGCGCGCAGGGCCGAGAAGACGAAGGCGAGTTCCTTGCCCAGCAGGATACCGCCCCTGCCTATCGCCTGTTCGCGCGCCGCCACACTCGCCTCATCCACGAAAACGGCAATGTCGCCGGGCGAGGTGAAATCGAGCAGGGTCGCGAGCAAGGTCACGCTCGCCACGCGGTCCTCGCCGCGAGCGCGCAGCACCGCCAGCGCGGCGGCGAGCAAGGTGCCGCCGACGCAAAAACCGAGCGCATTGAGCTTCTCGGACCTGGTTATCGCACGCACCACTTCGATCGGCTTCAACACGCCCTCGGCTATGTAATCGTCCCAGGTGAGCCTGCTCACGCTTTCCTCGGTGATGTTGCGCCAGGACACCATGAACACCGTATTTCCCTGCTCCACCGCATAACGTACGAAGGAATTCTCCGGCTGCAAATCGAGGATGTAGAACTTGTTGATGCAGGGCGGCACCATGATGAGCGGAAGCTTGCGCACCTTCGCCGTCGTGGGGGTGTACTGGATCAGCTGGATCAGCTCGTTTTCGAACACCACCGCGCCCGGGGTGATTGCGAGGTTTCTGCCCACCACAAAAGCGGTTTCGTCGGTCATCGAGACCCGACCCTGGTCGAGGTCCGCGATCAGGTGGCGGATTCCGGTGTGGAGGCTCTCGCCCTGTGTATCGAGCGCAAGCCTGAGTGCCTCGGGATTGGTGGCGGCGAAGTTGGCCGGGCTCATGGCGTCGATCAGCTGGCGCGTGTAGAAGTGCAGCCGGTGCTTGGCCGGCGCCTCCAACTCCGCCGCCTCCACAAGATCGCCGAGGAAGCGGGAATTGAGCTGATAGGCCTGCCTGAGGTAGTCGTGGTAGGGGCTGTCGCGCCACTCGCGCCCGGCAAAGCGCTTGTCGCCCTGATCGCCGCCGGTACTTGGCCCCACTGCCGGCTTGCCCGACTCGCGCGCCAGCATCGCCCCCCACAAGGCCAGGTGCTGCGCAACATAACCGGCTTGGAGAGCCCCCAGACGCGATGGATCGGCGCTATGGGCCTTAAGGAGCGACTGCCAGACGCGACCCGCTTCGGAGCCTTCCGGAAACATGCTGCCGAAATTCTGGAAAAACAGCCCTCCTGCTGGGGCGAAGGCGCCGGGCTGGTCCTCAGACTTTCCTGCTTGCACGGTCGGGGGTTCTCCGAATGCGGCGCACCAAAATGGGCCGGCTTGCTCAACAGAAAGTACCGGCCAAGCTAGCCAAGGCGGGTCATTTTGCACCGCACAAATTTGACTGTCAAGGCAAGCCGCAAAGGCCGTTCGTCACCACCACCCGAAGGGACAATGTCGGCTAGAATCGGATGGTTACCAGCCCCGGACGCCACCCATGCCCACTTCTCCCTACGCCGAAAAGACCGTACTCGTAACGGGCGGCACCGGCTCGTTCGGCAACTTCGTCGTGCGGCGGCTCCTCGACCTCGGCGCGCGCGAGGTGCGCGTGCTCTCGCGCGACGAAAAGAAGCAATACGACATGCGCGTGTTCTACCGCCAACGCCCGGATTTGAGCTTCATCATCGGCGACGTGCGCAGCCCCGCCCAGATGGACGAGGCCATGAGCGGTGCGCACATCGTGTTCCACGCCGCGGCGCTCAAGCAGGTGCCTGCCTGCGAACAGCACCCGATGGAAGCGGTGCGAACCAACGTGCTCGGCGCCGATAATCTGATCGAGGCTGCCATGCGCCATCGCCTGGAAGCGTTCGTCATGATCAGCACCGACAAGGCGGTGAAGCCAGTCAACGTGATGGGCATGACCAAGGCGCTGCAGGAACGCCTGGTGATCAAGGCCAACCTGTCGCGCGCCAATCGCGGCACGCGCTTTGCCGCGGTGCGCTACGGCAACGTGCTGCGCTCGCGCGGCTCGATCATCCCGCACTTTCGCCATCAGCTGCAATCAAACCAGCGCATCACCGTCACCGACGAGCGCATGACGCGCTTTCTCCTGACCCTGAACGATGCGATAGACCTGGTGCTCTATGCCGCTGAACACGCAAGAGGCGGCGAGATCTTCGTGCGCAAGGCCCCGGCCGCACGCGTGACCGACATCGCCGCGGTATTGTGCGAAGCCGCCGGAAAGAAGGGGGATTACCAGGTGATCGGCATGCTGCCGGGAGAAAAGCTGGCGGAAATCCTGGTATCGGAAGAAGAACTGCTGCGGGTGGAAAGCCAGGGCGACTATTTCAAGATCCTTCCCTGGTGGGATAAGCGCAGCCCGCATGAATTGGAGCGCGAATTCAGCTCGGACGAACACCTCATCGGCAAGAAACCCATCGCCGCGCTGATTGCACGCGCCGACCTCGAATTCGAGGCGCTGGAAATCGCGGGTGGCGAGTACGCAAATTTCTAGGACCGTTGGTCAGTTATGACACAAATGCTGACACAATTGGCCAAGTATTTGGTTTGTATACGTCTCCCGATTTTGGGAAGTTGCGAAGTTGCAACTTTCCAAAATCGGGAGAACATTGGCGCCATGAACTTACGCATTCAATCGCGTAGGTCGTACCTTATCCGCGCCTGAATAAATCGAGGACGTGCGGCCCGAACACGAGCACACCCACGATCACCGATCCGATCGCCGCGAGAAGAACCGCGCCGGCCGCCAGGTCCTTGGCCTTGCCTGCAAGCGGGTGATGCTCAGGTGAAGCCAGATCGACGACGAACTCGACCGCAGTATTCAACGCCTCCGTAGCCAAAACGCACACGATCGCAAGCGCGATCAACGCCCATTCGGCCGTCGAAATGCGAAACAGCGCCGCCGCCGCGACGACCAAAATGGTCGCGAGCGCATGAATGCGGGCGTTGTGCTGCGTGTGCAGCAGTAGCTTGAGACCGCGCAAAGCGTGCCCGAAACTGCGCAAGCGACCGGTCAAATAGGAATTTTGCATCTGTGCGCTGGGTCTAATGCCATGAAACCCGACAAGCCGATTATGCCTTATTGTCAATGTGAGTCCTTATCGCCCTGCGTCCCCTGAGGCCTTGCGTCTGAGCATTTCGTCGAAAAGCTCGCTAAAGCGTCCCCGCGTTTCGAACTCGACTAGCGCGCGGCCGATAACGGGAGGAATCCACGCATCCGGAATCGATTCCAGGTGATAAACGATGCGGGTGCCGGCTCCATCCGGGATCAGCCGGGTGACGCCATCGCTTTTTTTCATATTTCCGCTCAACAGATGCGACTGCATTTTTTCGAACGGCGTCAAGTGGATCTCGTTCACCGACTCGATGTGAACAGAAAACGGACCAAACCCCATGGTGCCCTTTTGCGCCACCACGATCCTGTCCTTGGCGCGCGACAGGATCACGCTTTTTTCGAGCTTCGAGATGAAGCGAGTCGCGTGATCGTAGTCCGTCATGACGGACCACGCCTCCTGCGGCGTGACGCGAACGTAGCCTTCCATATCGACGATGACCGCATGATCGCGGATCCTGACTGCAACCTCTATCGATTTGTCCGCATCGGCATTGGCGCCAGGCGCGAAAAGACAAAGCAGCATTGCCGCGACCAGTGCCGTACAGCGCAGTGCGAAGATCTTCGATTTCACCGGCAACGCGCAGCAATCCCCTGTGTCGACTATCATGAATCCGTGCTTGACAATTATCAACGCGCCACTAGCCAGTTTTCAAGAGAATACAAGTACGCACCCGCCAAGGCAAAAGTTCAAGTCGTGAACTAATCTGAAAAGTACCCATGTACCAAGAGGCCATTTCAGAATTACCGAAATGGCCCCCGATTTGGGGGAGCATGCGGGGATGTATCCCCTCATTTTGAAATGGCTCTAACGGAGGCTACCATGATGCGTCGCTCATTTCTGTTTGCATTATGTTTGGGGTTGTCGACCTTGCTAGCGGCGACCACAGGCTATGCCAACGGCGTCTTTGAAAGCGTCAGCGGAAACGTAACTGCTGCGATGGGCACCATGACGGCTACAACAGCGGTCAAGAACCAGCGCGTTATGCCAGGCACCACCGTCACAACCGGTCCAGGCGCGCGAACAGTCATTCGCTTCGACGACGGTCATGCCGTAGTCCTGAACGAAAATACGGAATTTCGCGTGAACCAATACGCCTTCGATAAGGACAAGCCGCAAAACGACAACGTCGTGTTGCAACTCGTGAAGGGTGCGATGCGCTCGGTAAGCGGATTGATCGGGTCGAGAAGCCGCAACGCGTTTGCATTGTTCGCGCCGCAGGCGACCATAGGCATACGCGGCACCGACTTCATGATCGCGCTCGTCAATCCTGCCTATCTTTCCGTATTGCAGGGCACGATCGCGGCATCCAACACGGCGGGCACAACGACTTTCGCAGCCGGTGCGACGGCGACCGTGGCATCGAGCGCCGCGCTGGCAGCGTCGATTCCCGCCGCCGCGCTGCCTGCCTCGGTAGCCTCAACCTTTAGCAGCTTGGGCTCGGTAGTTGTCGCTGCGGGCGCAGCAGGCGCTGGGGGAGCAGTCAGCGCTGGTGTCGGCGGCATCACGTCCGGCATGATTGCAGCCGGCGTCGCGCTCATCGCCGTCACCGCGGCGGCAGCGTCATCGAGCGAATCGGGCGTCGTGAGCACTACAGCAACTACCGGCACTCAGCCGTAGATTGACCGGTCGCAAAGCCCTTGGCGCATCAAGTCGGTGTGTTGAACGCGTAGTAATTCAGTGGCACCTTCCCCCTATCAGTCGCAATGACTCATAGGGGATTCTTATCTGAGCGTCATTTCTTTCCCGTCGTTTCTGCGTCCTCCCCTGGGCGTCGCCGCTGTCAATTACACACGACCGACGTACTAAAGCGTCAGGTATCGTCTAGCAGAAGCTTCGCCTTGTCGCCGTGAGGAGTTGGGCGTTCTCTGCGCAAACCTGCCGGAAATCCTGGCTGATCCGCTTGTCTTCCGAACACATGTGCCAATAGCTAACGGCAGCTGGTGCGACCTGCTGCCATACGTTGGACTCGGCCGGCAAAGGCAACGCGGGCGCATAGCGTCTATCCGGAAGTTCACCACCACGCAACGGCGCGTACATCATGGGCAACATGTCGTAAGCCGGAGCTAGCGCCAACCCGGGCCGAAAAGCGAGATTGCCCTCGTGCATGTCGGTATTGCCGATAAGCCTGCCGAACCACCAGATGAGCGCAATCCGCGATACATCATCGGCGGACAGCCAGCCCGCCTCGAATAGCACCTGTGCAATTCGAGGCCAGGACGCCGTGGCGGAGCCCACCAGGGCAGCGTTAAGGCTGCCAAGCGTGCACGCGGCGGACCGGCCGAATTCGCCGTGGCGATCGAACCGTACCACCTCCAGAAATGTCCTGGCCGCATAGCGGCGAATGGCGCTCTGCGCCGCCGGCACCTCGAGTTCGCGGCTGACGGTTTCCAAGGCCAGGTTCTCGCACACCAGCAGGTCCGCCCAGCGCCGAACAGCGGCGGAATCGTCGGCGCCGGAAAATTTCACGATTACATCCACCTTCATGCCGTCCAGGGTGCGGGATGCGGTGAATTTCGGGAACTCGCCGCCCGTGGAAGCCCCTGGGACGCCCTGCGCGAGCGCTGCCGCCGCAAGTTCCGGATAAACGGACGATGCCTGCATATCCGTCAGAAAGCGCTCCTCCCGAGTGCGCCGGTTCTCGAGGCATCGCCGGTAGGAGACTTCACCGAGAATGAGGTCGCCGGGTTGGTCGTGGCCCAGCGTCGCAAGAACGTAAGCAATATCGTCGTCCGGCCATTCCTCCGGATTTTCGGAAACAGCAAGGTCGAGCGCGTGTCTGTGAGCGAAGTTTCTGCCCAGGAATCCCTGCGGGCGCATGTCCACGAGGGGATAGGGCAGGCCGTCAAACCAGCCATCCCGCATATCGCCGACCAGGGGCCACGGGAATGGCTCCGCGAAGGCCAGCGCAGAGCCCGCCGGGTAAATCAGGTCAAGATGGCCAACTTCATGACCGCGCCCCTCCTCGTCGATGCGATAGAGGGGCAGCGGCGCCTCGCTACCGCGAAGCGCGCGACGCAAGGCATAACGCGCGCGCCGCGCCGCGCCGCGGCTTACCACCTGAGGCCCGAGTACGCTAAGTCCGCGCGCAAGTGTCGACCGATTGATACCTTTGAGATGGTGACAAAGAGTAGAGCTCCCCGCGCGAGGATTTTCACGCAGCGCGCGAAGCAAGGCATCGGTGGTTAGCATGGCTGCGTATAATTATATTGCAACGATTATTGCAACGAATAATACACAGTAATACGCTAAATATCAATTAGTTATCTAATAATATAGCAGCGTAGAGCAACCATAACATAACATACAGAACCAGCCACTCGCGCCCAAATGCGACGGGTTCAGTCATTTACGACGCAACTGTTGTGAAGAAATGGGCGAAGAATCGGGTTTGTATACGTCTCCTGATTTTGGGAAGTTGCGAAGTTGCAACTTCCCAAAATCAGGAGAACACTCGGGTCCGAAATAGGGTACCTCGTCTGATTCCCATAACGCACCCCGTTTGATTCCGGCTCGCCCGGTTTAGGCTTCTAAATTCTGCTTTTAACTATCGTAGCGACTCACGAAATCCTTGTAAGCCGCAGCGATGCCCTCATCGAAGCGCGTGCGGGCGCGCCAGCCCAACGCGTGGATCTTGCCTGAATCGAGCAGCTTCCTCGGCGTGCCGTCGGGTTTGGAAGTATCGAAGCGCAATTTGCCGCTGAAACCGATGACCCGCGCAACCGTCTGCGCAAGTTCCGCGATACTCAGGTCTTCGCCGTAGCCGATGTTCACCAGCGGAGGATCGGTGTCGGTGAGGAATTCCGCGAATTTTACGTCCGGCAGATCGAGCAGGTAGACGCAAGCTTCCGCCATGTCCTCGCTGTAGAGGAATTCGCGCTTGGGCGCGCCGGTTCCCCAAATGACCGCCTCGGCTAGTCCACCCTTTTTCGCTTCATGCATTTTCCGGATCAACGCAGGCAGCACGTGGGAATTGTTCAAATCGTAGCTGTCGCCCGGCCCGTAAAGATTGGTCGGCATCGCCGCGACGAACTTAGTTCCGTATTGACGGTTGTAAGACCAGCAAATCTCGATACCGGCGATCTTGGCAACGGCATAGGGGCGGTTGGTCGGCTCCAGCGGTCCCGTAAGCAGGTACGCCTCCTTCATCGGCTGCGGGCAATCGCGCGGATAGATGCAGGAGGACCCCAGAAACAGCAAGCGCTTTACGCCCGCCCGCCAGGACTCGTGCAGCACATTGGTCTGAACCGCAAGATTGCTGTGTATGAATTCCGCTGGATAGCTGCTGTTGGCGATGATGCCGCCGACCTTGGCAGCGGCGAGAAACACGTACTCGGGCTTTTCGCGCTCGAAGAGCTTGCGCACCGCAGCCTGGTCGGTGAGTTCCAACTCGGCGTGCGTGCGCAACAACAAATTGTCAAACCCTCTATGCTGGAGCTGCCTGACAATCGCGGATCCAGCCAGGCCTCGATGGCCGGCGACGTAGATTTTCGAGTTCTTATCCATCAGAAAGTGTCTGAAGATTTCAAGCTTGTCATTCCGAGGCCGCGGATCGAAGAATCTGCCATTTGCGTCCTCCGGAAAACGGATTCTTTGCTTCGCTCAGAATTGCAGCTCTTGGAATTCCCCGTCACTCGTGCCGATCAAAGATCTTGTGGCCGTGGCTTTTGACGAGCTCGTCGCGCTCGGCGGACTTCAGATCCTCGCGCACCATTTCCGCCACCAGTTCCGCGAATTTCACCTTGGGTGCCCATCCCAGCTTCGCTTTGGCTTTAGTAGGATCTCCCAGCAGCGAGTCCACTTCGGTCGGTCGGAAATAACGCGCATCGACGGCGACGATGCAGCGGCCATCATGATCGTATCCTTTCTCGTCTTTGCCCTTGCCTTTCCACGTGATCTGCATACCTAGTTCCCCCGCGGCGGCGGCCACGAATTCGCGCACACTGTGTTGCTTACCCGTGGCAATAACAAAGTCTTCCGGCTTTGGCTGCTGCAGCATCAGCCACATGGCCTCGACGTAATCACGCGCATGCCCCCAGTCACGTAGCGCATTGAAGTTGCCGAGGTAGAGACAGTCCTGCAGTCCAAGCTTGATCCGCGACAACGCGCGCGTGATCTTGCGCGTGACGAAGGTTTCGCCGCGCACGGGGGATTCGTGGTTGAAAAGTATGCCGTTGCAGGCGTAAAGGCCGTAGGCTTCGCGATAGTTGACGGTAATCCAGTACGCGTAGAGTTTGGCTACGCCGTAGGGGCTGCGCGGATAGAAAGGCGTGGTCTCCTTCTGCGGCGTCTCCTGCACCAAGCCGTAGAGCTCGGACGTCGAAGCTTGATAGAACCGCGTCTTCTTTTCCAAGTTGAGGATGCGGATGGCTTCGAGCAGGCGCAGGGTGCCAAGAGCGTCGGAATTGGCCGTGTATTCCGGTTCCTCGAACGAAACCGCGACGTGGCTCTGCGCCGCAAGGTTATAGATTTCCTCTGGCTGTGTCTGCTGGACGATGCGGACCAGGTTGGAGGAATCCGTGAGATCGCCGTGGTGGAGAATGAAGCGGCGATGCTTTTCGTGCGGATCCTGGTAAAGATGGTCGATGCGATCGGTGTTGAACAGGGAAGTGCGACGCTTTACGCCGTGGACGACATAACCCTTCTGCAGCAGAAATTCGGCAAGATAGGAGCCATCTTGCCCGGTAATACCTGTGATAAGCGCGACTTTGGCCATGGTTTGCTTAGAATTCATTTCAATATGAGGGGATACATCCCCTCATTCTCCCCTAAATTGGTGGCCATTTCGGTAGTTCTGAAATGGCCCTTATGTTCGTCCGTAATTATCTTCGAGTCGCACGATGTCGTCTTCGCCGAGGTAATCGCCGCTCTGCACCTCGATCATCACGCAATCGACTGTGCCGGGGTTGGCGAGGCGGTGCGCTGTTCCCGCAGGAATGTAAGACGACTGATCCGCGCCGAGGGTGATTTCGTGTTCGCCATTGACTATCTTCGCGGTCCCCGAGACTACCACCCAATGTTCGCTGCGGCGGTTGTGATATTGCAGCGAAAGCGAGGCGCCGGGCTTGACCACGATGCGCTTGATCTTGAAGCGCGGCCCCTCCTCCAGCACGGTATAGGTGCCCCAAGGGCGATGGACGGTGCGGTGCAGGCGCACGCTCTCGTGCCCGTTTTCCTTCAACCGCGACACGATCGTCTTCACGTCCTGCGCACGGCTGCGGTCGGCCACGAGCAAGGCATCGGGCGTATCCACCACCAGGAGGTTCTGTACGCCCAGGGCCGCCACCAGGCGGTCTTCGCTGCGGACGTAACAGTCCCTGGTATCCACGAGCACCGCCTCGCCCTGGACGCGGTTGCCTGCGCTATCGGCGGGCACGAGATCGCCCAGCGCCCGCCAGGACCCGATATCGCTCCAGTCGAATCGGCCCGGCACGACGGCGACGCGCTCGGCTTTTTCCATGACTGCATAGTCGACGGAGATATCCGCTATCCGGGCGAAAGACTTCGAGTCTATTGCTACGGGTACCTGGTCTCGCGAGGTCGCCTGCCACGCTACCGCTACGGCCTCCGAGACTTCGGGTGAGCAGCGCGCGAGCTCCCTCAGAAAATCGCCGACGCGAAAGCAGAACATGCCCGAGTTCCAGTAATAACGCCCCGTAGCGAGATATTCCTCGGCTTTTTCAAGCGTAGGCTTCTCGACGAAGCGGCGGACTGCAAATCCTTGTTCGCCGAGCGCATGCGATCGATCGGCCTCGATGTAGCCAAAACCGGTCTCCGCGCCGGCCGGTGAAATGCCGAACGTAATCAGATAGCCCTGATCGGCAAGCTTCTTGGCCGCTGCCACCGCATCGGCGAAGGCGGCGAAATCGCGAATCAGGTGATCGGAAGGCAACACCAGCATGGTCGCCTCGTCGCCGAACTGCTCGCGTATCCTCAGGGCGCCTGCCGCGATGGCTGGTGCGGTATTGCGGCCGACCGGCTCGAGCAGGTAATCAAGGGCGATTCCGGATGCCAAGGGCATTTCCGATCCCAACGGCATTTCCGATGCTGACGACATTTCCGCGTAGGCGTCGCGCGTGATGAAAAAGTAATCCCGATTGGTGATGGTGAGGATTGAAGCCGGCTTCAATCCCATCGCACGCAACAGCGTCTTCTGCAACAGGCTTTGCCCATCGGGCAGAACGATGAAGGGCTTCGGATGCGCCTCGCGCGAAACGGGCCACAGACGGGTGCCGGCGCCGCCAGATAAGATGACTGGTATTAGCAAGTTATTAGCCTCAGGGGCAAAAGCATATGGGAATCGCTAGAATTATTACGCCGCCGACCGCAGGACAAAATCCGCGCGGATTTCCGCGAAAGGAACAGACAGCTTGCCAGCCGCGTCTTTTTCCACGAGTCCGATTTCGACGAGTTTTTGCGCATCCTCATGCACCCGCTTCACGTCCCGACCAAGCGCTCTCGCCAGCGCACGAACCCCGAGCGCGCCGCCCATTTGCAGCGTCTCGATCAGTTCCCAGCGCTTTGGCGTGATTATCCGGAACAGCGCCGCAGGCGATTCGAATTCAAAATGTTCACCCTGATACGCCCCCGTCTTCCACGCAGTCAGCAACCCTGAGCGCAGGGCGGCAAGGGACGCCTGCGGCTTGCGGATAACGATGGTTGCAGTTCTCATGATCTACTCCTTTCCAAATTCACTTCAGCTTCATGGCTTAAACCCTCTGTCAGGAAAGGCGTTGCGGATCGTTACTCTATCCTCAAGCGTGATGACTCTCAAGTAACAGCCCTCGAAGCCCTCGAAGAGGCGCGAATCAAAGGGATACTCCAATGCGCCAGCCCGCGATATCATCGCGCTCGGTAACATACGCATGCAAAGGCGCCAGCAAGTGGGCCGGATAATCAGCATCACCCCGCGCACACACCGGCTCGACGGCGCCATCGTCGCGACACTGCGCGAGCGGCTCGGCGATCTCAAAGCCGTCTATCGTTATGGCAGTGCCGGCGGCATCCACCAGCGCGCGGACAGCGACCTCGATCTCGCCGTTCTCGCCGGACATCGGCTTACCTTCGAAGAGCGATGCACTTTGGCCGCCGCCCTATCCCAACTGGTCAACCTGGATGTGGACCTCAACGACCTGCGAAGCCTGCCGGTAACCCTGCGCGTGCAAATCGTGACCGCGGGCGCGCGGATCTACGCCGCGGACGAGCCAGAGGCCGAAGAATACGACTCGCGCACACTTTCGGACTACGCACGTCTGAACGAAGAACGCCGCGGCATACTCGAAGACATACGTCGCCGAGGGCGCATCTATGGATGAGGTGCTGCTGGGCAAGGCGGCGATAATCGAGCGCTGCCTGCGGCGGATTGGCGAAGATTATGCCGGCCACGAAACCGAATTCGCGACCAACCTTACCAGACAGGATGCGATTGTCCTCAACCTGCAGCGGGCGTGCGAGGCAGCGATCGACGCCGCGATGCATCTGGTGCGACGCCACGCGCTCGGCATCCCCACCGAAAGCCGGGAGGCATTCACGATGCTCGTGCGAAATGACCTGCTTACCGAGGAACTCGGCGAACATCTGCAAGCCATGGTCGGATTTCGCAACGTCGCCCTACACAACTACCGCGAATTGGATATCGAAATACCACGGCGCATCTTGAGCGATCGCCTGGTTGATCTGGAAAGATTCGCACGACTGCTGGTGGAAAGGGCGACGCGCTAGTCCCGGAAAATGTGACCGGCCACCTCTCTGCAGGCGTAGAACGCGACGCGCTTTGTCAGCGTGCGCTTCGGTAATGTGCTCGGCGGCACCGGCAGCGTGATCCCGAAGTTTTTTGAGCAAATCGCGTGCGGCCGCCCGGTCACCGTCACGCATCCAGAGATTACGCTAGCCGTTCTCGTATGGAGTTGCTAGCGAGGGACGGGAACATCAGGACGACAGGGGGCACCACTGCGCCGAGTCGCGCACTGGCCGCGTGTTCCGATGGACAGATAAGCGCGACGTCTCGGGTGCAGGGCGTAAGGAGCACAGGTGACCTGGGCTACTCCGGTTAAGATATGCTGATAGATATTGACAAACTATGCTGTTTTGTTATACTATATGCGTATGCCAAAGACCGCCCGTGCCCTCCTTCAGCTTCCGCCAGCCACTGCTGGCGCCATCGAAAAGCTAGGCGCCGACCTAGCTGTGGCTCGCTTGCGCCGCAAGGAGTCATTGAGGTCCTGGGCACAGCGCTTGGGCGTTACTGTGTCCACACTCCAACGGCTCGAGGCCGGTGACCCGTCCGTTGGCATTGGTATCGTAGCGACCGCACTCTGGCTCATCAAGCGCGACGGCGAGCTGAGAAATCTCGCGGCGCCTGAACACGACCAAGGCGCCATCGAAATGGCTGTCCGTGAGGCCGTCGAGCTGGGCCGCTCGCGCGCCCAGTCCTCCGCGGAGGCGCGCCTCGCGCGCCGCGGGTAACTCCGACAAGACGAAGGACTGAAATGAAGCCCCCACGCTCACTGCGTTCGCTGCCCCCCGAGGGGGCGCTCAGTACCTTCGGAGCGGCCGGGCGGTACTGAGATGCGCCTGGACGACTTGTACCTTTGGTACCTGGGTGACCCGACCACACGGTGCTGCGTCGGCGCACTGAAGCTTGTCTCCGCCGGCAAGGGCGTTTCGTTGCACTACGGCACGCAGTGGCTGGCCAACGGGTTCGCGCTGAGCGAGGACCTTCCACTCGTCGACAACGAGTTCTTGCCGCCAGGCCGCCTGGCCGCAGATGCGCAGCGTGCGGTCGGCGCCGTCGACGACGCGCGGCCT
>Ga0080064_1003971_pt1 | contig 19980 bp, 18 predicted proteins | sample Subgrocontami54m_FD_69260 | JGI IMG/M metagenome (GOLD analysis project Ga0080064, IMG submission 69260) | Subsurface groundwater microbial communities from S. Glens Falls, New York, USA - GMW46 contaminated, 5.4 m (SPADES assembly) (version 2) ...
AGGATTTCGCGTGTCTGCGCGGCGACGGCGCCGAACGGCTCGTCCATCAGCAGCACGCGCGGCTCGACCGACAGCGCGCGCGCGAGCCCGCAGCGCTGCTGCATGCCGCCCGAAATCTGATAAGGATAGTAGCTCTCGAAACCGGAGAGTCCGACCAGTTCGATGAACTTCGGCACCTTTTCCGCGATTTGCGCGCGTGAGGCGCCCGCGAGCTTGAGCCCGTAGGCGACGTTCTGAAACACCGTTTTCCACGGGAACAGGCCGAAATGCTGGAATACCATCGCGACCCCCTCGCGCGGGGCGGTAACCGGCTCGCCCTCGATCCGGATTGCGCCGGCGGTCAGCGGGATCAGTCCGTCGATGCACCTCAGGAGCGTCGTCTTGCCGCACCCCGAGGGGCCGATGATCGCCAGCACTTCACGCTCGCCGACCGCGAACTCGACATCGCTGAAAACCTGCAGCGTGCCGTAGCGCTTGCCGGCGCCGGACGTCGCGATGCGCGGTTGAGACAGGATGCCGGTCACGCCGCGCTCTTTTTCGGCGCGGCGCTTTGCTTCGCCCAGTAGTCAGGCGCCGCCTTCGACTTCGCCAATGCCTCCGGTGTCTCGAACCCGGGCGCCATCGATGCGGAGGTGCCGGCCATCACCTGATGGTGCTCGATGTTGAGCAGCCGCAGCCAGCTCTGCTGGCCGTACGTGAGTCCGATCGCGCAACCCAGTTCGACCAGCTCGGGTTCGGAAAAGTGCTTGTACATGCGCTCCCAGAATGCATCGTCAGTGTCGAGCCGCCAGACGATCGCTTCAGCATAGGCGAGCGCGGCCTTTTGCCGGTCGGTGTACTTGACCGATTTTTCGAAGTTGATGAGATCGTCGTAATGCGCTTCCCGCAGCCCCTCGTTCGCTCCCTTGACCGAGCGCTGGTTGCCGCAGAACTCGCAGATCACCGAACGCGAAACGTAAACGCGGCAGAGTTCCTTTAACGCATGGTCGAGGACGCCGTTGCGGAAAATGTCGTTCCACGAATTGGCGAAAAACCAGAAACACGCCTTTACATGCGCGCGCACCGCGGTGCTTTCCGGTCGCGGGGTGCCTTCGCGCGCGCAGCGTTCCATCTCCGCGCGCATCGCGGCATCCATTTTTTCCAGCGACACGTAGCTGATTCTCTGTTTGGCCATGATGCCTCCTCAAAAACGCCTTCCCCCTCGACGGGGGAAGGTTGGGATGGGGGTGTAAACGTTGCGGTTCATGCTAATTCTCACCCCCACCCTGGCCCTCCCCCATCGAGGGGGAGGGAATCGGATTTCTATCCTCCCCCGTCGAAGGAGAGGGAAGCTGCTTTTCTAATTGTCCCTGCGCCGGGGCCTCGAGCGCCGCCTGTTCGCGCGCGCCCTGAACCGTGTAGATATGCGGTGCGCTGCGGTTGATCCGGAGCTGGAAGATGTCCGGCCGGTTGTAGTGCCCCGCGAAATCGTGCCTGAGCTTGGTCAGCACGCCCAGCTCGAGATTGCACTCCGCGTAAATTATCCCCTCCTCCGCACCCATCGGGCCGGCCAGTACGCGGCTGTTCGGCGCGACGATCACGCTGCCGCCGCAGGAATCGGGATCGCGCAGAAACTTCGCGGCCTCCGGCCCGACTTCGAGCCTGGCTATCATGGCTTCATCGACCGTGCCGCACGCCGAAATCACGAACGCCTTGCTCATTTGCGCGAACGCCTGCGCGTCGATCGTGACGCGGTTGCGCAGCGGGTCGCCGCTGGTCGGAAAGTGATTGGGCCAGCTCATCACGTGTATGCGCGTGTTCTCGGCGGTCAGCGCAAATATCGCGAGCGGATTCGAGTTCTCGCCGCAGATCAGCGCGCTCATCGGGCCGAACTCGGTCTGGAACGCGCCGAACGTGTCGCCGAAGCCTCCCATGTGCACGAGGCGCTCGCCGACGGTCGGCATGATCTTCTGGTGCTTGCCGAGCAACGCGCCGCCGGGGCCGATGTAGACCTGGGTGTTGAACATCGTGCCGATGGTGTGTGGCAGCTTCTCGCACACGCCGATCACGACGTAAGCATTGGCCTCCCGCGCCGAGGCGCAGAGCAGTTCGATTTCAGGACCAGGGATTTCGACCGAATTCTTGAAGAGTTCAGTCGCGAGCCTGTTGGCGATCGTGCTGGTCGCAGGATGGTGGTGATACCACACCGGGTGCGCCGGGATGAAGCCTTCGGGAAAACCGATCACGCGCGCGCCATTCGCGCCGGCCTCGCGGATCAGGCGGCAGGCCTTTGCCGTCGAGCCTTCGCGGTCGAGAAATACCGACGCGGCCTGCACCGCGGCGACTTTCACTACCGGATACTGGTCACCCATCGTTGACCGCTTCTACAGCCCGTCGCCGATGTTCACGTTCTCGGATTTCAGCTCGATGCCGGAGGCTTTCGCCTGCAGCAGCAGCAATTGCGAGAAATCCTGGTCGAAGCCGTGGCCGATCAGCGTCTGCACCCTGTCGCGCGCAACCGAAGTCGTCGGCATCGGCACGCCGAGTTCCCGGCCCGCGCCAAGTCCGAGATCGAGGTCCTTGCGCAGCAGCTCGGGTGTGAAAGTGACGTGAAAGTCGAGATTGGAGAGCGCCGGCGTCTTGTAGCGCGTGAACATCGAGCCCATCACGCTGTTGTTGAGGAAATCGAGAAACGCGTGGCGCTGCATGCCCGCTTTTTCCGCGAGCACCGTGATCTCGCACAAGTTCTGGATTACCACGCCAAGCATCACGTTGTGGCAGATCTTGGCGATGCGCGAAAGCTCGCCGTCGCCCACATAGGTGACGCCGCGGCCTATGGCCGCAAAGTACGGGCTCACCGCATCAAATGCGTCCTTCGGCCCCGAGGCGACGACCGTCAGCTTGCCGGCATTGATTACCTTGGCATTGCCCGATACCGGCGCCGCGAGAAACTTCACGCCATGCCCGGCAAGCTTCCTGCGGATCTCGGCTGACTCCTCGATGGAAATCGAGGTGCTGTCCACCACGATCTTCGGCGCTTTGCCTTGCGACATCACGCCGTTAGGTCCGAACAATACTTCCTTGACGTCCTTGCCCGTCGATACCATCGTGAAAACGATGTCGCACGCCGCGAGATCGGTGAGCGCAGCGGCCACTTTCGCGCCCGATTTCGCGAGCGGCTCGGCCTTGGCGCGCGTGCGGTTCCACACCGAAATATCGCAACCGGCCTTTGCCAGCCGCTCCGCCATCGCGTAGCCCATGCGGCCGATGCCGATCCAGCCCAGTCGATGCGCTTGCATATTTTCCGCTGCCATGAGTCAGTTCTCCGTAGTCAGTATTGGCCCTGCAGTTCCTGCGTCCAGTCCCGGGTTTCGATCAGGGTCGTGACTTCGCGCAGGAACGCCGCGGAGTACGCGCCATCGATCGCGCGGTGATCGAAAGTTTGCGCCAGCACGCCCACCGGCCGGATCGCGATGCTGTCGCCTTGCGGGCCTTCGATTACCACCGGCTTCTTGCGCACGCCGTCGGTGGAAAGGATCGCAACCTGCGGCTGGTTGATGATGGGTGCTGTGATCAGCGTGCCGAATACGCCTGAATTCGACAGCGTGTAAGTGCCCCCGGTCATGTCGTCGGGCTTCAGGCGATTGCTCCTGGCGCGTTGCGCGAGATCGTTGATTTCGCGCGCGAGCTGCGGCAGCGATTTGCCCGGCACGTCCTTCACCACCGGCACCACCAGTCCTTCGAAGTTCAGATCGACGGCGATGCCGATGTTGATACGCGGATGCAGCACCAGATCGTCACCATCGAGGCTCGCGTTGAGCAGCGGGAATTTGGCGAGTGCGGCCGACACCGCGCACGCGATAAACGGCAGATAGGTGAGCGTGAAGCCTTCGCGCGCTTTCCACGCCGCGCCCGCTGCCTGACGCGCCTGCTCGACCTTCATGAAATCCACTTCCACTGCCTGCAGCACGTGCGGCGCGGTCGTCCATGACTTGAGCATGTGATCGCGGGTGCGCTTGCGCACCGCGTTAAGTGGCTTGCGTGTCGCACCACCAACCGCATAAACGGCCGAAGGTTCCGTGCGCACCGTACCCGCAGGTCCACGGGCCCCGCCCCGCTCGATGTGACCGGTGACATCCTCGCGCGTAATGCGGCCGTCGCGCCCCGTGCCGCGGATATCGGCCGGGTTGAGCCTGTGCTCGGCGATCAGCCTGCGCACGACCGGCGACAGCCTGTTCCCGGCCTGTCGAGCCGGCCGCTCGCCTGCGGCAGCCGGCGCAATCGGCGCGGCCTGTTTAGGTGCCGATTGCGGTGCTGCAGCGGTGGTGCCCGCAGATTGCGCAGCCACCGCGCCCGCGGCGCTCTCGCGGATCACCGCCAGGCGCGAACCGACTTTCGCAGTCGCCCCCTCCTCAACCAGTATCTCGGCGACCACACCGCTGGCCGGCGCCGGAATCTCGGTGCTGACCTTGTCGGTCTCGACGTCGAACAGCAATTCGTCCGCTTTCACCACGTCGCCGACTTTCTTGTACCAGCGGGTGACGACGCCCTCGACGACCGTTTCGCCGAGTTGCGGCATGATGACATCCATTGATTTACCTATTCGATCTTCCCGCGGATCTCGCGCACGATGCGCGCGACCGACGGGATGGTGTTGTCCTCGAGCAGATCGGCCGACGGCAGCGGTACGTGCGGCGTCGTGATGCGCAGAATCGGCCCGTCGAGGTCCCAGAAGCACTCGTCGGCGACGATCGAAGCAACCTCCGCGCCCCAGCCGCACAGCCGCGGATTTTCCTCGACGGTCACCAGGCGCCCGGTCTTCGATACCTCGCTCAGTATCGTCTGCGTGTCGAGCGGCACCAGCGAACGTACGTCCACCACGGTACAGGAAATGCCGTGCTCCTTTTCCAGGATAGCCGCTGCGTCGAGCGCGCGATGCACCATCAGCGCGAGCGCGACGATGGTGCAGTCCTTGCCGCGGCGCAGCACGTTCGCCTTGCCGAGTTGATCGACGTATTCGCCGTCGGGCACTTCGCCCTTCATCGAATACAGCGACTTCTGCTCGAAGAACAGCACCGGATTGGGATCACGCACGGCCGCGGCGAGGAGTCCCTTGACGTCGGCGGGAAACGCCGGCGCCACGACCTTGAGGCCGGGTACCGCCATCGCCCAGTTCTCGACCGCCTGCGAATGCTGCGCGCCGAAGCGCGAGCCTGCGCCGTTCGCCGTGCGGATCACCAGCGGCAGCGCAATCTGGCCGTTGGTCATGTAGCGCGTCTTGGCGATCTCGTTGGCGACGATGTCCCAGCACACCGCCAGAAAATCCGAAAACATGATTTCGGCGATCGGCTTCAGACCGGTCATCGCCGCGCCCATTGCGGCGCCGAGAATCGCCTGCTCGGAAATCGGGCAATCGCGCACGCGCCGGGGTCCGAACTTCTCGAGCAGCCCCACGGTCGCCTTGAACACACCGCCGGCGTCCGCGACGTCTTCGCCCAGGAACACGACGTTCTCGTCGCGCGCCATTTCCTGCGCTATGCCGGCCGCGACCGCGTCACGATAAGTCAGTTCCGCCATGCCGAGCCTCCGTCCGCCCACACGTTCTTCTCGATGTCGTCGATCGAGGGCACGGGCGACGCTCTTGCAATCCCGGTCGCCCGGTCCACCTTGCCCATCGCTTCAGCCTCCATGTCTTTCAGGGTCGGCTCGTTGAAACCGAGTGTGAGCAGGCGCTCGCGGTAAGTGACGACCGGGTCGCGCAGCAGCCACTTCTCGAGTTCGCCTTCCGGCCGGTACTTGCCCGGATCGGCGCGCGAATGCCCGCTGTGGCGGTAGGTCATGGCCTCGATCAGCGACGGTCCGCCGCCGGCGCGCGCCTTGGCCAATGCAGCGCTCGCGATCTTATAGACCGCGTCCGCATCGTTGCCATCGACAACGATCGACGGCAAACCATAGGCGGATGCGCGGTCGGCGGCAGGATGCTCGACCGCGGTCACCGCGCTGATCGGCGTGTATTCCATGTAAAGGTTGTTCTCGCACACGTACACGACCGGCAATTTCCACACGGCGGAGAAATTCAGCGCCTCGTGAAACGCGCCGATGTTGGCCGTGCCGTCGCCGAAAAAGCACACCGCAACCTGCCCGGTGCCGCGGTATTGCGCCGACCACGCGGCGCCCGCCGCGACCGGCAGGGGCGCGCCGATGATCGCGTACGACCCCATCGCGCCCTTGGTGACATCGGTCAAATGCATCGAACCGCCCTTGCCGCCGAGCAGGCCGCACTGGCGGCCCATCAACTCGCCGAGCACGCCCTCCATCGAAGCGCCGCGCGCCAGGGTATGCGCATGGCCGCGGTACGTGCAGAACGTCCAGTCGTCCGGCCGCATTGCGACGCCAAAGCCCGCGGCGATCGCCTCCTGACCGAGCGACAGGTGGCTGGTGCCCTTGACCAGGTTCTGCAGAAACAGATCGTACGCGCGTTTTTCGCAGTAGCGCAGCTCGAGTTGCAGGCGATAGAGCTCGAGCCGCGTTTCACGGCCGATGTCGATCTCCGCGGCCGGTGATTTTTTTCGTTTTGTGGTCATTTCCAACGTTAGCCCCTCAAACTGATCATCGTGCGTGACAAAATTCTAATCGAACTCCTTCCCCCTTGACGGGGGAAGGCTGGGATGGGGGTGAAAATGTTTTCAATACCTGTTCGCGATCGGCAATTCCTGCGCCGGGAACAAGGTGATGACCTTGGCACCGTTCGGCGTCAGCACCACTTCTTCCTCGATGCGCGCGGCGGACACGCCATCCTTCGCCGGACAGAAGGTTTCGACGGCAAACACCATCCCCGCCTTCAGCTCGTAGGAGTCCTTGAGTGAATTGAGCCGCGAAATGAGCGGCCGCTCGTGCAGGCCCAGGCCGAGGCCGTGGCAGAAGTTGAGACCGAACGCCGACATCTCGGTTTCAAAGCCGATCTCGGTCGATTTCGGAAACGCCAGCGCGACCTGGTCGGTGCTGATGCCGGGCTCGAGCAGTTCGATCGCCCTGTCCATCCATTCACGCGCTTTTTTGTACGCGTCGATCTGCGGTTTGGTCGCCGATCCGACGGTAAACGTCCGGTAGTAGCAGGTGTGGTAGCCCATGTACGACTGGATGATGTCGAAGTAAGCCTGATCGCCGGGACGTATCAGGCGATCGGTAAAGTTGTGCGGATGCGGGCTGCAGCGCTCGCCTGCGATCGCATTGATTGATTCCACGCAGTCCGAGCCCATCTCGTAGAGACGCTTGGTCGCCATCGCCACGATCTCGTTTTCGCGCACCCCGGGCTTCAATGCCTCGAAAATGTCCTGGTACACGCCATCGCCCATCGCCGCCGCCATGTTGAGCAGCGTGAGTTCGTCGTGGCTCTTGATCTCGCGCGCGTCGAGCATCACCTGCTGGCCGTCCTGGACCTTGATTCCGAGCTTTTGCAGCGCGAACAGGAACGGCGGTTCGACGACGTCGATTCCCAGCGGCATGTCAGCAACGCCTTCCTGCACGAGAATATCCCGGATCTCCTTCGCCGCTTCCTCGAACAGTCCCACGCGGGGATTAATCGCGCCGCGCAAGCCCACGTTTCCGGCAAGGCAGTGGTTCGTGGGCAGCCATGGCGCGTACAGTTTGTGGTGACGCGCGGCCGAGCCGAAATCCCACACGTACGGCTCGCCGTTGCCGGTGAGCAGGCACCAGCGCGTCAGCTTGTCGCGCGCCCACTCGCCGATCACCGTGCTCGAAATGTAGCGAATGTTGTACTGATCGAAGACCAGCAGCGCGCCAAGCTTCGATTTGGCAAGCGCATTGCGCGTGCGTGCCAGCCGGTACTCGTGCAGCCGCCGGAAGTCGACGCGCTCCTCGAAATCGACCTGCATGCGGCCCGGCGCCTGCAGCGGGCGCTCCCAGCGGTGGCCCGGATTCGCGGGATCGTAGAGCCCGTCGGGCGCCGTGCTCGCGCCGCGCCGGGGATCGATGCGCGATGCCGTTACGACTTTCGGTACGACTTTCTTCGCTTTGCGGGCCATGCGGGTTCTCCGGCTTACGATCGTGATTCGCTGCTCGTGGTTCGTGACGAGGATGCGCGCCTATTTGGGCTGGATCCCCATGTCCTTGACCATCTTCCGGATCCTCACATACTCGTCCTGCTGCAGCTTCAGGAATGCCGCCGGCGTTCCGAAAACCGGTTCGGCGCCTTGACGCAGAAAGCGGTCCTTGAGTTCCGGCTGCTGCAGAATCCCGACGATGTCCTTGTTCAGTTTCGCGATGATCGCGCGCGGCGTCCTGGCCGGTGCAACGATGCCAAACCAGCTGTCCGACTGGTACGCGGGCAGCCCCGACTCGGCCATGGTCGGAACGTTTGGAATCGCGACCGCCCGCTTGGGCGTGGCGACCGCCAGCGGACGCAGTTTCCCTTGTTGCAGCATTGGCATTACCGCCGGCAACGGAAAGACATAAAGGTGCACGCGCCCCGCCACCATTTCGGTGAAGATGTCGCCGAGCAGTCTGAACGGAATATGCACGACGTCGATGCCGGCGGTGGACTTGAACATCTCCCCGGCGAGATGCGACGAGCTGCCGACGCCGGCGGAACCGAAGTTGAGCTGACCCGGTTTCGCCTTGGCGAGCGCGATCAGGTCGCCGACCGACTTGACCGCAAGATTGGGAGCGACGACCAGCACGTTGGGCATCGATGCGACCTCCGTCACCGATGCGAAATCGTCGAACGGACGGTATCCCGGGGCCTTGTGAATCAGGGTGTTGACCAGGTGAGGCTGGCCGACCAGCGCCAGCGTGTAGCCGTCAGGACTCCCCGTCGCCACGATGGTGCTGCCCACCAGTCCGCCCGCCCCGGGGCGATTGTCGATGATGATCTGCTGGCCGTAGAGTTCATTGAGCTTCTGCCCGACGGCGCGAGCCAGAAAATCACTCGCGGCACCGGGCGGAAACGGCACCACCATGCGGATCGGCTTGATCGGATATTTGTCCTGCGCGATCGCCGCGCCGGCGGCCAGCAGCAACACGCCCGTCGCCGCCATCAGTTTTCTCGTTACATTCATGATTGCTTCCCCGGTTTATCGTTCAAGATTTCGACAACCCCAATTGCTGCGCCATCCAGTCAGCCGACTGCGTGCGGTACCGGTAGACGCGGTTGTTGGCGACGTGATTGCCGTCTTCGATCGCCACCAGCTCGACCGGCCCCGCCGCCTCCCGCGCCACGCGCTCCGCGTCCTGCCAGGGAACCAGGCGGTCCTGTTTGCCGGCGACAAGATAAAGCGGGCACGTGATCTGCTGCGCAACGCCCCGCATTGACAACGTGAGCGCATGCGCCCGCGCATCGTCCTGGGTGGCGCAATTGCTGCGCACGCGGAACGTTTCGCGTGTCAATTCCGGCAACGTGTCCCAGATCGCGCCGAAATCATACGGACCCGACAGTCCGATGCACGCCTTGACGCGTTTTTCAAACGCCGCCGCGCGCGGCGCGTAATAGCCTCCCAGACTGACACCCCACAAGCCGATTTTCCCCGCGTCGATGTCCTGGCGCGGCTCGAGCCAGTCGATCACCGCTTTTACCGCCACCTCGTAATCGCCGCGGATCGCGAAATCATACTCCGATTCGCCCTGCCCCGGTCCATCGAACGCCAATGTCGCGAGTCCGCGCGCGAGAAACAACGACTCGTAGCTTGCCATTTCCTCTTTTGCCGAATCGAGCCCCATGCACATCACCACGATCGGCGGACGCGCCGCTCCCGTGGGGCGCCGCAGAATGCCGGCGAACGATTTGCCCTCGAACGCAATTCGCACGTAATCGCCTGCGGGCCGCAGGTGCGGCAGCGCGAGCTTGCGGCATTCGACCGCCTTCAGGTGGGCCGCGCGCATCTGTGCGGGGTCGAGCACAAATACAAACTTGGCAAAGTGGTAGCACACTGCGGCGGTCGTCAGGTGCTGGGCCGCCGAGAGTTTGAAACCTTCCACCAGCGCTTTGCGGCCTATCGTTTCATGCTGTGCCGCGCGCGCACACCAGGCGCTGCACCATTCCTCCCAGCGCTCGATACCCGCCGTGACCTCCTGGAAGTCCGTGAGTGGCACGCCATTCGCGACAAAGCGCGGGGCCCAGTGGTGTATCGCTGATTGAACGCGCGCATCAGGCATAAAGTCGGTGATTCGTGATTGGTGACTGGTGACTGGTGATTACGAGTTACCAATCACCGCTTTATGCAGGTAACTCAGGTCGATGTATTTCCCGGGCGCGCCGCGCGGGCCCTTCAGCCCTTCCGCGTCCCACACGATGTCGATCACCTGCCGCAATGCCTCGGGCACGGCTGCTGGCCGCGACTGCGCCGAAAAACCGTCGAACGCGCGTGCCGCGGCAGCGGCGTCGGTCCTGAGCCGCGCCTGGAGAATTCCGATCGCCTCCTGCTTGTTGTTCTTATCCTCTAGCCAGGCAAATGCGGCATTCATGCCGCGAATGAACGCGACCAGCCGCGGCTCATTGTCGCGCGCCCAGGAGCGGCGTGCCGCCGCGATCGACCCCGGATAGTTCGGGAAATAATCGCCGAGTGTGCCCAGACTCCTGAATCCCGCCGCGAACAGGTTGCGGTCGAATGGCGGATTCAGAAAACTCGCAAACGCATCCCCGCGCTTCAGCGCCTCAAAGCGTTCTCCCGAACCGCCGAACTCCGTGAAGGTATAGTCGCCGTCCCGCAAACCCTGGCCAGCGAGCAGTTTTCGCAGCACCAGGGCGTAGCCCGAGCGCGCGCCGTCAACTGCAATCACCTTGCCTTTGAGATCGGCGAACGAGCGGATGTCCGGCGCGGCGACGAGGCTCAACTCCGGCTGCGGCGAGATTGCCATGAAGATGAACAAGTCGGAACCGCTCTCCACCGCGCGCACCACGTGATCGGACTGCTGGAAGCCGATGTCGTAGCCGCCTTTGACCAGTTGCTCGAGTTGTTTGGCCGACGAGGCGGTCAGCGTCACTTCGACAGCGATGCCTGCGCTCTCGAACAGGTTTTTCGCCTGCGCGACGTAAAGCGGCCAGCTCAGCAGGCCTTCCGAAATGACGGCGAGTCTGACCGTCCGCGCACGGTCCGTCAGACATAAACTGCTCATGATCACCCTCCCCTGCATTAACCCAGCGCGGAGTCGCGATGCTAGAAAATGACGAACCAATTGTCAACAAATATAGACGGGGTGACGGGCATCCGGATTACTTCAGCACGTGCAGCAGGTTGTTGAAACTGTCGGTCCAGATGCGAAAACCGGCCGGCGCGGTGATTGCCTTTCCAGCGTCGCGGATCATTCCGGATTCGAGCAGCGCGCGGTTCGAGGTGACCAGTATCTGATCGGTGCCTGAGATCCAGTAGTCAGCGCCCTCCTCGCTGCCCGCAGCGTCCGAAATCATCACGGCGGTCAACCCATGCTCGGCGGCGAGGCTCGCAACCACCGGTGCGATGTCGATGAAGCGGTTGGTCGCCTGGAACGCGAGCACCCCGCCCGGTTTCAGGTGCCGCAGGTAAATCGTCATCGCCTCGCGTGTCAAAAGGTGCAGTGGGATCGAATCGCCCGAGAACGCGTCCATCGCAAGCACGTCGAACTGCTGGCTCGCCTCGCGCTCGAGGCTCAGCCGCCCGTCGCCGAGCACGACGTCGATTTTCGCCGGGCTATCGGCCATGAAAGTGAACTCGCGCCGCGCGAGCTCGACCACCTGCGGATTGATTTCGTAGAAGCGGAACGTGTCGCCCTTGCGCGCGTACGCGATGATGGAACCGGCACCGAGGCCGATCACGCCGACTTTGCGCGGTGCATCGGGCAGGCTCGCGAACATGCGGCCGTAACCGCTGTTGGGGCCGAAATAACTGCTCGGTGCGAAGCGCAGATCCGGGTCGAGTAACTGCCCGCCGTGCACGATGCCGCCGTGAACCATCGAGCGGAACGGCACCGGCTCGGTGTATTCGCGCGTGCGCAGCACGCTGTAGAAATTGCGCATCATCACGCGTGAATCAGACACCTGGTAATCGATCGCCTTGCCCGCGCCCCACGCGGTCGCACCGACCACCGCGGCGCAGCCGAGCATCGCCCACCACGCGATACGGAAAGTGCGGTAGAGCAGCAGAGCCGCGCATGCAACGAGCCCGATGCCGAGCTCGAAATAGCCGGACAGCAGGTGCGGCGCGACCAGCCCGACCAGCAGCCCGCCGATGGCGCCGCCAAGCGAAATCATCAGGTAATAGGTCGTCAGGAAGCGCGGCGCGGGCTTCAGCTGCGACAGTTCGCCGTGGCAGAACATGCAGCACACGAACAGCCCCCCGAGGTAGATCGGAATCGCCACCTTGAGGTCGAGCGAATCCGAATACCAGGCCATCACCGGCAACGCGACTGCCGCAAGCACCAGAAAAATGTTGCGCCGGTACCAGCGCGGATGGTCAAAGCAGAAAATGAACGTCGCAAGATACAGAGTGAGCGGCAGGATCCACAGAAACGGCAGCGACGCGACGTTCTGGCAGATATGGTTGGTTACCGCAAGCAGCAGGAACGACGCCATCGCCGCAAGCGTCAACCACACCAGCTGCTGCCCCAAGCCGGGCTTTACGGCATCCGCATCCCGTCCACCCGCCGCGACGGGCACGTCCACCTTGTCGGCGCCGGCATTACGAATGCTCACGGCCGCGGTCGCGATGCTCAGCAGCGCGAACACGCCGTAGATGACCGACCACGAAACCGATTGCGTCGCGGTCGTGACCCACGGCTCGATCGCGACCGGATAAAAAAGCAGCGCGAGCAGGGAGGCCAGATTCGACAGCGCGAACAGCCGGTACGGCGCCGCATGATGAAAACGCCACGCGAACCACGCCTGCATCAGCGGGCTGGTCGTCGACAGCAGGAAATACGGCAGCCCGATGGTGACCGCGAGCAGGCCGAGAATGCGCCACGCGGGATCCTCGTTGCCGGCCGGTTTCCACGCCGCGTCGGGGATGATCGGCAGCAATAGCAGGCTCAGGGCCAGCAGCGCGATGTGCAGGACAACCTGGCGCCGGTGCGTGAGCCGGCGCGTGGTCCAGTCGGCGTACGCATAACCGAGCAGCAGCGCCATCTGGAAGAACACCATGCAGGTCGCCCACACCGCCGCCGAGCCGCCGAACCACGGCAGGATCTGCTTGGCGATGATCGGCTGTACCAGGAACAGCAGGAACGCGCCCAGAAAAATAGGGGCGGCATAAAGTATCATTTCGGCAACCCTTGTTTTCGAAAACGCGCGATTCTAGCAGGGTTGAAGGCTCTCATGGGCCTTCCCGGCCGGGCGTCAAACCAGTCTTGCCAAGGCCTTGAGGTCCACATTCCCGCCGCTGATGATGATACCGACGCGCTGTCCAGGCGCGATGATCTTGCCTTCGAGCAGCGCGGCGGCCGCGAGCGCACCCGTGGGCTCGACCACGATCTTCATGCGCTCCCACAGGTAGAACATGCTGCGCAGCAATTCTTCGTCGGTCACCGTCAGCATGCCGTGCACGTGGTGCAGAATCAGCGGAAACGTGAGCTTGCCCGCCGAATGCGTGCGCGCGCCGTCGGCGATGGTGTCCGGATTGTGCACGCTTTGCAGCGTCCGGGTATGGAACGAGCGCGTCACATCGTCGCCCGCCGCCGGCTCGACGCCGATCACTTTGACACCCGGCGACAGATGATTCGCCGCGATCGCGCAACCTGAAGTCAGTCCGCCGCCGCCGCACGGCACCAGCAGATAATCGAGGGGGCCCACATCCTCGATCAATTCCTTCGCCGCCGTGCCCTGCCCCGCGATGACCTGCGGATGATCGAACGGCGGGATCACGGTGAGGCCGCGCTGGTCCGCCAGTTCGCGCGCGAGCTGCTCGCGGTCCCCGGTCTCGCGGTTGTAGACCACGACCTCGGCGCCATAACCACGTGTCGCCTCGAGCTTGACTGCCGGCGCATCGTCGGGCATCACGATCACGGCCCTCACGCCGAGCAGCCTGCCGGCGAGTGCAACCGCCTGCGCGTGATTGCCCGACGAGTACGCAACCACGCCGCTCCGTCGCTGCTCGCCGTTCAGATTCGATAGTGCGTTATAGGCGCCGCGGAATTTGAACGCCCCCATGCGCTGGAAATTCTCGCACTTGAAAAACACTCTTGCGCCCGTGCGCTCATCCACGGTTCGCGAAGTCAGCGCCGGCGTGCGATGTGCAACGCCGGCGAGCTTCTCCGCCGCGGCGGCAACGTCGGGGTAGCTGACCGGCAGCGGTTGATTTCCAGCGGAACCCATTTCAAAAACCTCCAACGCAACAGCCGCGCGGCATAGTCCGGGCAACCCGCGGCATTTTTATAAAAAACATCAGGTTACCACTGGCGTCCCGCTGCCGCCATGGCCCGGCACGGAAACCTGCCACGCACTCTCGTTTTTTCAAAAAAATGGGAATATACTTTTCTTACCGTCCGAATGGAGGGGCCTGCCCATGCAGACTGATATCGATTCCCTTAAACTACGCATCAACCAGCTGCACCTCGAACACCGCGATCTCGACGACGTCATCGCCAGACTTGGAGAAAAACCCGGACAAGACCAATTGCAATTGCAGCGCCTCAAGAAGAAAAAGCTCCTGCTGAAAGATCAGATCTCGCACCTGGAACGCCAGCTGACGCCCGACATCCGGGCGTAGCGCACAAAAGCCGCTCGTAGTTGCAGCGGCTTTTTGTTGCCCGTTCCGCCGCGTCAGCGCTTGCGGGCGGCCACTGCGATAGTCACCGCGAGCACGCCGAGCAGCACGAACCACGTGAGCGACCATTCGGCGATCGAGAGGGTCAGGAACGTCCACCCTACTTCCGCGCATTCGCCCGAGCCGCGGAAAATTTTCTCGAGCGCCTGCGTGAGCGGAAATTTGTTGAGCATGTATTCCAGCCCGGGGCCGCATTCCGGCACCCGGTCTTTCGGCAAATGCTGCAGCCACACGTGGCGCGTCGCGATGCCCGCGCCGATCACGGCGATGACGACGAGCAACGTGCTGTAGACAATTGCACCGGCCTGGCGCGGACCGTGGATGGCCCCGATCAGGAAAACCACCATCATTGCGATATAGGCGATGCGCTGCAGAATGCACAACGGGCACGGATTCTGGTATTCGTAATACTGCAGGTAAAGCGCGAACGCGAACAGCGCGCCGCAAATGAACAGCCCTGCAAGATAGCCGAGGCGCGTAGTCAACTTGGATAGCCTATTGAAGTGGGCGTTGCGCAAAAGTATAAACTGGAATCCTGAACTGAGGATTCTAGCAAATCCCCGGGTTGAGGCCCGGCCCGAGCGTAAGCAGAGAAGGAGGAAGCAGGTGATGCGATTTCTGGTTCGTTTCCCCGCAGCTTGGATGTTCGCCGCCGCAACGGCTGCCGCCCAGGGTTATCCCGAGAAACCCGTCACCATGATCGCGCCGTTTCCCGCCGGCGGTTCCGTCGATCTCGTCGCACGCGCCGTCGCTCAGCAGATGAGCGAAATCTGGAAGCAACCGGTCGTGGTAGTCAACCGCCCCGGCGCGGGCGGCAACATAGGTGCCGAGGCCGTCGCGCGCGCCGCTCCCGACGGTTACACCCTGCTCATGGGCACGACGGCGCTCGCGAGCAGCCCGGCGTTGTATTCCAGGCTTACTTACGACGTCACGCGCGACCTCGCGCCGGTCAGCCTTGTCGTCACCATGACCAACGTGCTCGTTGTGCACCCTTCGCTGCCGGCGCGTTCGGTGCCGGAGCTCCTGGCTCTGGCAAAAACGCGGCCCGGCACGCTCAACTCGGCTTCGGCGGGAGTCGGCAGCTCAAACCATCTCGCACTCGTGCTGTTCAATACCATGACCGGCGCCGGCATCGCGCATATTCCATACAAAGGTGCGGCGCCCGCGGTCGCTGATGTCATGGGCGGACATGTTGCGATGACCTTCGTGCCAATCGCCGCCGCGGTGCCTCCCGTCAAGGCGGCGCGGCTGCGTGCGCTCGGCGTCACCGGCGCCACGCGCTCGGCAACGCTGCCGGAAGTGCCTACCATCAGCGAAGCGGGCGTGCGCGGCTACGAGGCAACGTCCTGGAACGCGCTGCTCGCGCCGGGACCCACGCCGCGCGATCTCGTAATCAAAGTCAACAGCGCGCTGGTCGCAAGCCTGCATGCCGCGAAAGTAAAGGAAATCCTCGTCAACTCCGGCGCGGAGGCGGCGGGCAATTCACCCGCTGAGCTGGCGCGGTTTCTGCGCGCGGAAATAGTGAAATGGGGTAAGGTGGTCAAAGCCGCGGGTATCAAGCCGGAATAGGAAACTGTCAGTGCTCAGAATCACGCCCGACATCACGCTCGACGACAGCGAACTGGAGGAGCAGTTCGTGCGCGCCTCGGGACCGGGCGGCCAGAACGTCAACAAGGTCTCCACCGCGGTGCAGCTGCGCTTCAACGTGTTTGCGTCTCCGTCGCTGCCGTGGGACCTGCGGGAGCGCCTGATCAGGCTCGCCGGCAAGCGCATCAATTCGGCCGGAGAACTCATGATCACCTCCCAGCGTTACCGCACCCAGGCGCAGAACCGCGACGACGCACGGGAGAAGCTCGCCGGCCTGATCCGCGCTGCTGCCCATAGGCCCAAGCCGCGCAGGAAAACCAGGCCGAGCGCGGCCGCCAAACGGCGCCGTCTCGAAACCAAGCGCCGCAAAGGGGAAACCAAGCGCAGCCGCAGCGGCAAGCTCGATTTCACATGATGGAAGAAAGCGACGCGAATCGGGAATAGACCGCCGGCGAGGACTGTTATAGCATGCGTGCCGCGGGATTTCTCCAAGCTCCAGGCCACGGTGCCGTGGGACGGATCAGCGGTTGGTCGATAACATTAACAGGAGAATTAACAATGCATGTCGCGGTCAAGATTATGGGTCTGGTAGTAGTGACAGCCGTTTCGGGCGTTACATTGTTGCCCGTGGGACTATCGCATGCGGCCAGTGGCGAAGAGGTGATAAAAGCCCGGGTCGATTTCATGAAGGATGAGGTGGGAGGTCATTGGAAGACACTTGCCGCGTATGCGAAGGCTGGGAACGGATCACTCGCCGACGTTGAAAAAAGCGCCAGGGCCCTGGCGAATGTTTCGAAAAAAATACCGGCACATTTCCCGAAAGACACAGGCCGCGGCAACTACCCCGACGACGTGACGCGTGCATTGCCTGCAATTTGGAAGGATTGGAGCGGCTTCGAGAAAGAGGTACAGGGGTTGGTAAATGAGAGCGAAAAACTCGCGCGTCTTGCAAAGGAGGGGAATAAGGATGCTGTCGTGACTATGATCGGGACGTCCGGGAGCTACGCCAGGACCAAGATTGGCTGTGCCGAATGCCACGAGAAATTTCGCGGCCCCGCGGCCAAAAAATAGACCTGCCCAAGCTAAACTGTTGCGGAGCAACTGGCAATAGATGATTGGCTTCGCCCTGGCGGTTGTCGCGCTGGCTAGTTTGAGTTCCGCATCGCTCGCGGCTGCCGCCGGAGATCCGAAGCACGGCGAATATGTTGTTCGCGTGGGCGGCTGCATGGGCTGTCACACCGAAGACAGGAAAGGCGCTGTCGCTTTTGCAGGCGGACGTGCTCTGAAAACGCCTTTCGGCACGTTCTACGGGCCGAATATCACGCCTGACCCGAAGGCGGGAATCGGGCAATGGACCGAGACGGATTTCGTGCGCGCCCTGCGCTATGGCGAACGACCCGACGGGGCCAATTTCTTGCCGGTGTTCCCCTACCTTTCGTTCACGAAGATCAAGGACAGCGACCTGCGCGACATCTGGGCATATCTGCGCACGCTTCCACCGAGCAGCCGGGCCAATCAGCCGCATGAGCCGCGTTTTCCGTTCGGCTGGCGCTTACTCGTCACACCGTGGAAATGGCTGTTCTTCACGCCGGGCCCCTTCGTTGAAAACAAACAGCGCACGCCGGTCCTCGACCGGGGCGCTTACCTGGTCGAGGCCCTCGGCCATTGCGGCGAATGCCACACACCGCGTAATTTGCTCGGCGGCCCAAAACGGGACCGGTTGCTCGCAGGGGGAAAAGGTCCGGACGGCAAACGGGTTCCGAACCTGACGCCAACCCGGCTCAAGGATTGGAACGACCGGGAATTAAAGGAATTCCTGCTGACCGGCACCACTCCCGATGACGACGCCGCTAATGAAACGATGGGCGAAGTGATCCGCAACACCACCAGCCGGCTCACGCCCGAAGACCTCGCGGCACTGATGGCGTACCTGCGCTCGCTTCCGCCGCTCCCCGACGAACCCCGCTGACTTATCGCCAGGTCTCCATATACCCTACGGTCTGACCGCTGCAGTTGAAGCGCAGCAGTACCGGCTGGTGATTGGAGCGTCGGTGTCGCAGTTGACGCGCACTTCACACACGCGCTCCGATCCGATGTTTCAGGACCCGCTCCATTGTGAACCGGGGGTAATCAGTTGAAGCGCAGCAGTACCGGCTGGTGATTGGAGCGTCGGTGTCGCAGTTGACGCGCACTTCACACACGCGCTCCGATCCGATGTTTCAGGACCCGCTCCATTGTGAACCGGGGGTAATCTCAACCTCGATTGCGCCCCCGGTACGCGTATGGTAGGGTCAATCCCCCCGACCTATCAATTGCCGGAAAATCATGACCCAGTTGCGGGTGATCCTTATCAAGCCGAGCAAGTACGGCGTTGACGGTTCGGTCGAGCGTTTCAGGAAAGGCTTCCTGCCCAACGCAACTTTGTATCACATCGCCGCTCTGACACCCGCGCGTGTCGGCGATGTGCCGGTCACCGTTCACCTGGTGGACGAGTACGTGTGGCAGGACCTCGACTACCTTCGCTGGTTGCACCACGATCCCGATGTGACCACGCTGGTGGCGCTGGTCGGCGTTCAGTCCCACCAGTTTCATCGCGCGCTCGACCTCGCCGCCTACGCCCGCCATCACGGCGTGCGTCATTGCGTGATCGGCGGACCGCATGCCATGACCTGCGATACGTCTTCGCTCCAGGGCCGCGGCGTGAGCTTTGCGATGGCCGAAGCGGAGCTGGTTTGGCCGCAGATCCTGGATGATGCCCTGAGCGGTGAATTGCAGCCTTTGTACGGCCGTGACCAGCGCTGGGCGCAGCAATTGCCAGGCACGGTGATCACTCCTCCGGGCGCGGCAGAATTGGCACGTTACACGGCGCCCATGCTCGGCCTCTATCCTGTGCGGGGCTGCCCATACAAGTGCAATTTCTGCTCCGTGATCAAGATATCGGGCCGTCAGGTGCGCAGTCCGAATATCGAGAGCACGCTCGAGAGCCTGCGGCGGGCAAAACGCGGCGGCGTCGAAATGATCATGTTCGTATCGGATAACTTCAACAAATTCCCGAGCGTTCGGGAACTGTTGCAGGCGATGATAGACGAGCGGTTGGGGCTCCGGTTCTTTTGCCAGTGCGATACCCAGATTGCAAAAGACCCGGGGCTCGTCGAATTGCTGGGCCGCGCCGGCTGTTGTGAAATGTTCGTGGGTGTCGAGTCCTTCAACCGCAAAACACTGAAGGCGGCAGGCAAGCACCACAACCATCCGGAACAGTATGTCGAGATTATCCGCCTCTGCCGGCAGGCTGCGATCCGGCCTCACTTTTCGAATATCATCGGCTTTCCCAATGACGACGAGGACGAGATCCAGAATCATCTGGATGTCCTGAAGGAATTACGCCCCACGGTGGCATCTTTTTTTATCCTGACTCCTATCCCGGGCACCGAGCAGTATGACAATTTCCGCAAGGCCGGGTTGATCACGGAACGGAACCTGGATCGCTTCGACGCCACCTGCCCGACCTGGTCGCATCCCCTATTGTCACCCAAACGTCTCGAGGATCTGCTTTATCGATGCTACACCAGCTATTACGGCTTTCTGCTCAGGACCGGGGGGTTGTCACGCGAGGAGCAGCAGCAAGCCATTTACCATCGTTACACCGCGGCACAACGGACACATCCCA
>Ga0080064_1002882_pt2 | contig 19968 bp, 25 predicted proteins | sample Subgrocontami54m_FD_69260 | JGI IMG/M metagenome (GOLD analysis project Ga0080064, IMG submission 69260) | Subsurface groundwater microbial communities from S. Glens Falls, New York, USA - GMW46 contaminated, 5.4 m (SPADES assembly) (version 2) ...
CCTGACGAATGGCTGCCCAAAGTCAAAAGCGCCAAAGCTGGACAAGGTGTTGACGTCAACAAACCAGAGAAACTTGTTGACATGAAGTCAGCTGGGGTTGTTGACCCAACCCGCGTTGCCAAGGAAGCGATTCAAAACGCCGTATCGGTAGCTGGCACGGCCATGACTATGGGCGCTCTGGTAACAGATGTACCCGAAAAGCAAAGCCCGATGTCAGGCGGCTCTCCCGACATGGGCGGCATGGGGATGATGTAAAGCGTCACACAGAATAAAAAAACCTAGGCTAAGCAGTAATGCTTATTAGATAACAAACATTGCCAAGAAGGCCAGTTTGTACTATGGTTATTGTTATAAGAGTAGTTTTGGAGTTGTAGTACATGTGGCCATTCAACCGGCAAAAAGCCGATCAATCCAAACCAAACGTTCCGCCTGAAGTGCAGGAGTACTACCAGGCCGAGCGTCGTGAGCGGATGGGTCTTGCCTGGCTAGTTGCCTTTCTGACACTAGTGGTAACGATCGCGGTCGTATTGGGACTGTTTGTTGGCGGGCGTTGGGTTTATCGTAAAGTTGCCAATGACGATAAGGGCGCCAATACTGGGCAAACCGCAAGTGACCAAGGTAAACCCAAATCCGGTGTGGCTAGCCAGCCCGTTCAAGGAACCACTGCGCCTCCTTCCTCGCAGAGCCAGCCGACTACGCCAACACCAGGCCAGCCTGCACCAAGCACATCTCAGCCATCAGGAAAAAAACTTACCAATACCGGCCCCGGCGATACCATTACCATATTTATTGGCGCGACTATCATCGGCACGCTCGGGCACAAACTCTATACCCGTCGCAAAATTATGAATAAGTTGTGAGCCATGCGTTCTGAGTCGTGAACAACGGCCTCAGGCTCGAAGCTCAAAACTAACTACTCATAACTTAAGAAGAATTAGCTTTTCTGCTGGGTGAAGTAATTTATTTCGTTGATAACGTCCAGTAGAGCTTGGGCTTTAGCCTTTTCGTCGGTAATCTGTTGGGCGGCTTCGTAGGCCGTTTTTACTAGATTTTGATCGTCCGAAGCCTGAATCATCATCATGGTGGTTTTGAACTTTTCCTCTGGCGTTTGATCTAGGTGGCCAACTAGTGGCGATAATTGCTGAAGGGCTTGCTGCTTAAGGCTCGTCAAATCGTCCGAACCACCACTTTCGCCCACGCTGGTTGCGTCATCGGCGACAACGGGTTCAACTGCGGCTATTTGGGCACCATTACTGCTACTGTCGGTGTTAGCACTACCTAGGTTTGGGGTGTCCTCAGACTCACTGGCTGCCGGTGCAGTGGTTGGCACCACAGTAGGAGCGGTTACATCCTGGGGCAAGGGTGTGCTTGGAAACGGCTCATCCCCAGGGCGCATGGCCGGGTTTGTGCTGGAGTTATCGTCTTGTGCAGTGTCTTGTGTGTTTTGGTCTGATTGGTTGTTGCCAAACATTTCCACCCCCAAGTCCGCCGCAGGCGGACAAGTACTAATTGCTAATATCTAAATTCTAAAACTTTCCATGCAATTATACCACTAGCTTTTTAGATATGTATTGTGGAAAGTTTCGTGTTTATGGACTTCGTATTTATAATTTGATTAGGATTTGGAGGACAAGTTGTTAGACGATTTAAAATACATTCACGAACGTGACGCCCAGGACGCGCTTGGCGTAGTTGAGAAGCAGTGGCAACAGTACCAATACGATTTTAACTTTTCCTGGAAACCACCTCGAGATATCTTTGACGTGGTAGTGGCCGGTATGGGTGGTTCAGGTTTAGCCGCCAAAGCCTTTAAAAGCTGGCCTGGGTTAGCTGTACCATACGAAGTGACGCAGGGTTATGAACTACCTGACTATGTTACCGATACAACGTTATTGATTTGTAGTAGCTATTCCGGCAACACAGAAGAGACTGTTACTGTTCTTGAGAGAGCACTCGATAATGATTTTCCGGAGAAAACAAAGCCTATAGTGGTGGTAATTGCCTCAGGTGGCAAATTAGCAGCTATAGCCAAAGAAAAGCAACTTCCCTTTATTCAGCTACCAACTGGTTATCAACCGAGAATGACATTTGGGTATCAGTTAAGAGCACTAGTTGAACTATTCGAACAGACGTCTCTGCTGAGTGGTGTTTTACCCCAACTCCATACGGCTGCCCAACAATTGTCAGAACAAACAAAAACATGGCGGCCGGACGTGGCAGCCAAGGATAATCAAGCCAAGCAGATTGCGCAGGAGCTAATGGGCAAATCGGTAGTGGTATACAGCGGCCCGCTGCTGTCCCCAGTGGCTTACAAATGGAAAATTAACGTTAATGAAAACGCCAAGCAAATTGCCTGGTGCAACCAGCTGCCGGAGTTTAATCACAACGAATTTTTGGGCTGGACAGAGCAGCCTGTCCAAAAACCCTATGCGGTAGTCGATTTGCGAAGCAATTTGGAGCACCCTCGGGTTCAAAAGCGGTTCGAGGTTACCGAACGCCTGCTGTCTGGCAGGCGGCCCGCACCGATTGTAGTGCAAGCAGAGGGTGAAACCTTGATCCAGCAACTGCTCTGGACCATAACACTCGGCGACTTCGTCAGTGTCTACCTTGCACTTTTGAATGGTCTTAACCCGACACCGGTTGATTTGATAGAGAAGCTTAAATCAGCAATGGCCGAGTAATGGATGCCAAGGAACTTTTCAAACGTTCGCTAGAACAGGCAACCGCCACCGTTCGCTGTGTGCAGAGCCGCCATTTTGCCAATCCTACCCCTTGTACTGAGTGGAGCTGCCGAGTCCTAGTGAACCATATGTTGTATGAATTATCCTGGGTGCCGGATTTACTGGAGGGGAAGACAGTAGTGGGAGTTGGTAGCAAATATGACGGCGATTTGCTGACTGACGATCATCACCGTAACTGGCACCTTGCCGCCCATAAAGCCATGGATGTGGTCAACAAGACGCCTGGCGGGCAACTGGTCCATCTCAGCTACGGCGATGTGCCAAGCCAACAGTACATCAACGAAGTTGGCGCCGATTTGCTTATTCATGCCTGGGATACCGCCCAAAGCCTCAATTGTTCGCTTATTTTCGATCATGAAGTCGCCCAAAACCTCTATGATAAGCTCTTGCCGCGTAGGGCAAAGCTGGCCGCCAGCGGCGCATTTGCATCACCTATTAGCGTAGCTGAAGATGCTCGGTTACAAACCAGGTTACTAGCGCTAGTTGGCCGCCGCGAACCAACAGTAAAGTAAATCACAAAACTCAAATTCCAAAAACCAAAAGAATTACAAGTAACAAATCTACCACGGGCAGACTTTTCTGGTGGTACTTACCCCACACTAAGGTATGGGGTTTACGAAAGCGAAAGCTAATCAAACTCTAAACGCCAACTCACCAGTTGCATATAATACACGATCGTCTAAAATATGTAATTTTCTTGAATTATGAGATTTGAAGCTCGGGATTTAAGACTATATGGGAGTGTCCTTGAAGTGCAGTAGGTAGCCAATATAACTAACTACAAGGTGCATGCTAAACCAGACAATAAATATCCACACATAACCGAGCGGTGTCAGCTGCACCAAAGGAATGGTAAAAACCAGCCCGCCAATGATGTAATCGACTTGGTCAAACGGGAACCAACTCTTACCAGGCGCTACGCCAGCCTGCCGTTTAAAGAAACTTTCTACAGCGTCACCTACCAACGCACCGAAACCGAGCATCCCGCCAATCACTAGCGTGTCCACAAAAGGTGCCAGCGGAACAATCTTAAGTTGGTTAATAAAATTTGGGTTTACGGCATATATCAAACCACCGGTCAAGGATCCGACAATAACCCCACCCAAAAGACCGCGCCAAGTTTTGTTGTCACCTAAAATCCGTTTACCGCGATATGATTTGCCAAAATCAAGCGGTGTCTGCCAGCGGTTAAACCCAGGTATTTTGTTGGCAAACACCGGTGATGCGTTGGCTAATCCGGCCGGTATAAAAAATACTATAGCGGTAAGGATATCAATCATCGGGTTCTACTCAAACGCTTATGGAGGCGATGTATTTTGGGGTACAGCAGGGTTCGTAAAGGTGGTCTATTAGTCACGAAACGGCCTTTTTTGAGTAATTTTACTAGTGTTTGTGCCGTGGGTAATTCAGCAACTAGCGTGTACGTGCCCCCCAATCCTTTGTGGCCATGGGCGTCACTACTAGCGGCTACAGCCTTACGGTTCATACGGGCCCACGCGGCGGCCTGGGGGCTCCGATTCTGAAATACAGCCCTACCATTGTGCACCTCGACAATATCTACTAGTTCTGCAATCTGGTTGAGCGATGCCTCTGACACGCCTTTGCGCAGGGTCTCGAACGGATGGGGGATATAGACTAGGCCACCCTGGGCTTTGATGGCCTGGGCTGTTGCCAAGATTGATTGCCTAGGTGCAACACTGCGCTTTAGAAACAATCCAATCAGTTCGCCGTTAGTGGTGGTAATTTCTTCGCCGACTATGATGTGCTTACCGAGCGAATCGTGTAGCGAACAGGCGACGTCAATGGTGTTATGGTCGGTTGTGGCAATACAGTCCAATTGTCCGCTTTCCAAGGCTCTATCGTAGTGTTCGGGCTTGATGCCGCCATCGGGGGAGGCGATGGAATGGGTATGTAGGTCAATTTTTATCATTACCCAGATGGCCTGTGATTAGTATTAAACGTTGCAGCGCGGTTATCCAGCTAAATACGGCGATGAGTAATATTGCATATATAAGTGTATGGGTTAGCAGGCCGATAACCAGTAGCGTCATCCGCACCTCAAACCGCATAAGTCCACCCGAGAACAGTCGGTTAAGTTCAGAGTGTGATAACCGGCGTTTGGCAATGGCTGCCTCGCCCTTAGCTTTGACATAGCTCACTAACATTGAACCCCCCAACGCCGCTATGGCCCACACCGTCCAGTAGCTGTAGCCTGTTTCCAAAAACCAGTAACTGATGCCGATGTACAGCAGTACTTCTTTCATGCGGTCGGTGGTGGCATCCAGCAACATCCCGGCCGGACTAGCGCGTTTTTGCAGCCGCGCCAGCTCGCCATCAAGCGTATCGAACAGACCAAAGATTATAAGCAAGACAGCTGCTCGGATAGGGTGGCCAAAGGCAATCGCCCAGGCAATTGGCACATGTGCCAACAACCCGATGATCGTAATGCTATTGGGAGTTACGCGTCCACCACTGAGCGTGTTCAAAAAGCGCGCCACCTGCCGCATCACACTTCGCACACTTGTTCTAATAGAATCCAGCACTACAAAGTCCTGTTTAAGTTGATTTTATTATAGCCTAACCACAGGCAAGAGGTTAATTGGTATAATAACTTCCATGAAACAGGTTGCGGGAGGCTATCGGTTAATCAAGGCACTGGTGGCGTCCAGCTTGGCGAGTGTAATTCTGTATCTCATAAGCGCTCGCTACTATGATGCAGGCCCATTTTGGTTCCTTAATTGGAACCTGGTTCTGGCTTGGTTACCATTGGTTTTTGCACTTTTATTGACTAAGTATCTTAAGAAAAATCCTTGGGTTAGCTGGCCAGGTGCTTTACTAACCCTATTATGGCTTAGTTTTTTGCCGAACAGTTTTTACTTAATTACCGACCTTGTTCATCTAGGTTACGCCGATCCCGGGCAGAGACTTTACTATGTCATCATGCTGTTCTCGTTTGGCTTCAACGGCCTTGCGCTAGGCTTTCTAAGTCTATATCTACTGCACCGCGAGCTGCTCAAACGCCTCAAGCGTGCTGCAGCCCACAGTTGGGTCGGACTGGTGCTATTACTCTGTAGTTTTGCAGTTTATTTGGGTAGATATCTGCGTTGGAGTACCTGGGATGTCATTCTCAATCCTGCCGGTGTATTGTTTGATGTATCGGATCGCTTTATCAACCCGGTAGACTACGGCCAAACTTTCCAAGTCACGGCTTTGTTCTTTGTGCTGCTAGGCAGCATGTATTTTGTGCTCTGGCACATGACGGAAGTTGTTAGGGAACAAGTACGTGGCAAAAAGTAGACTTACTATTGCCATCATTGGTTATGGCGATTTCTCTAAGTTAATGATTCGGTACCTTAATCCATACGCCGATATTATGGTGGCAAGCCGCCAGAAAGCATTAAAAAAACACCGTCTAAATTTCCAGCACGTAAGCCTTAAAACGGTGCTGTCGCAACAGATTATTATTCCTTCCATGCCCGCGCAGTTTTTAGAAGAATTTTTCGTAAAAAACCGTCAATTACTAAATCCTAAGGCATTAGTCATTGATGTATGTTCGGTCAAGGTAAAGCCGGTTGAAGTATTGCAGAAAGCCCTGCCAAAAACGGTACAAATCCTGGCCACACACCCGTTATTTGGCCCTGCCAGTACTCAAAACGGCCTAGCAGGGCAGAAAATTATGATGTATCCGGTACGCTTGCCCAAAGCAAAGTACCAACGTATCAAGTATTTTGTAAGCGAGCGGCTCAAACTAGAAGTTATTGAAACAACACCAGAGGAGCACGACCAAATGATGGCCTATGCTCAAGGGCTCAGTCACTACATCGGCCGGGTAATGCAGCTGATGGAGATCCCCGAAGGAAAACTGAGCACCAAGGCCTACAATGACTTGCTTGATATGAAGAATATTCAAGGCCAGGACAGTATGGAATTGTTCGCGTCAATCATGTTCCAGAATCCTTATGCACTAGAGATTAACAAAAAATTCAAAAGCACACTCAAAGAGTTAGACCATCAACTCGGTATCAAGTAAACTAGAGACAGTGGAAGGTATAAAACAAGCGATTCAGGCTGCTACTAAAGAATTGTTCGACGTAGATGTGGAGCCAGAGCTTTCACGTGTCCGCGAACAATTTGGTGACTATGCTACCAACGTGGCGCTGCAACTGGCAGGCAAACTAAACAAGAATCCGCGTGATATCGCCACGGAGTTAGCCCAAAAAATCCACTCACCGGCTATCGCCAAAACAGAAGTAGCCGGCCCAGGGTTTATTAATATCCATCTGAGGGATGAAGCTCTAGCTAAGCAGGCCTTTGAACAAAAAATTGCCCAACCGTTGAAAGGCAAAGTAGTCGTTACTGAGTACTCGGATCCGAATCCCTTCAAAGTTTTGCATGCTGGGCATCTTTACACGAGTGTTGTGGGCGATGTTATTGCTAACTTACTGGAGACGGCTGGTGCAAAAGTTCACAGGGTAAATTTTGGAGGTGACGTTGGCTTACATGTTGCCAAGACAATGTGGGCTGTTTTGCAGAAACTTGGCGGTGAATATCCCGAGAAACTTACAGAAATACCGGAAAATGAAAGAGCAGATTGGTTAGCTGAAGAATACGTCACAGGCAGTTTTGCTTACGGAGACGAAGAGAAATTCCACGAAACAGCTAAACAAGAAATTAAAGAGTTAAATTCTCGTATTTATAAAATTCATGAAGACAATGATCACGATTCGGCTTTTGCGCAGATATATTGGACAACTCGCCAGTGGAGCTATGACTACTTTGAAGATTTTTATAAAAAAATAGGTTCCGGTTTTGAAAAATACTACCCAGAGAGTGAAACCATCGAACTTGGCATGCAAACTGTCAAAGCTAACATAGGAAAGGTATTTGAACAGTCAGACGGCGCAATTGTGTTTAAAGGTGAGATCCACAACTTACATACCCGTGTGTTTATTAATAGTCAGGGTTTGCCAACTTACGAAACCAAGGATATAGGCCTTAGCCTTAAAAAGTGGCAAGATTACCGGTTTGATAAGTCGATTATTATCACCGCCAATGAGATTTATGAATATATGCAGGTGGTGCTTAAAGCCATGGAGCAAATTCAGCCAGAACTTGCGCAAAAAACTGTTCACTTAACTCACGGCCTAGTCAGACTCACAGGAGGTCAGAAAATGAGTAGCAGGAAAGGCAATATTCTACGGGCAGTCGATGTCTTGCATGCCGCCACCGAAGCTAACCAGAAAGCTACAGGCAAAAAAAATGTGCATGTGGAGCTTGGTGCGGTTAAATATGCGTTTTTAAAGCAGCGAATGGGAGCGGATATCATTTACGACCCAGACGAGTCAGTCAGTTTGGAGGGTAATAGTGGGCCATACTTGCAATACGCACATGCCCGCGCAAGAAGTATCCTCAATAAGTCCCCAGTCCCCAGCCTGCCTGCCGTTAGGCAAGATCCCCAGTCCCTTGCTAAGGACTATAAGCTATGGACTTTGGATCCTTCCGAACGGTCACTTGTTCGGAAGGTTAGTGAATACCCAGAGGTGGTAGAGAAGGCGGTGAATGAGCTCATGCCACACCATGTCTGTACATACCTGTACGAACTGGCCCAAACCTTTAATCGATTTTATGAGAATAATCGTGTCATAGGTAACGAACGTGAGGTCATCCGCCTGCGGTTGGTCGAAACTTACGCCGATGTGCTCAAAAACGGTCTAAACCTGCTCAATATCCCCGCACCAGAGAGAATGTGATGTCACTAAGCGTGGGGCAAGTAGTAAAAGCGCTCAGAGCGATTGCGACCCCGGAAAAGGCTAAAACCTCGGCGTGGTTCTTCAAATCGGGCCCAGGCCAGTACGCTGAGGGCGACAAATTCCTGGGGGTAACTGTTCCCGAGCAGCGTAAAATAGCGCGGGCGTTTAAAGATTTGCCATTGGCAGAGACTAAAAAGCTGATTATGAGCCAATGGCATGAGGAGCGTCTAACAGGTTTGTTCATTTTAGTCGGCCAATATAAGCGCAGCGATACATCGAACAAAAAAGCCATCTATGACTTTTATATAACTCACACCAAATGGATAAATAATTGGGATTTAGTAGATAGCAGCGCTGGATATATCGTCGGCTCTTGGCTGGATGACAAACCAGACAAGATGAAAATTCTGACCAAACTCGCAAAATCTAGTCTGCTGTGGGATAGGCGTATTGCCATGCTGGCCACGTTTGCATATATTCAACATGGAAGGGCGGAAGAAGCCTTGTATATTGCAGAAAAGCTACTGTATGACGAACATGACCTCATCCAGAAGGCCGTGGGCTGGATGCTGCGCGAGATCGGCAAACGGGTTGATAGACAAATCCTCCTCGCTTTTTTAGATAAACACGCTGCCACTATGCCGCGTACGTCCCTGCGCTATGCTGTCGAACACTTTTTGCCAGCTGACAGGTCACATTACCTGTCTCTAAGTGCTAAAATGGGTAGTATATGAACAAACGGGTGGTTAAGGAGTAGTAACCCATGACAGAGAAGAGAAAAGTTATACAGCGCAAGGAAGTAGTAGTTAGTTTGCCGGTCATAAAAGCGCCCGGTTGGCTACAGGGTTTTCTTGATTTTGTCCGCGAGCAAGGCGTGATTGGCCTAGCAGTAGGGCTTATCCTGGGTCTTGCATCCAAAAGCATTGTGGACTCGTTTGTAGCCAACATTGTCAACCCAGTTGTAGGTGTTATATTGGGGGGCAACAACCTAGCTAACAAGTACATGTGTCTTCAATCAACTGGTGACGTTTGTACTTCCAAAATTGGCTATGGCCGCTTTGTGAGTGACCTGATTAGTTTCTTCATTATGGTTGCCATCGTGTACTTTGTGGTTAAACATCTAAAACTGGGCAAACTCGATAAAACGAAATAATGAAAGCAGAAGACTTTAAAAAAAAGCTAACACCCGCACAGTACCACGTTTTACGGGAGAAGGGGACCGAAACACCGTTTACCGGCCATCTGTTGCACAACAAAGACAGTGGTATGTATACCTGTGCCGCTTGTGACAATCCCTTATTCAGTAGTAATACTAAGTTCGACAGTGGCAGCGGCTGGCCAAGCTTTTATGATGTTGCCCCCAAAGGCGCGGTGAATCTACAGGATGATACCAGCCAAGGCATGCACAGGATTGAAGCCACTTGTGCGAACTGTGGTAGCCACCTCGGCCATGTATTTTACGATGCCCCCGATCAGCCCACTGGCCAGCGCTACTGCATCAATTCCTGCGCTCTAGACTTTAAGCCTCAAAAGTCTAGAACTAAAGCCTAAAATTTACGATTTGGCCGCAGGAATCCGTTCCCAGTTTGCCAGACATTCATCAAAAATAAATAGGCCTATTTCTTTAACGCTGGCTATAGTTTCTCCGTCTGCCAGTTTTACTAACTGCTGTTTCGTGAAAAGCTTGATGTCGCTCGATTCCTCTGGTGAAGGCTGGTGTCCGGGCGGCTCGTCGGCAATAAAGGCAAAGTCAACATCGGTATGAAAATGATTTTCATCAAACCGGTGAGTGTTATAACAAACGGGATACGGATGCAGTTCCGATTTTGTTAATTTCTTGATGCGCGATCTTGGCTGCAATAATGTCAATTGCTTAGGAGTATAGCCAGCCTCCTCTCTGATTTCATGTAAGACTGCCTGCCACGGTGTTTCGTCCAGCTCAATATGCCCGCCAAACTGCAGGTAATAACCCAATTTTTTATGCCGATGCAACATAAGAGTGGGCGCGTGGGTATCTGTCCGGATTATGAAGGCGCTGGCTGTATGATCGTGCTGTCCTGGTTCAGTATGGATGTGGGACATAGCCAGCAGTGTAGGTAAGTTTCCCGCAGGTTTCAATATACATCAGGTATCATTTTGACCCAAATGTAAAATAAGAAAACCTGAACCACCCTCATTTTGCAGCTCTAGGTGAGCATCCCCTACTAATAATTACATAAAATACACGATCGTCTAAAGTATGTAATTATTAAACAGGTATATTCCGCTAATGCTTAAAAAGTGAGGGTGGTTTAGTAAGAAAACCTATCCAAAAGAACTTAAATAGGGTAATAATACTCTGGCGTTCGCCAGAGCCAAGCATTAAATTAAGATGCTTCTTGAAACAAGCGATCAAATGAAGCGGTAAAAGTATCTATACCGCCACGCAAATCCTCTGACAAAGTTTCGGCCAGTAAATTTTGGAGCCAACTAGAAGACAAAGGAGTCGCTCCGTCAGCGATGAGCCCAAAGTTATCACGTTTTAATAGACTCTCTTTACTTGACCATATTAGTCTAACATCTTCGCAAGTCACCCCTAGGTTTACAAAATCATCGACATAAACTTTAGCTAAATCTGGGCTTCGTCCGAAGAACTCTTCTTTAGCTATTTCTTCCTCTGGTGTTAATGTGCCGCAGTAACTAATGTGTTTTGGTGAGCCATTGTTACATTGATACTCTTCAGCCCCGAACATTAGACCTAGATCCGTAACTATCTTAACTACTTTTGTTCTATTAACAGGCGATGGCCAGTTGAATGCATAATACTTTATACCATTTGGATTTATGATAACTTCCATGAACAAATGTCTATTCATAGAACTCTCACCGCGAATACATTCAAATTGATCACCTTGACCCGGATTACAAGTTTTGCGAAATACATTTAATCTTGAAAAATCTGTAAGCTCGGTGCCTGGTTCACCATTCATGTACACATAATAAGTAATCAATACCACACAATGCAAACTTATGATGATATTGGCAATTTTATCGGTATAATAGCCAGTAATGGCGCATAAAGATGTAGTTCTGACCAAATTACTGTGGGTGGATTTGGACCCGCCGACGCTAAAGCTGTGGCGGGCAGGAATGACTGGCTATGAACGATATTGCTTCTACTAAGTTACTATGGGTAGACCTTGAAATGACTGGGTTGGATCCTTCAGAGGATGTCATCCTTGAGGTTGCTGCCGAAATTACCGACATGGACTTCAAAACGCTCGAGAGCTACGAAGCACGTGTGAAGCAAAGACGTGAGGTCGTGGCTGAACGGATGCAAAAGAACAATTGGTGGACGGACTTTCCGGCTAATCGTGATGAGTTTTTGGACAATCTGGATAACGGTAAGCCCCTTACTAAAGTCGAGCAAGAGCTGATTAGATTGGTGAACAAACATTTTGGCAACGAACCGGCTATACTAGCCGGCAATTCAATATGGAATGACCGTATGTTTATCAAACAATACTGGCCAGCGCTGGATTTGAAACTGCATTACCGCATGCTTGATGTCAGTGCCTGGAAAGTGGTTATGCAGGGCAAATACGGGGTTAATTACGAAAAGACCAACTCCCACCGTGCCTTCGATGACATCCAGGCCAGCATCGCCGAACTCCAGCACTACCTTGATTGGTTCAAGGAACATGAATCACAAAACAGTTGAAGAATACGTGTTGAGTATGCCGAATGCCAAGTTGGATTATCCATTTGGTGAGGATGTGGCAGTTTACAAGGTGGTGGATCCTTCGACCATTCGACAAGCTCATGGTGGTGAGCCAAGTCGAACCACAAGCTCAGGACAAGCTAAAATGTTTGCCCTCATTGTCGAAAAAAGCGAACCAGTGCGAATATCACTCAAATGCGACCCGCTACTAGCAGAGACGCTGCGCAAAAAATACGAGACAGTTATGCCAGGCTATCATCTCAACAAAAAACATTGGAATACCATTGTACTCACCGGGCAATTGCCATGGACAGAGGTTCAAGGCCTCATCCGCCACAGTTATAATCTCGTGGTTGGTACCAAATAGGGTAGTATTTCACGTCAGCGACTGGAAAACAGGCTCAGACCCCTTGTATTGAACCAGGCTTGATAAAACTGATTGTCTTGGACAAAGTAAAGCCGAGTCAAGCCAACGGCTTTCCCTGAGTACTCATTGATTTAGATACGAAGGGTGCGAAGCATTCCGTTGGCGCGGGTGAACCGTAGTTCATAGGCAGTCATGTTTTGTCACACGCCTGTCGTTTCTTTGCATACTTTCTAGTCGACACAAGAAAGTATGTCGCCAAAGTGCGCCTTGGCGCACGGTGAAAAGGTTTAGTTTGCTGCTGTTTGGTCGCCAATCAACAGAGTCACGCCGTTAAAACTGGTCTGTAGTATCTCCTTTTCGGCTTTGTTGGCAGCAGTTTTATTCACCTTTTGCAGTGACACGCGGTAGGCAGCCAACTGCTTGTGCAGTAGCTCAGTGAATATTTCATCAAAAGTATTGCTGGTCGCCGCCGCGGTTAGCTGTTGGTCCGTTTGGATGCTTTTCCTGAGCACGAGCTGTTTGGCACCAAGCTTATGGCCGTTTTTCTTAAGTAAAGCGATGGTATCAAGTTGGGTGGTTTGGAGGCTAAGCTGAGTGGTTATGGCCAAATTCTTTGCTACACCAGAGCGAGCCTTGCCCACACCTGTATCGGCGACGCGCACCAGCTCTGTTTGCTCCTGAGCCAGCTCGATAAGTGCCTGAGTACTACCTTTGCCACTGCTTGTTATAAACGAAAAAGCCACCATGGCCACGATTATAAATATAACTCCGCCAATAGCGGCAATGATAATACGCTGTTTCTTAGAATTGCCTCTGAGTGCTGAGCCCAAACCACGCTTTGGCGGTTGGGGATTGTTAAATATAAAATCATAGGGGTTCTGACTATTACCATTCGGCAAAGGAGCTGGAGGTGGCGCAGGATTACTCGGGTGCATAGCATAAGCATAGCTTATGAGCCACAAGTCATAAAGTCATAAGTCTACAAACTAAAAAAACGAGTTTTCGTGCCTCTACACGGTACCAACTCGCATTCTTCTAATTTCTATTTTCTAGTTTCTATTTTCTGACCAGTGTAAACTAATCATATGGATGCAGTGGAGGATATCAAGGGCCGGCTGAGTATCGAGGACGTTATAAGCCGTTATGTCGAACTCAAACGGGCCGGGCGTAACTTTCGTGGGCTTAGCCCGTTTACTAACGAAAAGACGCCGAGCTTTATGGTCAGCCCAGAGAAACAAATCTGGCACGACTTCAGCAGTAGCAAGGGCGGCAACATGTTCAGTTTTGTCATGGAAATGGAAGGTGTCGACTTCAAGGGAGCCCTAGAATTACTCGCCCGCCAGGCTGGCATTGATCTGAGCCAATACCGTAGCAGCCAAAGCAGCCAGCGCGGCAAACAAAAGGAGCGATTGCACAAGGTACTCGAACTAGCCGCCAAGTTTTACCAAGCGCACCTCAAGCAAAACAAGCAAGCCCTAGAGTATATCTTTAAAACACGGGGCTTTAATAAAGACATGGCACTGGCCTTCCAGCTTGGCTATTCACCGGACGACGGTAATGCCTTGACCAAATTTTTGCTTGGCAAAGACTTTAAACTCGCCGAGCTCAAGCAAGCCGGACTCACGACTCAAACATACCGTGAGCCGCGCGATATGTTCCGTGGCCGCATTATGATTCCGCTCATGGACCCATTTGGCGCTGTTATAGGCTTTACGGCTCGATTACTAGACAGTAGCACCCATCCTTCGACCATTCGACAAGCTTATGGTGGTGAGCCAAGTCGAACCACAAGCTCAGGATCAGCTCCGCCGAAGTACATTAACACCCCGGCAACTCTACTGTACGACAAAAGCCGCCACATCTTTGGCCTTCATTTAGCCAAAGAGGCCATCCGCAAAACCGGTTACGCCGTAGTAGTTGAGGGCAATATGGACGTAATTGCCAGCCACCAAGCCGGTATCAAACAAGTGGTAGCTACGGCCGGAACCGCCATGACCGAACCACATTTCAAACTGCTGACTCGCCTAACGCACGATGTACGCATTGCTTTTGACCAAGACAAAGCCGGTCTAGCCGCCGCCGAACGGACTATCCCATTGGCTGCCAAGACAGACATATCACTTAGTATTATAACCATCAGCGAGGGCAAAGACCCCGATGAGCTGATTAAAAAAGGCAAGGACAAGTGGCAGCAGGTTATCGATGCGCCCCAGTACGCGCTAGATTGGCTAATTGAACGCTATCAAAAGCAACTGGATATTACCAGCGCCCAGGGCAAACGCCAGTTCAGCGATATTGTGCTCAGTGTGCTGCGCAGGCTCACTGATAGCGTCGAACAGGATCATTACATTGTTCGACTGAGCGAACTTATTAGCGTTAGCCCTGATGCTTTGCGCACTAAATTAGCCCAAGGGGATAAAACCGAACAGTGGCCCCGACTCAAACAAAAGATTAATAGCCATCAAATCGCGGTTGATCATGCTCAGCGGGACCTCATTAAAACACAGAACCATCTACTAGCTATCATGCTTATGCAACCAGGATTGCGTATGTATATCAAGTTGTTGACAGACGATATGCTACTCGATACATCTGGCAAAAAGCTGCTTAATTTTCTGCAAAAGCATCCAAAATATGTGTTCGATGAAAAGACTATGCTTCCTGATGTATCTGGAGAATTTTGCCAAATCCTGGTATTATTATATGAGGAATTATATAAGAGCCTTGAGTTATTAGAGCTTCGCTACGAAGCCGCTCAACTGCAGGCTCGCCTCATTCGCCAATATGTCAAGACTAAAAAGACCGAAATCGCCGGCATTATGCGTGCTCAGGGCGAGACACCCAAACTACTCGAGCAAGCAAAACAATTCGACTCGTTACTAAATGTAATTAAGGATAAAGTAAATGGCTGACAAGGGAAAAACTGTTGATGATAGTAGTGCCGTTGATCCGGCGCTGGAAAAGGCCAAGCAAGAACTCCTAGCCAAGGCCACAAAAGAAGGCAGTATAGAGCAGCGGGAAATCTTCGCCGCTATCCCCGATACGCCCGAAAACGTAGACATACTTGACGGTCTCTATACCGAACTAGCCGATGCTGACATTGCCATAACAATGCCTAATGAACCAAACGCCGAAGAATTAGGCGACAAATGGGTGGCTGATGACAGCGAAGAGGTCGTTTTGAACGAACAAGTCTACCTGGATGACATAGCTGATGACTCGGTGCGTTTGTACTTGCGCGAGATCGGCAAAATTCCGCTGTTGAACGCCGAAGAAGAGCTGGCTCTGGCCCAGCGCGTCGTGGCTGGCGAAAAAAGGGCCAAAGACAAAATGGCCGAAGCCAACATGCGCCTGGTTGTCTCTATTGCTAAGCGTTATGTTGGGCGTGGGCTGGATTTACTTGATCTAATCCAAGAGGGCAACACCGGTCTGCTCCGCGCCGTTGAGAAGTTTGACCCCGACAAAGGGTTTAAATTCAGCACTTATGCCACCTGGTGGATTCGCCAGGCCATTACCCGGGCCATTGCCGACCAGGCTCGCACCATCCGTATACCCGTACACATGGTAGAGACTATCAACAAGCTACTCCGAACCCAACGCCGCCTGACACAAGAGTACAATCGTGAACCGACCAACGATGAAATTGCCCAGGCCATGGAGATTGACGTCGACAAGGTAGAGCACATTATGAAAATCAAGCAGGATATCTCCAGTCTTGATGCTAGTGTACGTGATGATGAGGAAGACAGCGTGCTGGGTGACTTCATTGAGGACGAGGACACTATCAGCCCCGAAGAGTCGGCTACCATTCAGTTGCTCAAGGAACACGTCAAGGATATGCTAGGCGCGCTAACTGAACGCGAACAAAAGATACTTAAACTGCGCTTTGGGCTGGAGGATGGCAAAAGCCACACGTTAGAGGAAGTAGGGCAGGAGTTTAATGTCACTCGTGAACGCATCCGCCAGATCGAAGCCAAGGCCCTGGCCAAGCTGCGCAAACACCGCGACGCTAAAAAGCTGCATGACTATATAAAGTAAAAGTATATATGCCAGGCGTTATCGACGGACCACTAGACCGCTACGAGCGGATGGCGGTACAAACGCATCCGGAAGTGTTACCGCGCTGCGTTGATGACCTGAACAGTGCGGTTCAAGAAGCCCATACTACCCACGAGCAGGTGACTGAATATCACACTCAAGAAAAGCGTAGATTTTACCAAAAAATCGGGTTTGCCAGCCTAGCTGCCGCTGTAGTTACGGCTGAAACCTACCCACTTAGCCATGCGATGCAAAGTGAGTTTTTGACCAAATTTTCTACAGCAGCAGGAGTTGTTGTGGTAAGTTTTCTGGTAGGGCGAGAAATTCCTCAGACTATGCGCCGTATAAGGGTCAGTCATCATGTTAGTCAGCGGCGGTCACAGCTAGAGCAGCTTCACAGGACAGCTTATGCCCGTGCGGTTGCTATGGGGTTGATACCGCAATCCGACCCAACAGACTAAGGTTCATCACATTATTGACAAATAAGCATAACTATGTTAGTATGCTTGTACTGTTTATTTAACAAAAACAGGTTACGACATGGATAAATCAAACCAATATGACCCTAACCACGACGCGCTAATGCAGCGTGTGCACGCTGCACGGGATGCCTCCCAAGGTGTTCCGGGTGCACACGAGAGAGCCATAGACAGTAGAAACGGTGATTTTATAGAAAGAATGCCGGCAACACTTCATCCCGATGGTCCCTCTATAAAAGTTGCCGAACATTTTGATCCCGAAGTCGATAGAATGAAAATCAAGGCGCACGCTGCTACCGAGACCAAAGGCGGAAGCACAACCGAGTACCACACGCGGGCTGTACACTCCCATTACAGAGATGGTAGTGAAGACACATTTGGCAAAGTAGTGATCCAACGCAGGGATCAAGCTGGTAATAGCTATAGCCACACGTTCAGAAACCCCGAGACCGCCCAAAAGTTCGCTGGCTTAATCGCAGATCATGTCACACGCAGAGCCAAAACTGCCAAAGAACAAAATCGCAGGATTGCATAAAAGTTCGGCAAACCTAGTTTTTGGCGTAAAATAACACTTGTGAAAATCATAGGGATTGCAGGGCTGCCGCGGAGCGGCAAGGACACACTAGCCGAGTTGTTAGTAAAAGACGGCTACTACGGCGTGTCACTGGGTGACATTGTGCGCGGGTTTGCTCGTAAACGCCACAAGGATAAGCCAGACCCTATATCCGTAGCCAACATGACCGAAACGGCCAATTGGCTGCGTGAAACTCATGGCGCCGACGTTGTTCTAAAGGAAGCCTTGAAACGATATAAGGAAGCGTTCAAGAGTAAACAGTACAAAGGCGTGGTACTGTTTAGCGTCCGTGTCTCAGTAGAAGTTGACTTTATTTTAGCGCGGGGTGGGGAACTGATATGGGTAGAAGCAAATGATGAAGTACGTCATGAACGTGGATTTCACAATATGCGTGAGGGCGAAGTAAAGCTCTCGCTTGAGGAGTTCAAACGCCAAGAAGCCCTGCAGTGGCAGCCGCAACCTGGTGTACCTGCCGAGGTGCAGATGGATATTGCCTATGTCAAAAGCCACGCCACCAAGACACTAGAAAACAATGGCAATAGCAGAGAAGAATTTATTAAAACTGCCCAACAACTCATTACTGATAGGTAGTTTTGACAAACAGACGGTAAAAGTTTAAAATAATTTTAGGAGATTTTTATGACAAATATGGATAATGAAGCCAACAAGCTCAGTGAACGCTTAGCAGTGCTTGAAATGGCTCTGCGACCCCAAGGTGTTGTGGGCGAAATTGCGCTGTCAGCAGTTGCCGACAGACAAGACTTGACCCCTGATGAAATAGCAGATGTTATTATGCCACCCAAACAACCAGGTGCGGCCTACGAAGCACGCTGGGAACTTGAGGCCAACGCCCCCGAACGCATCAAGCAAACAGCTGGAGAACGCGCAGAAGCAGTATTTGCGCTAGCAGAGCAACTAGGCATGCGCAAAGCTGAGACATTGCCAGAGGGAGACTTAGCCCGGATTAATCCGAACATTGCGATTTTTATGATTGAAGGTGGTGCTAATCGTACTTCGGTAGTACGGCGTGAGGTGGCAGTCCAAGCTATGCAGAAGCTCTACGGAGCTATAATTGAGGGACAGTCGCTCTACCAATTTGGCTCAAACCGATTGATCCCCCGAGAACGGAACGGACAGCCGAATGCAGAGTATAAAGTCGCGCGAGAAATTGGCGGCGATCATCTACCCACTGGTGATAGTTTGACAGAGTTTGATCTCAACATGGCAAGTGCGCTGCAAGCCGGATATGAGCCTATCGAAGGACTCGATACAACAGAAACACTGGGGGTAGACCGTATAGTCTGGCTTAGCAAAGACGGGGTACCACAATTGACCCTAATACAGCCGGCACAGCAAGGTAATGGTTTCAAAAATAGCTTTTCGGCGATGCAAAATATCTTGGAATATGATGGTGCAAGCATAGAAAACTTCCAACCTGTCTTAGTGACCAACGGTCAATACCGTCCAAAAGACGAATTACAAATCTCCACATGGGCTCACGAACAACACATTACATTTTGCGACGTGCCCATTGCACTGGGCGATGAAGCTGGTTTCCGTGTGGAACATGACGGTAATACTATTACGACAGGTGGTAGAGATCCAATGGTGTATGTTAATGAAGCAGTTATCTTGCATCGATTGAGTCGATAAAATTCAACGCCAAGGTTTTTGCTCATGCTTGCCCAGTAGTAGATCCGCCTTGGGCGGACTCACTACTGGGCTTGTAATCATGTGAAATGATTGTCAAACTGGCCATATGGAGTCAGACCCGGCCAACCCGGAACTGGAACAGCTTCCGGCAACGTTTATCATAACCGACATGTTGCGTAACGCGGGCTCGAGTGAGGAAGAAATAAATAAATGTATTGGCTTTGTCATGAATACAAACACAAAATCAGTTGCCACGCCAGAAATCGTTCAAACTTGTAGAAGGGTAGCAGATGCGTATATTGAGTCATTAAAAAGGCCGACACCAAATCTTGAGTACAAGCTAGAGGAAACATACATGATATTCAATGTATTTGGATCAAAAAACGTCATGCCAGTACCACTGTCAAAAGCAATGATTACAGTAAGCAGAGGCGACAAAGAGCGGTATCCTAATCTGGCTGTTAGTTTCCAAAGCGGCCTTAATAAAATATACTGGCGCATAAGCCTGCCTCCCACTAATTCGCCAGGGGAATAACTGGGGTATACTGTAAAGACCTCTTGCATAATAAGCCGTGGAGACAGAAAGTGATGATTTTTGTTCTAAACCGATCAAAGCTGACAAAGCGTAACATCTGTTACGGAGCGAAAGCTTTGGTTCGGTTTGGG
>Ga0080064_1003973_pt1 | contig 19964 bp, 13 predicted proteins | sample Subgrocontami54m_FD_69260 | JGI IMG/M metagenome (GOLD analysis project Ga0080064, IMG submission 69260) | Subsurface groundwater microbial communities from S. Glens Falls, New York, USA - GMW46 contaminated, 5.4 m (SPADES assembly) (version 2) ...
GCTCTTTGATCGTGCCGGGATAGAAAGTCGGCGGCCCGGAGTACAGGTCGACCACGCCGGTCTTGACGGCGTTGGCCTGCTCCGGCACCGGAACCGCTTCCGGGCCGACCATTTCGATCTGCAGGACGCCCTTGCCGCGCCGGTTGAGTTCGTCGACCCATCGTTTGGTCGGTATTCCGAAGGCCGTGTTGGGAGGGACAAAACTGACCAACCGCAGCTTTACCTCCTGCGCGGACGCGCCGGCGCTCAACGCAAGAAAAACTGCCGAGGTTGCCACCCAGAGTAGCGAACGTGCCATGGAATCTCCCCCATTCGTAGTTGTAGCCGGAACCACTGAGGGAAAGCCTGGCCACGTATGCTTCCCCACGCACCCTCGGGTCCTTCGTCTTGTTCAAGACTCGATTCTTCTGCATCTCGCGCCTGCCGGCACGGCAACGCGCGAGGCGCCGATTATAAGCATTCCTTTCGGGCACCGCCGACCCGCCGAGGACGGTCGGTGCCGCGTCGTCGGTTCTTCCCCTCAGACCGGATAACCGTAGATGCCGACGCGCAGTATATTATCCCTGAGCAAATAGCCTCCGAGCTGGATGGCCAGACAGGCCGCGACCAGCAGCAACATCGCGGCCGTACCGGTCCCCAGCCGGCCGCTGACCGCGACGGCCGCAACGAGCGTTGGGAGCGCCAACCCGATGCCTACCGTCCCGATCCAGAAACTCCAACGATGCTCTCCCCGCACCAGCCGGCGCACCGATTCGCGCGCGGGCAGGGTGGCCGTGGACATTCCCCATATGTACATCGAGAGCATGAACGCATTCCCGAGAAGCAGGGCGAGCAAATAGGGCCAGAGAGCCGGCGCCACGACCAGCAACGCTTTGCCCGGTTCCGCGACCACCTCCACGAGCAGCAACGCTGCCATGCCGCACAGAAACGAATAGCCGACGAACAGGATCGGCACGGCGGGCGTGTTCCAGAATGCAATGCTGTTCCAGGAGGAAAGGAACAGTCCGCTGTAGGCCATGAACGCCACCGCAAAGAGCGAGATGGCCACTCGCAGAACGGCGCCGCCGGCGGTTCCCTCGCCCCAGGGCAGTCCCTCGAATCCGCGCACGCTCGGAAGCAGGACCAGCATCAGAAGCAACACCAGCACGGTATCGATGATGGCCCCGCGGGCAGTCCAGCTGGTGCGCGGTCTCCTGAACACGTAGAGGAAGCTCCAGCGGCTGCCGGGTCCCAGGTGATTGAACAATATGCCGAGCGAAACAAGCGCCAGGCCCAGCCCGGCCCACATTCCCCAAAGCGCCGCTCCCGGGTCGACGACGCCCAGGGCCCGCAGCAGCACTTCCAGAAAAATCAACCCGGCGCTGGTGCCGAAGCCATACAGGTAGAACCCGACCCCGCCGGTCCAATGCCGCTGGGTCTGCAGGTCAATGACAAACTTGGTTTCGCCGAAACCTTGGACACTGTTCATGATCGATCATCAATTTTCGACGTTGAAAAAATCTCCGCTGACCGGTTTCTGCGTCACCGGACTCAGCCGCCCATGATCGGGACTGCGAGCAACACGTCCAATACCGATCCCTGGGGCAAGGGCGTATCCAGGTTCTCGATTTGATCCACGCTCCGGCCGTTCAGCGCCACCAGGAGAACCGGGTTCAGAGTCCTGCCATCCATCACGATATAGCGCTGGAACTCGGGACCGTTGGAACGTCCCAGCTCCTCGAGCAATCCCCTGAGGGTGGCGCCGTCGTCGAGCACGACGACTTGCTGCTTCTTCTTCACGATGCCCCGAACCGGGCCGAAGAACTGGACCTTTGCCTCTACCACGGCCGCTCGTCCTTCACCTGGATTCGGCCCTGGTGATCTTCACGCGAAGGCAGGAATCCACCGCGCCGGTGACGAAATCCATATGTTCGTCATCCAGCGTTAGCAGCGAATTGAAGTGGATGCCTTCGGGCTCGCCGCCCTGCGTGGCCGATAGAGCCCATCTCCCCGCGGAACCCCAGACCATCGTGACCTCGGGATGTATGCCGGTGGTGAGCCGCAGCCGCGCATGTGCCTTCTTTCCCGAATCGGTTTCGACCTCAACCCGGGCGCCGTCCTCCAGCCCCTTCAGCCTGGCGGCATCGCGATGCATCACCAGGCACTCGTAGCCCATGCGATCGCCCGCCTCGCGCAGCAGCGGATTGCCGCCGCTTGCGGTGAAGGCGTGGTAAGGGGCCTTCGCCGTGATCAGATAGAAATCGAACTCCCGGGAATTGGACTCGTGAGCGGCGCAGGGGCGCCAGCGGGCCAGCGGAACGTAATCCGAGACATCCCATGGAATGCCGAGCTTGCTGGTCATCGCCTCCACCTGGCGCCCGGCATCGATCATGAATTCCTGGTAGACATGCACTCTGGGTTTCGGAAAAGCACCCGGATAGCGTTCTTTCAGGCTTCTCTGGTTCACGATGATTCCGTCGTCGAGGTACCAATCGAGCCCCCTGTCCGACCCGTGCGTATTCTTGAGATAGCGGTCGATCAGCTCGCGATAGGAATACTGTCCGGCGGTGTCCAGCGCGTATTCGGGGCGCAGATTCCAGGTCGCGTTGCAGGCGGCATACACGTCGGGGAGGAATCCCGCGCGCCTGGCCAGCTCCAGCAGGATCTCGCCGTCGCTCACCAGCCGATCCCAGGGAGGATCGAAGGGGGGTTTTACGACCGGCTTCTGGCCGTAGAAGACATTCGGCTTCGAACCGGTGAAGGCGGCGAAACCCGGCATGGGCTGGAGGTCTTCCAGGTAGTGCAAGCCGGGGATGACGACGTCGGCAAACGCAGCCGTCTCCTCGAGCTCGCTGCAAATGGATACGATGAACGGTATCTTCCGGAACACCTCGGCCATGACCTCCTTCCCGCAGCCGGTGAATGCCATGTTGGAGCGGCGTTGAAGGAGCATCTTGGGCTGGATAGACAGGTTCTTGTACCTTTCCGGATCGGTGATTGCTCTCACCGCAAAGGGACGGCTGTAGCAGGCAACCGGGAACAACTCGAACAGGTCGATGGACTGGGGCGGAGTCACGGTGCGCGGGGGATAGGGACTCGAAGGCCACCCGGGGCCCGGCCGTTTCGAAACGGCAAGCATGCCGTCCTCGGTGGCCCGATATTCGACGCGGTGGTGTCCAATCAGCCCTCCGGGCACATCCAGCCCGCCGATGATGGTCTGCAGCAGCATGACCGCCATGCCGTTCATCTGTGCATGTTTGTGGGAGCTCAGGCCACGGTACCAGACGACCGACGCAGGACGATAGGGCAGTTGCTGCCCATCGATGGTGATCGTGCTTCCGATGCAAGCCGCCTCTCCGAACTCCTTGGCGATCCTGCGCACGGTCGCAGCGGAAATGCCGGTGATGCGCGCCACCTCCTCGGGAGGGTACTTGCGCACCTGCTCGGCGATCAATTGAAAGGCGGGACGCACCTGCCGGTCCCGGACGGAGTAGGTCCCCAAGATGGCAGCGTCGCCCACCGCAGCATCGAAGGGCTTCGCGGCACCCGCGGCGGCGTCCCAGATCAGCGGCTTGCTCGTCGCCGGGTCGCGCACATATTGCCCGTCTGCGCCGACCAGGTACGGAGCGTTGGTCAGGTCCTTCAGGAACGGAGCATCGTAAATGCCCAATTCGTTGATCAACACGTTGGTCAGGCCGAGGAGGAAGGCCGCGTCCGTGCCGGGGCGAATCGGAATCCACTCGTCGGCCATGCCGGCAGCATGCCCGCAGAAGGGATCGATCGCGACGACCTTGATCTTCTCCCGGTTGCGACCCAATTCGAAGGCTGCGTTCATCGTATCGTAATGGACCACCGCCCCGTACTGTCCGCCTTCGGCAAGGATGTAGCGGGTGAGGGGCACGTCCGGCACCGCTTCCATCGCGAACTGGTTGAGGTAGATCGGGGGGTGAACGGCGTTGCCGCAGAATACGCCCGACGAGAAAGGCTGCACCAGCGTCCCGAAAGCCAGAGCCCACGGCATCTCCACCGGACAGAGCAGGTCGAAGCTGACGTTCCATAATTTCCTGGCGTCCTCGGCCTGAAGCTCCTTCAGCTTGTTCGCTACGAGATCCAGCGCCTCGTCCCAGCCGATGGGCACCCAACCCGGATCCACCCCGATGCCCTTCTCCGGGTTCGTGCGCTTGAGCGGCCGGGTCACACGATAGGGCGAATCCAGCGTGAAGAATCCCGCGCGGCCCTTTGCGCAGGCCTTTCCCTGATTGTGGGGATTCTCCGGATCGCCATCTATCCGAACCACACTCCCGCGCTCAACCGTGGCGACGATGCCGCAGCGGTTCAGGCACAGCCTGCACATCGTGCGCGTCTGATAGGACCCTTCCTGTTTCAGCCGTTCCGCTGCCGCTTGGAGCATCGATTTCCCTCTCGTCGAATGTGGCCGCCACTGCGCATTCGGTCGGCAGTCACTTGCCCATGCCACCCGTCTTGCCGCCCCCTTTCCCGGACAAATAGAAAAGGGCCGGCCTGGTGCCCAGCTCTGCCCTCGGCTGGGAATGCTTCTTTTGCTTCAACTGCAGATTGATAGTGCTATCCGGATCCTGCAAATCCCCGTAGTTCAGGGCCTGCGCCGGGCACGACTCCACACAAGCCGGCGGACGCCCTTGGTCTATGCGGTGGTAGCAAAAGTGGCACTTCTGGGCGGTACCCATTCTGAATTTCGACAATTTCGTCTGCTCGTAGCGCGTCAGCTTCCCCTTGTAATACCCATCGCCGCCGTCCCACCGGGAAGGGACGTAATAAGGGCAGGCCGTCATGCACGCCATGGTTCCGATGCAGACGTTCTGGTTGATGGCCACGATCCCGTCTGCCCGCTTCACGATCGCGCCTGTCGGGCACGCGGTCAGGCAGGGGGGATCGTCGCAATGGTTGCAGCGCACCGGCACGAAAGTGCGCTTGCCGCAGGTATGCCCGTCCTCCTCGATCTTCTCCAGCACTTTCATCCAGTGGATGTTCGGCGGCGTTCCGTTCTCCACCTTGCAGGCGATTACGCAAGCCAGGCAGCCTATGCACCGCTCCAGGTCGACCGTAAATCCCCATCGCGCCATAACCGATCCCTTAGTTGACGAGTCCGGGCCTCTCATGCTCGCGCAGCGAGACCGGAGGCGGCATTTATGCTCGCGTGAGGTCGCTGCATGGAGCCATTTGAGCGACAATAACGCGCAGCCGCGCGCCTCGCAAGCCTGGACCTCACATAGCGCAGAAGTGGCTGCAGTGAAGACCTTGGCCATGGCGGACGGCTGATTTCTGCGGATAATCCAGTGCCAGGAAGTCTCGACGACGGCAGTCGCCGACCATGCCTTTCCGGCACAACGATTCGAGAGGAATATCATGCCCAAGAAAGTGGTAGTACACGTCCCCGGCATTTCCGACGGCCTGCTCGCCGCAAAGGTCCCGATCTCGCCTGTCGTCAAGGCAAACGGTTTTCTTTTCGTCTCCGGCATGCCGCCGATGGATGTGAAGACCGGAAAGATCGTCAAGGGCGACATCGCCAAACAGACCAAGTGCTCGCTCGCCGCCGTAAAGCACGTTCTGACCGCCGCCGGTTCCTCGCTCGACAAGGTCGTGAGCGTGCGCGTCTACTGCTCGAATTCCGCCTACTTCGGAACCATCAACGAGATCTACAGGACGTATTTCAAGAAGGATCCACCCGCGCGCACCTTCGTGACCGTCGGATCATGGCCGATGGAGTTCGACGTCGAGGTGGAATGCGTGGCGCTGGCGTGATCGGATCGCGGCGCGGCGCAGGCATGGGCAATTCGTATACGGTCCTCGGCGCCGGCATCGTCGGCGTGTGCGTTGCACTCGCACTGCAGCGCGACGGGAACGCGGTCACGCTGATAGACCGTGACGATCCCGGGCACGGCTGCTCGTTCGGCAATGCCGGCATCATACATTCCGGCGGCTGCGTCCCCATGGCCACGCCGGGCAATATCCGTTCCTTGCCGCGAACGCTGTTCGACCCAGAGAGCGCGCTGGTCATCCCGCTGTGCTATGCGCCGCGGCTCATGCCGTGGCTGTTCAGAATGCTCGCGGAGTCGCAGCCAAAGCGCGTCGAGGCCAATGCGAGGGCGCTCCTGCCGCTGGCCCAGGCCGCGCAAGCCGCGTACGCGCCGCTGCTCAGGGAGGCCGGCGCCGAGAGCGTGATGCGCGCGCGCGGCGAGCTCTATGTCTATCGCACCCGGCGCGCATTCGAGGCCGCTCGCTGGGAAATGGACCTGCGCCGCCGCTTCGGCGTCCCGGTCGAGGATTTCCTTTCCGAGCAGGTTCGACAGATGGAACCGGCGCTGTCCCCGGACTACCGCTATGCCCACTACCAGAGCGCGAGCAGTTTCGTCACCAGCCCGTTGCGCCTCGTGCAAAGTCTCGCGGCCTTGTTCGCGAGCAAGGGGGGCGCGATCGTCAAGACGGAGGTGCGCGATGCGCGGCCGCATGCTGCCGGCGGGGCCGCGTTGGTCACTGCAGCAGGAGAATTGCGCGCGGAGAATCTCGTCATCTGTGCCGGCGCCTATTCCAAGCGCTTTGCCGCCCGGTTCGGCGCCGACGTTCCGCTGGAGAGCTGGCGCGGGTATCACATCGTTGCGCCGCAGGGCGGCATCGTCCTGAACGGGGTCGTAGCCGACGGCGAAAAGCACATCGCCGTGACGCCTATGGAGGATGGATTGCGGGTCGCCGGCCTGCTGGAATTGGCCGGCCTGGATGCGCCGCCGAACTTCGCGCGCACCCACATGTTCCTGCGGCTGGCCAGGGCGCTGATTCCGGGATTTCCTTCGGAGGTGAGCAGCCGATGGATGGGCCACCGGCCCGGAATGCCGGATTCGCGCCCGGTCATCGGTCGTGCGCCGGGGCGCCGGGACGTGTACTTCGCTTTCGGCCACGGCCAGCTTGGGCTGACCTTCGGTGCGATCACCGGGCGGCTGATCGCGGATCTCGCCGCAGGCCGGCCCTCGGCAATCGATCTGCAGCCCTACCGCGCCGAGAGGTTCTAGCGCTCCGGAGCTACCGGGTGGTCAAAATCCGGTTTTCGTCGAGCGTGAAATCCTGCACTCCGAGCGCATCGAGGAAGTAACGCAGATATTCCGGCTTGTGCGCATCCCGGCCGACGCGCAGCCTGGCGCGCGCCGCCGCCGTCGCGGTCTCGGCGACCGCGCCATCCACCACCACGACGCCGTACACGTCGCAGGCGTATGCCGCTGAAATCCGCTCCTCGCGCACGTCGTGCAGCACCAGGGCCGGATCGCGGGCAAGCGGGTCGCCCACGCCCGCGCCTCCGGCGCCAATGTGGCAGAAAACATCGCCGCGCCGCAATTGCACGGCCTCCATCGGATTCTGCGGGAGCACGCGCTGCGCCGGACCGGGATTGACGATGTGGAAGGACGGGGTGCCAGGCGAGCCGCCATCGAGCGCCCAGGGGAGATAGCGCTGCCGGTCGGCGCGCATGACCACCAAGGCTTCCTCACCGAGCATTCGATACTGGCGCACGATGCCGGGCGCGCCGCAGAACTTGCCCGGCCCGCCGCTGTTCTCGACCATGCCATAGCGCTCGATCTGGATCGGGTACAGTGCCTCGATCATCTCGACGGGCTGGTTGGTCAGATTGCCGCCGGGGTTCGGTATGCCGAACACGCCGTCGCGGTCGCGCAATGCACCCCAACTGCCCGCAAGCGTCTCGGCGATCACATAGCGGCGCCCGTTGTGCCAGCCGCTGAAAGCCGGGAAGGTGACGCCGCCCTCTCCCGCAGCCCCCACGCGCTCGGGCACGATTTGCGCAAATACGCCCATCAGCGTGTCGATCGCGCGCCAGCCGACGATCGCGCGGGCGGCGCACGCTGCGGGGAGCCTCGGATTCACGATCGTGCCTTCGGGCAGGATGATGCTGAGAGGCCGCAGATAGCCCTCGAAATTGGGTATTTCCTGCCGGGCAATGCACTTGATCATCAGGTGCACGGCCGATTTCACGAAGGGTGAAGGGCAGTTGATGGCGCCCTTCACCTGCGGCGACGATCCGGTCCAATCGACCGTGAGCGAATCGCCCGCGATCGTGACCGTCGCCTTGAGCGGAATCGGCTCGGGCCGCTCGCCGAGCCCGTCGATATAGTCGGTAAAGGCCCAGGTTCCATCGGGCAATGCGGCGATCTCGGCGCGGGTCAGCTTCTCCGCGTAGTCGTGCAGATCCTCGACCATCGCCCGGAAACTCTCGCTGCCGTAGCGCTCGACCAGAGACTTGTAGCCGCGCTCGGCCGTGTTGCATGCCGCGATCTGCGCGCGCATGTCGCCGGCCTGCTTGGCCGGCATGCGCGTGTTCAGCGACAGGATCCTGAACAAGGTCTCGTTGGGCCGGCCCTGCTCGTACATCTTCACGACAGGAAGCCGCAAGCCCTCCTGATAGATTTCCGTCGCGTAAACCGCGGTCGAGCCCGGCGCGATGCCGCCCATGTCGATCTGGTGCACGAGGGTGCAGGCGTAGCCTTCGAGCTCGCCGCGGACGAAGATCGGTTTGATGATGTACACGTCGGGCAGGTGCATGCCGCCGGAGGCATAGGGATCGTTGAAGATGAAGACATCGCCATCGAGGATCTTGCCCGCGTAGTCGCGCGTGAGCGCGAGCATGGCGTCGGGAAACGCGCCCAGATGCAGGGCCATGGTCAGGCCATGCGCTATGACGCGGCCGCGCCGGTCGCATAGACCGGTCGAATAATCCATCGAATCGCGCACGATCGAAGAATAGGCCGTGCGCATGATGACGAGCGCCATTTCGTCGGCCAGCGAGGACAACGCGTTCTTGACCACTTCCAGCGTGATCGGGTCGCTGCTGCGGTTCATGACGGCACCATCGCGGTCAGGACGATATTTCCATGCGGGTCGATTCCGGCGGACCACCCCGGAGGCACCACGCAGGTCGCATCGTATTCCTCGATGATGATCGGTCCGCGGCGGGGTGTGCGGGAAAGTCCGGAGCGGGGAATGACCGGCGTGTCGATCCCGCCGTGGCGGGGCCCGAAGTAGGCCATGCGCATTCGGCTTTCGCCTGTATGCTCCTTGCCGGGCGCTGCACTCGCGATGGGGGAAAAGGATCTTTCGCCTGCAACCCGCGCGATCACCCGCAAGGTCACGCATTCGACCTCTTCGCGTTCGGCCTGATGGCCGTAGGTGCGCTCGTGCTCGTCCCCGAAGGCCCGCGCCACGGCGGCCAGATCGGGCTGGCCGGCGGCATCGGCGACCATGGGCGTCGTCAGCTCGTGGGCCTGGTCGGCGTAACGCAGGTCGGCAAAGCGAAGCAATGCGAACTCGCCCGCGGCGTATCCCTCTCGCTCCATGCGCGCCTGCAATCCGCGCTCCAGGTCTGCATAGCGCTCGGCCATCGCGGACGCGGCCGTTTCGTTCAGGCGCGCGAGACAGCCGCGCACGACCTCGAACTCCACCTGGGCGCGCAACAGGCCGTAGGCGCTGAACACGCCCGGATTGGGCGGAATGATGACGCGCTTCATCTCGAGCAGATTGGCGATCTCCGCCGCGACCACCGGCCCGTTGCCGCCGAAGGCGTAGAGCGCGAAGTCGCGCGGATCGCGGCCCCGATAGGTCGAAACCGCCTTGACCGCGCCAACCATGGTCCCGCAGGCCACCTGGAACACGCCATAGGCAGCCTCCAGTGGATTCCTGCCCAGCGGCGCGCCCACCTGCTCCTCGACCGCCGCGCGGCCCCCGGCTGCATTCAGACGCAGTCCGCCCCCGGCGATTGCGTCCGGACTGATGTAGCCGAGCGTCAGCGCCGCATCGGTGAAGGTCGCGCGTGTCCCTCCCTGGTCGTAGCAGACCGGTCCCGGCACGGCGCCCGCGCTTTCCGGTCCGACCTTGAGCAGGCCTCCCGCATCGACCGATACGAGGCTGCCGCCGCCGGCGCCGACTTCCGAAATGTCGATGACCGGCAGCTTCAACGCATAGCCCCCGCCCATGACCAGCTTCGAGCTCAGGTTGATCCCGGCGCCCACTTCGTAATCGCCGGTCTTGCTGATTTCGCCCTTCTCGATGAGGGAGACCTTCGCGGTGGTGCCTCCCATGTCAAAGGTGATCGCGTCCGGCTCCTGCATGGCGCGCGCGCCTGCCACAGCCCCGATCACACCCGCAGCGGGACCCGACTCGACCAGGTAGGCCGGCCGCTCGGCGGCGGCCTCGATCGTCATGATGCTGCCGTCGGACTTCATGATCTGTATCGGCGCGTAAATTCCGATGGCGCGCATATGGCGCTCGAGCGAATCGAAATACCGGCTCATGGCCGGGCCGAGGAAGGCGTTGATGACCGTGGTGCTGGTGCGCTCGTATTCGCGAATCACCGGCAGGATGTCGGAGGAGCAGGAAAGGAACACCTGCGGACCGAGGCGCGCGCGCAGAATCGCAGCGACGCGCCGTTCATGCTCGGGATTCGCGTAGGCGTGGATCAGGCAGACAGCCACGGCTTCGATGCCAACGCTGCCAAGACGGTCTGCCGCGGCATGCACGCTCGTCTCGTCGAGCGGCACGCGCACCTCTCCGGCCGGGCCCAGTCGCTCCAGCACTTCGAGGCGCAGCCGGCGCGGTACCAATGGATCGGGTCGCGGATAGTTCAGCGTATACATTTCCGGGATGCGCAGCCGGCGCATCTCGAGCACGTCGCGAAACCCCCTGGTCGTTACCAGCGCCGTATGCGCGCCCCTGTGCTCCAGGATGGCGTTGGTCGCCACCGTCGTGGCGTGGACTATGCGCTCCACCGACGCGCTGGCCGCACCGACGGCGGCAAGCGCCCTCTGGATGCCGGAAGCGATGCCGCGGCCGAAATCCTCCGGCGTCGTAAGCGTCTTGTAGGTCGAGAGCGCACCGCTTCCGGACATGAGAACGATGTCGGTGAAGGTTCCTCCGATATCCACGCCGACACGGTAACGCTGCGCATTCGCCACGATTCGCTCCGATTTCCGCTAAGCGGCGGCGCGGGGGTCAGGGCGATGCGAGGCGCGCCCGCGGATGTCCAGAATCACGCGCCCGCGGCTGTTGGCATTGCCCTGAACGAGACGATGCGCCTGCGCGGCCTCGGCGAGCGGCATGAGCCGGCTGACCTGGGGTTTCAGCACGCCGCGGCGCGCAAGATCGATGACGGCGGCGAGCGCCTGCGGGTCGTCGTGGATATGCGCCTGTACGGAACGCACACCGTGCCGGGCCGAGCAGTCCTCGATCGGCTGCGCAATGAGCCACACAAGGCTCCCTCCTTTCTTCAGCACCGGGTAGGATCGACGGTGGACGTCACCGCCGACGAGATCGAGCACCACATCGCAATCGCGCAGATTCCGAGCGAAGTCCTCGCGGTCGTATTCCAGCACCAGGTCGGCGCCCAGACCGCGCACATACTCCGAGTTCCTCGCACTGCAGGTTGCCGCGACCCAGGCGCCGAGGTGCTTGGCGAGCTGCACTGCCATGCCGCCGATGGCGCCCGAGGCAGCCTGGACCAGAATCTTCTGGCCCGGCTGCAATCCCGCGAATCGCACCAGCGCGATCCATGCGCAGGTGCCCGCATGCATCAGCGCGGCACCTTCGGCAAACGAGAGCCCGGGCTGCAGCGGTACGACGCTGGCGGCATTGCGAGCGATCTGCTCGGCATAGCTGCCCTGTATCGTCCGCTCCGCGACGAAGCACACCGCGTCTCCGACTCGCGCGTAGTCAACCTGGTCACCGACGGCCACGACCGTGCCCGCGCCGTCGCGACCCGGAATACAGGGCAGTCCAACGGGAAAGATCTGCTGTAAATGGCCCTCGCGCAGCTTCCAGTCGCCCGGCGTGACGCTCGCCGCCTCGATATCGATCAACACCTCCCGCGGCCCGGGCAACGTCGCTGCGATCTCATCGAGTGTCAGAACGTCCGGGCCGCCGAACTGCGCGAAACGGATGGCCTTCATGCGCCCATTCTAGCCCAGCGGGAGTGACCCCCGCCTCTGCCTGAGGATTTGCCCCCGCCGACTCGTGGAACCGCTCGAGTTCCGGCCCGTGCAGGAAATTTGATGCTCCGGCCCTGCCCGCTCGGGCGCCACGGCCGGCCTCTGCTATACTCACGCCCACGTTCCGCTTCCGGCCGTCCGTCTGCACGATCCCTTAAACCGTTGGGTTCATCCCGATCCGGAGTGCCGGGTCGGAGGATTCGTCCTTGCCGAGCTTCGCTGAACTGAACCTGATTCCCGAGCTGTTGCGCGTGGTCGCAGAGCAGGGTTACACCGAACCCACGCCGATCCAGGCGGAGGCGATCCCGCTCGTGCTGCAGGGCCGCGACGTGATGGGCGCCGCGCAGACCGGCACCGGCAAGACCGCGGGATTCACGCTGCCGATGCTGCAGCGCCTGGCGCCCCACGCCAATACGAGCGCCTCGCCCGCGCGCCATCCGGTGCGGGCGCTGATCCTCACGCCCACGCGCGAGCTCGCCGCGCAGGTCGAGGAGGCCGTGCGCACTTACGGCAAGTACGTTCCGCTGCGCGTGAGCGTGGTGTTCGGCGGCATCTCGATCGATCCCCAGTACGCGGCGCTGCGCCGCGGCGTCGAGATCCTCGTCGCCACGCCGGGCCGCCTGCTCGACCACGTGCAACAGAAGACGGTCAACCTGTCGCAAGTCGAAGTGTTCGTGCTCGACGAGGCCGACCGCATGCTCGACATGGGGTTCATCCCGGACGTGAAGCGCATCATTGCGCTCCTGCCCAAGACGCGCCAGAGCCTGCTGTTCTCGGCGACTCTGGACGGCGAGATCCGGCGGCTGGCCGACTCGTTCCTGCGCGATCCGGTGCTGGTCCGGGTGGCGCCGCCCAACGCGACCGCGGACCTGGTGAACCACATCGTGCATCCGGTCGCGCGCGAGCGCAAGCGCGAGGCGCTCGCGCACCTGATCCGCTCGCGCGGCCTGAAGCAGGCGCTCGTGTTTACCAACACGCGGCTGGGCGCCAACCGCCTCGCCTACCAGTTGAACCGTGAGGGCATCCACGCCGCGGCGATCCACGGCGACAAGACCCAGCCCGAGCGGCTCCAGGCGCTGGCGGATTTCAAGGCCGGCAAGGTCGGCATCCTGGTCGCGACCGACGTCGCGGCGCGGGGCCTGGACATCGAGGACCTTCCGCACGTGGTCAATTTCGATCTGCCCGGCCAGCCCGAGGACTACGTGCATCGCATCGGCCGCACCGGGCGGGCCGGAGCGACCGGAGAGGCGCTTTCGCTGGTGTGCCCGGACGAGCACGAGCGGCTGACGGCGATCGAGAAAACCATCAAATTGACCCTTCCCAGGGAGCTTATTCCGGGGTTCGAGCCCGACCCGATGCTGGTACCTTCCTTGATGACGGGCACACGGCGTAGGGAGGGCGACGCGCTCTCGGGCGGCGGACGGCGCGGGCAGCATCGCAGCGACGAAGTCCGCACGGGCGCGAGGCGCTCCAGACCGAGCGCACCGGTAGACCCGATATTCAGCAGCCCTTACCAGCCGGCCCAGACCACGGCACCCGAGCGCAAGGAAGCTCCCGCGAAGCAGCCCGCGGGGCAGGTCGCCGCGCTGCTCGGCGGCATGCCGGCACGGCGCAAGTAGGCGCGGGACGCGAGCTTCGATATAGTCGCCCCTGCCGATTCGGGGTGGGGGGAAATTGAGCGCGATGGGATCAGGGTATTTTTCCGGTCGGGTGATCGCCCGGGCCTTGCTGGTCGCGTTCGTCAATTTCCTGCTCGGCTGGATCTCGCTCGCCGCGCAGCCCGCGCTCCTCGCCATGCTCTGGCTTCCCGCGGGGTTCATGCTGGGCGCGCTGCTTGTGTCTCCGCGACAGTCCTGGCCCGCGATCATCATCGCTTGCCTTCCGGCGAGCGTGCTTCCGGCGATGGCGGCGGGGGACAGCCTGTGGGTCGCGTTCGGACTCGCCTGCGCGGGACTGGCCCAGGCGCTCGCGGGTGCCGCGATGTCCTCGCGCTCCGAGTCTGGCCCGGCGGGCCGGACACTCTCGGACCTGCGATCGGTGTTCGCGTTCGTCGCGATGGGCGGAATCGCCGCACCGGTGATCGGTGCGACGCTCGGTGCGGGCTTCGCCAGCCTCTCCGGTCAGGAACCGGCCTACTGGCCGATCTGGCGGGACTGGTTCCTCTCCAATTCGATGTCGATCCTGGTCCTGGTGCCGATCATGCTGGGCGCGACGGACAGGGAGCAGGTCCGTATCCTGTGGGCGCGCGGCGTGGATTTCATCGTTGCCGTCGCCCTGCTGGCCGCTGCAACCTGGGCCGTGTTCGTCTGGCCGCCGGTGCCTGCGTCCTATCTCGTGTTTCCCGCTGTGATCGCGATCGCGTGGCTGTTCGGCCGCGTGGGCTCGGCGATCGCCGTGCTGGTGGTCGGGCTGGTCGCCGCGGTGGCCATGTTCGGCGTCCCCGAAATGCTGGGCGCGATCGGGGGCCCGGAGTCGCGCGTGCAGTGGCTGCAGTTGTACATGGCCGTCCTGGCGGTGAGCGCCATGGCGCTCTCGGCCGTGCTGGAACGCCAGCGCGGCGCCGAGGCGCAATTGCGCGAAGCCGAGGCGCGCTACCGCGGCCTGATCGAGCTCTCGCCCGACGCGATCCTGCTCCGCGGTCCCGCGGGGATCGAGTACGCCAACCATGCCGCGGTGGCGCTGTTTGCCGCCTCGGGCCCGCGGGACCTCATCGGCAAGACCCTGAGCGAGCTGCTGCATCCCGACTATCACGCCGTCGCCAACGATGTCAGGGTGACGCTGTACAGCGAGGAATCGGCCGCGCCCGTCTCGGAGTGGCGCTTCCTGCGCCTGGACGGCAGCGAGTTCCTCGGCCAGATCAGCTCGGCGTCCCTGCGCACGCGCCAAGGCATGCTGCTGCAGGTCTACGTGCGCGACGTGACCGAGGCGCGCCGCGCCGAGCAGGCGCTGCGCGAATCCGAGGAGCGTTTTCGCGACCTCGCCCGGCTGTCCTCGGACTGGTTCTGGGAGCAGGACGCGGAGTTCCGCTTCACGCTGAGGACCGAGGACCTGCATCGCCGCACGCGGCTGCGTCCGGAAGCCTCGATCGGCAAGCGGCGCTGGGACCTGCCCATCATCGGCGTGAGCGAGGAGCAATGGCGGGCCCACCGCGCCACGCTCGAGCGCCACGAGCCGTTCTCGAAATTCGTCTACCGCATCGTCAACGAAGCGGGCGAGGTCCACTGGTCCTCGGTCAGCGGCATGCCGATGTTCGGCCCGGGCGGCGAGTTCCGCGGTTACCGCGGCACCGGCCACGACATCACCGAGGAGGTGCGCGCGCAGGGGGCGCTGCGCGAAGCCGAGGCGCGCTACCGCAGCCTGGTCGAGCTGTCGCCGGACGCCATCCTGGTGCACGAGGACGGCGTCATCGAGTACGCCAACTCCGCGGCGGCGAGGCTGTTCGGGGCGGAGAGTCCCGCGGACCTGCTGGGGCGGAACACCGCCGACCTCGTGCATCCCGACTACCGCGACGAGGTGCGCGATCGCCGCGAGTCCCTGAGCCGGGGCGCGCCTACGGTGCCTTTCGTGGAAAGAAAGTACATGAGGTTGGACGGCAGCGCGGTCGACGTCGAGGCCGCGGGAACGGCCATCCGCGAAGGCGGCAAGGCCCTGGTACAGAGCGTGCTGCGCGACATCACCGCGCGCAAGCAGGCGGAGGAGGCCCTGCGCGAAGCCGAGGAGCGCAACCGCGGCCTGATGACGGTATCCTCGGACGGGATCTGGATCCATCGCCGGGGCCGGGTCGAATACGTCAACGACGCGCTGGTGAAGATGCTCGGCTACGAGCGCGCCGACGAGATCGTCGGGCGCGAGATCTACGAGATGTTCGATCCCGCCGCGAGGTCCGCAATCCACGCACGAATCGCGGCCATCCTCGCCGCGGAACACACTGCCGTTCGCGCCGTGGAGGTCGAGATGCTGGGGCGCGACGGCGCGAGCGTCCAGGTGGAAACCACCGCGGCCTCGTTCCGGCAGAAGGACGAGGTCTGGGTCATCGCGATCCTGCGCGACATCACCGAGCGCAAGCGCGCCGAGCAGGCGCTGCGCGAGGCCGAGGCGCGCTACCGCATCCTGTTCGACAGCGCGCCCGAGGGCATCGCCATCGTCTCCGGCCAGGTGATCGAATACGTGAACCGCGCCTTCCTCGGGGTGGTGAGGGCGGAGCGTGCCGAGGACGTGATCGGCAGGAGCCTGGGCGATTTCATCGTTCCCGCCATGCGCGAGGAGGCGATTGCGCGCGCCGAGCAGCTCGCGGCGCAGCCGCTCAACCTGCCGCCGATCGAGCGGCGCTTCATCTGCGCCGACGGCACCGAGACCGACGTCGAGATATCGGGCGCCTCGTTCCGCCAGGGCGAGCGGATACTGACGCAGGCGACGGTGCGCGACATCACCGAGCGCAAGCGCGTCGAGGCGGCGCTGCGCGAGAGCGAGGCGCGCTTCCGCGCGCTCACCGGCCTGTCCTCCGACTGGTACTGGGAGCAGGACGCGGAGCTGCGCTTCACCGAATTGTCGCCCGGGCATGGCGTCCTGGCGGGCACCTCGCCGACGCGGCTGCTGGGCAGGCGCAGGTGGGAGGTGCCGGGCATCGGGCTCTCCGCGGAGCTGTGGGCGGAGCACCGGCGGCTGCTCGAGGAGCGGCTGCCCTTCCGCGATTTCGAGTACTCGATATTCGACGACGCCGGCGAGCGGCGCTGGATCTCGGTGAGCGGGATGCCGGTCTATGACCGCGACGGGGACTTTTGCGGCTATCGCGGCATGGGGCGCGAGATCTCCGAAAGAAAGCGCTCGGAGGCCGCGCTGCGGGACGCCGAGGAGCGTTTCCGCATGCTGTTCGAGATCTCCCCGGATGGGCTCGTGGTGCACGAGCGCGGCCGCATCCGCTACATGAATTCGGCCTTCGTGCGCATGGTCGGCGCGAGCGGGCCCGAGGACCTCGCGGGCCGGCAGCTGATCGACTTCGTGGACCCGGAGCACCGGCAGGAAGTCCTCGAGCGCACCGAGATCCTGGACACGGGAACGCCGTTCGTCGGCTTCCGCGAGCGCCAGCTCCTGCGCATGGACGCAAGCCTGCTCGAGGTGGAGATGGGCGGCAGCTCGTTCCACCAGGGCGACCGTATCCTCCAGCAGGCCTACATCCGCGACATCTCCAAGCGCAAGCTCGCCGACGCGCAGATCCGCCAGTTGAACGAGGACCTGGAGCGGCGCGTCGCCGAGCGCACCGCGGAGCTGGAGATGGCGGTCAGGGAACTCGAGGCGTTTACCTACACCGTCTCGCACGACCTGCGCGCGCCGCTGCGGGCGATGGACGGGTTCTCGCGCATCCTCTCCGAGGACTTCGCCCCGCTGCTCCCCGAGGAGGGCCGCAGCTACCTGGAGCGGGTGCGCGGCAACGCCCAGCGCATGGGGCAGCTCATCGACGACCTGCTGTCTTTCTCGCGCTACGCGCGCCAGCCCTTGAGCGCGCAGAGGGTCGACGTGGGCGCACTGGTGCGCCAGATCGCCGACGAACAGCTCGCCGGGGCGCCGGGCACCCGCGTCGTGCAGCACAAGCTTCCGCCCTGCCAGGCCGATCCCGCGCTGCTGCGGCAGTTGTGGGTCAACCTGATCTCCAACGCGATCAAGTACAGCCGCAAGGAGAAGAAGCCCAGAATCGAGATCGGCTTCGCCGACGGCGCCTACTATGTCAGGGACAACGGCGTCGGGTTCGACATGCAGTACGCCGACAAGCTGTTCGGCGTGTTCTGCCGGCTGCACCGCGCCGAGGAGTTCGAGGGCACGGGGGTCGGGCTCGCGATCGTGCGGCGCATCGTGCAGCGCCACGGCGGGCGGGTCTGGGCCGACTCCAGGCTGGGCAAGGGCGCGAGCTTCCAGTTCACGCTGGGGGAAGTTGCTTCCTGAACGGCGCGCGCTCGTTCAGCTCGTCCACGTAGCGCTCCACGCCGGCGGACTCGCGCTCGAGGAAGGCCTCGACCGCGCGGGCGAACTCTTCGTGCCTCAACCAGTGGGCCGATACGGTCTCCACCGGAAGGAAGCCGCGCGCGAGCTTGTGCTCGCCCTGCGCGCCGCCTTCGAACACGCCGATGCCGCGCGCGATGCAGAATTCGATCGCCTGGTAGTAGCAGGCCTCGAAATGCAGGTTCGGGACGTAACCGATCGCTCCCCAGTAGCGGCCGTACAGCACGCCCGGGGAGTAGATGTTGAGCGCGCTCGCGACGGACCTGCCCTCGTGCTCGGCGAGCACGAGCATCACGTTCTCCGGCAGCGCCGCGCCGATGCGCTCGAAGAAGGCGCGGTTCAGGTAGGGCGTGGAGTGGTGCGCGCGGTAGGTGGCGTTGTAGCAGCGCGTGAAGAAGGCCCAATGCTCGGGGAGGATGTCGGCCCCGAGCAGCCAGCGGAAGCGCACGCCGGTTTCGGCGACCTTGCGCCGCTCCTGGCGGATCTTCTTGCGCTTGTCGTGCGAGAGCGTGCCGAGGAAGTCCTCGAACGAGGCATAGCCGGGATTGCGCCAGTGGAACTGCACCCCGCGCCTCAGGAGCATTCCCGCGCGGGACATCTGCCGCGCCTCCGCCTCGGGCGGAAACAGCACGTGCAGCGACGATTCCCCTCGAGCGAGATCGAGCGCGGCGCGCAGCAGGCGCTCGCGCGTCGCCTCGTCGGGGGCGAGCAGGCGCGGCCCCTGCACCGGCGAGAACGGCACCGCCGAGACGAGCTTCGGGTAGTACGCGAGTCCGTGCCGCTGATAGGCGTCGGCCCAGGCCCAGTCGAAAACGTATTCGCCATAGGAATGCGACTTCAGGTACAGCGGCATCGCGCCGCGCAGCCGGCCGTCGTGCCAGAGCGTGACGTAGCGCGGCAGCCAGCCGCTGCGCTCGGAGGCGCAGCCCGTCTCGTGCAGGGCGTGGAGGAATTCGTGGCTCAGGAAGGGATGGCCGGGGGCGAGCGCGTTCCATGCGCGCGGGTCGATGCCGGCGAGCGTATCGAGGACCGTGACGGTGTCGAGATCGTCCCCCATCTGGCTCGGTCATTATTTCGGATGAACCCGCGCGTGGCAAGCCGGCTGCGCCGATTTGCTATACTTTGACGCGCGGGTTCCGCGCCCGTCCACGCCTGCCTGGAGATGCGCCATGAAGAAGATCGATGCGATCGTCAAGCCGTTCAAGCTCGATGAGGTGAGGGAGGCGCTCGCCGAAGTGGGCGTGACCGGGCTGACGGTCACCGAGGTGAAGGGATTCGGCCGGCAGAAGGGGCATACCGAGCTCTATCGCGGCGCGGAATACGTCGTGGACTTTCTCCCCAAGGTCAAGATCGAGGTGGTCGTCGCCGACAACATGGTCGACGGAGCGATCGAGGCGATCGTCAAGGCCGCGCGCACCGGCAAGATCGGCGACGGAAAGATCTTCGTCACCGCGGTGGAGCAGGTGGTGCGCATCCGCACCGGCGAGATCAACGAGGCGGCGATCTAAGATAGGGGACAGACCACTTAGACGGGAGACACGTCTCCCGTCTAAGTGGTCTGTCCCCTATCGCAGCAGCACCAGCACCGCGCCGCCGCCGCCCTGCGCGGCGGGCGCCTGGCAGAAGGCCAGGATCTCGTCGCGCTGCGACAGCCAGTCCCTCACCTTCTTCTTCAGCACCGGCTCGCGGTTCGGCGAGCGCAGTCCCTTGCCGTGGACGATGCGCACGCAGCGCAGGCCGCGCTTCCCGCAGGCCGCGAGGAACTGCACCAGCATGTGCCGCGCCTGCTCGCGGTTCATGCCGTGCAGATCGAGGTCGTCCTGCACGGCCCAGTGGCCGCGGCGCAGGCGCTTGAGGGTCTCGCGGGGCAGCCCCGGGCGCAGGAACACCAGCTCCTCGCCGGTTTCCATCGACTGCTCCGAATCGAGCGCGCCGCTCAGGCTCTCGACGAGCGCGTCGTGCGCGGCGAGCAGCGAT
>Ga0080064_1003975_pt1 | contig 19961 bp, 23 predicted proteins | sample Subgrocontami54m_FD_69260 | JGI IMG/M metagenome (GOLD analysis project Ga0080064, IMG submission 69260) | Subsurface groundwater microbial communities from S. Glens Falls, New York, USA - GMW46 contaminated, 5.4 m (SPADES assembly) (version 2) ...
CCGCACGCGGGCGGGGAGAGAGAGAAAAAAAACACACCCCCCGCCCCCCCCCCGCGTGGGGGGGGGGGGGGGGGGGGGGGGAGGGGGTGAGTTGCCAAAATCCCCTCACCCCCGTCCCCTCTCCCCCAAGGGGAGAGGGGAGGCAATCTCGATAAACTGCCGCGAATTTGACGAATAGGATCAACTTTTCTTCATTGCCGATGTTGCCGGTTGCCGATGGTTAAGTAGGTTAGGTTTCCAACCTGACACGAACAGCCCAGGTCAGGTTGAAAACCTAACCTACGACAGCGGCCGCAGCCTCGGGGAGAGTGCCATGCCCCTTGTGCCTTATGTGGTGGAACGCAGCGGCCGCGAAGAGCGGGTCTTTGACATCTACAGCCGGCTGCTGAAAGATCGCATTATCTTTCTGCAGGGCGTGGTGGACGACACCAGTGCGAACTTGATCGTCGCGCAGATTCTGTATCTGCACTTCGACGATCCCAAGGCGGACATCCACCTGTACATCAACTCGCCGGGCGGTTCGGTGACGGCGGGGTTGAGCATCTACGACACGATGCAGTTCGTGAGCTGCGACGTGGCGACGTACTGCATCGGTCAGGCCGCCAGCATGGGCGCGGTGCTGCTCACCGCGGGGGCCAAGGGCAAGCGTTACGGTCTGCCCAACGCCCGCATCATGATCCATCAGCCGCTCGCCGGCATGGAAGGCACGACCTCGGAAATCTTGATCCGCCTCAAGGAATATCAGCGGCTCAAGAAGATGCTCAGCGAGATCCTGCTCAAGCACACGGGCCAGACGCTCGACAAGATCGAGAAGGACACCGATCGCGACAACTTCATGTCGGCGAACGAGGCTCAGGAGTACGGCCTGATCGACAACGTGCTGGCCCGCATCCCGATGATGCCGAAGCCGGAGCGCAAGGAAGAGTAACAATTGGCTTGCGTTTAGCGCGCCCAGTGCAGCGACCGTTTGCGTGGGGCGCTGCACTGGGCGCGCTAAACGCAAGCAAGATTTGCAACCCATGCAGGCAGGACGCCGCTTATCGTTGATGGTCATTTTCTTCGGTTCGCTGTTGCTTGCGGGATGCAAGAACCGCGAGCTGGTCGAGAACGAGTTGCGCGCGCGCGACATCCAATATCGTGAAGCTCTCGATGAATTGGGCCGTTCCGAAGCGCAGAACCAGGCGATGCAGCGCGAACTCGAAGCCCTGCGCCAAGGTGGGAAAGTGACGCCCGAACAGGCCGCGCAAATGGTCGGCATCCAGCGCATCGTGTTGGGCCGTTTGACCGGCGGGTATGACAATGACGGTCTGCCGGGCGACGAGGCGCTGCAAGTGATCATCGAGCCGCGCGATGCCGCCGATCATTCGATCAAGACGCTGGGCCGCGTGACCATCACCGCGCTCGAAGTCAACTTTCAGGGCGTCAAAACGCCGATCGGTGAATGGAGCGTCAGCCCGGAGCAACTGCGGCCGACGTGGAAACAGGGCCTGTTGAGCACCGGTTACGTGCTCATATTGCCGTGGAAGACTCCGCCGCAATCGGAGAACATCCGCGTCATCGCCCGGCTGACCGTGCAGGATGGCCGCGTTTATGAAGCGGACAAGGACGTGAAAGTTCGCTTGATGCCGGGCCGGGGTTTGACGCCGCGGCCGCCGGACGTGATGCCGAAAGAGCCGGAGCCGGTGTTCGTGCCGGCGCTGAAGCAAACGTATCCGAATATTCCGGTGGGCGTGTGGTTTGTGCCGCCGCTGCCGACTGCCGTCGAGTTGGGCCGGCCGGTGCCGCACGCCCCGCAGGCCGTTTGGCCGGTGGATGAATAGATCATTTCCATCCGGGAGCCCGAAGCGCAAGCGAGGGACGTCCCTCGCTTGCGTTTCGGGCTCCAACTATGACGACCGCGCGACGACCTAATTCAGGCGCCGATCTCGCTGCACTGCTGCGGCCGATCGCCGCCAAGTTGCAGCCGCCCTTTGCCATCGCCCTCGGCTCGCCCAAGGAGGCGGCCGATTTGGTTGCGGCGCTGCCTTCAGTGCCGGCTGTATGTTGGCAACTCGATCTGTTCCAAGCGGCGCGCTTGCGGGAAGAACTGGCGGCACGATCGTTGACCGCCGCGGTCGTCACGCTAGCGGACCTTTGGGACCTGCCGCAATCAGCGCAGACGCTCTTGTATCCGGTCGCCCTCGGCGGCGAACGCAGCTTGAAGTTGGATGTCGTGGAACAGGCCTATCACGCGCTTGCACCGCAAGGTCATTTCGTCGTCTCGTCCCCTTACGAGCAGGACAGCGTCTTGCCGCCGGCGCTGAAAAAGGTGTTCAGCCGCGTGCACGTGCCGATGGGAGCGGACAACGCCCTGTTCTGGTGCAGGCGCGAAGGCGAACGAGCACGGCGGCGGCACGAGATGACCTTTCAAGTGCGCGCCAATGAAACGACGTCGCTGCGGTTCGTGTCGCGGCCTGGCGTGTTTTCGTATGGCCGGTTCGACCACGGCGCGCGCGCCCTCGTCGAGACCGCGGAGATCCATCCCGGCGATCGGATCGTCGATCTGGGTTGCGGCTGCGGGACCAACGGCATCCTTGCGGCCCAGCGCTGCGGTCCGGACGGTTTTGTCGCCTTCGTGGACAGCAACGTGCGCGCGATCGCGCTGACCGAACTCAACGCGCGCAACCTAGGCATGCCGCAATTTCAGACCCTTGCAACGGCCGATGCCGCGGGATTGCCGGATGCGAGCTTCGATGTCGTGCTCGCCAATCCGCCGTATTATGCGCAGTTGTCGATTGCGCGAATGTTCATCGAGCGCGGCCGGGCGCTGCTGAAAAAGGGCGGGCGTTTCTATCTCGTGACCAAAATGCTCGAGCAGGTCGCGGAGCAGATGCAAGAAGTGTTTGGCGAGGCGGATGTATTCGAGCGGCGCGGGTATTTCATTTTTCAGGCGGTGAAGTGAGGCACGCGCTACCCGCGGGATTCGCTGCGCTCATCCCGCGGCGTGGGGGGGCACCAAGGAGTGCTGCCATGGGGCGCATGAAGACGATGCCGACCGCGGAAGACGTGATTCGACATCTGAATTTGCAGCCGCATCCCAAGGAAGGCGGGTTTTTCCGCGAGACGTACCGCGCCGACGAATCGCTGCCGGCGTCCGAGTTGGCGCCTCGCTACGGCGGTCCGCGCTCGGCCGGCACCGCGATCTTTTATCTGCTCACGCCGAAGACGTATTCGGCCATCCATCGTTTGCAAAGCGACGAAGTATTTCATTTTTACTGCGGCGGTTCCGTGGAGATGGTTCAGCTTTTTCCCGACGGCACAGGTCGCACCGTGCTCCTGGGCAACCTGTTCGACGGCGGTCAGCCGCAGGTCGTGGTGCCGCGCGGCGTGTGGCAAGGGTGCGCGCTGGGGCCGAGCGGCGCTTTTGCGCTGTTGGGCTGCACCGTGGCGCCTGGCTTTGACTACGCGGACTATGAAGATGGCCGGCGCGACGAGCTGGTTGCCCAATATCCGCAGTTTGCCAACTGGATTCGCCGGCTGACGCCCGGTTGACATTTCCAAGCGACCGCGTTATCAATCCGCCTCCCTCAAGGGATATTCCCGACTTCATTGATGACCGCCGCGGACGCGCTGTCCGCGGACTTGAGGAGGCGATTGCGATGTTGTTCGCGAGCTTCGCCCCATTGCTGGCGTTGGGCATTTTCCTGGCCGAGATGTGCGTGGTCACGCTGGGGACGCTGCGCATCATCTTTGTTGCGCGCGGCTGGCGCTATCTGGCGCCGCTGCTGGGTTTCTTCGAAGTGGTCACCTGGTTGTTCGCGATCAGCCAGGTCATGCAGCACCTGGGGAGTCCGGAGTGTTTCCTGGCGTTCGCCTTCGGTTTCACGGCGGGCAATTTCCTCGGCATGCACATCGAGCGCAAGCTGGCGATGGGCAAGGTGATCGTCCGCATCATCACGCACAAGGACGCCGCCGACCTGATGGAAGAACTACGCGCCGGCAATTTCGGTTACACGTGCGTCAAAGGCGAGGGCGCGACGGGGCCGGTGCGCATCGTCATGACCGTGGTGCGCCGCCGGCAGCTCGATGAAGTGCTGCGGCTCGTGGAAGCCAGTCATCCCAAAGCGTTCTACGCGGTGGATGAATTGCAAGACGCGTCGGAAGGCGTTTTTCCCATGGCGAAACCGCATCACGGCGCCTTGCCGTCGGTCTTGCGGTGGCTCGATCCGACCGCGGTTCTGAAACCGTCCCATGCGTGCGAGGCCGCGATGCCGGACCTAATGGTGCCCGCCGCCCAGGAACAGGCCGACGACGCCGGTCAGCGCTACGAAGAGCCCCGCCGCGCTGCATAAGAGTCCGATCAGCCAGAAGGTTCTCTTCTTGGTCAGAATGGCCAGCGAGCACAGGACGACGCCGAGCTGCAGGCCGAGTTCACCGAGGTCGAAGCGCGTCGTCCGCTCGTGGACGGCGTGGCTAAGGGCGAGCAGCGATTCGGCACGTTTCAGGTTCTGATTGCCGTTGTCGGTGTGATCCTCGGCACGTTTTTTTGTGTCGGGCATTTTCTCCTTTTCGTATTTCTCGATCTGCTTTTCCCAGCGCTCGTGAACCTTCTGCCAGCCGGCATCCTTGCTTTGCGTGGGGCTGACGTCGCCCTGTTCCAAGAGCGCTTGATAGAGATGACTGCGGATGTTGTAGGCCTGGAACTGCGCCCAGCGGTTGGCGGCCTGGGAGTGCTCGATGCCGCTCTCGCTTTGCAGCCGCAGCGCCTCGCCTTGCAAACGCAGCGTCTCGTTATGGGCGCGATGGCCGAACATGGTGACGGCCGCCAGCACCGCCGCGACGATGGCGATGGAAATCGTCACCCGCTTGTTGAATTCATCGTGGCTGGCGTGGGCGGCATGTTCGGCATGTTCGATGTGGTGCTCGGGTCCGTGGGACATGGTCGACATCCTTGGTGCATGGGATCAAATCCACAGCGTCAGAATATACGGGGAACCGGCGCGCCAAGGCAAGTGTGGCTTGCCGCTTCGCGCTCGGCGGGAAGCGCCCTGAGCTGCGGCGCTGCGCTGCGTGCGCGCAACGGTAAACAAACGTTCTAATTTTCTTTTGGTTTTCTTCTGGACATCGACTTTCCGCTAGTTACAATTCTCCTCCAGCTGCGAATCGTCAGCTGTGGCAGGACGATTTGCTTCGACCCTAAACCATGCCCCCTCTTTGAGGAAAGGAGTCCTCCATGTTCTCCGCACCATCCACTGCTCTGCGACTCGCCGTTTACGGTTCCGAAATCGATCAGCCGCGCCGCAACATCGGCCTGTGGTTCTCGGGCTATCAGGGTTTCATCACGGCCGCCGGCGCCACGCCGGTCTTTCTCAAATCCGCCGTCGGCGATCGTTCGTGGGATGAAGTGATCGGCGACTGCGACGGCGTCGTCGTGTGCGGCTTCAATGGGCCGACCAAGCACGGCGACATGGAATCGCTGTGCCTGTGGGCGCGGGCCAACCGTTTCCCGATTCTGGCCATCGACCGGGGCCTCTTGGCGCTCAACGCGGCGCTGGGCGGACTCAACTACAGCGACTTGTCGCGCGAATTGCCCGAAGCGCTACAGCATCGCCATCCGCCCGAGTTGGGCCTGCGGCATGCGATTTTGGTGCAGCCGGATACGATCTTGGCGCGCATCTACGGCGAGGGCGAAATCGTCGTCAACAGCGAGCATCGCCAAGCGGTGCAGCGCGTGGCGGCCAACTTCAACGTGGGCGGCACCGCGCTCGACGGCGTTATCGAGGCGATCGAGCACAAAAGCGACAGTTGGTTCGCCATGGGCGTGCAATGGCAGCCGGCGTCGCCGTCGGCGTCGGGCCTGGACATCCAGGTCTTCCGCGGCCTGATGGACGCCGCCCAAACCGGAATCGCCAACGGCACGGTCCGCAAGCCGCGCAAACTGGCGATGGCAGTCTAGAAGAAGTGGGCAGTGGGCAGTGGGCAGTGGGCAGCGACTGAAGCGACTGCCGACTGCCGACTGCCGACTGCCGACTGCTTACTTCTTCGACAGGCGTTCCAGCGAAATGCGGGCTTCGGTTTGCAGGTCCACTTCTGGGGCGCCTTCAACCAGGCTTTGCAGGGCCTGACGGGCGGCCGGCGAGTTGATTTGTTCGAGGATCAGCATCACGCGGCGGGCGCGGATGCGCTCTTGCTCCAACGTCAAGCCGCCGGTCAGCTTCGCCAGCATCTGCTCGATGCGCCGCTGCACCTCCAGGTCGGCGGGCTTGGTCAGCGCTTCCTTGAACCTGCCTTCCATCCAGCGGCCATAGCGTTCCAATTCCTCGGCCGCGGTCTTGCGGACGTTGTATTTCTCGGCGTTGAGGTCTTTGAACAATTGTTCGATGCGCTTGGGGTTGATCAGGTAAAGGCTCTTGCTCAGGAACGGGACACTCGTCTGTTGGTGAACGACCATTTCCCACAACGCGCGATGGCCGAGCGGCGTTTCCACGGACGCCAGGTTACGCCAGGCGGTTTCAAAATCGACGGTGGCGGTCTTGCTCGGATCGAAGCCTTCCTGGGCGCGGCCGGTCACGTCCCAGGCGAGGACCGACGTGTCGCTGCTGGCCGAAAAGGCGGTGCGGCCGTCTGCCGTCAGCGCAACGCCGTTCACCGCTCCCTGGTGCCCCGGCAACGACGCGATCGTCAGGCCGCTGAAGGTTTCCCAAAGGCGCACCGTCTTATCGAAGCTGCCGGAGGCGAGGATGCGGCCGTCGGCGGAGAACGCCAGGGCATAGGTAACGCTGCCGTGGCCTTCGAGTGTGCGGATTTCTTTGCCTTTGACGCGATCGAACAGGCGAATGGCGCCGTCGTAGCAGCCGATCGCCAGCGTCTTGCCGTCGGCCGCGAAGGCCAGTGAGGCGACGGCGGGCAGCGAGGCGGGGTTGGCGCCTTCCTTGCTGTCGAAGAGGCGGATTTCCTTGGCAGCGGCTGTATCCCAAAGCGCAACTTTGCCCAGCCCGCCGATGCCGAGGACGGCGCCGTCGGTCGAGAACGCGACGGCGTGGGCGCCGCCGGGCGCCGCCAGCTTGGTTTGCTGAATGATTTTCTTCTGCTGCCAATCCCAAACATCGGCGGCGCCGGAGCGATAGCCCGCTGCGAGCAGCGTGCCGCGCGGCGCGCAGGCGATCGACAACACCAGGTCGTCTTGCTTGCCGGGGAACTGGAACGCTTCCTTGCCGTTGGCGGGATTCCAGAAGCGCACGGGGTCGATCTTCGAAGCGCTGACCAGCAAGCTGCCGTCCGGCGTGTAAGCCAGGACGATTTCACCCTGGTGATTGCATGGCCAATCGCGCAACGGCTGCGCGGCTTGGCGATCCCAAATCGTGATGGTGCCGGTGGCGGTTACCGTGGCGAGTGTCTTGCCGTCGGGCGCCAGCGCCAGGTGCGCGAGGCCGGCTTGAATGCCGGGCCCGGCGAGGCGTTCTTTGCCGGTGCTCAAGTCGAAGGCGCGGATGGTGTTGTTCGCGCCGGCGCAGATCGCCGTTTGGCCGTCTTTGGAAACGGCTAGCGCTTCGCCGTCCCCAAGATGACGCGGCATTGCTTGCAGCTCCTTGCGGCCGGCGATGTCCCAAACGCGTACGGTGGCGTCGGCCCCGCTGGAAATGAGCTTCTTGCCGTCGCGCGTCGCTTGCAGGCCGACCACGGCGCCTTGGTGGCCTTTGAGAGGCGTCGGCAGCGGCTTGCCTTCCACCGCATTCCAGAGGCGAATTAATTTGTCGTCGCCGGCGGAGGCGACGGTGGTGTCATCGACGAACGCAACGGCCGCCACCGCGCAGCCGCCGTCGATCTTGTGAACCATCCTTTGCTGATCGACGTTCCAAATGCGTACCGTGCGGTCGTCGCTGCCGGAGACGACGAAACTGCTGTCGCGGTCCGGCGAGAAGGCCAGTGATGTGATCTCGTCGGTGTGGCCCTTGAACTGCGTCATGATCTTCTTGTGCAGAATCTCCCAGAGAATGACCGTGCCGTCCTTGTCGCCCGAAGCCAGCATCGAACCGTCCGGCGACACTGCCAGCGCCGTGATCGCCGACGTGTGGCCGGCGAGCTGCGCGATTTCCTTGCCATCGGCGACGTTCCACATGCGGATGGTCTTGAGTGCGCCGCCGGAGAACAGGACGGTGCCGCGCGTCGAGAAAGCAAGGCCGCGAATCCACGGCTCGTTGCATTGGCGCACCTCGCGACCGGTGACGGAGTCCCACAGGCGGATCGGATCGTGCCCGCCGCCGGCCGCGATTATCTGCCCGACCGGAGCGAATGCTAGACACTGAATGCCGCTGCCGTGGCGCCAACGAGCGGTGCCGAAACGCTGCAGGGCCCGCGCGGGCAATTCATCGCCGGCGCCATCGAGCGCGCGGGCCGCCGGGCCTTGGCCGTGGTTGGCCCCCTCCATTCCCATCACCAGCAATGCCGGCAGCACCAACCAAATCCAGCGCGATCCTCTGATTTCGTGGCCCATGTCATCCTCGCTTTCCGGAATTGCGTGCGAACATTCTGCAAAAAGAAAGACGATTGGCCCGCGCCAAACGGTCGAAAGGCGCTTGCTATTCTACGCGACTGGCACGAGATGATGCCAGGAAAACCTGCGGTATGGCGCTGGTGACGGCGTGCCGCTTGCGCTTGTTGAACTTCAGGAACAAAAGCGCGTGCCGCAGACCCGTTTAGGCGAGCAGCAGGACTTGGTTTCCCCGTAGGACGGGTTTCCCAACCCGTCCGTGTTTCGCGGCGGACGGGTTAGGAAACCCGTCCCACGGGTACACATTTTCCTGCCGCTCGCCTTAGCGCACGCATGGCGCCATGCGTGCGCTAAACGGGTCACTGAAGAGCGCATTTAGTAATTGCAGTAGTTCCAAGTCGGCTATCGGAGGGGACACCAACATAAGTCATTGATATTATGAATCTTATGGCATGATTTCTGGACGGGGCTGGGCATGGTTCACAAATGCACACAGGCATAGGTGATTTTCGAGACGACAGGATTTCGACACAGTTGGCACGCACTCAACTTCCTATCCCCTTGATCCATCCAATGTTACACCGAAAAAAATGTCGGCATCACATGACAGGCAAGTGTAGTCCCTACAGCGTTCACTCTGTCACCCAGAAATGACAAGAATTGAACCATGCCCGGGGCTGAGACGCTATGCAGGCCAGCTGAGGCGGTCCGCCGGCCCTTTTTTTCGCAGCGACCGCTGTTCCCCCCAATTTACCAAGGAAAACGAGGGTAGCGGGCATCCTGTGGGATCCAGTTCGGTGATAGGCCACAAGGGCTCCCCAAATACTCTGGGAACCGCTTCCAAGAAATCCGTCATAAGATACGTATCCGTATTGACTTATAGCTTCTGTTCCTCCGACGTCTAGGCATGGTTCAAAAACGAGCGGTTGCGGGTGCCAAGCGACTACGCACCTGACTGTGCCACTTGGCCTAGTCGGTATAGTCGTGGTTCCTTTCCGCAACCATTGGATTGATAACCCTTTGCGACGAAGAAATTGGGCGACTAGGCCACAATGCACCGACACTCCACACACACACATGATTGTTACCCGGTTTTGAACCATGCCGACGTCTAACTTGGAACTACTGAATTGGCAATTACGATCGAATTGCCGACGCCGGTTGTGATTGTCGCCAGTTCAGTGAAACAAACGTGAACGGACATACCCTTCGCTGTGGGCTTCGGTTCCAAGAATCCGGCACTGCATTATGGCACAGAGGAAGCTGTGATGAAGAACTCGTGGCTGTGGGACGAGGTGGACATCAAGAGCTTGATCGCGAACGGCGTCCAAGAAAGCCTCACGCTGGACTACAAGCGGTGCGATTCGCTTCAGAAGAGCGAGGGAAAGAAAAGAGAGATCAGCAAGGACGTCTCCGCGTTCGCAAACTCGGCAGGCGGGACAATTGTCTACGGGGTTGAGGAGGACAAACACCTGCCCACGGGGATCGACATGGGCTATGACCCGCATGACATCTCGAAAGAGTGGTTAGAGCAGGTTATCAACTCTACCATCGAGCGACGTATCGACAGTATTCAAATCAAAGAGATCTCGCTGTCGGGTCCCAAGGCTGGAAAGTCCATTTACGTCGTACATATTCCCCAAAGCCTCCGTGCTCCCCACATGGCGGCCGATAACCGGTTCTACAAACGATTCAATTTCGAATCCGTAGCGATGGAGGAATACGAAGTCCGCGATGTCGCAAGGCGACTTGCCGCTCCAGACCTCTACATCGCGTTCCGGCACGAAGGAACGACACTAGTCATCGATCCCAGCAGCGAACCACCTCGCTATCAGGCCATCACCGTTCAAGCGGTAGTCGGTAACAAGAGTCCGGCCGCGACTGTCTTCTCCTTGTTCACTTGGTGCGTAGACGCCCGATTGCGCGGGGGTACCAGCCCGAAGCCCGACAATTCTGTCCTCATCGACGGGAAGAGCCGCCCTGTCTTTTCCACGGTCATGGAATGGCGAGGGACGTTGCGGCTCCCCATTTGGGAAGCGATCGTCTACCGACTCGGCGACGTTTCGATCTCACTGCCTACAAGCAGCGGACCGTATTATTTGTTTTGGGAAGCCCATGCACCTGAAATGCAGCGAAAGGCTGGTGTGTACCGCCTGGGTATTGACAAGGCCGTGCTGACACTCCAAGAAGATCGATTGGATTGGGGTTTTGAGAAGGAGGTCTATCGACAAGTTTGATCCAACCGGTGTGCCACGCCCGCGGCTCTGCTTTGGGCTGTGAGCAACTCAGGCGCGGTAATGGCAAGCCTTCCGATCGCCGAGTCCAGGTAACATAGCTTGTGCGTCTTGGCGTACATCCCACCCCCGACCTCGCCCGCGGCAAGGACTGGTATCGCCAGGTGCTCGGGCGCGACCCGTACTTCGACGAACCGTTCTACGTTGGGTTCTCCGTCGGTGGATTCGAGCTGGGGTTGGTCCCCGATGGGCAGCCCGCAATGTAGCCCTCTCGCTCCGCGAGAGGATAGCGGCGTGTACCAGGCAGGGGATGCGCCTTTTCACACCGCGAGTGACCCTGCCGCTTGCCTCTCGCGGAGCGAGAGGGCTGCATTGAACGTTGCAGATGTCGCGGCCAGCACTTCATTGGGCGATTGACACACGGAGTGGCGCCGGCCATAATCATGGCCATGGTGAAGAAGCTCCCGTTCGCACTCGTGTATGCGGATGAAGTCAAGCACCACTTGAAGGCCATCGAAACCAAGCACCATTCCTTGATCCAATCCGAGCTTGAAACCCAGCTGCTTTACGAGCCCGAAGTGGAAACCCGGAACCGGAAACCACTGAAACGGCCTATCGTAGTCGGGGCGCAATGGGAGCTTCGCCTGGGACCCGACAACCGCTTCCGCGTTTTCTACCAGGTCAAGGCGGTCAGCCGTGAGGTGCGGGTCCTGGCGGTCGGCGTCAAAGACAGGAATCGACTTTTGATCGGGGGAGAGGAGTTTGTCGGATGAAGACTGCTTCCGTCGCAGATGTGAAGGCGCACTTAGGCGCTTACCTGAAAGACAGCGAGAAAGGGCCGGTGGTCGTCACCCGCAACGGCAAGGCGATCGCGGTGTTGCTGGCGGTCACGGATGAGGACGAATTGGAACGACTGGTGCTGGCGCACTCACCCAAATTCCAGGCACTCCTCGACAAGTCCCGCCGCCAGATCGAGGAGACGGGCGGCATCCCGCACGATGCGTTCTGGCGCGAGGTCGCGGCGACCCGCCGCAAAGATGCGGGCAACGGGAAGCGCCTGCATCGCCGAAACGGCCGAAGAGGTTGAGCGTCCCGGTGGTATAATGATTCGAAAGCCAATTGGAGAAACGCCATGAACTTGCCGGAGTATCTCACGCGGGACGCCGACGGCTACATTCACGTTGCCGGCCACCGTATCGGCCTGGGGGATGTCGTTTACTACTACAACGAGGGCTACTCCGCCGAGGCGCTCCTGGACGTTTTTCCGACCTTGGCGCACGCCGTCGTCCACAAAGTGATCGCATTCTACCTGGAACACCGCGCCGACGCGGACTCGTACGCAGCGAGTTGTGACGCGGAGATGGAGCGACAGCGCTCGGCCGCGCCGCGCGGACCGGACGCCGCCGAGCTTCGCCGGCGAATGGCGGCCCAGCAGGCGGCGGGGGCCTGATCATGGCGCTCCGTTTCGTGCTGGACGAAAACCAGCGCGGTCTGCTTTGGCGCGCGGTGGTTCGGCACAATCAGCGCGGCCTGCATGTTCTGGACGTAGTCCGCGTCGGCGACCCGTCGGACTTGCCGCTTGGCTCGATCGACGCCGAGATTTTGCTTTGGTGCGAGCGCGAAGATCGCATCCTGGTCAGCAGTCGTCTCGTTCGCGAGGAGTTTTCATGAGGAAAAAAGATTTCGATCATTTGGCGACCAGTATCCGGCAAGCCGGGAAAATCCGGCGCGGCGAAGCAGAACCGAGTCGGGTTACCCACTTCCGGGCCGTGGACGTCAAAATGATTCGGCAGCGGCTACGGCAGTCGCAAACGGCGTTCGCCCGCATGATCGGCGTGAGCGTGGCAACTTTGCAGAATTGGGAGCAAGGCAGACGCCAACCGGAAGGACCGGCCCGCGCGTTGTTGACCGTGGCGGCGCAGAACCCCACGGCGGTGGCGGCAGCCTTGGCGGAGTCAGGCCGAACTCGTCGTTCGATTTGATCGGGGCCGCAATCTTGTTTCGTGCGTATTTGCGTTGCAACGGTTTCAGGTTGTCACGTATACTGTTGGTCGGTCGTGTCTTTCTTTTGGAACCAGTGTGATGTCCTCGCCATGAAACCGCGAATAATCGGCAAACATCTAGTGGTTGATCCGCGCGTCTGCCATGGCCGGCTGACGTTTCAAGGAACGCGCGTGCCGGTCGAGACGGTGCTGCACGTTCTTTCCGAGGGGCGTTCGATCAATCAAGTCATCCGCGGGTGGCCCGAATTGAAGCGCGAGGCAATTGCCGAAGCAATGCAGTTGGCGGCCGACGCGCTGGTTCTCCAGGCGGGAGCGCGGGTGGAGACCGCGGATGAGCCAACTCGTTCTGGACGATCAACTTGACGTGGTCAAGGTCCTGCCGGGCCTGCGGCGTTGGGCGTCCGCGATTCGCCTGCAAGACCTGCGGCCCGGTGAGCACATCCTCGACGACCGTGTTCCCGAAATCCTTTTGACCTGTCACGAACCCACGTTTGTGACCATCGACTCCGACTTCTGGAAGCCGAAGCTCTGCCATGCCGGCTATTGCATCGTCTACGCCGAGATCGATTTTCGAAGCCAACAAGAGATTCCCAAGCTGCTGTGGCAATTGTTCCGCCACGCTCGGTTTCGGTCACACGCTCAGCGGATGGGAAAGGTGATTCGACTCACGCAAGTCGGCGTATCGTATTGGGAGTCCGGCGCGACAACCTTGCAACACGCACTCTTCGGCCCCTCGGCAAAGAAACGCCGGCGACACACTTGAGTTCGGCGTCACTCAGCGGCACGAGGTTTTCGGGTTGCAACATGAGCTCCAAGCCTCCAACGTGGAGACTTCATCATGACAGCCCTACTCCCCAACAGTTTTTCAGCAGTCTCCCTGAGTAAAGGGGAGAGGGACTCGTGGCGTCGTCAGCGATTGCCGCCCCGCGAATTTGCGGAAATCGGTCAGCCCACGGACCACCGTCCGTGGGCTTAACGGACTCCCGTGCCTCAACCAAGATTGACATACACCGTCTTCACCTCCGTGTAGTTCTGGAGCGCATACTCGCCCAGCTCGCGGCCGATGCCGGACATCTTGAAGCCGCCGAAGGGGGCGGCGGCGTCGAAGACGTCGTAGCAGTTGATCCACACCGTGCCGGCGCGCAGGCTATTGGCCAGGCGATGCGCTTTGTTGATGTCGCGCGTCCACACGGCGGCGGCTAAACCGTAAAACGTCTGGTTGCCGCGTTGAATCACCTCGTCAATGTCCTTGAAGCGCAGGATGTTCATCACCGGGCCGAAGATCTCGTCCTTGGCGATCTTCATGTTGTCTTGCACGCCGTCGAAGATGGTCGGCTCGATGAAGTAGCCCTTCTGACCGACGCGATTGCCGCCGCACAGCATCTTGGCGCCTTCCTTTTGGCCGACTTGGATGAAGCCCATGACGCGGTCGAACTGCTCCTGCGAGACTTGCGGGCCTTGCTCGGTCGCGGGATCGAACGGGTCGCCGACCTTACGGCTCTTGGCTTTCTTGAGCATCTTGTCCACGAACTGGTCGTGAACCTTGTCCTCGACAAACAGCCGGCTGCCGGCGCAGCAGCATTGGCCCTGGTTGAAGAACAGGCCGAAGTAAGCGCCTTCGACGGCGGCGTCGAGATCGGCGTCGGCGAAGACGACGTTCGGGCTTTTCCCGCCCAGCTCCAGCGTGACACGCTTGAGATTGCTCCGGGCCGCCGCCTCCATGATGAGCTGGCCGGTCGTGTATTCGCCGGTGAACGCGACCTTGTCGATGCCCATGTGCCCGCTGATGGCGGCGCCGGCGGTCGGGCCGTAGCCGGGAATCACGTTGATGACGCCGTCCGGAATGCCCGCCTCTTGGGCCAAGGCGGCGACGCGCAGCGCGGTGAGCGGCGTTTGCTCGGCGGGCTTGAGGACCATCGTGCAGCCCATCGCCAGGGCCGGGCCCCACTTCCACGCCTGCATGAGCAGCGGGAAGTTCCACGGAATGATCTGCCCGACGACGCCGACCGGCTCGTGCCGCGTGTAGCAGAAGAATGGGCCTTCGACCGGGATCGTCTTGCCGTGATTCTTGTCGGCCCAGCCGGCGTAGTAGCGGTAGCACTTGATGGTGAGCGGCAAGTCGGCGGCGAGCGAATCGCGCAGCGGCTTGCCGTTGTCCAGCGATTCGAGGGCGGCTAACTCGTCGGTGTTCTGTTCGATAAGGTCTGCGAGCTTATTCATGAGCCGGCCCCGCTCGGCGCCGCTCATCTTCGACCACGGGCCGGACTCGAACGCCTTGCGCGCCGCCTTGACGGCGAGATCGACATCGGCCTTGTCCCCCTCGGCGACCTGGCAGATCGTTTCGCCGATCGCAGGGTTGATGGTCGGAAACGTCTTGCCGGACACGCTGTCCAACCATTTACCGCCGATGAGCAGCGGCTGGTCTTTCACTTGGGGCGGCTTGTTGACGGTCTTGGGCTTGGGTGCGGTGGCGGTGGCGGTGGCCATGGGAAGTTCTCCTAACGCTGAGTGTAGAGAGGAAGGGACCGATCCTATTCGATCCCCATGTCGCAGGCATTGTCGCAGCGCCGCACACAGGATGTCAAGGAATCGGTTCGCTTGCTGTCGGAGTCTGCTAGAATGGGAACATATGGCGACGAAAATGATCGACAAAACGGTGCGCCGACCACGCCGTTATCGCGGCACAAAGATCCCGATGGCGGCGATTCGCCGGTTCGCGCGGCAGATCGCCGAGAAGTTTCATCCCGACAAGATCGTGCTGTTCGGCTCCTTCGCCTACGGCAAACCACACAAGGACAGCGACGTCGATCTGCTCGTGATCATGCCGGCGCGCGATGTGGTGAATCAAGCGGTGCGCATCAGCGTGGCTCTTGATCATCCGTTTCCAATGGACCTCATGGTGCGCACACCACAAACGATGCGCTGGCGATTGGCGGCCGGCGATTGGTTCTTGCGGGAGATCATGGAAAAAGGCAAGGTCCTGTATGAAAAAGATCATCAAGGAATGGCTGGAGAAGGCCGACGCCGACTTGTGCGGAGCAGAAAGACTGGTCCTGGACGATCCGCCTCTGAATGACTTGGCGTGCTTTCATTGTCAGCAAGCGGCCGAGAAGTATTTGAAAGCCCTACTGATCAATCTCGGCCTGCCGGCGCCAAAAATCCACGACCTAGAAGACTTGCTTGAGATTCTCTTGCCGAGAGTGCCGGTGCTGAGCAAGCACCGCCGCGGTTTGGCGACGCTGAGCAAGTTCGCGGTCGAATATCGCTACCCTGGGGTGAAATCCAATTCGCGCAAGACTGAAGCCGCACTTCGAAAGGCAAAGGTGATTCGTTCAGCGATTCGCAAGGAACTTGGCTTGGCACCCTAGCGACCCATGTCATGACAGATTTTCCTCGGGTCGCGGTGATCGTCGCATCCCGACGTGCCCTGTAGCAGTGCCCGCGTCACCGGCGGCAAATTCCCCTCGTTGCGGGCCAACCAGGTTACGCCGGCGAGGAAGCCGTCGGCGCGGTCCACGTCGGGATCGACGCTGCGCAGCAGCGCCCAGAATTCGGGGCCGTGGTGCATGTGGGTCACGTGGGCCAATTCGTGCGCAACAACCGCTTCCAACACCCAGCGCGGCATGTCGCGCAGGGCGGCATGCAAGCGGATGGTGCGCGTCCTTGAACTGTAGCTGCCCCAGCGCGACATTTGCGTGGTAACGAACTCGACATGGGCGACCTCCGGCCGATTCGGAAAGCGCGCCGCCACTTTTTGAACCAGGGCAATGGCGTCTTCCTCGACGTTCACTCTGCGGGCATGCACGCGCCGCACCAACCGCCGGGCCAGGTCGGGGATCACCTGATCGAGGAGTTGTTGCGTTGCGTGCGGCGGGGCGCTGACGAACAGAGTTTCTTGACGCAGGCGGGCGTTGATGTTGCGCACGTGTTTGCGCTGCAGGACGATGCGCAACGTGACGCCGTCGACATTGATGGAGGTTGGGGCTTCCATATCGACATGATATGCGAATTCACTTGATCCTGTTTGTCGCTCACGGCCAATCGCACTAACCTGGATTGCGCACAACTCCGGAGGGCGGGTTTTCCAACCCGCCCATCCTCGCAAAAGCCGTTAATTTGGGCGGGTTGAAAAACCCGCCCTCCGGCCGTGCGCAATCCAGGCTAATCGACGTCGTAAACGGCTTCAAATACGTCTTTCCAAGTCAATGTGCGCAGGGCGACTTTCTGATCCATCTCTCCCTCGGCAGCGCGCTTGGCAGTTTGGAAGCACTTGTCCCAGATTTGCTTAATGGCCGCACGATTCAAGCTCGGCGTTTCTTCTTGGATGTCGGCAATCTCTTCGCGCGTGTTGCCGATCGAAGCGGACCAGCTGCGCGTCCGCTGCTCCGGTTGCTCCTTCCACTTGAGCACGTGGACCATGAGCCGGACTAATTGACTCTTCAACGCGCGTTTTTCGGAGCGAGCCAAGGCGTCGATCAACTCCTCGATGCCCACGGCTGCTTCGTCCGTATTTCCTTGTTGAAGTTCTTTTTGGACGGCAACCGCGGTCTGATAATGCGACGACGACGAAAGACGCTGCCAGTTCATACGGTTCCCCACGATGTCTCATCCAGCCAGGCATTCCGTGAGCACGCGAATGCCATGGGCAATATCATTGTACCGCTGTTGCTGATCGCCGACTTCGCGTTCGATGCACAACGGCCCCGTGTAGCCCACTTTCTTGAGCGTCTGCACGAACTTCTTGATATTCGCCTGTCCCTGTCCCAGCGGCACTTCCTCGCCCCAGGTGCCGGGGACCTTGGTGCGGTTGGCGTCCTTCACGTGGACGCTGCGGATGTCCGGGCCGAGGATTTCGACGGCGCGAATCGGATCGCCCATATCGTAAAGGATCATGTTGGCGGGATCGAAGTTGATCTTGAGGTTCGGGCATTTGAGATCATCCAGCGTCCGGCGCAGCAGGTCGGCCGATTCCTGACCCGTCTCGAAGGCGACGGTGATGCCCTTCTCCTTGGCGAGTTGGCTGACCTTGGCTAGCGTGTCGAGGAACGGTTTGCGGTCGGGATGGTTGGGCTCAGGCAGGAAGCCGGCGTGCAGCATGATGTCTTTGAGGCCGAGTGCCAAGGTGCGTTCCAGGGCCCATTTGAAGCGTTCGAGCCGTTCGGGCCGCGTCGCGGGATTGCCGAAGCCGCCTGTCTTTTCAATGTGCTTGGGCGTCGTGTAATCTTCTCCGGGGAAGCCGAGCATGGTGCCGGACATTTTGAAGCCGGCTTTCTTGGCGGCTGCCGGCATGTTGTCGCCTTCATTCCACGAAGCATGATGCGGATCGCCGCACGCGATCTGCACGACGTCGATGCCGAGCTTGTCCATGAAGCCCTTGAGTTCCGGCACACTGGTCACCTGCAGCGACCAACTGCATACGCCGATGGCGAGAGGATCGATGGCCATGACATGTTCTCCTTAGATGAGGGTGCTTCGCTTGCGGTTTAGCGGAACCATAAGGCCTGCGATTGCGTTTTCGCTAAGCCGCAAGCGGCGTTAGGTCGCCGGTTCGATGATGACGCCCAGCGGCCCGAGCTTTTGCCCGCCTGCGCGGATTTCGTGAAAGCTCTGAATCTGTTCGGCTTTCAACTCGGCCACTTCCTTGCTGCCGGTCCAGACAATCGCCCGGCCCGACTTGTGGGCTTCGGTGGTGAATTGGATGGCACGTTGTTCGGTGCAGCAGAGAGCCTTGCGCAGCACCTCGATGACGAACTCGAAGGAATGGTGATCGTCGTTTTCCAGGATCACATTGTACGGTGGAATGCGGCGCGTGCGTTCCTTGGGCTTTGGCTTGGTGGTGACGGTCGTTTCCGGCAGCGGCGCGTTCACGGCGTGCGCTCCTGGAGAGCGAGCATGGGGGGACAATGACAAAGATAGCCGATGGATGCAGAAGTGCCAAGCGAATCGAGTCGTTCAGGCGGCGTCACGTGACTTGGTCAGCGGCAAGAATGCTGGATTGTCCTTGAGTCGGGCGGCGTCAGGCAGAGCCGGCGCGCGACGTTCGGCGATGTGGTCCAGGATGCGCGTCGCCAGCGTTCCAACTTTTCCCAGCGCGTAGAGGATGCTGCCGCCCAGGATGTGCAGCAGCACGATCAGGTAGCACCAGGAGAACCAAACGCTATTCGGCGCGATGACACCCTGAAGCGAAAACCACAGCGCCAAGATGACGCCGACGACGAACACCATGGCGCCGAAGTAAGTGATCAAGCCGAGCGGAGCGCGTTTCCAGGTCTCATGAACATCGGCGACGACACGGCCCAGCCACGGCGCTGCGGAGGCGCTGGCGGCGCGGGCTGTGGGCACATAGGTCAGTTCGGCGCGCGGCAGATCGCCGGCCAGCAACGCTTCGCTCAGAGACTGCTGATCGATGCCCGGCGCACGCATTGCTTCCAGCGCAGTGCGCTTGAGCATGAGCATTCTCGGCAGCGCCATCGTCTTGCTGGTCGACAACCATCGCTGCGCGAGCGACGGCGCCGTTTGCTTTTCCGCCACGCCTAGGGCAAACGCACATGGTCCTTTGGCGAGATCCAACATCCGCGGCAACAACTCCGGCGCATGCGCTTCGGCGTTCATGCAGATCATCAGGTCGCCCAGCGCATTCGCCAGGCCGGCGCGCAGCAGGCGGTCGCCGTCATCGTCCGCACCGACGGACACTCGGCGAATCCGCGGGTCGAGCTGGGCGAGCGCATCAACCGCAACGTCATCCGCGCCGACATACAGAATCTCGAATCGATAGCCGCTTTCCAGGCCACGGAGCACTCGGAACAGTGCGCCATGGAAGTTGGCCAACGTGTCGTTGCCGGGAGTCGAACAGACGACCGAGACGAGCGGAAGTGTGGGATCCATGCCGCAACCTCACCGAAAGTACGCAGCCAAGGCGATGCGTAGCCGACCATACTGGCCCGAATCAATGGAGTCCAGACCGGTCCGGCGGCGCTGCTGCGGCGGAGGATTGCCGGCGTTGCCTCACTTATCCAGATTTAGCAAGGATCTGCTTGCCGTTTAGCGTTCGCGGCAACCCCCGTTGTGGATGAAGGGATCGCGCGAGCGCGAAACGGGACATGGTTCAATTCTTGTCATTTCTGGGTGACAGAGTGAACGCTGGAGGGACTACACTTGCCTGTCATGTGATGCCGACATTTTTTTCGGTGTAACATTGGATGGATCAAGGGGATAGGAAGTTGAGTGCGTGCCAACTGTGTCGAAATCCTGTCG
>Ga0080064_1003976_pt1 | contig 19955 bp, 16 predicted proteins | sample Subgrocontami54m_FD_69260 | JGI IMG/M metagenome (GOLD analysis project Ga0080064, IMG submission 69260) | Subsurface groundwater microbial communities from S. Glens Falls, New York, USA - GMW46 contaminated, 5.4 m (SPADES assembly) (version 2) ...
GATCAGGCCCGGGCCGTACGAACTGGTCATGGCGTCGAAGCCGTGGTCCATCAGCATCGGCACGCCGTGCGTGCCGATCAGGTTCATGCTGTAGCCGCAGGCGAACAGCCCCAGCGCCACCTTCCAGAACGGTCCGGTGCGCACCGCCTCGCGCCAGTCCAGGCCCGCGGGCGGGGTCGCCGCGGGGTTTGCAGACCCTCTCGGCCGGGCCGCCGGCGCGGACTCCAGATCGGCATGCGCGGGCGCGTCGTCGCGAATCACGAACCAGATGATGGGAATCATCACGACGGCGAACACCGCCGCGAAGCCGAGCAGGGTGTCGCGCCAACCGACCGCGCCGATCGCGTAGGCGAACGCCGGCGTCAGGATGGCGATACCGGACATCGAACCTGTCGAGAGGAAGAACATCGCCATGCCGCGCCGGCGCCTGAACCAGCGGCTCAGCACGGTCGTAAACGCCACGGGACTGGTGAACGACAAGCCGAGCGAAAGCAGGATGCCGAAGGCCAGCAGAAGATCGATCGCATCGCGCGCGAGCGCCGTCCACGCCAGCGCCACGATGACCATGCCGGTGCCGAGCGAGAGCACGAACCGGGTCCCGCGCGTGCCGGCGAGGTGCCCGGCGAGCGGCATGCCGATCCCGTAGCAGAGCATGCCGATCGCGACGATCGCCGCGAGCAGGCTGCGGCTCAAGCCCATGTCGCTTGCGATCGGCAGGAAGAAAGGCCCGATGCACATGCGCAGCCCGACCGTCAGCAGGGTGGCGATCGTCGCCCCGGCCACGATGTTCCAGCCGAAATACCAGCCGCCGATGCTTCTCTCGGTGCTCATCCATCCGCCTCGACATTGCGTGGGGCGATGATACATCGGACTCCGGGCGGCACCGAATCCGGTGTCGCCCCGCTCCCGCGACGATGCAGCGATACGCAGCTACAATGGCGCGGTGAGGATTTCACACAGGAATGCGGCGCTGGCTGCGCGCGCGCCGGCGGCCTGATCACCGCATGGGCGCGACGCAGACCGGGCAGGCCGCCGCGGATCGAACCTATCCCCTGTTCGTCTCGGCGGAGGCGAGCCGGCAGGTGCTCGCGTTCGCCGACGTGATCGCGGCGCTCCGCTCCGCGTATTCGGTGCCGCACGGGCCCCAGGTCAGCCCGCCCCGCGTGGTGGCCCGCGGACAAGGCAACTGGCTGCGCGCGCTCGCCGCCTCGCCGCCGGGTTCGCGCTACATGGGCGCGAAAATCTTCGGCGCCGGCCGGGCGAAATCGGTGAGCTACCTGATCGCCCTGTTCGAGCAGGAGACCGGCGCGCTCGCCGCGCTGGTCGACGCCCATTTCGTCACCGCCTATCGCACCGCGGGGACCTCGGCGGTCGCGGTCGACGCCATCGCGCCGGCCGGCCCGGCCGTGCTCGGCGTGCTCGGCAGCGGGCTCGAAGCGCGCATGCACGCGCGCGCCATCGCCGGCATCCGGCCGATCGACGCGATGCGGATCTACAGTCCAACCCCCGCCAACCGGGAGGCGCTCGCCGCCGACCTCGGCCGGGAGCTCGGCGTGCGCTGCGAGCCGGTCGCGAGCGCCGAGCGGGCGGTCGAAGGCGCGACCATCGTCGTCGCCGCGGCGAGATCCCGCGACGAGACGCCCATCCTGCGCGGGCGCTGGCTTCGCGACGGCATGCTCGTCGTATCGATCGGCTCGACCCTGCCGGAGCAGCGCGAGATCGACGCCGACGTGGTCGCGGCCTGCGACTTGATCGTGTGCGACGCCCCCGAGGAGGTGGCCGGGGAGACCGGCGACATGCTGGCGGCGAAGGCCGCGGGCGTCGCGTTCGCGCACAAGATGGCATCGTTGAACGAGCTCATGACCGGAAGCGTGACGGATCGGCTCGCCGCGGCGCGCCGGCCGATGTTCAAATCGGTCGGCGCCGCGATCCAGGACATCGTCGTGGCCGAGCTGGTGGTGGGGAAGGCGGTCGCGGCGGGCCTCGCGCAGGCCACGCCGCTCGGATTTCTGATGAAGCACACCTGAGAGGGAAACGTCATGGCGAGGTACAAGCGGAACGAGGCGCGCGAGTGGGGGCGCGCGAACCTGCGCGGGGTCTGCAACACCATCAGCCCCTGCTATTCGGGGGACCTCAAGCGGCTGAACGAAAAGGGCATCCGCCACGACGTACGCCTGGAGATCGAGTACGGGTTCGCCGGAACGCTGCTCGTCTCCGAGGTGAACGTCACGGTCGAGGAATACGGGCAGTTCTTCGCATGGGCCGACGACGAGGCCAAGGGGCGCCTCCTTCTCATCCACCACGCGAGCTTCAACAACCTCGAGGAGAACATCGAGGCGGTGAGGCAGGCCGAGCGCCACGGCGGCGAGCTCGTTCTGCTGTCCTATCCGCCCAACATGTACGCCGAGTCACCGCAGGACATCTACGACTACACCAAGGCGTTCTGCGATGCGACCTCGCTCGCGGTGATGCTGTTCCCGGTGCCCCTGTGGGGGTTCGACCGCGTGCATGAATCGGACCTCGATGCGAGGCTGCTGCGCCGGTTGATCGACGACTGCCCCAACATCGCCGCGATCAAGGCCGAAGGCGGCATGCCGAGCTTCATGCACTGGGTGGAATGCCATCGCCTGTTCGCCAAGGAGGTCGTGGTCAGCAATCCCCTCGAGAAGGACATGATCCCCCTCGCGCAGCTCGCGCCCATCCAGTTCAGCGCCACCAGCAACGCCGAATATTTCGGGCCGATGATCCCGAGGATCTTCAAGCTGCTCCAGGAAGGCAATTTCGACGAGGCGACCCGCCTGTACTGGCAGACCAACCCGGCGCGGCGCGCCAACGCCGCCACCAGCGCCTACATGGCCCAGACCAATTTCCTGCACCGCATGATGTGGAAATACCAGGGCTGGCTGAACGGCTTCAACGGCGGACCGCTGCGCCGCCCGACCATGCGCCTGAACGACGCCACCATGAAGACGCTTCGCAACGCCCTCGCGCAGTCCGGCATCAAGCCGACCGACTCGCACGACCGCGAGTTCTTCGTCGGCCGCAATCCGGTCTAGCGGCGCCGCCTGTCATTCCGAGGAGCGCAGCATCCTCTTGTCATTCCGAGGAGCGCAGCACCCTCTTGTCATTCCGAGGAGCGCAGCATCCAACTGTCATTCCGAGGAGCGCAGCGACGAGGAATCTGCTTTTGCAGTTCATCAACACGGCACATTTCAACAACCGGCTGGAGAAGGGAGCAAATGAGATGAGAACCCCAACACTATCGCCGAAGCACACTGCCCTCGCGATCCTCGCGCTGGCCATCGCGTCCGGCCCCGCCTTCGGCGCCGAGACCTACCCCCAGCGCCGCATCGACCTCGTGGTCGCCTCCGCGACCGGCGGGCCGGCGGACGCGGCCGCGCGCATCATCGCCCCCCCGATGGCCGCCGCGCTCGGCCAGCAGATCATCATCGAGAACGCGCCGGGCGCCGGCGGAATGATCGGCGCCGCGCGCGTCGCGCGCGCCGCTCCCGACGGCTACACGCTGCTGCTGCACCAGACCGGCCTCACCATCGCGCCCTCGCTGTACCCGAAGCTCGGCTTCGACGTGGCGAAGGATTTCACGCCGGTCGGACTGGTCAACACCAGCTTCTCGGTGCTCGTGGGACGCAAGTCCCTTCCCGCGAACGACTTCAAGGAATTGATCGCCTACATGCGCGGGCCGGGCCGCCCGATCAAGTTCGCCCATCCCGGCGCCGGCACGCTGGGGCACCTCGCCACCGTGCTGTTCGCGAAAGCCGTGAACACCGAGGTCAACCCGATACCGTACAAGGGGATCGGGCCGGCGATGGCCGACATCATCGGCGATCACGTCGACCTGGTCTGGGCCGGGTCGGTCAGCGCCGCTCCGCTCGCCAACTCCGGGAAGGTCAAGGCGTTCGCGAACGCCGCCGGCAAGCGCAATCCGCTGCTGCCCGACATCCCCGCGGTGAGCGAGGTCGGCTACCCGGAGATGGCGATCCCCTTCTGGCACGCCCTGTACGCGCCAGCGGGCACGCCGCGGCCGGTCATCGACCGGATCAACGAGGCGCTTCGCAAAGCGCTCGCCGACCCGCAGGTCGAGAAGGCGTACAAGAACAGCGGCACCGAGATGTTCCCCCGCGACCAGTGGACCCCGGAAGCCGCCGCCGCGTTCGTGAAGGGCGAGCTCGAGCGGTGGGCGAAGGTCGTGCGCGAGAACAACATTCGGGTGGAGCCGTAGCGCGAGGAACGCCTGGTTCCGGACCGGCTGCGGTTCGGGGAGGCCTGAGCACTGCCGGGAACGGACGGCGGCAAGCCGCGGACACTTGACCGGGCGCGCGGGCGGTTCGGGTCGCTTCCCACCGATTGGCAGGGGTCTCAATTTCGGCCAGGAGCAGCCGCACGGGTGAACTGCTGCGGACGTCTCTTTCTCGGCCTTATGGAAAGCTTTGCATAAGGCCGATTATGCCAAGCTGTCGATTATGGAAAGTCGAGAGTTTGGCTTCCCCCAAAAGGCGTTGATGAGAGCGGCTCTGCCGATACCTGACGTTGGCGGATGCTCAACATAATTTTCACGGTCATCTGAACTGAGATTCTGGGTACAGCGGTCAATCATCACTCTGCACGAGATCATGTTGTACGCCAAAAGGGCTGATCTTCGGGGAAGGTCAGAGCCTTGGGCTCTAAGAACTCGCCATCGAGATCCACTATTGGCGTCCGCCCCAATCACATATGGTCATCCTGAGGGCCAAGCGATTATGCAAAGTCTGCGATGCGCGCCTGCTGCGGCCAATCAGTAGTTCGAACACATTTCAAGTCCCTACTTTCCATAATCGTCGCCTTTGCATAATCGGCCAATTCCGCCGTTGACTCCACCTTGCGATGACGTCTGGTGTCAATTCCTAACCGACCGGTTGCGCCAAGAGTCTCTTGAACGGCCGCTTTGACATTCACGCTACGGCAGAACCCGACCCACTGCGTTCTTTCGAGCGCATGAATGGTTGACGCAGCCAGTCATAAAACCAGTCGAAGCGGAGGACATATCAAGAACCAATGCTAAGCCGGTGACATGATGCCCGAAGGCCTCGGAGCGAGTTCCGAACGCCAACTGAACAGGCCGCTAAACTCGTCGTTCCACATCGAGCTTTCCCGGCGCGGGAAATAGTACGCCGCGCCACCGCTGTCTACGATCCCTTGCTCCACTGGGCGCAGCGAGCCACGGCTGACAAACCCGACACCGATGACATGGTCGCGGTTTTCAGATGATAGGAAGTCGCTGACACCAATCGCGAGCGCGGTTGGATGCTGCTGTGGATTGTTATCCTGCTCGGCAATGGATATCAGGTGTTCGCCGTTGAGCCCGTCGAACCCCGCGATCAACAGTCCCGCGCGACGGCCCGTGAGCTGGCGCTTCACCGCATCTCCGAGCGTGTTGAACGTCGAATCCAGGAAGCTGTCTTCGATGGCACTCTGCACGACGAGCGCTATCGCACCGCCATTGTCGGTACGGATGAGCATGCATTCTCTATTCCGCATGCCAGTCACAGCCTCGATGATCGAGCGCAGTTCGCGCGAATTGTCAGCTGGCGCCAGGCGCGGGACAATTGTGGGGGCGAACTCGCAGATTCGCAAATCGGAACCGTCGTCGAGCCTCGCGCCAGAGCCGACAAGGACTTGCCGTCGTATACGTTTCGCGAGCGTCTGGCGATCGGCGAACCTGGAGGGCAGCCTTGTCGGCACGGTCAATACCACCGCTAGGCCTGCTTCCAGCGTCTTGCGAAGTGAAGCCAGTTCTTTCGCGATTAGCCTATGGAAGTCTATGGCGTCGCGGCGATGGATGTTCCTGCCTTTGTTGTCTGAGACGGACTTACATTCGACTTCCAGCTCCTTGCCGGTTGGGCTTGTCGCGAGCAGGTCAAACGTTTCGCCACCCCCCATCATTTCCGGCCAAGCAATGCTCCAGCCGCGTCGGACGAAATGCGTAGCGGCAGTTAACTCCAATCGGTAGGCACGCATATTGTCCGGATTCGCAAACGCTCCCCGTACCCGTTTACATAATCGCTCTGCCTCGACCTTGGACGCGATATCCATTATCGAAAGCGTCTGCGCTGCGAGGCTGATCCCGGGATACAGCAGCCGCGTGGCCTCGGCGGTGTCCAGCAGGTGCCCGTACTTGGCGATCATCTCGCCACTGCGGTCGAGCGCGAAGGCGATGTCGTTCTCGGTGTGTAGGTAATCGGTCAGGAACGAGTTGCCCTTAATCGCTTCCTTCATCTGGCGAACGCGATGCGTCCAGGGCCGCGCGCCGATGACTTCGCAGAAGCGGCGGTAGACCGCTGGGATGTCGGCGACGTTGAGTTCGGTCTGCAGCCTCGGCTCGGATTGCGGTGTATCGCTGGTCATAACAATGTTCTACAGAATTGCTGGCGCTCAAGTAGAGCAATTATCATCTGCTGATCGGCCCACCACCAGCCGGCGGGTGCTAACAGCTGCACCGGTTACGCAAATTGAGCGGGATCGCTTTTCTACAACGGGCGACACAGCCAGCAAGTATACGCGATTGGCAATTGCGCAAACCTAACGGCCGTCCCCTCGACCGAGAGGTTGGGCGTCGCGATCCTCATGGCAACGACTTTGGAATGGGTATTTCGTCCCATGTCAGAACGTCCTCGCCACGACTACCCTCACTTAGGGTCAGGTTCTTGACTGGTCTTGCCAACAGGTGGGGGTTGTGACCACAAGTGATTTGCCCTCCCCATCGGACACCATTGACCTGATGGTACTCAGCGGGGTACGGGTTGTCAGTTCTATGTCTGGCGTACGAGAGCTTCTCGTGCAGCGAATAGAGGCGGTCGACATAGAGTTGTTCGACATATTCTAGGACGCGCGCACTTGAGACACGGTAGCCCAAGATCGAGACAACGCGGTCGGTTTGCCTCCTGGGCGGTGACGTTCCTTCCCACGTAATCAGCCAGGCCGCACCAAGCCTACGTTTCGGGAATGGGTTGGGATGAAAGCGCTTGATTATTCCCACTTGTTGTTCAATGCGTTCCTTTGTCACGCCTTGCTGTTTCAGCCAGCGCTTTCCCTCACGGATGACTGCTTCGAATGTTGCGCCTTCACGGACTGCAAGACGAAGCATGTGTATGGCGCGTCTGTGGTCGTTCGGGTGACTTCCAAACGGTGCAGTCATGCCGGCGAAACACCCAGGAACTTTACTCTTCCACGTGACCATGGTTACGATGAGGCAGCACCCGTTTCAGTACCGCTCTGAGTTAGAAATCTCCGGCCGAGGGACGGCGCAGAGCGCCGATCTCGAGGATCAGGTGCAAGGGCTCGTCAGCCATTTTTCATCCACTCTTCAATCTCGGCGGCGACTTGGTCGTAAATTACCTCCTGTTCCCCATCTGAGAGCAGAACGAGTGCACGTCTCGGGTCATTGACTGCCTGAAAATGACGTAGATTAATGTCCCGAGCGAATCGGCAAGGCTTTACGATTAGGGGCACAACCCTAGTGCCACGTTCTTCCGCATTTCGGAGAAGCGGCGGAAGTTCGTTGTCGGCAATGAAGTCGGACGCGAGAAAGTCTGCGCTGACCAGTAGGACCGCGACAGTAGCGCGTCGAAGTGCCTTCTCAATTTCCTTTCGCCATTTGTCACCAGCACGCAGGCGAGTGTCTACCCACAAATCGATCAAGCCGTCCCTCTCCAGTGGCTTAAGATGCACGAGAAGGCGGTCCAGGTACTCAGCGTCAGAATGGCTATAACTTATGAAGACCTTAGGGCGCTTTGCACTCTCGGCCGCCACTTTCGCGAAAAGAAATTCCTCTGGCATCTCCAGCGCTTGAGTGATCATTTTCGAAAGCCGCTGCACGAATTCATCAGGACTTGCTACGTCGTATATGAGTACACGTACGCTCGCTAGATCGAAAGGAATGCTGCGACTGCTACCGGCGATTAGGATAAGCGGCTTATTCTGAGCCTGCGCGTAACCTACTTCATACATGATGTGGGGACTCGCGTCCGTGACGTCCGCGAGAACTAACGTTGCGGTGATGATTATTTGATGTACCGACTCCGTTATGTTCGATGTGTCAAGTCCCACCACCGAGTCAACCCTTAAGACCGCTACGCCGGCCTGCGCCGCTGCGGCACCGACGAGCAGAAGGACATTCTCCGAAGACTCTCGGGTCGATTGGATGACGAATAACGTACTGTTCTGGTTAGCAGCCACAGGTGAAAGGCAAACGAGTAGTAATCTTCCGATTTACTATCTATTTATGGCACTGATGGAAGCAACTTCAGTGGGCACCTGCGATTTTGGCACTAGCACGCATATTACCTGGCCTTGGCGCGCATGTTCATGAAAATGGGCTGCCAATCTCTCGTAGTACGGTGCGCATGGTCGGCGCTCAAACAGCGGCCGAAGGTTGCTGTTTGAGCATCCGAGTGGATGCGGTTGGGGCTCACTGCTTGCGCCCCTTGCTGGGCTTGAATTGGAAGACTCTGCATCCGAACCGAGTCTTGCCTAGGTCTGCGACTCGTGGCTTTCCGCGTTCGGACAAGTCAGGTTCGCCAAGAACAATGTTATCCAAGTCGCTCTTCTTCCCGAAGATCAACAAAAGAGGATACGTTCTCGGTTCAGCCGCATAGAGCGCACGGAGCTTCTCCACGTCCTTCTTGATCTTCGGTGCTCTAGATTTGGCCCACTTCACTTCTATGGCCATGGCGATCGAGTTCCCGGTGGCATAGAAGTCAAGGCGCTTCTTGTCGCCGGGACCGTTGCGCTCTGTTCCGGGACACTCGTACTCACATTCGACAGCGAAGCCGCGCGCGGTGAGCACGCGAAGGATTGGCTCGTAGAGGACGTACTCACTAAATGCTTCGTTCATCTCGCAAGCAGCCAGATAGCTAACATAGCCTGCAAGCCCGCGTTTCAGCCGGTAGAGAACGTCGGTCGGCTCCCTGTTGTTGGTGCTGAATGATGGCATCGGCGCGTCTCGTGAGACCTTGCATTGGTTGACAAAGGGCTAACTAATAGATTTCCCTGACACTGTTTCAGTGGGTCCGATTGCGTAACACAGGGGCATAGGACTGCATACATTACTCTGGCGACCAATGCAGGGCAAATTGCGCGAGGAGATTTGGCGGCCGACAAATGCTGAACGGGGAACTTGACGTGTATCCCAATTGGCTCGCCTACTTCGGTTGGGAGAAGGCTTAAGGACGACCATCGTTGCCAAACGACCGCTTTGGGTCGAGGCTGTGTGGAAACTCTTTCGCGCTGACGATGTCATAGCCCCGGTCAGATCGACGGGAGTTAATCGATGGGGCGATACGTCGAAGGGCAAGATCGAACGCAGAGTGCTCTCTTCCCAGAGCGGCTGGACGACTGGATCCACGAAGACAGCACGGTTCGCGTCATTGATGTCTTTGTCGATGAACTCGATCTGAGGAAGCTGGGCTTCGAACGCGCCGATCCTGCCGCGACGGGCCGGCCGGCATACAGCCCAGCAACGCTGCTCAAGATCTACGTCTACGGTTACCTCAATAGGGTACAGTCGAGCCGACGCCTGGAGAGCGAGGCGCAACGCAACCTCGAACTGATCTGGCTGACCGGGCGCCTGGCACCGGACTTCAAGACCATCGCCGACTTTCGCCGTGACAACGGCGAGGCCATCCGCAAGGTTTGCAAGGAGTTCGTTCTGCTGTGCCGCAGAATGAAGCTCTTCACCGAGGGCATCGTCGCCATCGACGGCAGCAAGTTCAAGGCGGTCAACAACCGCGACAAGAACTTCACCGACCGCAAGCTGCAGGCCCGCATCGAGCAGCTCGAGGACAGCATTAAGCGCTACCTGATCGAGCTCGATCGCGCCGACCGTGACGCCACGGCTGTGCTGCCCGGGCGGGTCGCTCATCTGAAGGAGAAGATCGCCAGGGTCAAGCAGCAGATGCAGGCACTGGAAGGGATCGGTGAACAGATGAAGGAGTCCGAGGATGGGCAGATCTCTCTGACCGATCCGGATGCACGTTCGATGGCCACCAGCGGCCGAGGTACCGGCATCGTGGGCTACAACGTGCAGACGGCAGTGGATGCTAAGCACCACATGATCGTGGCCCACGAGGTCACTAACGTGGGCCATGACAGGGACCAGCTGGCGAATATGGCCAAGCTCGCCAAGGCAGCAACTGGCGAAGGCGAGCTGATTGCGCTGGCAGATCGCGGCTATTACGAAGGCTACGAAATCCTGGGGTGCGAGCGGGCAGGTATTGCCGCGGTCGTTCCCAAACCGATGACCTCGAACAACCTGGCCGACGGGCTCTTCGACAAGCGGGACTTCATCTACGACGACAAGAAGGACCAGTACCGGTGCCCCGCTGGGCAGATTGCCATCTACCGATTCACCTCCGAGGAGAGCGGCAAGACCTTGCACAAGTATTGGTCGTCTACGTGCCCGCAGTGTCCAATGAAGCCACGGTGCACCAAGAGCAAGTACCGGCGTATCGCCCGCTGGGAGCACGAGGGCATACTGGAGGTCGTTCAAGATCGATTGGACGGTGCACCCGACGCGATGCGACTGCGCAGACAGACCGTCGAGCATGTGTTCGGAACGCTGAAGGCTTGGATGGGATCGAGTCACTTCCTGACTCGAACGCTGCCTCGCGTGCGAACCGAAATGAGCCTGCAGGTTCTAGCCTACAACCTGAAGCGAGCGATCAAGATCCTCGGCGCCGGGCCGCTGATCGCGGCGATGAGGGCGTAGGGCGCGCGACCTCAACTCCAGACTCGTCGCGCTGCGCGAGTGCAGCGATTGTTGTCCTGGCCGCTTCTTGCGCCCCACTCAGCGCGTTTCCACACGGCCTCGGTCGCGAGTACGCATTCGTCGTAATGGAAAGCCATCACTCGGCCCAATTGTTTGGTCAATGGCTGGTGATGAATCTACACCGGCCATCGGCCGCACTCAGAGCCGACGGCGGCATTGGCCGACCAGGAGTCATTTGGCTTGCTCAACCCGAGCATCCGCTTCTGGCCGCACTCGGTCACCGCGTTAAGCGGTGCAATTCTTGCCGAATCACTATGGAGCGCGTCTGCCCGGGCAGGGCGCCGGGTGCGTTGCTAAGTTTGAGCTGTCCGCTTTCTGCTTGAAGTGTTCCCCTGTGGCAGTTTCGTCGACGCGACACCTACCACTGGCGTCGTGCCCGTTTGCTTGACTGTCATGGCAGGAAAATAGGTTTGCTTTGATGTCTTGTTCTGACCGAACTTGAATGTCTCGAACGCGCTCCTCTTCATTCTTGCGCTCCCCCCGATGTAATCAACCCTGCGATCGGGTGATGAGGCTGCCACAAGATACCTATTTCGCCAACGCACAATCTTGTGGAAATGCGGTGAGTAACCTGGGGATCACCTGTGAATAAGGTGGGGATAGTCGTGCGCAGGTGATCGTTGGGTTCACCTCGTCTAGGGTGCGCGTGGCCGTGCGCCGGATCGGAGCCGACCCGTTCACGACAGCCCGTTCTTGGCCGATTGTACGCAGCCAGCATCTGAACAGAGAGCCGCCCTTCGCCCCGTGGCGGAACAATCAGACTCCGATCAACGATGAAGGAGTCTGTCATGACTTGCTTCACTTCTACCGCGCGGCCGCCTTGTCACATGATGCTCAATGCTTACAATCGGCCGATGAGCGGTCGTCGATCAGGCGGCTTGTTTGATCAGCGATTCGGCCGGAATTGCCAACCCTTTGTGCAGCTTCCAGGCCATGGCCATCGTCAACGGACGTTTGCGGTTGAGGACCTCGTAGACGCGATTAGGCCGCCCGATGTACGGCACCAGATCCTTGACCGTAAGATTGCGCTGCTCCATCGCGAGCTTGATGGCTTCTACCGGATCAGGCAAATCGAGCGGGTAGTGTTTGGCCTCATACGCTTCGACCAGCGTTACCAGGACATCCAACCTGTCGCCCTCGGGGGAATTGCGCTTTGCATCCATCAGTCGCTCGATTTCCTTGAGCGCTGCTTCGTAATCTCGTTTGGTTCTGATTGGCTTGATTTCCATTGATTTTGTCCTTACACGGTCTGTGCGTTGATCCGATCGTACTGGGCGTGCGTGCCGATGAACCGGACATAAACAACACGATATGGATAATTGATCCACACGATGATTCGGTATTTGTTCCCTGCGATGTTGAATACCGCGCGACCATCTTTCAGAATACTTGCGGTGCCGATCTCGCGCTTCACGTCCGCGGGCGACGCCCAATCTGCGCCAGTCCGCAGCCTTGGCGGGATTCCGCCGTGGTCGGCCGCGATGGCCGAGTAGCCCCCGAGCCAATCATTCCGAATGTCTCCCTTGTAGCGAAGACCGGACGGCCAGCCAGCAAGATCTTCCGCACTGTCAGTGACGGCTGCTGGCCGATAGCTATCAAGCGATAGCCAGCCTCAAATGCCCGACAGCCTTAGAGGCCGGCTTCACCTTGATTTCGATGTCGTAGCCGAGCCGATTCAGGCAATCCATTAGCTTGCGCTCGGAAAGATTGGAGAAGTCGCCGCGCATCATGTCGGACACCTTCGGTTGGGTGATCCCCATGCGTCTTGCGGCATCTTGTTGTGTCAGCCCAAGTCGGCGCATCGCCTTCCTAATCTCGATGACCAGGCCCGTCTTGATCTTGAGTCTTTCCGCGTCAGGCAGGCCAAGATCGGCATACACGTTGCCGGTGCTGCGCTTCACCTCGATACCGTCGACGAGCCGTTTTTTCATTTCGTAGCTCCTTTGCAAGCGCCTCGGCCACTTTCAGCCTGGCGCGAATGATGTCCATGTCCTTTTTCGGCGTGGCGATCCCGTGCTTGCTCTTCTTCTGGAAGCAGTGCAGGACGAACACAGCCTCCTCGAACTTCACCGTGTAGACGGCACGATACGTGCCACCCGCATCGTCTTCGACAACCTCAAGCACTCCGGCACTCCCGAAATCCTTAAGCACCTTCGCTGCATCGTGTTGATCGCCGGCTTGAGCAAGGGATAGTGCATAACCAAAGAACCGCCGTACGTCGGTCGGCAATGCCATCAGATCCCTGTGACTGCTCCCTATCCACTCGAGCAGTTTTTCGATCATGCCTCAATTATACATGAACAGGTATATGCCGCAAGCGCCGCGAGAGCGCCGCAGTCTCACCGGAACCGCAGGATCAGGCATTGCGTCGCCCCGAATGACCGGTACATGGCCTGGATCAGTCCATCAATGTCGCTCGGCGATGGGCATTTCCATGACCGCTGGCCGATTTCGGTCGGTTTCACATCCCGGAAGTAGCCGTTCGGCGTAAAGAGGCGGTTCCAGGCGTTCACGCCAGCTATACTAATAATGCATTTGCATTAGTATAATAAAAGCTATACTAACCAATCGCCAATGCTAGTATAGCCAAATGTCCGCCTTTACCGAGCTTTCGCTGACGGCGCAGACCGCGTATGCGCAGCTCCTGGAGGCTGCGCTCGCCGCTGAACATGCGCGCGGCGTCGCAGACCTCTCGGGCTCGTTCGCGTCGAAAATGGTTCGCGGAGCCAAGTACTGGTACTTCCAGTACAGCGAGCCCTCCGGAAAGCTGCGCCAGGTGTTTGTGGGACCCGACACGGCGCCTGTGCACGCGCTGATGGCGCTTAAACGGCGGCCGCCGGCGACGGCCGCACTGGGCCCCCTGGCGCGTGCCTGCGCGGCCCTGGGCTGCGCTGAAATTCTGCCCCGACACCAGCGCGTCCTGCAGCGTCTGGCCGAGTACGGCTTCTTTCGCGCCGGCGGCGTTCTTGTCGGTACGCACGCGTTCCTTGCGTACGGCAACATGCTCGGTGTGCGCTGGGGAGACGCTTCGCGCACGCAGGATCTTGACTTCGCCCATGCGGGCAAGAGCCTCTCGATCGTGCTGCCCGGCAACGTGCAAGTCCAGACGCACACGGCGATTACCTCTCTCGAGATGGGATTTCTGCCGGTCTCCGGTCTCGCTTCGAAGGTCGGGGCCACGTACTTGAACCCCCGCGAACCGGGATTCAAGCTGGACTTTCTGACGACGCTTCACCGTGGCGGCGCGGAGCCCTACGAGCACCCGCAACTGGGCATCACCCTGCAGCCGCTCAGGTTCATGGAATTTTCGCTGGTGAACATTCAGCAGGCAGTGCTGTTCGCCGGTGAGCGCTGCGTGGTGGCGAACGTGCCGCAACCGGCGCGCTATGCCCTGCACAAACTTCTGGTCTACGGCGAACGGGAAGGCAGCTTCGCAGTCAAGGCCAGCAAGGATCTGCTCCAAGCTCGGTTGCTGTTGACCTACCTCAAGGAGCACCGTGCCTCCGAGGTCGAAGAGGCCTGGGCAGATCTGGTTTCAAGAGGCCCGGGCTGGGTGAGACGTGCCCGACATGGCCGAGCTGCTCTGAGCAGGTCAGCGCCGGAATTGCAGATCAGGAATTGGCTGCCGCTCTGAAGCTTCACGACGAGAGACGCCGGTTCCGGATCCCGGACAATGCACGCGAATGGCCGGCGCGTGACGTGCTCGCTGTCCCGCATTGCGGCGTCGGCGTAACATTCGGGCCTCCAAGCGCCGCCGAAAGACCCGAACATGACCGACCAGCAGTCCCTCGCCGAGAAACTCGCGCTCGCCTGCCATCTCCTCTACATGGAAGGACTGATGGACCACGGCGGCCTGGTAGGGGTGCGCATCCCGTCATCGGGCAACCTCGTCCTCAATCCGCGCGAGATGCGCGGCACGACGGGCCGCCACCCGGGACTGATGACCGCGGAGGACATGGTGGTGGTCGATCCGCAAGGCAGGCGGGTGGCCGGAACGAACAACCCGCCGAGCGAGACGCCGATATTCACCGGCGTGTTCGCCGCACGCCCGGACGTGATGGCGGTGTTTCACCTGCACCTGGAGTACGCCACCCTGTTCAGCGTCGTGGGCAAGCCGCTGTTCCCGGTCGGCGTGGCGGGCGCCGCCTTCGGCGCGGAGGTGCCGGTGCACGCCGACCCCACGCTGATCCAGCGCCCGGACCAGGGACTGGCGCTCGCGCGCACGCTGGGGGATCGGCTCGCGGTGATCCTGCGCGGCCACGGCGCGGTGATCGCCGCGGGGAGCATCGAGGAGGCTTTCGTCGCCTCGGTCATGTTCGAGGACAATGCGCGGCGCCTGTTCCGCGCGAGCCAGATCGGCACGCCGCAGCCGCTCGCCGGCCCGGAACTGGAGCAGGCGCGCGCGCAGATCTGGCATCCGAAGGTGATCGCCAAGATGTGGGCCTACTACAACATGAAGGCGCAGGACGCCGCCAGGGAGAAGAAACCATGAAACGCTGGATCGCCGCATGTCTCGCGCTCGCCGTGGCGGGGGGGTTCGCCCCGGCAGGGTCGTTCGCGCAGGGTTTCCCGAACCGGCCGATCAAGATACTCGTGCACGTGCCCCCGGGCGGGGCGCCCGACATCACGGCGCGGGTGCTCGCCGACAGGCTCACCCCGGCGCTCGGCCAGCCGGTGTTGGTGGAGAACCGCCCCGGCTCCAACGGCAACATCGCCGGTGAAATCGTGGTCAGGTCACCCGCCGACGGCCACACGCTGCTCTTGTGCGCCGACAGCCAGATCGTGATCAATCCCCACGTGTACACGAAGATGAGCTTCGATCCGATGAAGGATCTGGTGCCGGTGGCGAGCGTCGCTTCGAACGAATTCTTTCTCACCGCCAGTCCGGGCGAGCCGTTCCACACGCTGGCCGAATTCATCGCGTACGCGAAGAAGGCCAATCCGCCGCTCGCGTATGCTTCGGGCGGCAACGGCAGCCAGCACCATCTCACCATGGAGATGCTGAAGGCGCGCGCCGGCATCGACCTGGTGCACGTGCCCTTCAAGGGCGCGGCGCCCGCCACGACCGCCGTGATCGCGGGCCAGGTGCCGGTGCTGTTCGCCGGCTCGACCGCCGGACCGCAGGTCCGCGCCGGACGGCTGCGCGCGCTCGCGATCGCCGGTGCGAAGCGGCTGGCGGCGTTCCCCGACGTCCCCACCATCGCCGAGCTGTATCCCGGTTTCGTCAACAGCATCTGGCTCGGACTGTGCGCCCCCCGCGGCACGCCCGAGCCCGTCATCGCGCGGCTGCGCACTGAAGTCAATCGCGCTCTCGCCCTGCCCGAGACGCGGGCGATCTTCGCCAAGTCCGGAGCGCTCGAGCCCTACATCACCAGCCCGGAGGAGTTCGCGGCGGTGATCCGCGCCGATTACGAGAAATACGGCAAGATCGTGCGCGCGGTCGGGGCGAAAGTGGATTGACCGAAGAACCAGGTCTCGACCCCGACCCCTTGCGCACGTGCGGCCGGTTCGCCCTAGCCGGAATCGCGCAGGAAAGCGGGATTGTCCGCGCCGAGGGCGGGCGCTGCACCCGGTACCGGACCGCCATCCTCGCGCAGCGCGAACCCCAGGCCGGAGGTCTTCACCTCGCCGAGGTCGAATACGGGCAGGGTGACGCGTCCCGGCGCTTCGAGCAGAAACTCTCCGAGCGTGCGCACGCGTGCCGCCGGGACTCCGGCCGCGTTCAGTGCATCTTCCATGGCAGCGGCACCGCGGGTCTTGAATGCCGCGCGGAACTTCTCCCTCAGGTAATCGAAATCGCGCGCGACGACGAAACCGCCGTTGGAAGCGTTGAACGCTTCGAGATCCAGCCCCCGGGCGTCTTCGCACAGCGCTTCCAGCCCGAGCGCCCGCGTGAATTCGCGGAACTGGGAAGGCGTGTTGGCTGCCGTGGCGAGCCATCCGTCCGCGCATTCATAGGTATCCGCGGTCGGACTTCCCGAGAATCCCCGATTGCCCAAACGCTCCGGCGACTGGCCCGTGGTCAGACAGGCGCTGGTGAACTGGTACATCAGCATGAGCGCCGCCTGGACCATGGAAACGTCCACCGTCTGGCCCTTGCCTTCGATGTCCCGCCGGCGCAGCGAGGCGATGATGGAGAGCGCACCCAGCATGCCCGCCGCGACGTCGATCACCGGAAACCCCACTTTCAGAGGCGGCGCGTCGGGACTTTCCCCGCTGGTCATCATCATGCCGGTGAGGGCTTGTACGACGTGGTCGTACGCGCCTCTTCCGGACCATTCTCCCTGCTGGCCGTAACCCGAGATCGAGCAGTAGACGATGTCGGGCTTCAGCGCCCGGATCGCCGGTTCATCGAGCCCGTAGCGCGCGACCACGCCGGGCCGGTAGTTCTCGATGAACACGTCCGCCGAGCGTGCAAGCTCGCGGATCGCCGCCGCGCCGGCAGGTGTCCGGATGTCCACCGCGATCGAGCGCTTGCCCGCGTTCATCGCCTCGAATCCGGGGTGCGGCCGCATGACCTCGCCTTGAACCGGCTCCACCTTGATGACCTCTGCGCCAAGCTGCGCGAGATAGAACGACGCCAGCGGCCCGGCAATGACGTGCGAGAGATCGACGACCCGGACACCTTCCAACGGACGGGCCATAACGGCTCAATCCCTCCTCGCGCCGGCGAGCTTCACGATCCGGGCCCACTTCTCCTCTTCCTTCTTGATGAAATCGGCGTAAGCGGCCGGGCTCTCGCTGGGGTCGGTCAGGCCTCCGGTAGCGTCGAACAGCTTCTGCAGCGCCGGATCGGCGAGCACCTTCACCGCGAGCGCGTGCATGGCGCGCACGACGTTGGGGGGTGTCTTTGCCGGGGCCCACAGGCCGTACCAGGATTCCTGGACGTAGAGCTCATCCTTGAACAGTTCGCGCATCGTCGGCACGTCGGGCAGGGACGGCATGCGCTTTGCGCTCGTCACGCCCAGCGCGCGCAGCTTGCCCGCGCGCACCGCAGGAATGGCGGTGCCGGCGATGGGGATCGCAAAATCCGTGTCTCCCCGCAGGAGCGAAGCCTGTATTTCCACCGACCCCTTGAGCGGGATGTGCGCTGCCGTGAAGCCGGCCAGGGCCGCAAAGGTGGCACCTGCAAGATGCGCCGCCGTGCCGATGCCCCCCGACCCGTAGTTCATCCTGCCGGAGGCGGCCTTTGCCAGCGCCGCGAGTTCCGCCGCGGTCTTCGCGGGGTGGTCGGCGCGCACGGTCAACACGGTAGGGGTGGTGACCATGTTGGTGATCGGCGCGAATGCCGCGATGGGGTCGAACTTCAGATCCGGTGCGAGGTGCCTCTGCACGATGGGCGTGACCGAGCCGAGCAGCAAGGTGTAGCCGTCCGCCGGGGCCTGCGCGACGTACTGGGCCGCGATCACGCCGGCGGCGCCGACCTTGTTTTCCGTGATCACCGGCTGGCCCGTCAACTCCGCCAATTTCTGGCCGAACTGACGCGCCTGCACGTCCGGACCCCCGCCCGCGGCAAAGGGGATGACCAGGCGCACGGGCTTGGACGGGTAGCTCTGCGCGAACGCAACCGGGATCGTCGCGGCGGCAAGCACGAGAGTGCGGAGAAGACGCTTCATGGGTTCCTCCTCGGGATGAGGTGGACGCAGTATGCGCCGGGTCAGGGTTGCCAAAAAGCGCTATATTTCGATCATATGAATACTTTTTGGCAATCCTCCTTGGCCCGCCTGCGCTTCCGGCATCTCGAGCTCGTACGCCTGCTCGGCGCGAGCGGCAGCCTGCGCGCGGCGGCGCTTGCGCTTCATCAGACGCAATCCGCGCTCAGCAAATCGCTCAAGGAGGCCGAGCTCCTGCTCGGGTGCACGCTGTTCGAGCGCACGCGACGAGGTCTGAAGCCCACCCCCGAGGGACGGGTCGTGGCCCGCGGAGCCGAGGTGCTGTTCAGGGAGCTCGAGCACATCAGGGAAGAGGCGCTTGCCGCGCGCGGAAGCGTCGACACCATTCTGCGCATCGGTGTCGTCCCGTTTCTCGCGCTCGGGTCGCTGCCGGGCGTCCTGAGCCGCTTGCTGAACCGCACACCCGGGGTTCACGTCCGCGTGAGGGAAGCGCGCGTTCCGCAGTTGTACGAAGCGCTGCTGGCGGGGGAGCTCGATGCCATCCTCACGACGTATTCGCCCGAGAACGCCGTGAGCGACGGCGCCGTACGACTGCTCCACGAGCAGCTCTTCGAGGCCGAAGTCTGGGTCATCGCGCCGGCCGGTCATCCCGCCTCGCGCCGCTCGCGCCGCACGTGGAAGGACCTCGCGCAGGAACGCTGGATCCTTCCCGGGGAACCCTCGCTGATACGGCGATTGGTGGACGACCAGTTCCTGCGCCAGGGGCTTGCGCCCATCGTGCCCGCGATCGAGTCCGTGTCCCCGCTGACCAACGTCGCGCTCGTGGCATCCGGTCTGGGCCTGTCGGCTGTTCCCGCCTCGACCCTGAAGCAGGTCGAGCGCGCTCGCGGCGTGCGCAGGGTAAGGCTTGCGCCGCCGATTCCGACCGTGCCCGTCGCGCTGGTGACCCGCGGCACGGGCGCATCGAACTCGCGCGTGGCTCTATTGCGCGAGGCACTGAGGCTTGCGCGCAACTTGTAGACTGCCCCCGGGTGGGACGCGATGCCAGCCGCCGCCCTTGAGCAGCGGAGATGCCCTACACTGCTGGCTTGTTCACGTGGAGGAGATCGCCATGGGCGTCCGGTTCCTTGCGCAATTGCTGTCTTCAGTGGCATTCGCACTCCTGGTCGCCGGCACTGCGGCCGCCCAGACCTATCCCGCCAAGCCCATCCGGGTGATCGTGCCGGTTCCGGCCGGCAGCGGGCTGGATACCGTCGCCCGCATCGCGATCGAGAAGATGGCGCAGAACATGGGCGCCACCATGTACATCGAAAATATTCCGGGCGCCAACAGCAATATCGGCGCGGCCGCCGCGGCCCGGGCCGCGCCCGACGGCTATACCCTCCTGGTGGCAACCGAAGCGCTGCCCTTGTCGGCGCTGACGTACACCAAGCTCAACTACGATCTGATGCGCGACCTGGAGATGTTCGGCACCATCGCGAAGGGCGTGTTCATCCTGTCGGTGCACCCGTCGGTTCCGG
>Ga0080064_1003977_pt1 | contig 19950 bp, 23 predicted proteins | sample Subgrocontami54m_FD_69260 | JGI IMG/M metagenome (GOLD analysis project Ga0080064, IMG submission 69260) | Subsurface groundwater microbial communities from S. Glens Falls, New York, USA - GMW46 contaminated, 5.4 m (SPADES assembly) (version 2) ...
CGTCAGCGCCGCGGCGATGTAGATCAGCCAGGTGCCCACGAACTGCGGGCTGAAGTACGGCGGGATGCGGTCGTGGTAGAGCAGCATCGGGATCGCGATCAGCTGCGCCACGGTCTTGATCTTGCCCAGCAGGTTGACCGCGACGCTCTTCGACTCGCCGATTTGCGCCATCCATTCGCGCAGCGCCGAGATCGCGATTTCGCGGCCGATGATGATCACCGCGATCACCGCGCTCACGCGCTCCAGCTCGACCAGCATGATGAGCGCCGCGGCCACCATGAGCTTGTCGGCGACCGGGTCGAGAAAGGCCCCGAACGCCGACATCTGGTTGAGCCGCCGGGCGAGGTAGCCGTCCAGCCAGTCGGTGATCGCCGCGGCGGTGAACGTCGCGCAGGCAATGAGGTTCGCCTCCCACGGCGAGAGCCAGCCTCGCGGCAGGTAAAAGACGCCAACCACGACCGGGATCATCACGATCCGGAACCAGGTGAGCAGATTGGGCAGGTTAAGCGGCATGCAGCTCCCGGTAGATCCTTTCCGCCAGCGTGTGGCTGATGCCCTCGACCTGCGCGAGGTCCTCGATGCTCGCGCCGAGCACGCCCTTCAGCCCGCCGAAGCGCGCCAGCAGCTCGCGGCGCCGCTTGGCGCCCACGCCGCCGATGCCCTCGAGCGACGAGGTGACGCGCTTCTTGCTGCGCCGCGCGCGATGCCCGGCGATGGCGAAGCGATGCGCCTCGTCGCGGATCGCCTGGATCAGGTGCAGTCCCGCATCGTCCGGCGGCAGCCGCCGCGGCTCGCGCTTGCCCGCGATCCACAGCTCCTCCAGGCCGGGCTTGCGCTCCGGGCCCTTGGCCACGCCCACCAGCGCGACGTCGTTCAGGCCGAGCTCCGCCAGCGCATCGCCCGCGGCATGCACCTGCCCCTTGCCGCCGTCGATGAGGACCAGGTCAGGCATCACGCCCTCGCCGCCCGCGATCCTTCCGTAGCGGCGCGCGAGCGCCTGCTTCATCGCGGCGTAGTCGTCGCCCGGCGTCACTTCGGCGATGTTGTAGCGGCGATACTCCGAGCGGCGCATGTCGCGCTTGTCGTACACCACGCAGGAGGCCACCGCGGCCTCGCCCTGCGTGTGGCTGACGTCGAAGCACTCGATGCGCTGCACGGTGTCGGGCAGGCCGAGCCCCTCGCGCAGCGCCACCAGCCGCGCCTCCTGCGTGGTCTGCTCCGAGAGCCGCTGCTTGAGCGCCTGCAGCGCGTTCTCCCGCGCCATCTCCAGCCACGCGCGGCGCTCCCCGGCAGGCCGCACGGCGACGTGGATCCTGTGCCCCGCATGACCGGTTAGAAAGGCTTCGGCCTCCGCCGCATCCAGGTCCTCGCCCGCGACGATGAGCGGCGGCACGGGCCGCTCGAGATAGTGCTGGGCGATGAATGCCTGGAGGACCTCGCCCGCATCGCGCTCCTGCGCGTTCTGCGGAAAGAAGCTGCGGTCGCCGAGCTGCCGGCCGCCGCGCACCATGACCAGGTTCACGCAGGCGAGGCCGCGCTCCGACGCGAACCCGATCACGTCGGCGTCCTGGTCCGAGCCCGTATCGGCGTACTGGCGTTGCGCCATCTTGGAAAGGGACTGGATCTGGTCCCGGAAGACGGCGGCCTCCTCGAAGCGCAAGGCATCCGAGGCCTCCCGCATGCGCGCCGCGAGACCCTTGAGCACGTCGTCGCTGCGGCCTTCCAGGAACAGCCGCGCATTGCTCACGTCCTCGGCATAGGCCTGCGGCCCGACCAGGCCCGCGCACGGACCCGAGCAGCGCCGGATCTGGTGCAGCAGGCAGGGACGCGAGCGGTTCGCGAACACCGTGTCCTCGCAGGTGCGCAGCCGGAACACGCGCTGCAGGAGCTGGATGCTCTCGCGAACGGCGCCCGCGTGCGGGAACGGGCCGTAATACTTGTTGCTGCGGTCCAGGGCGCCGCGGTGGAATCCCAGGCGCGGATACTTGCCCTCGCCTATCATCAGGTAGGGATAGGACTTGTCGTCGCGGAACACGATGTTGTAGCGCGGCGCGAGCGACTTGATGAAGTTGTTCTCGAGGATCAGCGCCTCGCCCTCCGAGCGCGTCACCGTGACTTCCATGCCGGCCACCTGCGTCATCATGATCTCGATGCGGGGGCTGGGCAGGTTCTTCTGGAAGTAGGAGCCGACGCGCTTCTTCAGGTCGCGCGCCTTGCCCACGTAGAGCGCCTCTCCGGCAGCATTCAACATCCGGTACACCCCCGGAAGCTTGGGCAGGCCTGCGACGAACGCGGCACCGTCGAAAGTGCTTCGCGCTTCCCGGTCCCCTGCGGCGGCGGAAGGCTGCGCGCTCATCGCAAGGCGGTGTTGGCGAGGAAATCGTCGATGTCGCGGAACACCGCTTCGAACATTGCAGTCGTCAGTCGTTTGGTCTGGGTATTGTAGCGGCTGCAGTGGTAGCTATCGAAAAGACGGAATGGCCGCGCACGCCCGCTCCGGGACACTCCCGGCAGCATGTGCGCGGCGCGATGCGCGAAAGGAAACGACGCCGGCTTCGCAACGCAGGCGCGCAGCACCGCCTGGTGGGCAACGGCGCCCAGGGCCAGGACGGCGCGTGGCCTGATCGCCTCCAGCTCGGCGGCGAGGAACGGGTTGCAGCGGCGCACTTCGGATCCCTCCGGCTTGTTGTCCGGCGGCAGGCACTTTACCGCATTGGTGACGCGGCAGCCCTTCAGCCTGAGTCCGTCGCGCGGATCGTCCGAGCCGCCGTGGCTGGCGTAGCCGAACTTGTGCAGCGTCGCGTAGAGCAGTATCCCCGCGAAATCGCCGGTGAACGGCCGCCCGGTCCTGTTCGCCCCGTGCATGCCCGGCGCGAGGCCGACGACGAGCAAGGCCGCACGCGCGTCTCCGAACGGCGGGACGGGGCGCGCGAAGTAGTCCGGCCGCTCCGCCCGGATCCCGGCGAGAAAGCGCGCCAGGCGCGGGCACTGCGTGCAGCTGCCGTCGAGGACCGGTTTCAAGACAGATTCGGTCACGCCGCCGCGCGGTCAAGCAAACGCTTCGCGGAACACCCGTAGCGCCGCGGCGTAGTGCTCGTCCGCGCCCAGCTCGCCGCGCGGCCGGCCGCGCATGCGTTCGAGCCGCCGGGCATCGGCCGGCGCGGCGGCGAGTTGCCGCAGGACCGTGTCCGCGGCGGCGGGCGCGTTGCACACGAGCACGAGGTCGCAGCCCGCAGCGAGCGCCGCTTCGGCACGCTGGATCATCCCGCCCGCCACGCTCGCCCCCTCCATCGACAGGTCGTCGCTGAAGATCACGCCGTCGAATCCGAGCCGTCCGCGCAGGATGTCCCGCAGCCAGACCTTGGAAAAGCCCGCCGGCTCCGCGTCCACGCGCGGATAGATGACATGCGCGGGCATGACGCCGGCCAGACCCTTCGCGATGAGCCGCCGGTAGGGCGCAAGGTCGACCGCGTCGATGGCGCCGAATTCCCGCTCGTCGACAGGAACGTCGACGTGGGAATCCGCGCTGACGTGGCCGTGCCCGGGAAAGTGCTTGCCGACCGAAGCCATTCCCGCCCGCGCCATTCCCGCGGCCAGGGACTCCGCGAGGTCCGCGACCGCTTCCGGCTCGGACGAGAACGCCCGGTCGCCGATGACGCCGCTCACGCCGATGTCCACGTCGAGCACCGGCGCGAAGCTGAAATCGACGCCGGCGGCGAGCAACTCGGCGGCGAGCACGTAGCCCGCAGCCTCCGCGGCCCCGCGCCCCGCTTGCGCGTTCCCGCGGTGAAGCGCGCCGAGCGAGCGCATGGGCGGCAGGCGCGTGAAACCGTCGCGGAAGCGCTGCACCCGGCCACCCTCGTGGTCGACGGCGATCAGCAGCGCGGGCTCGCGCAGTGCGTGGATCTCGCCGGTGAGCTCGCGCAGCTGGGCCGGGCTCTCGAAGTTGCGCGAAAACAGAATGACACCGCCGGTGAGCGGCTGCGCGAGCCGCTCGCGCTCCTCGGCGGTGAGCCTGAGCCCGGCGAGGTCCAGCATCACGGGTCCGAGCGGCAGCATCATCCCTCCAGCACGACGAACGCGCACGCCATTCCCACCTCGTCGGTGAGGCTCAGGTGCGCGGCGGCGATGCCGCGGCTTTGCAGCAGCGCCGCCAGTGGATCGGAAAACCGCAGCATCGGCTTGCCCGAGCGTCCGTTGTCGACGCTCACATTGTGCCAGTTCACCGGAAAGCGTATCCCGGTGCCCATCGCCTTGGAGAAGGCCTCCTTGGCGGCAAAGCGCTTCGCGAGGTAGGCAGCCGGCTTGCGGTGGCTCCGGAAGCGGTCCATTTCTGCCTCGACCAGGATCTTCATTGCGAAGCGCTCCCCGTGGCGGTCCAGCGCGCGCTGCACGCGGCCGATCTCGCACAGGTCGGTGCCGATGCCGACGATCACCTTGCGTCCCCCCGGGCTTCGAGCATCAGGCGCTTCATTTCGCGCACCGCCGGCTGCCATCCGGTGAACAGGGCCTGGGCCACGATCGCGTGGCCGATGTTGAGCTCGGAAATGCCGCCGATCGCGGCGATGGGCTGCACATTGTCGTAATTGAGCCCGTGGCCGGCATTCACCTTGAGCCCGAGGGAGCGCGCATGATCGACCGCAAATCGGATGCGCTCCAGTTCCGCGTCCTGCTCCGCCCCGCCGCTATCGGCGTAATGACCGGTGTGGATCTCGATCACCGGCGCCCCCGCCGCCTTCGCGGCATCGATCTGCCCGCGATCCGGCCCGATGAACAGAGACACCCGTATCCCGGCGCCGGCCAGCTCCCGGCAGGCATCGCGGATGCGCTCGATCTGGCCCGCCACGTCGAGCCCGCCCTCGGTCGTCAGCTCCTGCCGGCGCTCGGGCACCAGGCAGACGTCCCGTGGGCGCACCAGCGTGGCCATGCGAATCATCTCGCCCGTCAGCGCGGATTCGAGGTTCATGTGCGTTCGCAGCTTCTCCCGAAGTTCGAACACGTCGCGGTCCTGTATGTGCCGCCTGTCCTCGCGCAGGTGCAGGGTGATCGCGTCCGCGCCCGCGTCCTCCGCAAGCAGCGCCGCGCGGACCGGGTCGGGATACGCCGTGCCGCGCGCCTGGCGCAGCGTGGCCACATGGTCGATATTGACGCCGAGTTCGATCACAGCTCCATCAACTCCCTGAAGATCCGCCTGCTCTTGAGCGGCTGATAATCCAGCCGATGATCGATCAGCGCCCGCATCAGAAGCTTCGCCTGCTGCTGGATCGCCGGATCGCTGAAATCGTCGCTTGCGATGGCGAGCAGGGTCCGCCCCAGCAGCTTCGGCTCGACCTGCGCGCCCTCGGGCACTTCCACCGGTCCGCGCTCCGGATCGTAGGTATAGGTCTTGCCCGGGTCGATCCCCCGCCCGTCCATGGCATCGCGCTCCAGCACCAGCGCGTAGCCGAGCTCCCTGAGCAGCGCCTTCTCGAAGCCGCGCAGGACGGGGCCCGTCGCGTCGCCCGCCGAGCCCAGTCCGCGCAGCGCCTCGGCATAGCGTTCGAACAGCGCTTCATGCGGATCCTCGCGCGGCAGCAGCCTGAGCAGCAGTTCGTTCAGATAGAACCCGCACAGCAAGGCATCCCCCTGCAGCAGCGGCTGCCCCCCGGTCCACTCGGCGCGGGTCAGGGTGCGCACCTCCCCCCTGCCGTACCAGCCGAGTTGCAGCGGCTGGAACGCGAGCAGCACGCCGCGCATCGCGGAGCGGGGCCTGCGCGCGCCGCGCGCCACCAGCGTCACGCGGCCCGCGGACCGGGCGAACACCTCGAGCAGCAGGCTCGTTTCCCGGTACGGGTAGGCGTGCAGGACGTAGGCCCCCTGGTTTTCCCTTGCGCGCCGCTCACTCATAGCCCAGGCGCTTCAGCGCCCTCGCGTCGTCGGTCCAGCCGCTTCTCACCTTGACCCAGACCTCGAGATGAACCTTGCCCCCGAACAGCCTTTCCATGTCCAGGCGCGCCGAGCTCGCCGCGCGCTTCAGCTTCTCGCCTCCCGCGCCGATCACGATCGCCTTGTGGCCCTCCCGCTCGACGATGATCGCGGCGTGCACCCGGCGCAGCGTCGGCTCGACTTCGAATTTCTCGATCACGACGCTCGCGCTGTAAGGCAGCTCTTCCCCGAGCAGCCGGAACAGCTTTTCGCGGATCAGTTCCGCGGCCAGGAAGCGTTCGTCGCGGTCGGTGAATTCGTCCTCCGCGAACATCGGATCCTGAACGGGAAGGTAATTGCGGACGGTGCGAAGCAGCTCGTCCAGGCCGCGCTTGCGCTCCGCGCTTACGGGAACGATTTCCACGAACGGGCCCTGCCCGGCCGTCTCCTTGAGGAAAGGGAGCAGTTTCTCGCGGGTCACCCGGTCGGTCTTGTTCACCACCAGGAGCAGCGGCGCGGTTCCCGGGACGAGTTTCAGCAGTTCCCGGTCGGCCGCGGTATAGCGTCCCGCTTCCACCACCAGCAGCACGCAATCGACCTCCCCCACCGCGTGCGCAACGCTGCGGTTCATGAGGCGATTGAGGGCGTTGCGGTGCTGGGTCTGGAATCCCGGGGTGTCGACGAAGATGAACTGGGCGTCCGCCGTCGTGAGGATCCCGCGGATGCGGTGGCGCGTGGTCTGGGGCTTGCGCGAAGTGATGCTGACGCGCACGCCGACCAGCGCGTTCAACAGGGTGGACTTGCCGACGTTCGGCCGGCCGATGATCGCGATCGTACCGCAGCGGAACTCCGCGGCCCGCGTCACTTGCGCACCTGGTCGTAGGCCCGCTGCGCCGCCTCCTGCTCGGCGGCGCGCCGGCTGGCCCCGCTTCCCGTCGTGCGCACAGAGAGCTCGGGAATCAGGCATTCGACCTCGAACTCCTGGCTGTGCGCCGCGCCGCGCGTGGTCACGACGGCGTACTTGGGCGGCGGCGTATGCCTGGCCTGCAGGAATTCCTGCAGCATCGTCTTGGGGTCCTTGCCGGTGGCCTTGGTATCCAGCCCGCGCAGCGTGGCGCCGTAGAGCCGCCCGATCACTTCCTGCGCCGCCTGGAAGCCCCCGTCGAGGAAGATGGCGCCGAACAAGGCCTCGAGCGCATCGGCGAGAATCGAAGGCCGGGTGTGGCCCCCGCTTTTCAGCTCGCCCTCGCCCAGGAGCAGGTAATCGCCCAAGGCGAGTTCCTGCGCGATCTGGTGCAGCGTTTCCTGGCGCACGAGGCTGGCGCGCAGGCGCGACAGCTCGCCTTCGCGCAGCGCCTCGAATCGGCGGAAGATCTCCGCCGCGACCAGGCAATTGAGAACGCTGTCCCCCAGGAACTCGAGGCGCTCGTTGTGACCAACGCCGTGGCTGCGGTGGGTGAGCGCCTGCGCGAGCAGCGCGGGCTGCGCGAAATGGTAGCCGATCGCCTCCTCCAGCCGGTCACTGTCCATGCCCTAGGCCGGACTCACCGGTTGCTGCTACCCGCGAACTCGATCAGCAGGCTGACGTTGTTGAACAACTGCACTTTCTTGGGATAGGCGAACGAGATCACGATGTCGCCGCCCTCCTTCGTGACCTCCAGGTCCGGGCTGCCGACGACCGTGATGTTGTCGATCTGGGCCCGCCTGTCGAAGGCCTTGCGCACATCGGCGACGGTCGCATTGCGCATGTCGCCGCCCTGCACGATGGCCGTTACCGCCTTCTTCACCGAGTAGTACTCGAGATAGGCCGGGGCGATCTTCATCCCCCCGATGGCGCCTACCACCACGATGACGACGATCAGCAGGAGGCTGATCATGCCCAGTCCCGTTTGCCTGCGGTGCATAGCAGCCCCTTTCATTTGAAACTGCCGAACCGGCTCGGTTCGCTGAAGTTGAACCAGATGAAGAACGCCCTGCCAACGATGTTCCCGTCGGGGACGAATCCCCACACCCTGCTGTCGGCCGAGTTGTCGCGATTGTCGCCCATCATGAAGTAGTGGCCCGGCGGCACTGTGCACTGGACCCCGGAGCTATTGTATTTGCAATTGTCCCTGAACGGGAATGCCTTGGCATACGGCACGGCGGCGGGCGCATCTTCCTCGAGGAGGATCGGATGCTCGATTCCTCCGACCGTTTCCGCGAACCGCTTGGAGTAGTGGATGCGCTCGGGATTCAGGTAATCCGGAAGCGGACGGCGCGGCGCCGGGACCCCGTTGACGTACAGGCGCTTGTCGATCCACGCGATCTTGTCGCCGGGCACGCCGATCACGCGCTTGATGTAGTCGAGCGACGGGTCCTCCGGATAACGGAACACCATGACCTCGCCCCGCTTCGGGCTGTTCATCTCGATGAGCTTCTTGTTGGCGATCGGTATCCGGATGCCGTAGGTAAACTTGTTCACCAGGATGAAGTCCCCGACCAGCAGCGTCGGCACCATCGACCCCGAAGGGATCTTGAACGGCTCGACCAGGAAGGATCGAAGCACGAACACGATCAGGATGACGGGAAAGAAGCTCTTGCCGTATTCGACCCACCAGGGCTCCTTCGCACCCTCGGGGCGCCGCCTGGCCAACCAGACGCCATCGGCGAGCGCGACCGCCCCCGTGACCAGCAGCAGCGAGAACAGCATCAGCGCGAAGTTCATCGCTACTTGCTCTCGACCTGCAGGATGGCAAGGAAGGCCTCCTGCGGAATTTCAACCGTTCCGACCTGTTTCATGCGCTTTTTCCCCGCCTTCTGTTTCTCGAGCAATTTCCTCTTGCGCGTGATGTCGCCTCCGTAGCACTTGGCGAGCACGTTCTTGCGCAGTGCCTTGACCGTCTCCCGCGCGATGATGTGGGACCCGATCGCCGCCTGGACCGCGACGTCGAACATCTGCCGCGGGATGAGCGAGCGCATCCTCGACACCAGGTCGCGCCCGCGGTAGGCGCTGTTGTCCCTGTGCACCATCAGCGAAAGCGCGTCGACGCGTTCGGCGTTGATGAGGATGTCCAGCTTGACCATGTCCGCGGCGCGGTATTCCTTGAACTCGTAGTCGAGCGAGGCGTAGCCCCGCGAGGCGGACTTGAGCTTGTCGAAGAAATCCATCACCACTTCGTTCAGCGGCATTTCGTAGGTGAGCATCACCTGCCTGCCCACGTACTGCAGGTTCTTCTGCACGCCGCGCTTCTGGTTGCACAGCATCATCACCGCCCCGAGGTGCTCCTGCGGCACGAAGACCGTGGTCGTTATGATCGGTTCGCGGATCTCCTCGATCTTCGAAGGGTCCGGCATCTTGGCGGGGTTCTCCACCTTGAGCAGGCCGCCATCGCGCAACAGGACCTCGTAGACCACCGTGGGGGCGGTGGTGATGAGGTCCATGTCGTATTCGCGCTCCAGGCGCTCCTGCACGATGTCCATGTGCAGCAGTCCGAGGAACCCGCAGCGAAAGCCGAAGCCGAGCGCCTGCGACACCTCGGGCTCGAAGTGCAGCGAAGCGTCGTTCAGCCGCAGCTTCGTGAGCGCGTCCCGCAGCGCCTCGTACTGGTTGGATTCCACGGGATAGAGGCCGGCGAACACCTGTGGCTTGATCTCCTTGAACCCGGGCAGCGCCTGCGCCGCGCTCCGGTCGGCGTGCGTGACCGTGTCGCCGACCTTGGCCTCGTTCAGTTCCTTGATGCCGGCGACGATAAAACCGACTTCGCCCGCCGAGAGCTGGTCGCGGCTCTGCGACTTGGGCGTGAACACGCCCACCTGCTCGCACAGGTGCGCGGTGCCCGTGGACATGAGCAGCAGCTTGTCCTTCACGCGCAGCGTGCCGTCGAAGACGCGCACCAGCATCACCACACCCACGTAATTGTCGAACCAGGAGTCGATCACCAGGGCCTTGAGCGGCGCGGCCGGGTCGCCCCTGGGCGGCGGTATCCGGCTCACCACGGCTTCGAGGATGTCCTCGACGCCCTCGCCCGTCTTGGCGCTCGCGCGGATGGCGTCCTTCGCCGGGATGCCGATGACGTCCTCGATCTCCCGGATCGACTGCTCCGGATTGGCCGAGGGCAGGTCGAGCTTGTTGAGCACCGGCACCACGTCCACGCCCTGCTCGATGGCGGTGTAGCAGTTGGCCACGGTCTGCGCCTCGACGCCCTGCGAGGCGTCGACCACGAGCAGCGCGCCCTCGCACGCGGCGAGCGAACGCGAGACTTCGTAGGAGAAATCGACGTGCCCCGGCGTATCGATCAGGTTGAGCTGGTAGGTCTGGCCGTCCCGCGCCCGGTACTCCAGCGCGGCCGTCTGCGCTTTGATGGTGATGCCGCGCTCGCGCTCCAGGTCCATCGAGTCCAGGACCTGCTCGGACATCTCCCGGTCCGACAGGCCGCCGCAACGCTGGATGAAACGGTCGGCGAGCGTCGACTTGCCGTGATCGATGTGGGCGATGATCGAGAAGTTGCGGATATGCTGCATCGAAAGGGGAACCTATGAAAAAAGGGTGCGTTGACGCACCCCTTTCAGGCAGAACGCATTGAATTTTAGCCGATATCGGCCAGGTACGCACGCAGGACGGCGGGATCGAGCCGCCCGCGGGCGAGTTCCCGCTGGCCGTGCATCAGCACCGGAACCGCCTCGTTGAAACGGCGCTCCAGGACCGGGTCCGCATCGACGTCGACGACCTCCAGGTCGAGTCCGAATTCGAGGCGCAAGGGCTCGACCACTGCGAGCATGTCCTGGCACAGGTGACAGTAGCGGCGGCTGTACAGGACCAGCGGCGCCGGCCCGCCGCTGCGCCCCGGGAGGGGCGCGGTGCCCCGATCACCCACGCCCCGTTTCACCGCGGACCGTGACGAACAGGGTGCTCTCGCCGCGCCGGACGTGCAGCGTCAAGGTGGCTCCGCGCTCGAGTTGCGACACCAGTTTGTTGAATTGCTCGGCCGAAATGACCTCCGTGGTCTGGCCCTTGCTGGTCACCGCGGTGACGACGTCGCCCGGGCGGACATCGGCGCGCGCGTTCTGCCTTACGTCCTCGACGACCACGCCGGCATTGACTTTCATGTCCCGCTTCTGCTCGGCCGTCAGGTCGCTCGCGACGAAACCCAGCCGGTTGGCCGGCCGATCCACCTGTCGGCCGCGGCCCGGGTCGCGGCTCGCGATGCGGTCCTCCGGCATTTCGCCCACGGTGACGGTGAGGTCCCGGGTCGCCTTGTTGCGCCAGATTTCCATGCTCGCCCGGCTTCCCGGCTTGGTGTTGCCCACCAGGCGCGGCAGGTCGCCCGAAGCCTCCACTGCCTTCCCGCCGAACTTGAGGATGATGTCGCCGCTCTCGACCCCGGCCTTCTCGGCGGGGCCGCCCTTCTCGACGGCGTTCACCAGCGCTCCGGCGGGTTTCGGCAGACCGAAGGATTCGGCGAGTTCCTTGGAGACCTCCTGGATGACGACGCCGATGCGCCCGCGATTCACGCGCCCGTACTGGCGCAACTGCGCCTGGACTTCCATCGCCATGTCGATGGGTATGGCAAAGGACAGGCCCATGAAACCGCCGGTACGGCTGTAGATCTGCGAGTTGATGCCGACCACCTCGCCCTTCATGTTGAACAGCGGCCCGCCGGAGTTCCCGGGGTTGATCGCTACGTCGGTCTGGATGAAGGGCACGAAGTTCTCCTGCGGCAGGCTGCGGCCCTTGGCGCTCACGATGCCTGCGGTCACGGTATTGTCGAAACCGAACGGGGAACCGATCGCCACGACCCACTCGCCGACCTTCAGGGTGCTGGGGTCGCCCAGGCGCACCGCCGGCAGTCCGCTCGCCTCGATCTTCAGCAGGGCGATGTCCGTGCGCTTGTCCGCACCGATCACGCGCGCCTTGAATTCGCGCTTGTCGGTGAGCTTGACGGTTATCTCCTCGGCGTTGTCGACGACGTGCGAGTTGGTCAGGATGTAGCCGTCGCCGCTCACGATGAAACCGGAGCCGAGCGAGCGGCTTTCGAATTCCCGCGGGCCGGGATTGGGCTGGCGCGGAATGAAGCGGCGGAAGAAATCGAACATCGGATCGTCCTCGTCGATGTTCGGCACCTGCGGGGCGTTGCGCCTGGCGCCCTGCACCTGGGTGGTGCTGATGTTCACCACCGCAGGCCCCTGCTTTTCCGCCAGGACCGTGAAGTCGGGAAGCTCGCGCGTCTGTGCGTCGGCGCCGAACGCCGCGAGCGCTATCAGCAGTGTCAGCATTGCTCTTGCCATGTTGGCGTCCTCGATCGAATGGGGTAACTGAATGGGGGAAGTCTACGCCGGCAGGTCGGGCGCTGGCGCGGAAACATTCGGGATGCGGCTAGTCAATCATGAGTCTACTATCGACAATTCCGGCGAAGACTCTGGTTTTGCATTTGAGGTAGACAAGATCAGTCACTTTGGTTCCGGCTTAGGGTTTCCGGTACTCCACGGCGTTCGCGATCAGCTTCACGCTCTCGGCCGGCGCTTCCCCGACGACCGTCACCCAGTGCTCGCCAACCTGGCGCGCATAGACGTTGATCGCTCCCTGGCGCGACAGCCCCGCATGCCGTCCGAAGGCGCGCGCCGCCGGGGGTTCGATGAACACCGACACCGCGGCGAGCCCGTCGGAAAAGACGATGTGGCCCACCCCGGACTTGCCGTTCAGGGTGCGCGTCATTTCCATGATCTTCCGGAAACCCGGCGGCTGCGTGCGCACGCTCCATCCGGCTTCGCCCAGGTTCGCCTCCTCGGCACCGGAGTCCTCGATGCGCCAGTCCTTGGACTTGGACGCGAAACGCGGCTTGACCCTGGCGCGGTCGATGTTGCCGCCGATCTGTATCTGCGTGAACGCGAAGGTTTCCATCATGCCGTGCTTTTCGTTGAAGGTCCTGGCCTTCAGCAGCATGCCGCTGGCGACGTCGGCGCACAACCTCTGCCCGTAGCGCAGGCTGTCCTTGGGCTCGAGGACGATCACCTGGCAGTCGTGACCGGCGACCCGCTCGATGTCGCCCGTGCGTATCACATAGCTTTCCGAAAGCTCCTTGATCTGATCGGAAAGAATGACCGGAAACGAGGTGCGCCCGCTCTGCTTGTCGATCTTCATTGTCATGGTGCGGGGGTAGTAGCAGACGACCTGGTCGCCGCTGCGCACGATCTCGCGCGGGACGCCGTCGAGCGCCTCCAGCTTCTCCACCGGTCCCGCAGCATCCACGACCCGCGTGATTCGGGAGGTCTCGACCGCGTTGTCGTGGTGATAGACGAACGTGCCTGTATAGGACAGCTTCTGGGTCGCGGCGTAGATGCGCTGCAGCCACTGGACCGCCGCGGGGTCGCTCTCGGCAAGCGCCGCAGAAACCGGAAGCAGCGACGCCGCGAGCAGCAGGCTGGGCAGCAATCTCATTCCGCGCCGCCGTCGTGCTCGTCCGCGACGGTGCGCGCGTAGGGCGCCACGCCCTGCATGGCGATGGCGTGCGAAAACCTCTGGTGCGCCAGAAGGTAGTTCTCGACGCCCACGGCGGCGGGTGTCGCGGGAGATGCCGCCGGCGAGGCGGGCGCGGCCGCCGCCACCGCGGGCGGCGATGCCGCGGCCATCTGCGGCTCGGACCGCCATTGCGGCAGCGCGAGCCACGCGACCAGCGCGATGCCCGCGACCCCGGCGGCGGCCGAAAGCGCGACCTGCGCGACCCTGGCGTCGACCCTGCGTCGCCGCGGCGCGAGCACCGTCGGCTCGGCGGTAAGCCGCTCCGACACCCGCGCGCACAATGCCGGCGCGACATCGCCGCGCAGGGCGTCGCCGATCAGATGGTAGGTATCCCAGGTGCCCCGCAGCACGGAATCGGTCCGCAGCCGCACCATGTCCTGATCCAGTTGGGATTCATTCCCTTCGTCGTCCATCAGCGCGGAAATTCGCTCTCTCATCGTTACCACCTCTTGTCGCCTTGGGTGTCGAGCAGCGGGCGCAGCCTTTCGGCTATGGCCTCGCGTGCCCGGAAGATCCTCGACCGGACCGTCCCGATCGGGCATTCCATCGCGATTGCAATATCCTCGTAGCTCAGTCCTTCGATCTCGCGCAATTGAATCGCGGTGCGCAGCTCCTCGGGGAGTTGCGACATCGCGTCGTTCACCGTGTTTGCGATTTGTTTGGACATCAGCATGCTCTCGGGAGTGTTGATATCCCTCAGCTGATCGCCATCCTCAAGCCCCTCGGCCTCGTCAGAATCGAAGGTGGTGATGGTCGGAGCGCGCCGGCCCATCGCCACGAGATAATTCTTCGCCGTGTTGATGCCAATACGGTACAGCCACGTATAAAACGCGCTATCGCCCCGAAAAGACGGCAGCGCCCGGTAGGCCTTGATGAAGGCCTCCTGCGCCACGTCCTCCACTTCAGCCGCGTCCTTGATGAACCTCGATAGCAGCCGCGACAGCTTGCGCTGGTACTTGGACACCAGCAGTTCGAAAGCGTGCTTGTCGCCGCGTTGGGCACGTTCCACCAACTCCCGGTCCAGTTCCCGGTCACCCATCAGCCGCCTTCCCTGTCGAAGCCCGTGTCCTTTTTCGAATAATTGTCCACGGGCGGCGGCCAGTATAACCCGAAGGCTCCTGCGCTCAGCCCTGCCTTAGAGACCAGGCATGTCACGAATAGTTCACTTGCTTCCGGGGTCATTTTTCCCCCGGCGCCAGAGCAGCCACGACCGCAGGCTGCGCCGGTCCGTATCGGAGGCTGCATCCGGCCCGATGACGATCCATTTTCGTCCTTGGCCGGGGGCTGCAAGCGGCACGACGATGAGCCACGGCGAGGCGTAGCCGCCGCCACCGATCACCGCCTCGTGCCAGCGCTCGCGGCGGTCCTGCCACGCCGCCCGGCCGTCCTCGTGAAGCTCGACCGCCGTGGCCGAGTCCGGCCAGCGCCGGAGCGCGTCGCCGCCGGCCCGCAGGGCCGAAAGCCCGACGCCCGCCAGCGCGAGCGCGAGCGCAGGTCCCTCCAGGCTCGCGCCCAGGGCGAGGCCGGCCAGCATGTGGATGACGACGATCAGCGCTGCGAGGACCGGGGATGGCCGGAGGCGAACCGAAAGCGGGGCTTGGCTCAAACCCGCGTGAAGATCAGCGTGCCGTTGGTACCGCCGAATCCAAACGAGTTCGAGAGCGCGGCGCGTATCGGCATCGCCCGCGCCGCGTTCGGCACGTAGTCCAGGTCGCAGGCGGGATCCTGATTGATCAGATTGGCCGTGGGAGGCGCCGTCTGCTCCTTCAAAGCGAGGGCCGAAAAAATCGCCTCCACGCCGCCTGCCGCGCCCAGCAGGTGGCCGGTCATCGACTTGGTCGAGCTGACCGCCAGCCGTCTTGCGTGATCGCCGAAACACCGCTTCACGGCGACCGTCTCGGCGATGTCCCCCAGCGGGGTCGAGGTGCCATGGGCATTGATGTAATCGATCTGGTCCGCGTTCAAGCGCGCGTTTCGAAGCGCGTTCGCCATGCAGCGCGCCGCCCCCTCGCCGTCTTCCGGGGGCGCGGTCATGTGATACGCGTCGGCGCTCATGCCGTAGCCCGCGAGCTCGGCGTAGATCTTCGCGCCGCGCTTTCTCGCGTGCTCGTACTCCTCGAGCACCAGCACCCCCGCCCCTTCGCCGAGAACGAAGCCGTCGCGGTCCCTGTCCCAGGGACGGCTCGCGGTCGCGGGGTCGTCGTTGCGCGTCGACAACGCCCGCGCCGAGGCGAACCCTCCGACCGCGAGCGGGCAGACAGTCGCTTCGGAGCCGCCGGCGATCATCACGTCGGCATCGCCGTACTCGATCAACCGTCCGGAGTCGCCGATGCAGTGGGTGGCGGTCGTGCACGCGGTCACCATCGCCAGGTTCGGGCCCTTCAGGCCGAACATGATCGACAGGTTGCCGGAAATCATGTTGATGATCGTCGCGGGGATGAAGAACGGGGAGATCTTGCGCGGCCCGCTTTTCAGGTAGTCGTTATGCGTTTCCTCGATGGACGGCAAGCCGCCGATCCCGGAGCCGATGTTGACGCCGACGCGCTCGGCATTCTCGGGACTCACCTGGAGCCCCGAGTCGCGGATTGCCTGGATGCCCGCCGCCATTCCGAAATGGATGAAGGCATCCATGCGCCGCGCTTCCTTTGGCGTCAGGTACTGCGTGACGTCGAATCCGCGCACCTCACCGGCGATCTGCGCGGAGAAGGCGGCAGGGTCGAAGCGCGAGATGCGGGAAATGCCGGGCTTGCCGGCAAGGATGTTCGACCAGGCTTCGGGAACGCTGTTTCCGACCGGGCTGATGATCCCCAGTCCGGTGATGACAACTCTGCGACGCGACAACTTTACTCCACGGGAAGTGGGACGGATCAGGCTTTTTTCGCGTGGCCCAGGATATAGTCGATCGCCTGTTGCACGGTGGTGATCTTCTCCGCGTCCTCGTCGGGAATCTCCATTTCGAATTCCTCCTCCAGCGCCATCACCAGCTCGACCGTATCGAGCGAATCGGCGCCGAGGTCATCGACGAACGAGGACTCGTTCTTGATTTCCGCTTCGTTCACGCCCAATTGCTCGGCAACGATCTTCTTGACGCGAGGTTCTACGTTTTCCATGCGGAGCTCCTTCTCCCTAGCTGTATCCGGTGCGGCGACACATCAAAGCGGCGCATTGTAGCAGATTGCCTGCGCCTCGAATAAACCGGCGCTAATTCATGTACATGCCGCCGTTTACATGCACCGTGGCGCCGGTCACGTAGCCGGCCTTGGGCGAAGCCAGATACAGCACCGCCGCCGCCACGTCCTCGGGCTTGCCCAGCCGCCCGAGCGGGATCTGCGCCAGCAGCGCGTCGCGCTGCGCCGCGGGAAGCGCCCTCGTCATGTCCGTCTCGATGAAGCCCGGTGCGACGCAATTCACCGTGATGTTGCGGCTGCCGATCTCCCGGGCGAGAGACCGGGTCATCCCGGCGATCCCCGCCTTTGCTGCCGCATAGTTGATCTGCCCCGCGTTGCCGCTCGAGCCGACCACCGAGGTGATGTTGATGATGCGCCCCGAACGCGCCTTCATCATTCCGCGCAGCACGGCCTTGGACAATCGAAATACGGACTTGAGGTTCGTGTCGAGGACGGCGTCCCACTCGGACTCCTTCATTCTCATGGCGAGGTTGTCCTGGGTGACTCCCGCGTTGTTGACCAGTATCGACACGCTGCCGTGCGCCTTCTCGATCTCGCCGATCACCGCCTCGACCTGCGCCCCGTCTCGCACGTCGAGCACCATGCCGCGCCCCTTCGCGCCGGCGGCGAGCAGGTATTCCGAAATCCCCGCCGCGCCGGCCGCGGTCGTCGCGGTGCCGATCACCGTTGCGCCTGCCGCGGCGAGTTCGAGCGCGATCGATTTCCCGATGCCGCGCGAGGCACCGGTGACCAGCGCGATCTGGTTTGCCAGCATGTTCATGCCCTCCTAAGCCGGCACAGCCGGAAGCGAACGGGGTGCCGTGGTTGGGCATCCCCACTCTCCCGATTTCAGGAAGTTGCAACTACGCAACTTCCTGAAATCGGGAGATCTATGTAAACCCAAAATCGTCGCCAATTGCCTCAACACGCGAGTCATGAACGCCTGAAGACCTGCACGCCCTGCTCGATGCCGGCGCGGTCGGCAAGCGCCAATCCCTGCAGGTCGGGCGAAATCCGCTTGGAGAGCGGCGCCAGGACCTTGCCGGGCCCGCATTCGAACACGTGGCTCACGCCCTGCGCGGCCATTGCCTGGATGCACTCGACCCAACGCACCGGGTGGTCCGCCTGGCCCGCCAGGGCGTCCTTGATCGCCTGCGGGTCGGCGTGGCTCTTCACGTCGAAGTTGTGGACAACGGGAATGCGAGGCGCACCGAAGCCGGCCGTTGCGAGGGCTACTCGAAGCCGGGCCGCCGCGGGCGCCATGAGCGAGGAATGGAAGGGCGCGCTCACCGGAAGCGTCACAGCGCGCTTCGCGCCCCTCGCCTTGCAGGCTTCGATGCCGCGTTGCACCGCCGCCGCATGGCCCGCGATGACGATCTGTCCCGGCGCGTTGAAGTTCACCGCCTCGACGACTTCGCCCTGGGCCGCTTCGGCGCACGCGGCGCGCGCCGCATCCTCGTCCAGCCCGAGGATCGCCGCCATCGCGCCCGTGCCCTGCGGCACGGCTTCCTGCATGGCCTGGGCGCGCAGGCGCACCAGCGGCAGGCAATCGGCCAGGGAGAGGACACCTGCGACCACGAGCGCGGTGTATTCGCCCAGGCTGTGCCCGGCGACGATCTGCGGCTCGGCACCCCCCAGCTCCTGCCATGCCCGGTAGGCCGCGTAGCCTGCCGTCACCATCACGGGCTGGGTATTGACGGTGCGATTGAGGTCCTCCGCCGGCCCCTCGGCCATGAGCGCGCCGATGTCCTGCCGCAGCACATCCGACGCCTCGGCGATCACCGATTTCACCGCGGCGAGATCCCCGTAGCCATTCATCATCCCGACCGACTGCGAACCCTGCCCGGGGAATACCATCGCCAGCTTCATTTCATGCCCCTCGCGAAAACCCCTTCACATCTCCACCAGCGCAGCGCCCCAGGTGAATCCGCCGCCGACGCCCTCGAGCATCACGCGCTGGCCGGGCTTGATGCGCCCGTCGCGCACCGCGACGTCCAGAGCGAGCGGAATCGACGCGGCGGAGGTGTTCCCATGCAGGTCGACCGTGACGATCACTTTCGCGGGGTCGATCCCCAGTTTCCTGACCGTGGCGTCCAGGATCCGGACGTTGGCCTGATGCGGAATGAGCCAATCGATGTCTTGCACCTGCAGGCCGCACTGCGCCAGCGTCTCCCGTGCGACTTCGTCCAGCACCTTCACGGCGAACTTGAACACCGCCTGCCCATCCATCTGCAGGAAAGGCGATCCGCTGACCTTGCCGCCGCACACGTTTCCCGGCACCGACAGGAGGTCCGCGTACGCGCCGTCGGCGTGCAGCACGCTTCCCAACACGCCCGGGCGGGTATCGGCGCGCAGCACCACCGCGCCCGCGCCGTCGCCGAACAGCACCGCGGTGCCGCGGTCGTTCCAGTCGAGAATGCGCGAGAAGACCTCCGAGCCGATCACCAGCGCGCACCGGTGCTGCCCCGAGCGGATGAACTTGTCGGCCACCGCCAACGCATACACGAAGCCGCTGCACACCGCCTGCAGGTCGAATGCGGGACACCCCTTGATGCCGAGTTTCGCCTGCAGCAGGCAGGCGGTGCTCGGAAAGACGAAATCCGGCGTGGACGTCGCAACGATCATCAGGTCGACCTCGGAGGCCTGCACCCCGGCGGCCGCAAGCGCCGCGCGCGCCGCGGGCAGCGCGAGGTCGCTGCACGCCTGCGTCGCCTCGGCCACGTGCCGCTGGCGAATTCCCGTGCGCGACCGGATCCAGGCGTCCGAGGTGTCCATACGCGCGGCGAGTTCGTCGTTGGTTACGATCCTCTCCGGCAGGTAGCTCCCCGTGCCGACGATTCTGGAATAGATCACGCCGCCTCCACAGTTCCCAGCCGCTGCGCCAGCCGCTGCAGCACTTCGCTTTTCACCTCGTCCATGGCGCGTTCGATGGCGCGTTCGAATGCGAACGCATCGGCCGAACCGTGGCTCTTCACGACGATGCCGCGCAATCCGATTAGGGTCGCGCCGTTGTAACGGCGGTGGTCCACCCTGCGCTTGAACGCGTTCAGGAAGGGCCGGGCAAAGGGGGCAGCGGCGCGCGTCAACCAGCTGCGCGTGAATTCCTCGCGCAGGAACGCGCCCAGCATCTGCGCGAGCCCCTCCGAGGCCTTGAGCGCCACGTTGCCCACGAACCCGTCGCACACGACCACGTCGGTCTTGCCCATGTAGATGTCGTCGCCCTCGACGTTGCCCTGGAAATTCAGGCCGCTGGCCCGCAGCAACTCGCCCGCCTGCTTGACGACTTCGTTGCCCTTGATCGCCTCTTCGCCGATGTTGAGCAGGCCGACGCTCGGCCTGTCCTTGTGCTCGACCGCCGATACCAGGGTCGCGCCCATGATCGCG
>Ga0080064_1003978_pt1 | contig 19937 bp, 18 predicted proteins | sample Subgrocontami54m_FD_69260 | JGI IMG/M metagenome (GOLD analysis project Ga0080064, IMG submission 69260) | Subsurface groundwater microbial communities from S. Glens Falls, New York, USA - GMW46 contaminated, 5.4 m (SPADES assembly) (version 2) ...
AAATCGCGTCGAAAGAAGCGTCCTCCACTAAAGAAGGGTCCACGCCGGTATCTTTTTGCCACTTGCGAAAGAGATCGATCCAATCATCAAAGGTTGCAATCTTTGTCGCCATTACGACTCCTTTCTCATATTTAAAACTCGTAGGATGCCGTGGTCATCAAGACTCCTGTCCCGCCACGGCTGGATAGCTCCCTCCATCCTCCAGCCGCCCCGGATTCCTACGGGTGGACGCACTTCAAGTCTGAGAAGGCAAAGATGTCGCCCGCTGGCCCCACCTTCGTTCCTAATTTCTTCCAGCTATCCCCGCCGTCGAAGCTGGCCAGCAGCTCACCTGATCTCAGCGCCGCGTAGATGTGGTTCGGTTCGGCCTCATCAATAACGAGAGAATCCGCAAAGTTTCTTTGAAACTCTGACAGGCCCCCATCGAGCCGCTCCCAGGTGCTTCCGCCATCTTTCGTCCGGATCATTAAGGACTCTGCCCCCGTAGGTCGCTTCCACTTGGGCGGCTCGCCGTTAGCCAGCACAGAATAAAGAATTCGAGGGTCTTTCGGATGGACGGCCAAAGGAACCGAGTATTCCTGGGAAAACTCCGTCGCTGTGGGAATCCAACTTTCACCTGCGTCTTTGCTCGCGTAAAGGGCTCTTCCCTTGACCCGTCCCTGCCGGCAATCATGCCCTCCCGTGGCGATAAAGAGGTTGTCGGTATTTTCGGGGTTGATCACGATGGTATGCACGTCGGCGTCGAGGTCTCGGTTGAGGAGCTTCCAACTCGCGCCCCCGTCTCTGCTTTTCAAGATGTATCCCACCTGCAGCGCCACGTAGATCGTTTTTGGATCTTTCGGGTCCACGGCGATCTCTCGCACGTGCGGTTCGACCGTGGGCACAGGATAGGTCACGGAGTTTATCCAGGGGAGCCGCCGGACCGAATCCAGCCGAGTCCAATCTCTTCCCGCGTTGTGGCTGACGAAGACATCAATGGGCTCGGTCCCGGCGTAGAGGATATTCGGGTTGCCAGGGTCTAGGGTGACGCACATCACCTTGCCCGGCCCGGGCTTGCCGTAGCAAGGCTTTTTCCAACTTTGGCCAAAGTCATCGCTGGCCCAGACGCCATCACCCCGCGTTGCGGCGAAGACCACGTTCGGCCGGGACGGATCGACTGCAATCCTGGGGATCGCCCATCCTTTCAGCGCGTGGCTCTGAATCTTCCAATCGCTCAGGTTTTCCGTTGCAACGGTAAAGAGGCCATCGGCGGTAGCCGCATACAACAATGTGGAAGCTGCCATGTCATTTCCCTCCTATGTCTCATGTTCTTTTGAGCGGTTAAACCGGGCCTGCGGGCTTGGCGCCTTCCACTTCCACCGTCGGCGTAACAATCCCGGTGGGATACTCCATGGCAATGGATCTCGCGAGATTGGTGTCGATCACGGGATGCTCGGGGTCGCGGATGACTCCCAGGGGGTCGAGCCCCCTCTCCACCTTTTCAATCTCCTGCTTCATCAATTCTCTTAGTATGACGATGCCGCGGTCCGAGGTGGCCAAACGCTCCTGGGCGCGGTCTGCTACCGGCCCTTGGGTTTCCCAAGCCACGCAATCTTGCGCCAACGGCTGGCCAAAAGGAGTGTAAAAGTCAAATTTGGCGAAGGGATGGAGGGCATCCGGAGGATCCTTGTAGGGTGGAAGATATTCCGCCGGAGGGTCTTGACCTTCCGCCTGCCCCTCTCGATCGAGCCGAAAGTGGATGAGGATCTGCATGGTATGGGTGTCGTCTATGGGTGTTCTGAGCCACAGGGAACTACGCGTTCTTAAATGAGTCGGAAAGATATAGGGGTGCTCGTCGGTCGCGCCGTTTTTGTAGATTCTTTTTTTCATGATGCCGTACGAAGTCGGGTAAAAATCGAAAGAGGCGATATCGTCGGTAAATCCCCGGGTCGTGTTCGCGGGCCGTTTTTTGCTCATCGGCAGATCCTGGTGTAATATCTGGAGATGGGAGGGGTCCAGGGCATTTTCGGCCGCCGCAAACCAGTTGCAGTCGAGCGTCGGGTAGACGACGATGCGCCGTTTTCCGTCTTTTCGTACGAGGAGATCGTACTTGGGAATCGCCGGCGCAGGCCGGGGGCCGAGGTAGGCCCAGTAGAGGCAGACGAACTTCTCGACCGGGTAGGCGGTGTGCTTCACCGTGAGATGGAATTTGCTGTCGGCGGGCTCGGCCGGGCATTCCAGGCAATCGCCCTCGGTGTCGAAGAGCCAGCCGTGATAGGCGCAGGAGATTCCTCTCTCTTCGACCCGGCCGTAAAGAAGCGATGCCCCCCGGTGAGGGCAGCGGTCGGCGATGAGACCGACCCGTCCTTTTTTGTCCCGGAAGAGGACCAGATCTTCGCCCAGGATCCGCACGAACTGAGTGGGGTTTTCAGCCGTCAATTCCTGAGCCACGGCCACGGGGTGCCAGTAGCGGCGAAGCAGCTCCCCGGCCGGCGTTCCGGGACCCACGCGCGTCAATAATTCGTTTTCTTCCTGGGTGAGCATTGTTCTCTTTCCTCCTATTTCAGCTTGCCCCTAAACCCCCGCTGGGTTGACTCCCGGTATGACCGTTCGGTGTTCCTTGGTGGCCTCCACCCATGAAACGCCTTTCGGAAGCAACGCGGCAGCGCCGCGCACCCGGTAGAGGGAAGCCTCCAGCGCAGCAGGAGGCGGCATCCCCCGGTCGCAGAGTGTCCTGGCAGCTTCCAACAAACGCTGGCGGACGCGAATAATCCCGAGGTCGCTGTTTCCCAGACGCTCCCTGGTCCGGTCATAGATGGGCCCCATACCTTCCTGCACCGCCGCGTCCTGGGCCCAGAACTCGGGGATCCCGGAAAAGAATTTAGTTCTTTGGATCTCTCGGTCCCAGAAATATCCATTTTCTTTGCTTGCCTTGGGCCGCCATGCGCCGCCGGGTTCTTGAGTAGGCGGCAGGAAATTCGCCTCGCCGACGTAGCCGGCGCCACCGCCCTCCCGCATCTTTTGCACTTCCTTGTCATTCAGCGGCCGGAGCGGGTGAAAGGTGACCGAAAAGAGCATGGTCTTCTCGTCGTCCATAGGAACCCAGGCGCGCGTTTGGCGCGAAGGATTTTCGCCGTAGGGGCCGGTCATCGTCCAGAAGGGCATGAGGAACTGCGTGACGCGCCAGTAAACACTCCCGGCGTCGGCTTGGCGGCCGGCGCCGATGAGAACGCCGTAGTCGGTTTCCACCGCCTCAAACTTTGGGTGCGTATCGGCCGCCCGGATGCTGTCAACGGTGTCGCGGCCATTTCCCTGCTCTATGGGCTGATCGAGCCGGCGGTGCACGAAGGAGACGTGACTCTGATCGATATCTCCCTCGAGGGCCTGAACCCAATTGCAGTACTGGAGCCGCTTCGCTTCGAAGCGCTGGTTTTCCGGCAATGCCGTCCACTCTAGTTCAGGCAGCGGAGGAGCAGGATTTAACGGACCCAGGTAGCTCCAGACGACTCCGCCGCGCTCCACGCAAGGATAGGCGGTGTGGCGGATCGTGTGCTTGAAGTTGCTCTCCGGAGGCTCATTCGGCATGTCGACACATTGGCCATGGATATCGAACTTCCAGCCGTGGTAGACGCAGCGAATCCCTCCCTCTTCGTTCCGCCCGAAATGCAGCGGCGCTCCACGATGAGGGCAGTTCACCGCCAAAAGGCCGACCCTGCCCTGGGTGTCCCGGAAAGCGACCAGATCTTCGCCGAGCAAGAGGACGCGGAGAGGGGAACCGTCGGGCTTCGGAAGCTCCGACGAGAGAAAGGCGGGCTGCCAATATTGCCTGAGCAAATTGCCCATCGCCGTTCCGGGCCCCACGCGCGTGAGCATCTCGTTCTCTTCTTTTGAAAGCATCTTCAGTCTCCTCCCTTCTTCAAATCCGCTCCCAGATAGCGGAAGTGGCCTACCTTGGATATAGAGGGGAGCCCTTCGACGATCTTTTTCCAGTGATCTCCCTGATCCTCGCTGGCAAAGACCTCTCCGTCGGTGGTTCCCGCAAACAGGGCGAATCCATTTTCCCAAACGTTCATCGACATCGCCTCGATGTTTCCGCGGATCTCCGTCGGCAGCCCTCCATCGAGGATCTCCCAGTTTTGGCCGCCGTCGCGGCTGCGGGCGATGCGCGGGTCCGCGGTGTGGGTCGTTCTCCACGTTCCGGGATTGGTCTTGGAGCCGGCGACATAGAGGAGGGATTCGTCTCGCGGATGCATCAGCAAAGCGTCGGGGTAGCCGATTCTAAAATCCTTCGTGGTCAGGTTGCTCCACGTTTCCCCTCCGTCCTCGCTGAGGCACACTCCGCCAAGCCCGGAGAGATATATCCTTTCCGACTGAAAGGGAGACAAGACGGTCCTATGGACATCCTCGTGCATGCCGTGAAGCTGCCGCCACGTTTCGCCTCCGTCCTCGCTCTTCAAGAGCCCGCCCACTTCGATGGCGACGTAGAGGACGTCGGGGTTCAGGGCGTCAGGGGTCACGTGCTTCACATGGGCGAGATGCGGCCAGGCGGGGAAGCGCCATCCCTCGATGCCCGGTAGGGCGCGGAGAGCGGGAAGCTCGCTCCAGCTCTTGCCCAGATCGTCGCTGAAATAGAGATGGGCCGGCTCGGTTCCGGCGTAGAGACGCGCGCGTTCTCCGTGCCGCTGAAGATTGAGGGTAAAGAAATTCCGTTGAGATATTCCCTCGCCTCTTTTTTCCCAGCTCCGGCCCAAGTCTCTACTCGCGTAAAGAGGCCACCTTTCGTTGCCGGCATGAGGGGAGCCTTCATAGTCCCCCGCGTAAGTCCCGGCAAAGAGTGTTTCGCTCCAAGGTTCGTAGAGGAGGGCGCTCACGTGCTCCTCAGGCAGAAAGCGGTCTCGGAGAACCCAAGAGCCGTTCTGTCTGGCGAAAGAAAAAATCCCGTCGATGGTGCCGACGAAAAGGCGCTCCGAAGGACGATCGGCCGCGGTAATGGTCTGACCGCCGGGTGACAAGGATACGATCATGGGGTGTCGCTTCTCCTCATGTTTTTCTCACAACCTTCCCCATCCCTTGCCGGAGCTTTCAATGAACTGTCTGGCATCCCTGAGCTTCGCCCGGTCGCATTTTTCATAGTGCACCGTCTCCTCCACCGACCTTCTCGACTTTGCAGGAGGTATATCCTGGGGGTAGCCGAGCCGGATCAGGGCCACGATCTCCAGCCCTTCGGGCAAGTCCAGGAGTTTTTGAAGGAGCGCCATCGATGCCTCTCTGACGGTTCCCCAGTTGCTGGCGAGTCCCAGGGCGGTGGCTGCGAGGTGGAGGTTCTGAATGGACGCTGCCACGCTGGAATAGAAGACCTCCTGGCGGTTGACATTTTCTGGATAAGACTCTTTGAGCCGCGTGTCGCCGCAGGCGACGATGATCACCGGCGGCTCTACCGGGGCCTCGCCCCGGCCATGACCGCCTCCCTCTACAATCTCGCGGATTTTCGCCTTAGTCTCCGGACTTTTTATTACAATGAACTCCCAAGGCTGTGCGTTGTTTCCAGAGGGCGCCCAAGAGGCGGCCTCCAGGATCTTCTTGAGATGCGCATCGGGGATGGCGTCCGCTTTAATCTTTCCATTGTGTCTCCGGCTCTTAATGATTTGTAACAAACCTTCAATGTCCATAAGCTGCTCCTTTGTTGCGGTTTTTTCAGTCGTTGATTCTAGCTTCCAGCTTTGAGCAAAATGATTTCCTCACGGATGAAGCTTCAAGATTTTCCTGCCGGGGGCGACGGCGCCGCCACCGCGCGCAGGGAATTCTCAGGTTCCTCCCGGTAAAAGCCAAAAGCCTGGAGTACCGGAATATCGTTTACCGAAAAGAGAATGGCCTCCTCGCTCTGCGAGCGGTTGATATGCTCGTGCCAGGCCCAGTTGGGGATGACGAAAGAGTCGTGCTTTTCCCACTCCAAAATCTTTTCATCCACTATCGTGGCGCCCTCGCCGCGCACCACAAAGTACATAGCGCTGGAAGTATGGCGGTGTCTCCGAGTCTTCTCGCCCGGCCTGAGCATCTGGATCCAGCAACTTAGGGTCGATAATGTCGGCCCTCCGGTTACCGGGTTCGCGTACTCGAGGGAAACTCCGTCAAAAGGGCTCCCCGGCGTTTTCATCAAGGCCCTGAGCTGGGCCTCCGTTTCTTTCCAACGATAGAGCATGGGAAGATTCTCTTTTTTAGCCATTTCCCAGGTTGGCCGTAGCGGGGCGGCTCTTTCTTGAAGGTATTCGCTCCGATCTTCCTTCAACGCCTGGACCCGATCTCCCGGATAGGGTTCGTAAAAAGGCATATTGAGGCTTTGGACCAGAGGCACGTCGAGGGCGTCGAGCCAAATGGCCGGCTCCTCAGCAGGGTTGTGGTGATCGTGCCAGGTCCACTGCGGCGTGAGAATGAGATCATAGTTTTCCATGGGGCAGATCTCGCCGTCGATCACAGTGTGGACCTTGCCGTCTCCCCGGATGACAAAACGTATCGCAGCCATGGTGTGGCGGTGGGCCCACGCCACTTCTCCGGGCTTGATGATCTGGATCCCCATAAGGAGCGTATGGGTCGTGCCGTGCACTTTCAGCCCCGGGTTTTCGAACAAGATGCTGCGCCGGGCGGTCCGGCTTTCCGGTAACGCTTCACAGGCCTCGATCAACTTGGGATAGACCGTATTCCATTTCCAGATATAGGGATCTCCCATAGGGCGCGGACCTCCGATGGCCCGGCCCAATAGTTGCTCGTATTGCCATTGACCGCGCATATGAAGCCGGGACAGCTCGTCGTCGAGCCTGGCAAGGCTTTCCCTCGGTTCCGGTCTCGCCCCCGGATCGCGAGCGGCAGCAGAACTCAATAAGCTTTTCCCTCCTTCAGACATGTTTATATCGCTTCCAGGAGCTCGCGTTCCTCATTGTGGCCGATGTCGACCATTTCGTTTTGATCCGGGTCCCTTATGATGTGCCTCGGATCCCGCCCATTGCGGACATCCTCGAAGGCTATAAGAAGCATGGTCCGCATCGCGGCCAGGACTTTATCGTGTGCTCCCAGATGCTCGCGGTTGCGATCTACGATGGCTCCCTGAGTCTCATTGGCCATGTTGTCTTGGACCAGGAAGCCCTTCACGGAGGTTCCAGGCGCGTCCACTGGAATGCCTGAGATCGTGTCCACCTCCGCGTAGTTTCTAAAATAGTCGTTCTCAGGCCCAGGCTGGAGGGGATGTTCGCTCGCCGGCCACTGGTAACGTTTGCCATCCTTCGTCAGCGGGGCAAAGCCCACTTGGAAGCGCATCGTGTGGGCATCGTCGATGGGCACGTACCAGGATTGGTATTTCTGGATGAGGCCGCTTTGCGGCCTCTCCTGAAAGCGGATAAAGCCGGCGGGCATGAAGAAGTAGGTGTAGAGCGGCCGCAGCTCGGTGAAAGTAAGATCCGGGCCATACGTTTTTTGCCAAATCCCATAATCGGTCTCCCTGAATTGGACCTGGGGCTTGGCTATAGAGCCGATCCTGTGCTTCACCTCCGACCAGTGATCCACGTGGAGAAAAATGGCGTGGACTGTATCTAAAGCCCCTTCGACGTTCTGGAGGTAGTTGCTGTTGATAAGATAGTAGTCTACTTTTCTCGTTCCATCTTCCCTGACCAATACGTCATATCTGGGGAGAAGCGGTTTTTTTTCCGGAGGTCCCATATAGGCGAAGACGAGACCGCCCAGTTCTTCGCAGGGATAAGCCGGGTGATGGATTTTATCGGTGAAGGGCTCGGGTTCTGCGGGCTGCTCCAGGCACCTTCCCTCTCCGTCCAGCAGCCAGCCGTGGAAGGGGCAGCGGATGCCTCCATCCTCCACGCGACCGTAGGCGAGCGAACATAATCTATGAGGACAATTGAGGCCCAGGAGGCCACACCGGCCCGTGGTATCACGGAACAAGACCAACTCTTCTCCCATCACCTTGAGCTGTTTTGGTTTTCCTCCCGGCTCGATCTCCTCGGAGAGGCCCACGGGAAGCCAGTAGCGGCGAAACAGATCGCCCAACGATGTGCCGGGGCAGGAACAAGTCAGAAGGTCATTTTGTTTTGGACTCATAGCAGCCCTCGTTCGGTTTTTCTTTCGTCATCATAGGTTCGCCCCGCACGATCGAGCGAGGCTCTTATGAGCGTGAAGATTCCCTGAGACGCGGCGACGCAGAGCAAGGTTGAAGTAGCCATTTCCGGTTCCTTTTTAGTCGCGCAGGATAGTCGTCGCGCTCAGCGGCTTGGACGCTGCATGATAGCGCTCGAACCACTCCACCTCATCGATTGCGCCTGCGCAGGCGTTTTTAAGTGTTTCGAGCCTGAGCGGCTCGATCTCTCCGCGCACAATAGCTTCAATGCGTTCCTGGGAGAGCGGGTTGCCATATTGGTAATTGCGCCCGTGCAAGCGTACGGTGGAGTATGCACGGATCACCTCGAGAGCTTTTTCCGCATCTTCCCCAGTCTTCACCAGATCATAGAGGGGGTGGCGATTCCCCAGGACCTTGCCGTGCGCCATCTCATCGTGGAGTATGATCTTTCCCACTTCCGCTAGAAGCTCCTCGTAGGCGCCCCCTTTGAGGCCGATGACCCCGTAGGCCACCGAACCTGCCCCTCCACTATTGAAAGATCCTGCCGCACTGTGCAGCGGCGATATGACCGCCCACTTGTCTCGGCACTCCTTTTCCCTGCGACCATACTGGGTCCACTCTGCGGTGTCGCGCCGGACATCCAGCTCTTTCCAGTCCACGCGCTCGCCGCTAGTGTCTTCCAAAAGATAAGCCAGCGTGGCGTAGTGCCTGATCTCAAAGTAGTGCTCTGCCAACTCCGCCACCAAGTCCTCCCGTGAAACCCCATGGTCCGTCCGGTCCACACACTCGGTCAACTCGCCTTGGGAAATCTCGCGCAAGTTCCGCACCTCTCGGGCTACCTGTATCCTGAGCGCGTGCACGTGCTGTTTGAGAGGCCTCGGTTGAGAGAAAAACGTCCGCGATACCTCCGCCTCGCCAGCCCGGAACCGTGCTACCGTGTCTTCGATCTTAGCCATCAAATCCATGGTTGTTTACTCCTGGAGACGAAAATAGTTCCACTGGGCTCAAGCCTGAGTTATGAGCTTTTCCCAATGGCTGTAAAACGCGCGCTCGCTCTCTTCCGAAAAGCCCGAGTGCTCCAGGCTCCGGAGCGCGGGCACGGGCCGCGGCTCGTGAGACACGCTGCCCAATCCCAGCTTGTACTGAAGCCAGAGCCGGCTGGCCACAGGGCCGCGCAGCGCCCGTGAGATCTCGACCCAATTTTCCATGTCGTCCTGCTCGAACACCCCGGCCATGCCGAAGATCCGGAGATAGCACTGCCTGGAGGCCTCTTTCCACTGCGCGGAGGCGTTCTTGTCGACAAAACACCAGGACCAGACCTCCATCCGATCCGGCCCGCGGGGCTGCCACTGGCGGAGCGTGAGAAAGGAGACCGCTTCACCTTCGGCTCCTCCCCACTCTCCGGGCGTGTGCTGTCCGCTGTTTAAAAAACTCATGTTGGGAAAGACATTGCCCACGATGATGAGAAGCGACTTCATCATCTCAAGCTGCTCCCGGGTCAAGCGGGATTCCATCTCCGGCCGGAGCTCCTTGGGAAGCGCAAGGCAGAGGTCGCCGTCGAGAAAGCCGGAGAGAGAGGCGGTATGTCCGTTTGGGGTGATCATCCGATAGCCGGCGCGGCGGCCCGGCTGTTTTCCCTCCAGCCCAAGATCCCAGCGAAATCCATGGGTCGTGAAAAGGTGAGTTCCATCGCCCCCAAAATTCGCCGCCGGAAGCTTCCAGTTCGTGTCCACGGTCCATCTCATCGGCGGGCCCACGACCTCCAGAGCTTCCGTGCGTCCGAACAGGAGATCCAAGGTCCATCTCATCTCACCCAGATAGTCGCTCAACGTTTCCCCGTCGGGATCCCAGTTGGCAAAGATCAAGCCGTGATAGCTATCCACGCAGGGGGCCTGGTGAAGGCCAAGGCTCTCCTTGTCCAGCTTGCCCTGATAGCCCTCAAAGAACGGAACGCCGATGAGTTCGCCTGAGATACTGAACCGCCAGCCGTGATAGCCGCACATGAAGCTGGAGGTTTTTCCCATGTCCTCGCGGCACACGGGCATGCCCCGGTGTCGGCAGGCGTTTAAGAAGACACGGACTTTGCCGTCCGTCCCCCGAGCGACGATCACCCCGTCCTCGCCCATGGTGCGGGTCACGAAGTCGCCCGACTGGGGAATCTCGGACTCGTGGGCCACGTAGAGCCAGGTCCGGGTGAAGATCCGCTCCTGTTCCTGACGGTAGATTTCAGGATCGACAAAGATCCGCGGGTTGACCAGGCCCTCTCGGGCATTGACCAGGTTGCCTTCCCGGGCTCCTCGGCCGTTTTGCTTGATCGGGTGGATTTTCGCGGCGCGCATGTCAGTCTCCCGTCTGGTTGAGCCACTCGGCGGTTTTTCCCGCCAGGACCACGCTCAGGATTTCGTTACAGTCCTGGATCGCCTGATCGGCCCTGCGAGGATCGTCCAAGCGCGACATCGCCTGTCGGACTGCGCCGTGAAGCGCCTGGACTATTTCTTGGAGATGCTCGTCCAGCTCTGCGGTGTTAGGTGCTTCACGCATGTCTTTCTCCTGTTCCCTTAGAGATAGAGCCGACCCTTGTTGGGGTCCGGCGCCTTGAGGCCCAGCCCCCAGAGGAGCGGGTTGACTTCTCTGACGTATTCCGCTCTGGCGCGGGCATTGGAGCGCCGCTTGATGCCCCAGGCGCAGAAGCGGTCGGATCGCCTGGAGTCGGATCGTCCGAACATATCGAGCGCTTTGACGTACCAATAATCGATCGCCCGCTGGATCTTTTCTTTGGATTCTTCGCTCTTCTGAACCAGCTCGGCCGTTTTGGTCGCGCCGAAGTCGATGTGGCCCTCTTCTTCTTTGATAATCTCGGGCAGGATGCGCTCCAACGGCGCGTAGCTGCAGCCGATGAACTCCTCGAGCTGGTAGCGGCCGATGCGGTCGATCAGGAAGCCGAAGACGGCGAACTCTTCCCAACTGGTGATCTTGCCGCGGAAGCTCTCCACGTAGCGCTTCTGGTTGGGCCAGCTCAGAACATAGGAGACATCGAGGCCCAGATCGCCGGCCAGGCGCGCGACTTTGCGGTAGTGGTCGATTTCTTCGGCCGCGGTGCGGGCGACGATCAATTGGTCGAGCTTCGTGGGCGCGCTCGGCAAGATCTGCTCCAGGTAAAGATGGGGGCCGCCGATCTCGCAATCCGCTTGAATGGCGAGAAGCCGTTTCAAGAGGTCCTGGTACTCCGGATCCATCTTTTCAAAATCTTTGAGCTCCACTTTATCTTTAAACATCTCCGCGATTCTCCTTCTTCTCCTTGGCCTGCCTATTTTTCACCCCTCGAAACTCAAAACTCATTACTGTTAAGTCCACTGCATAAACGCCATGGCGCAGCCGGTGCCCGCGGGCGTGCGGTAACAGGGGACATAGTCCAGTAACTTCGGGCGAAGCCGCTCCAACGCGCCCGCGGCCATAATCCAGTTCAACGCCTCTCCGGTCCCTAACGCTAAGAGACGCTCGGTGGGAAGGCTCGTAAGCTTCTCCCGGTCTTGGTTCACGAGACCGTCAAGGACTCTCCGGTCTATCTCCTCGTCGATAATGAAGTGACTCAATCCTCCGGAGGCGACGATGGCGACCCTCTTATCGGCCTTCCAAGTTTTTATGGCCTCGGCGATCGCTTTCCCCAAGGCATAGCTGCGTCCTGGGAGTGGCCGATTGGGCGGAAAGAATGCGTTGACCATCAGCGGCACAATGGGGATGCCGTTCCCACCCATGATGTAACTGGTAACGAAGCTAAAGGCATGGCCAATGCCAACCTCGGGCTTAAGTTTGTTGGAAGTGGAAAGGTCGAAGCCTTTGGCGATGGCTTTTTCGATCAGGTGAAGGGCCAATTCTGAGTCGCAGGGAGAGGTTCGGTGTTTTTCTAGGGGATAAGCGGCGGCGGCGTGCCACCAGGGGCTCCACGCCTCAGGTCTTCGCTCTTTCTGCTCCGCCGTCTCGCCGTAGTAGATGGAAAACGCGGGCATATTCTCTTCCCAAAACTGTTCATGTTGATCATCGCCTATGATGACCACGGAATCAGGAGAGATCTTGGAGAATGTGTCCCTTAACTTGGAGAGGGCCTCTTGGCAGGCGTTATACTTTTTTTTGAAGACATCCTCTGTGAGTTCCTTTTGGATCTCAGGGTTGGCTCTACGGAGGATCTCGTCATAGTTGTATCGCGGGTCTTTCTGGTCCTTTTCCAAGAAGAGCGACCATTTTTCCGGCGGCGTACGAAGCTGCGGGCTGTGCGAGGTTCCTATTCCCAGGACGAGTTCAGCCATAGAGGATCCTTTTTATAGCAACGCGCGGACTTCGGCCTTTTTCGTATACTCTTTCCAGTCCGTGACGTTCGGCACGACTTCCGAGAGGACGACCATGTGCGGGAAGCGGTTCGAGTCCGGACTTCTCACGACGTGAGGCGCTTCCCGACCCTCCTGGACATCCTTCATCGCCTTCAGGAGGAGCTTCCGGGCAGCCACGACCGCTTTATCCGACGAGGTGAGATGCTCCTGAGTCCGGTCCTGGATCGGCCCTTCGCCTTCAGTGGCACAGAGATCATGGTCGGGAAAAAAAGATCCCAAACCCATAAAGGTTAGGCTCTTCATTTCTTGGCGATCCTGCAGGTAGCGATTGGAGCTGTTCCGGATGGGCCGGTAGTCCGGGCCGATCTCCGCCCGGTAGCGCTGCGAAAATTTTTCCTTGTCCAGCGGCGCCTCGCGGCTGAAGACGATCATGTACTTCCAGTGGCGCTCGTCATCTACAGGGACGTGCCAGTTGACCAGGTATCCCGCCCCCTGGGTCTCTCCGGGCACCGCGCAGAGGTTGGGCAGAACGAAGTTGGAAACCCTAAGATAGGCCTGGTCTCCCACCGGCCGCCAGGTCGAGATCCTGAGACCGAAGTCCGTCAGATCGACGTCTATCGTGGGCGCCACATTCGCCCCCAGCCACTGGCTCGGCGCGCCCTCGCTTCCCCGCACCCGTTGATACTGCGATGGCCGGCTGCCGACGGCGAGCCCTTCGTCCATGATGCGATGGAGGAATGAGAGATGGATTGGATCGATGTTCCCCTCGTTTCCCTGGAGGTAATTGCACTCGGAGAATACCTTGCAGACAAAGCGCTGCTCCGCCGCCACGGTCAGGATCTCGTAGTTGGGAAGGAGGGGTGGCTCCCCCGGTCCCAGATAACCGAAGATGATTCCTGCCTGCTCCTGGCAGGGATAGGCTTTGAGACGGGTAGACTCTTTTTGTTTCCCGCCGCCGGGCTCTCCGGGCTGATCGAGGCAGCGCCCGCGGCGGTCGAAGAGCCAGCCATGGTAGATGCAGCGGATTCCTCCATCCTCCAGTCTGCCGTAGCTCAGGTCGGCGCCGCGGTGCGGACAGTGAAGGTCCAAAAACCCCGGGCGGCCCTCTTCATCGCGGAAGAGAACCAGCTCTTCACCCATCAGCTTGACTGGTAGAGGGGGGCCACCCGGCGGGAGTTCTTCTGCGAGGGCGACGGGCTGCCAGTAGCGGCGGAAGAGTTCTCCACAGGGGGTGCCAGGGCCGGTTCGGGTCAGCAAGTCATTTTCTTCTCGGGTGATCATTTCTTCCCTCCCAATGGGGTTCTTTTTAGTCCCTTTGGTCGATTTCTCCCTCATCTGTCTCAGTTCAAAAGTTCAAGGTTTAACGTTGAACTTTAAACCTTTGAACTCTTCCGTTCTCGCTTCCGAGACAGACCAGATAGACGAGACAGGGCTCTACGCCACTCGCTCGAAATCTCTTAAGTCTGTCCTGAACTCCGGCCCGCGGAGCGACTCGGAAAGCTTGGTGTCGATCATCGCGTTTTGGGCCGGATCCCGGACCACGCCCATCGGGTCGAGTCCCTTCCGCACTTTTTCGATCTCCCGCTTCATCATCTCCCTCAGCATGACGATGCCGCGGTCGGCCGTGGCCAGCCGCTCCGAGGTACGGTCGGAGATGGGTCCCTGCGTCTCCCAGGCCATATGGTCCTGCGCCTGCACGTCGGCCGTCATATCGAAGCGGGTAAAAGGATGGAGGGCGTCCGGCGGGTTCTTGTAAGGCTTCATATATTCCACCGGCGGATTCCCCTCCTCGGCGACGGCGCGGCCGTCTTCCGTGGGGTCGAAGCGCACGAAGAAGATCCTGACGTGAGTGTCATCCATGGGGACCCGGATCTGCGTGGCGTTCGCCTGCCTGAGGATATTGGGAAAGATCACCGGGTGTTGATCCACCGAGCCGTTTTTGTAGGTCCGCCTCTTCATGATGCCGTAAGGCACCTCATAGAAATCGAACTCCGCCACGTCGTCGGTCAATCCGTGCGTAGTGCTTTTGATGTTTCGCCCCTTGCCGATCATGGCCTGGTGGAGGATCTGGAGGTGCGAAGGATCGACGGAATTCTCCATCGCTTGAAACCAGTTGCAATCGAGCTGGGGCTGCACGACGATTTTTCTCCGGCCGTCCTCGCGCACCCAGAGGTCATAGTGAGGGATGAGCGGCAGAGGCTGGGGGCCCATGTAGGTCCAGTAGAGGCCGACGAATTTCTGGACGGGATAGGCCGTGTGCTTGACCGTCAAGTGAAATTTGCTTTCGGCGGGCTCCGCCGGGCACTCCAGGCAGTCGCCCTCGGTGTCGAAGAGCCAGCCGTGATAGGCGCAGGCGATTCCTCTCTCTTCGGCCCGGCCGTAAAGAAGCGACGCCCCCCGGTGAGGGCAGCGGTCAGCGATGAGGCCCACGCGTCCTTTTTTGTCGCGGAAGAGGACGAGGTCTTCGCCCAGGATCCGCACGAACTGAGTAGGCTTTTCAGCCGTCAATTCTTGAGCCACGGCCACGGGGTGCCAGTAGCGGCGGAGCAGCTCCCCCGCCGGCGTTCCGGGACCCACGCGCGTCAATAATTCGTTTTCTTCTCTGGTCAGCATAGATCCCTCCCTGGTTGATTTACAGTTTCACTTCGAAACCCCACCCCGTCACAGATGTATCGGTGCCGCTTTGCCAAGTTGAGGTCCGCGCTCAGGAAGCGGAGGACCACCGAGGGCTCGGTGACAAAAACCGAATGGATTTCCCCGGGCAGGCAGGAAACGACGACCTCGGGAGTCAGCCGGTTGAGATCCTTCATTTCGAGAATGGCCCGCTCGCTTTTGCCGTCGTCCGTGCGCCGGTATGTCGTGACGTCCGCGGCGCCATGGTAGACGCCGTAGACCACCCAGCAGGGGCCATGATCGTGGGGAGTGTTATTGTGGCCTTTCGGCTGCACATGGCCCATGAGGATGAAACCGTGATCCCGGTCCCGATAGAGCTCCCTGGCAGGGAGCGCCTCTTGGATGAGCTTGGCGATCCAGGGCTCCTGCGGGCTGGTGTGGGTTAGGAGTTTTTCCAGGAGCGCCTTGACCTTAAAGGGCAGCTCCGGATCATTTCCATTTCCCCATAGGGAGTGGACTTCTCTGGTGAACTCTTTGAGGGAACTCTCCCGGTTGTAATGGTTGTTGGCTGTCCATGGCGCCCCCTCCTGGTCCGGAGGTTGTCCTCGAATCGGCTCCTCACAGGAAATGAAAGTTCGCCAGGTCTCCGGACCGGCTTCGGAAGCCCAGTATGTAAACCTTTTCTCCAGGATGGGCTTGAGCTCTTGGAAGAGAGGGCCAGCGTCGTGGTCGTTTACGACCAAAAGCGTGTCGCCCGGCACCGCGCGCTCTAAAGAGAGGAGCAAGCGCATGGGTCGCTCGCACAGAGGATGCTCGCGGAGGTCGACAAGCGAAGGTCTTAGAGGCATAGCGTGCAGGACTCCCGACCCCCTATCTCACACGAACACGAACAACGATGTCCCCGTTAGACGATTTCTGCGTCATCATTTCTCCGCACGTAGACGGTTTCGTTTTTGCCTGGGTCCCGCAGGATGTGTTTGGGGTCTTCTCCTTTGCGGACATCCTCAATGGCGATGAAGAGCATGGTCCGAAGGGCCGCCAGGACCTTGTCGTGAGCTCCCAGGTGTTCTTTCCCCCGGTCCTCTATGGGGCCCTGGGTTTCGTTGGCCATGTTGTCTTGGACCAAGAATCCCTTGATCGCTGTTCCCGGCGCCCGCGTCGGTATGCCTGAGATGGTATCGACCCGCTCATAGTTCCTGTAGTAGTCGTTATCGGCTCCGGGTTGAACAAAGCCCTCTGGCTCGCTCGGCCACTCATAAGGCTTGCCGCCATGGGTGCTCAGGGGGGCAAAGGCTGCCTGGAACCTCATCGTGTGCGTATCGTCCATGGGCACGTACCAGGACTGAAACTTCTTTATGTCACCCCGCCCACGCAAACCGTCCTGAATTCGTAGAAATCCAGCCGGCATAAAGAAGTGTCCATACATGGTGTCTACGAACGGTCCGGTGGGCCCCGGAAGAGGCAGATATGACTTCTGCCAAATGCCGAATTCGGTTTCCGCGAATTCAATCTTCGACTTCGCCAATGTCGCGAACTTGCTTTTTACCTTTGACCAGTCGTCCATGTGAAGATAGGGCGCATGGAGAGTATCTACGGCTCCCTCAACGTTCTGCAGGTAATTGCTGTTGATCAGGTAGTAATCAGCCTTGCGACTTCCATCCTCCCTCACCAAGACTTCATACCTCGGCAAAAGCGGCCTTTTATCGCTTGGGCCCATATAGGCAAAGATCAAGCCGCCGAGCTCTTCACAGGGATAGGCCAGATGGCGGAACCTATCCGTGAAGGGCTCAGGTTCTGCCGGCTGCTCCAGACATCTTCCCTCTATGTCAAAGAGCCAGGCATGAAAGGAGCACCGAATGCCTCCGTCTTCGACTCGGCCGTAGGCGAGCGAAGTCAATCTGTGGGAGCAGTGAAGTCCGAGCAGGCCGGGCCTGCCTTTATCGTCACGGAACAGAACCAACTCTTCGCCAAGGACCTTCACCTGCTTTGGTTTTCCTCCCGGAGTGATCTCGCTGGAGAGGCCCACAGGCTGCCAGTAGCGGCGAAACAAATCGCCGCCGGGCGTTCCAGGACAGGTAGAGGTCAAAAGGTGATTTTGTTCCTGAGTGAGCATGGTTGGTCCTCCCACTTACTCTCCGCCAATTTCTCTTCCCTCTTTTTGCTCCACTTTTTCGGCTTTGCGGTATAGCTCCAGAAGAAGCTCCTTGTCCGGACAGTAGCGGTCCACGTCGTCTTCGATATAGGCCCGGTCTCCGTTGCCCGTCTTGTGATAGTTGGCGCGGTACTGCTGGCTCGCGTCTACGTGACCCCCCTTGAGCTCTTTTAAAGAGAGGACGGGCGGTTCGAGACGCGCGTTCCGGGCGGGATCTCTGAAGACATTCATGGGCTCCTTTCCCTGCGCGACTCTTCGGATCTGTTCCTTGAGGAGCTTACGGTAGGCGACAATGCACTCATCCGCCGTGGCCAGATGCTCCTGCGTACGGTCGGTGAGATCTCCTTGGGCGTACCAGGCGACCATATCCTGGCCGAGCACGTAGTCGAGGATGTACTCCCCTTTTTCATCCTTGAGCGGCACCTCCACGTAGGGCGGCGTGTCCTGCGGCGGCGTTTTTACGGCCGGGGGAAAGACGTAACAGTGATAAGAGATATGCCAGGTGGTCGTGTCGTCGATTGGCACGCCGATCTGGTAGACTTGACGGATTCTTTCCCGGTGTCCTGAATGGAGGATGTAAGGGAAGAGGACCGGGTTCATTCCCTTGTGCCACAACGGGCTTTCCTCGCTCTGGTCCGATTCCAACGCCGCCTTGGTGAAGCCGTATTCATTCGGGATGGCGCGATATTTGGCATAAACGCCTTTTTTCAGGCGATCCTCATGCGCGCGCATGGTGGCGTTGCATCTCCGGTTGGGGTCGTCGGTCAATCGCCCTTGGCGCTCGAGAGCGTATTGGAAGAGGCGACCGTGGAGGTAGACCACGTGTCCCAGGTCTCCCCGGTTTTCCGTCACCTGGAGCCAGTTGCAGGGAAGCAAGTGGCCGATGATTTGGCGGAAGCCGTCTTCTCGGACGAAGAGGTCCCAGCGGGGGAGAAGGGGAACGGGCTCCGGTCCGAGGTAAGCCCAGAGGAGACCTCCCATTTCCTGGACCGGGTAGGAGGGGATCTTGATCCGGTGTTTGAGGGTGCTGTCCGGGGGCTCGAGGGGCTGTTCCAGGCAGCGGCCGCCTTGGTCGTAGAGCCAGCCGTGATAAGGGCAGCGAAGGCCGTTTTCTTCCGGAATGCCAAACTCCATGTGCATGAGCCTATGCAGGCAGCGCGACCCGACAAGGCCTAGGTTCCCTCCTTTATCTCTGTAGAGAACCAACTCTTCGCCGAGGATCTTGATTTTTCGAACGGGATTTTCCGCGAGCTGGGCCGTGGCCGCGATGGGATGCCAGTAGCGCCGCATCAACTCGCCGCAGGGGGTTCCCGGCCCTACCCGGGTGAGCTTTTCGTTTTCTTCCTGCGTGAGCATAAAGATCTCTCGGTCCTAGATCGACTCGCGCTCCTCGGTCCGGTCATGGCCGTTGCACGGAGCTGTTGGCTTCCCGTCCGGCCGGGCGATCTGACGCGCCAGCCGGCGCCAGAACGTGACCCCCACATCCGTGGAGCAGAAAGTCTCCGGGCTGCGGTAGTTTTGCGCCCCGAGCTGGCGCTCATCCTGGTAGGTGAAGGCCCAACGGTGGACCCATTTGTAATAGAGATGCCACCACAGCCTGTAACCGAACCTGCTCAGAAAGTTCCGGGGATAGGTGATCGTCGCTTCCAAGATCCGAGTGCGGTTCTCGTCGACGGGGATCGGCCATTGCCATCCGGTGAACGGGAAACCGAAGTAGGGCTCCCGCCTTAGCGGGAGGACAATGTAGCCGGGCATCCTGACCTCGGCCCCGACTCCGGCCGGGGTCCTGCGCGTCAAGACCCGCCACCAGGCCTTGCGCGGGTATCTGCCCAGGCCCGGATAATCGGCCTGCATGGCCGCCCCGGGTCCCTGCACAAAGATCCCCTTACCGTCGGCCAGTGGTTTTACGATCATCCGGCCCCAGGCGGGGATTTTCTGGAAAATCATTTCAAAAGAATTTCGGTGCACGAAGAGGGCGTGGAGCATATCGGGATAATTCTCGGTGACGTTGCGCCAATCGCAACCCCATTCTTCAAAGAGAAACTGAAATGAGCGGCCGGGACGGGAGAGCTCCTGAGGAAGATCTTCTTCGATGGGCGGCGGTTTTCCCTCGCCGAAGAAGGCCCAGACGATGCCGTGCCGTATTTCCGTGGGATAGGCCTTGACCTTAACCTTGCCGGGGACGTGAGACTCGGGGCCTTCGACGAGAGCCGCGACGCATTCGCCGCGCTCATCGAAGGTCCAGCCGTGGTAACCGCAACTGATGGTTCCCGGAAAGAGAATGCGCCCGCGGCAGAGCTTTACTCCCCGATGCGGGCAGCGGTCCGTGAGCGCCGCCACTTTGCCGTCTTTGCCGGGAAAGAGGACGAGGTCTTCGCCGAGGATGCGGACAGAGAGGGCCTTTCTCTTTACCCGACGCGCTTCGATGATTGGGTACCAATAATCCCGGTAACCCAATAGCGGGAGATTTTCGGTGCTTCCTGCCGTTGCTTGATCCAATGTCGGTACTTCCTCTCGAGGCATTGCGCTGCCTCTAACGCAACGAAGATGCCAGGCGGCAAGTTATTGAAAAAATTACATTTGCGTGTTTTTACTTTCCGGTTCCCGAGAAAATGGAATAAAAAAATTCTCGTTGGTGGGAAAGCGAACGAAGATCCGGCTTAGTCACCGGCCTTCATAATGGCAGCCAGTAGTGCAGGTTTCGTAGACGGAAACCCGCTTAAGGCCGGGGAGCCGGCCCTTCAGCTTTTTC
>Ga0080064_1003979_pt1 | contig 19933 bp, 19 predicted proteins | sample Subgrocontami54m_FD_69260 | JGI IMG/M metagenome (GOLD analysis project Ga0080064, IMG submission 69260) | Subsurface groundwater microbial communities from S. Glens Falls, New York, USA - GMW46 contaminated, 5.4 m (SPADES assembly) (version 2) ...
TGGAACTGAAAACAATAAATGCATGGGTCAATATCTCAAAACCGATAACCCCTTTTCCTAAGGAGCGCAGTTTTCACACAGACTCTAAAGCCATGCCGAACAAGTCAGCCGCCAACCGGGGCTTTAGCCTCTGAGGTCCCCCCCTCAGCGGTTAAAACCGCAGTGAGATTTGCCGTTGCGGCACGGTTGAAACCGTGCCCTTACGGTCCAGAAAATTCAAACTGAGATACCACCTCCCAGGCCCGGCCGCTTGGATCGCCGCTCCATTCGTAATATTCTGGAAGAAAGCACCGTTGCATGGAGGTGACTTCATCATGGCAGGAAACCACAGTCGTTTATACATCGTATGGTTAGGATTGCTTTTGTCGGGAGCGGGGGTTTTGCTCGCGCAGCGTACGCCCACAAGAATCCTGGTGCTGAACGGGAAAAACGCCGGTCCGGCCGTGATACAGTTCGGCGGCCATTACTATGCAGAGCTTGATGCAATCGCTCAGGTCACGAATGGCACCGTCGCGTACCAACAGGACCGGGTTGTCCTGACGATCCCGAACATGGCCGCCGACGGTGCAGCTTCATCAGGCGCAGCTCCGCAAGTTAAGGAAGGGATTTCGAGGGAGTTCGCGACGGCTGGGATTTCCGCGGTGGCGGAGATGCGGGAGTGGAAGGACATTGTTGTAACCGTCATTGGCTTCGGAGTCCTGGTCGATGACACATGGTATCGGGAATATCACGATCGCGCGGAAGAGGGAATGAAACTCGCAACCGTGGCAGTATCCACCGCCTCGGACCAAAACGCGCTTCAATTGCTCCAAAATGAATTTTCCAATATTGAGCAGTGGGGCGGCAATGCGGTCGCGACGCGCCGCGCCCTCAACGCAACCAGGACGCTGGCTCCCGACGCGATCCAAAACGATCCAGTCCAGATCAAGATCTCGGCCTGCGCCAGGTTCCTTACCTCCATGCTCGCGAGCGGCGTATACGCCAACAATCCGAACTGCCATTAGAAGCCATCTCATAAATGGACAAAAAGGGGCATGAGCAAACATCAAAGACATACCTCAGGGGCTGAAGCCCCTGTGTTTTCGGCCGTTGGCGGCACGGCTGAAGCCGTGCCCTGACGAACTGCGCGAATAAACTCATTTATGAGATAACTTGTAAAGCGGACCTTGGCAGACAGCGGGCGTTGCTTGCCCTCACCCAGTTTTGAAAAACGCTCGCAGTCGACTCTTGGCCCCGGAGGGGCCGACCGTGAATAGCCGTAGGTTTCAACCTACGGAGCCCAAATTTCCAGAGAAGTTCGGCCCCGAAGGGGCCGGACAAAAGGACAACCCCTCCGGGGTTGGTTATCCTGCTCTGATCTTTTTCCCGTAGGTTGAAACCTACGGCTATTCACGGGATTGCCCTTCGGGCAATGTAACCAATATTGGGGGAGGGCAAGCGGGCGTTGCCATTGCGCCGCGCGGCGCCGTGATATAGTGTGGCTGACTGGCATGACTTCAGGCAATTGAATCGGGAGTTGCAACATGCAGTTAACGGAAAAATTCGTGCAGGAGAAACTGGCGGGGATGATCGCGCTTTACACGGGCGCGGCCAAGCGCGTGGCGCTTGCGTATTGGGAGCGGCGAAACCGCGAGCGCGACATCCACTGGCTGGCCTTGCAGGCCACCAAGGAATACGGCGCCATGGTCTATCACGCCGGCGCGATGATGCGCAAGACCAAAGCAATGGAGTCTCCGTCGAGCATCCGCAAATCGAATCAGGATGCTTTGGAGGAGTCCGAACATTTTTGCGGTTACATGAAGATTCTCGATTGGTATTTGGGCGGCCAGCCCTGCCAGGTGCCCGAGATGTGGGGCTATGGCGATATCTCCGACTCGTTCGGGCCGGGTCCGGGCATGAAGAAATCGCTTTGGCCGGAGCACTACCTCTATTTCGAAATCGGCGCGCGCTACACCCGCGAAGCCCGCTCGGAATGGATGCGGCAGGCAATCCTCGCCAACCGGGAAGGAGCGGCGGTGGGATTCCACTTCGTCATGAGCAAGCTCCAGGCAACCGATGAGTACCTCAAACGCGTGACAGAGCACGAACGGACCGTGGCCGAAGACGAACTGCACCACGGTTCGGAGGTCATTCCGGAACTCGCGAGGACACTTCCCTCCGCCGACGAGTTGGAGGAGGTTCAGAGCCACGTGGCCGATATTCACGTGCAGGAGCTGCGCCAGCGGAACGAACAATTCCTGAACCCTCTGACCGCGGCGGAAATGAAATCTCTCGAAGAGGACTTTCGCCAGAAACGGATCGAACCCATCCCATTGTTTTCAGAAGTCGCCGTGCGATAGCCGGCCGAATATGTTTGCGCTGGAAAGCTGGCGGCTAGACCGTTTTTACAGTTGGTGTAGAGCAAAGGGTTCTGTCGCCCCTCCGGGGCTAATATCATCAACACGTTTTTCCACCCACGGCTCGCGCCGTGGGCTAGAATCTTTCGCCCCTCCGGGGCTCTATACACCAAAACGAAAAATGATTGAATAACGGCGTCGGCTCCCTTGGACCGAATAAACTTGGCAGTGAAGTCTGACCAAGGTTCGGAGGAAAGGAGCCGAACATGTCTAAGTGAAAAATGTCATTAAGAGAAAAAATTCGGAACCCGGCGCAGCCGGTGATCCTTTACGAGCTGATCCCTCCCGCGGTGGGAGCGAGCGAGGAGCTTGGGGAGAAGGTTTCGCTGGTTCGCGAGCTCGACGGCGAGATCGACGCCGTCAACATCCCGGAGATTCGGGAGGAGTCCCGCCAAGGGACACGACCCACGCGGATGCCGGAGCGAATCGAGCCGCGTGTCTTTGCCCAGGCCATTCGGAAAGGCGCGGGTGTGGAAACCGTTATCAACCGAGTCACGGTCCACGATGCTCCCTCCGACCAGCTCCGCTGGTTGAAGGAAACCCGGAGCGACTACGGAATCGGCAATCTAATACTCGTAGGAGGAGAATCGCACAGCGTTTCGTATCCCGGCCTTGGGGTGCCGGAGACGGCAGCGCTGGCCATTGACGAGGGTCTCGATCTGCTGCTAGGCGGAATCACGATTCCCAGCCGCTCGCAGGAAGCAGCCCGAATCCGCAAGAAGTACGAGCGGGGTCTGCGCTTTTTTACCACCCAGGTACTGCTCGATTCCAACGACATTGTAGACTTGATTCAAAGCCTCGACGGCCTCGACGTGCGGATCTTCCTGAGTTTTTCTCCGATCAGCAACTCGAAGGACGTGGAGTTTTTGCGCTGGCTGGGCGTGGACGTTCCCAAGAACGTCTCCTGGTCGATTGCCCAGGAAACCGGCGCCGGCAATGCGGTGGAAAAATCGATTGTGCAGGCGGTGAAAATACTTACGGACGTCTTTGAAAATCTGCCGGCGCATCCGCCGAGCCTGGGAATCAACGTGGAACAGATCGCCCGCCGCGGCAATGAGCCGGCCCGGAAAATGCTCGGCACGCTCGGTCCGCTCTACCGCCGCTTCGTGTCCGCCCGCTATTCGATCTCCGCCAGCCAACGGCAGCCAGCCTCGTTGTGAATAGAGGTTTTTTCCGAGCGAGGCCGGAACGTGCCCACGGCACAAAAATCGTGCCGTGGCTACACTCAAGTGTGGGATAAGGCAGAGACGGCCACGCGGCCGGAGTGTTACCAGGAACTGTATGCTTCGCCCGACAGGCTGGTGAGATTCGAGCCGCTGTGGACATCGATAATGCCGGGCTTGGTCTGGTCCGCGGTCATGAAGGTCGCGTCCTCGGCCACTTCCACCCAGGTGTTGGAGGCGTTGGTGAATGGATCGATGGGAATCTGCCGCAAGTAGCCGTGCTCGACCAGATCCTGGAGCGACTGCGGCGCCTCCTGCCGGTCCAGCGTGTACTCGTCGATGAGGGAACGCATCGTAAAAAGGTCGTCCCGCAGGACCGCTTCCCGGGAACGGATGATGGAGGTCTTGTAGATGGGCGCGGCCAGCGAGACCAGAATCAGAATGATCGTGATGACGATAATCAACTCAACCAACGTGAAGCCCCGCTCCGTGGAGCGAAGGCGTTTGCGCATCCTGAGATCAAACCGATTTCGAAAAGCAACCATATCATTATCCTAGAGCTTTTTCGGGGTTGGTGTATAGCTCGCGAAAAGAAAACAGAAGTGCAGATCCCTCACTTCGTTCGGGATGACACCGTATGTGAGCTATACAGTAACCCTGAAAATGCCCTAATGGCGACGTAGCCACGGCTCGTTATTTGTACCGTGGGTTTTTCGCCGGAACGTGCCCGCGGCATGAAAAGCATGCCGTGGCTGCCAACTTACCAATCCGAATACTTTGAGCCATCGAGCGCCATTTGTTGGCTCTTAGAATAAACGTCGAAAACGTTTTGGCCGCCAGCGGAATTCGAAGTGGGATCGTCCTGGTACGAGCGAACTCCCCACTCCGTCGAATGCGTCATGGGATCGACGGGAATGCGGCGCAGGAATTTCAGCTTCTTGTCCACGGCACCGTTGGCCTTGACGCCATCGACCAGGGTCTGCAAATCCGGCGGATAGCCTTCCGTGTCGATCTTCACCGGGATCATGCCGCGGTCGGAGGCCTCTTTGTAGCGGTCGATGGCCGTGCGGATCTCGCGCAGACTCGAACGCAACTCGCGCTCCCGGTCGCGCTTGAGTGAAACCCGAGCCAGCGGCAACGCCAGCGTCGAAAGAATCAGCAGGATGGTAAAGGCGACGATCAACTCGATCAGCGTCAGTCCCATCTCGCCGGGACCGAAATGTTTTATCCGCGGAAGGCGCATCGGCATCTCGATCCTTAGCGGATTGTCACGGTCGCCTGCCCTCGCTCGGCGACAGTCGAATCCGGCAAGGCTCCCGTCCTTGCAGCCGGATTGAGATCCAAGCGAGCCGTTCCAGCCTTGCCCGCCTCAAACGTCAGGACGGCGAGCGTTCCCGCGCCGGTCATTCCCGCCGTCGCGGGCGGCCGTGTCAGAGTGACGGTTGCTTTGCCCGACTCCTCGTCGTCCCGCTGAACTACGGCGACAGGTTGCCCATCCTGGCCCAGGAATCCTCCGTTCTTGACTCCCACGAGTTTCATCATTGCGGCGTTGTAGGAGATTTCAAAGGAAGCCGATGATGCGTCGCGGGCGTTTTCTATCGCTACCGGCACCTCGATTTTATCTCCCGCTTTGCCGGCCAGGATCGGATTCTCAAACCCAATTCGCGCCGAAGGCCGTTGCGGAGTGGGGGGCGGAAGAAACCCCGGGAAAGGATTGGGTGCGGGCGTGGGAGCGGGCGCCGGCGTAGGAGCGGGTGTGGGAGCGGGAGCAAGAGCGGGAGCCGCTGTGGGCGCTCCGGTGGATGGCGCCGCCGCCGCCGGTTCCGGCGTAGAACTACCCATTCGCAAATGGACATCCCCTTCCGTACCAACGTCGAGCGAACGGCGATTAAACGCCGAAATGTCGGGGAAACGAACCGTGTGCGGCGTCAGCACGATCAGCACTTCATCTTCGGCCAGCTTGTCGCTCACGTTTGAAAACAGATATTTCAGCAAAGGGATTTGGGAGAGGCCCGGCACGCCGCCCAACGATTTCGTCGTCTGCGTCTGGATCAGCCCGCCCAGGACGTTAATCTCGCCTTCCTGCAAGCGGATGTCGTGGTCGATGATCCGCTGCCCGATGACCGGCTGCGTAATGCCGCCGATATTGGCCTCCGATGTCACCTGCGAAACCTCGACGCGCACCTTCATGGAGATTTCGTGATTGGCGTGAACCTTGGGGGTGATGTCCAGGTTGACGCCGACGTCGATGTACTGGAACTGCGTATTGACCAGGGGATTGACTCCCACGCCCCCGACGCCCGGCTGGAAGCTGCCGGTGGCGACCGGAACGCGGTCTCCAATCTTCAGGGACGCCTTCATTCCGTCCGTTGCCCGTACCTCGGGACGCTGCAAGATCCGTGTGTTCGAATCGCCGAGCAACAAGTTCAGCGCCGCTCCCGGCACCGTTATGGAGAAATCGCGGGTGCTCAAACTTCCGATTCGATTGAGACCGATCGACCCCGTGGGCGTCGTGGTGGTCGTGGTTGGCGTGATTGTGGTCGTGCTGGGAGACGTTGTGGTAGTCGTCGTCGCCGCCGTGCCGCCAGGCGTGAAGGGCACCGACAACTGCAGGCCCGCGGCGCCGCCCGAAACGGGATAGAGGCCCAGTTGCAGGCTCTTATCGCGGCGAACCTCGAGCACCGCCACGTCGATCACCACTTCGGACTTGGCTTTGTCGATGTCCTGGATGATCTTTTCGGCGATGGCCACACGGTCCGGCGTATCGCGAATAATGATGGCGTTCAGCGAATTGATCTGCTGAATGCGCCGGGTCTCGAGCAGGCTTCGAATCGCCGTCACCGCCTCGGTCAGCTCCTGCGCGGTGATGGGATTGGAGAGGTAGAACGTCTTAATCACCTGTTCTTCCTGCTCGCGCCGTTTCACGGCGGTATCGGGAATCACCAGGATGGTATTTTGCGTCAGCGGCTTCCAAAAGGTTTTCGTCAGCACCGAGGTCTGATCGAGGGCGTCTTCGAGCGACACATTGTTCAGCTCCACCGGAATCCGCTTCGAAACAAAATCCGGATCGAACAGCACATTCACTCCGGCGAGTTTTCCGATGGTTTCAAAGATCACCTTGCTCTCGTTCGTCATGCGCAGGTTAATGGGCGCCTTCGAGAGCGCCTTCAGTTCGGGGGGGCCAAGCGCGTCCTGGAGGCGAGGATCCTCCGACGAGGGCCTTTGCTGCGCGGGGGCGGCATTCGCCTGTCCGGCGGATTGGGATGCGGCAACAGATGCATTCTGCTGCTGGATGGCAGCCCTCACGTTCGCGAGCGCCTGACGCGGGGAATCCTGCGAGGGATCGATGGCGGCGGCCTGCTCGAATTCGGCGAGCGCATCTTTCAGGTTTCCCTGCGCCTGGTATTTCTCGCCCTTCGCCAGATGGACGGCGCTGGCCTGGAACCGCGTCCGGTTGACATAGAGCTGGAATTGCGCATTCCCGGGATCGAGCTTCAGCGCCTCCTCATAGAGGCGCAGGGCTTCATCGAGGTCCTTGCGGACCTCGGCTTTCTTTCCTGCCTTGAATTCCTTGTCCCCTTTTGCGGCAAAGGCCGCTGACGGCCCGAGCGCCATGCCAGCCAGCAATCCAATCAACAGTAAGGTTGCAACCGAACGTCGCTTCGAACCCATCGCGATCCGAACCATCCACGCCTCCTTGCGCACGATTGTGAGCGGTGATCCGTTGTCAGGCGGGGTGCTCTCTCGGCCTATTTTAGCACAGACGCAGCCTTGCTAGCCGCTTCCACAAGGCTTGTCAATACTAGATGCGGAACGTACACGCAAGGTTACCTCGCCGTCCGAATCAAAATTTCTTTGTTCCAATCACCGGTCGGCTGACGGCCCGCGCCGGCTCCTCCATCAAATGACACGACACCCACCGCCCCGGATCGTATTCCCGCAACGCCGGCTTTTCCGCCTTACACCTCTCGAACGCATAGGGGCAGCGCGGATGAAACGGGCAGCCGGAGGGCTTGTTTCGAGGGCTGGGTATATCTCCCCGAAGCACGATGCGCGCCTTCTGACGCTCGGCGCGGGGGTCCGGCTCTGGAATTGCGGAGATCAGCGCCTCCGTATAGGGATGACGGGGACTCGAAAAGATCTCCCGCGTGGGACCTAATTCGACTATCTCTCCCAGATACATGACCGCTACGCGATGGCTCACCAGCGACACCACGCTGAGGTCGTGCGAGATAAACAAATAGCCGATCCGGAGCCTCGCCTGCAAATCGCGCAGCAGGTTGATTATTTGCGCTTGGATCGAAACGTCGAGAGCCGAAGCCGGCTCATCGGCAATTATGAGCGATGGATGCAGCGCCAGCGCCCGTGCAATTCCAATGCGCTGCCGCTGGCCTCCGCTGAACTCGTGCGGATAGCGAAACAGCGCTGAGTCGTCCAGTCCCACCAGGCTCAATAGCTCGCGAACGCGCGCCTGGAGCCCGTCGGTTTGGCCATAGTTGCGCAATGGCTCCGCGACGATCTTTTCCACGGTCATGCGAGGGTTGAGCGAAGAGTACGGGTCCTGGAAAATCATCTGAATCTCACGCCGCGCCTGCCGCAGCCGGGCGCCCTCCATCCGCGCCAGGTTCTGGCCGCGGAAGACGACCTCCCCAGCCGTCGGCCGATACAGCCGCACGATGGCGCGCGCCAGGGTGGACTTTCCGCACCCGCTCTCGCCCACCAGCCCCAGCGTTTCTCCCTCGTCGATCCAGAAGCTAACGCCATCGACGGCCTTCAGCACGCCGCTGCCCCGCCCCATCAGCGAACCGGGGTAAGCGAAATGCATCCTTAGATTCTTGACCTCGAGCAGATGGTTGGAACTGGTCATCGGTCCCCGTAGTGTCGCACTCCGCTGCATTGGCTAAGCCCCGGAGGGGCGATAGATACTAGCCCACGGCGTGAGCCGTGGGTAGCCCCCATAAATTTGAGACAAGCCCCGGAGGGGCGACAGAACTTTCCTTTCGCCAATTCGAGACACTACCTTCGTTTCCGTCTGTCTTGCTCGTCACTGGTCACTGGTCACTTGTCAAATCTCCGGCCCGATTCACTCAATCGGTTCCACGATCGTCACCGGTTCCCTCGCTCCACGACCGGATATCTGCACTACAACAATCGCCGTCAGGACGAGCACGATTCCAGCGGTCTGGAGCGGCCGCAGGATCTCGCCCAGCGCGATCGCCGCCAGCACGATGGCGAACACCGGCTCGAGACAACTGACAACAATCGCGCGGGTTGGCTCGAGATACTCCAATCCGGCGGCATAGAAAGAAAACGGCGCCAACGCCGATACCAGCGAAAAGACCACCAGAAAAATCCCCTGCTCTTTGGAATACTGCGAGGCGGCGAGCTTCCACGGAGGGTTCACCAAAGCCCAAAATAAAGAAGCGCTGCCGATCATATAGAGCAGGACTACCCAGCGGTCGCATCGAACGAAGATGCCGTGTCCAAAGATGGCATAGAATGCAAATGCAAAAGCCGAGAGCAGCGCCGCCGCAACGCCGATCGCATCCAGCCGCAAGCCTCCCGCGCCGAAGACTCCGGTCACCAGCGTGATTCCCATGACTGCCAGCGCCACAGCCGCCACTCGTTCAAACGTCGGCTTCCGCACTCCGCGCACAAACGTATAGAGCAGGACCCAGACGGGGGCCGTGTATTGCAGGATGATCGCCGTAGCCACGTTGGTCCGTTGAATGCCGAGGTAATAAAGATAATTCGCCGAGGCGGTTCCCAGAACGCCGAGCAAGACAGTCCGAAGAATATCCGCGGGCGGCAGGCGCAGCCGTTTCGGGCCGCGCCACCAGAGAAGAACCGGCAAAAGAATCAGGAATGAAATCGTGACACGGCTCTGGGAAAGAATTAGCGGATCGATGGGAGCGAGAGCCTTGCCTCCCGGCAGAAGCCTCCCGGTAAACGCCGCGCGTCCCAGCGTTGCCGAAACCGACCAAAGAAACGTCGCCGTCGCGATGTAGATATAGCCACGCAGGGTGTGTGATCGGCCGGACGGGAAAGTGCGGATACCAGCCTCCATTGCTCTGCGGGGTAGCCACGGCACGCCCTTTGTGCCGTGGGTTTTTCATCTCACGCAACAACGGACCCACGGCACAAAAAACGTGCCGTGGCCAACAACCATGGTAAACCACTTCTGTATCTGCCCCGAAGCCCTTCATCCGGTCGTGCTATAATTCTGCCATGCCCGACCACATTGAATCACGTATGAATTTCATCATCGAGCAGCAAGCGCAGTTTGCGGCGGACATTCAATTGCTGAAAGAACGGGAATCCGAGGTCCTCCGGATGATCGAGGCGAACACTGGGACGATCCGCCAGTTGGTGGACGTAACTCTTTCCCTCGCCCGACATTCGGAAGAAACCGACCGGCGACTGGAAGGAATCGACCGGCGGATCGAAGAACTCGTGGAAATGGATCGGCGTATGGGCGCGCGCGTCGAAGAGCAAAAAGAATTCCAAGCTCATAGCGACCGGCGCTTGGACGCGCTCATCGACATCGTGGAAAAACTCACGCGCCGCAACGGCCCTGGGACGCAGCACTAACGCGGTTGCGATACTTCCAGGAGCAAAAAAAACCGTGCCTTGGCTACCGGGCCGCATTCACCCAGCAACTTGCTAAATGTCCTTCGCTCACCGGCTCCAGCGGCGGAGGCTCCGTGCGACACCGATCCTCTCGTAAAGGACAGCGCTCATAGAAGGAGCATCCCGCGGGCAGGTGCGCGAGGTTCGGCGGCGAGCCTGCGATGGGGGCGAGCGACGCCGCGGTGTCTCCCAGGCGCGGCACGGCGCGCAAGAGAGCCTGCGTGTATGGGTGCCGGGGATTCGAAAAAAGATCATCCGTCGCGGCATACTCCACCACACGCCCGGCATACATCACGGCGACGCGATCGGCCATCCCCGCAACGATCCCCAGGTTGTGCGTCACCAGCACGAGCGACATGCCCAACTCCGCCTTGACCTTGCGAAACAGCTCCAGCACCTGCGCCTGGATGGTCACGTCGAGCGCCGTGGTCGGCTCGTCGGCGATCAAGAGCTTTGGCCGCGTAATCAGTGCCATCGCGATCATCACCCGTTGGCGCATCCCGCCGCTGAAGCGATGCGGAAATTCTTCGAGGCTTCGCGACGGCTCGGGGATGCCGACCTTATCGAGCATTTCGACGGCCCGCTGGCGCGCTGCGCGCCGCGACAATCCATCGTGAACGATCAACGGCTCCGCCACCTGCTCGCCGATCCGAAGGAAGGGGTTGAGCGAGGTCATGGGGTCCTGGAAGACCATTCCGATCTCTTTGCCCCGAATCCGGCGAATTTCTGTTGCGGAAAGCGCCGAGAGGTCGCGGCCTTCGAAAACGATTCTTCCTCCGGCAATGCGTCCGGCAGTAGGGATCAGCTTCATCACCGAAAGGCACGTCATGGACTTGCCGCTGCCGCTTTCGCCCACGATGCCGAGCGTCTGGCCAGGGTCCAGCTTCAGGCTGACGCCGTCCACAGCCTTGACGGTCCCCTGCTTGGTGAAGAAATAGGTTTTCAGGTCGTCTATTTCAAGAAGCGGCATGGGAGACAAATCGGTTCCTGTAATCCACCGTTTAACAATTACCATAATAATTCGAGCGCTTCACGCGCGGTGCGTCGTTCCGCCAGCGCCCTGAAAGGGCACAACATGAATAGCCGTAGGTTTTAACCTACGGAACGGGAAGCCAACGCCGCAAATTCAACCCCGGAAGGGGTTGCCCGTCCCGCTAAATTGTCCGGCCCCTCTCGGGGCCGTGATCGTTTTTGTTAATCTGATTCCGTAGGTTTCACCTACGGCTATTCACGGTGTTGCCCTTCGGGCAAGCGCCAATTCGAACCGCATTCCTTAATCCAGGTTCAACCTCGGATCGAAGGCGTCCCTCAACCCGTCGCCGATAAAGTTCAGCGAGAACAGCGCGGCGGCGAGCAAGATTGAGGGAAAAAACACCAGCCACGGAAACAGGCCCATGACGGTGGCGCCGTCGCTGATCAGCGTGCCCCAACTGGAGCGCGGCGCCTGGATGCCCAATCCGAGAAAGCTCAAAAACGCTTCCTGCAATATGACGGAGGGAACCGTGAGCGTGCCGTAGACAATCACCGGCCCCAGTATGTTGGGCAGCAGGTGGCGGTAAAGAAGCGCCGCGGGCCGCGTCCCTGAGATTCGCGCTGCCTGCACGAACTCCGCGTTTTTCAGCGACATCACCTGGCCGCGCACAATGCGCGCCATCGTCAGCCATTGCACCATGCCGAGAGCGACAAACAACATTAGGATACTGTTCGAGAAAAACACCAGCAAAATAATTACCAGAAACAGGTACGGCAAGGAATAGAGGAAATCCACGAACCGCATCATCAGTTCGTCCACGCGCCCTCCGACATACCCCGCCAGCGCACCATACAATACGCCGACGAACAGGCTGACCAGCGTTCCAACAAATCCCACGGCGATGGAGATCTGCCCGCCGTACAAACAGCGGCTCAAGACGTCCCGCCCCAGTATATCCGTGCCCATCCAGTGCGCGCGGCTCGGAGCCGTGGCGCCCAGCTTCAAGTCGATCTGCTGGTACGGATAAGGTGCCAGCCACGGAGCCAGCGCGCTGGCCAAAACCAGTGTAGCCAGAACTACGCTGCACCCCACCGTCATTCGGTTCCCAAACAATCTTCTACCCGCGAGCGCCCACAAGCTCGTCCCGTGAACCACGTCGCCCGCCGACAATTGTCCGATCATTCCCATTAGTTCGTCCGCAAGTGACTGCCACAGAGGCACGGAGGCACAGAGAAAGCCTTGTAAAGTAAATAAGAAATTACGATCTTGTAAGACGGAGACACGGAGTTATTCAAGCTATTCATCTCTGTGCCTCCGTGCCTCTGTGGCCATTTTTATCTCTCACTGATACTCGATGCGTGGGTCCATGAACTTATACACCACGTCCACGACGAGATTCGCCAGGATCAGCAGCACGGCATAGAAGAGCACGGTGCCCATCACTGTGGTGTAATCGCGGCTGAAAGCGCTATCCACGAAGAAGCGCCCCAAGCCCGGTATTGCGAAAATCCTTTCAACCACAATCGAACCCGTCACCATATCGGCAATCGCCGGCCCCAGGAAGGAGACGACGGGCAGCATCGCGCCGTTCAGCGCGTGCTTCCACAACACGCGGAACTCTCCCATACCCTTGGCTCGCGCCGTGCGGATGTAATCCTGATGCAGCACCTCGATCATCTCGGCCCGCGTCAGCCGCGCGATATAGACCGCATAGATCATCCCCAACGTGATCGAAGGCAGGACCATCTGCCGAAGCGATCCCCACATGCCCGGCGGGAACCAATAGAGCGTCAGCGAAAACGTAAAGATCAGTAGCGGCCCCAACACGAAGCTCGGAACCGAAATGCCGATCAGAACCATTCCCATCGTGAGATGGTCGGCGAAGCCCCTGTGTTTCACCGCCGAAACGACGCCCACGGGAATTCCGACGAGCAGTGCAAAGATCAGGGCTGCGAGACCCAACTCCAAGCTGACCGGGAATCCCTCCCGGATGATCTGATTCACACTGCGGTCGGGATATTTGTAAGAAGGGCCGAGGTCGAAGCGCAGAAGGTTGCGCAGGTAGCGACCGTACTGCACCCAGAGCGGCTGATCCAGTCCGTACTTGGCCAGAAGGTTCGCCTGAATTTCCGCCGGAATCGCCTTTTCCGAAAGGAACGGCCCTCCGGGCGCCAGCCGCATGATGAAAAACGTGCTGGTCGCAACCAGAAAGATTACGGGGATGGAGATGACGATGCGACGCAGGACGAACTTAATCACGCTGCCCCTCCCCCTTGCCTTCCCCCTGCGCGGCGTGCTCTCTCCATTGCCGGTCGATCCAAACCCGATTCAACGCATGGCGGTCCAGGACGTTTCCATAGATGCCGCGGACATAGGGCTTCAACAGTGCGTTGACCGCGTACGTGTAAATCGGCGCGACGGGTAAATCCTGGAGCAGGATGGCTTCGGCCTTTTGGAGAATCTCCATCCGCCGCGCCTCGTCGGCCTGCTGGCGAGCCTCCGCCAGGAGCCGGTCGTAGGCGGGATTCTTCCATCCAGGGTCGTTGTTGCCGTTGGTGCTCTCCATTAGATCGCTGAACGTGGAGGGATCGGGATAGTCGCCGATCCACGCATCCCGTGCCACATCGTAATTCCGGCTCTGGCGCGATTTCAAAAAGGACGCCCACTCCTCGTTCCGAAGCGACACCTGAATGTTCAGGTTTTTGGACCACATCTGCTGAACGGTTTCGGCGATCTTCTTGTGCTCGGCCAGAGTATTGAAGAGGATATCCAGATGCGGAAAGCCTTCGCCGTTGGGGTAGCCGGCCTGAGCGAGCAATCGCGCCGCCTCTTGCGGATTGTATTCCGGACCCGGCGGCGAGTGGTAATTCGCGAATCCAAACGGGACGAAATGCGACGTGGGAATCTGTCCGCCTCGCAGAAGATCGTCGGTGATGGCGCGGCGGTCGAGAGCCATCGCGAGCGCCCGCCGAACCAGGGGATTATTCAACGGAGGACGCGTGACATTGAAGGAATAGTAATAATTGCCCAGATACGGCTGCACGATCAGATCCTTGAACCGGCCCCGCATGTAGGGGATGTAATCGGTCGGAACATAGTCGGGCACCCAGTCGACCACGCCAGCCTCATAGAGATTCGCCGAGGTGTGGTTGTCGTCCACCGAATAGGCCGTGACGCGCTCCAGCCATACATTCGCCGCGTCCCAGTATCGCGGGTTGCGGACCAGCTCGAACTTCGCGTTGGTACGGTGCTCCACCAGCATGAAGGGGCCGTTGCTTGCGATATGGCTGGGATCGGTCCATTGATTGCCGAATCGCGAGATTATGTGCGCGGGCACGGGATCGTAGGTGTCGTGAGAGGTGAGCGACAGGAAGTAAGGGACCGGCTGGCGCAACTTCACCTGGAGCGTGGAATCGTCGAGGGCCTTGACGCCCAACTGCCCCGCGTCTTTCAGGCGTCCTTCATTGAAGTCCTGTCCGTTCACAATGTAGTAGAGCATATTCGCGTAGCGCGAGGCCGTCTTGGGATCGAGGATGCGCGTCCAGGAATAGACAAAATCGCGCGCCGTGAGCGGCTGCCCGTCCGACCAGAAAAGATTTTTACGAAGATGAAACGTATAGAGGGTCAGGTCGGAGGAAACTTCCCAACTCTCGGCGGCTCCCGGAGACGGTATCAGCGTCTGCGGATCGTAGACCGTGAGGCCCTCGAACAGCATCGCCGCGATGCGGGTGTCCGGTATTCCCGCCAGCAGGTTGGGATCTATATACTCCGGCTCGGCGCTGTTGTTGAATCGGAATACCTTGCCTTCGGGAGGCTCTACCTTTCCGAAATATTCCGAGTGCCGCTGGCACGCGCTGGAACACAACATCGCGGCGCTCAACAGGATCGGCCGCGAACGGCAGATAGATCGTTCGATCCATCGGTAAATAAGCTGGAGTCGGCGCATCGCCACGGAACCCAATTTACAATGGTTCCGGGAGCTTGCCAATAGCCCATTGTTAACGGCTGATTTTCGGGAGAGCAACGCTCCGGTTCCCCCGTTTTCTCCGGTACACCCCTCGCGTGTATAATCCGTGTATGAGAACGAACATCAATATTGACGATCGGCTGATGTCTCAGGCGCGCAAGCTGACCCGCCTGCGCACCAAACGCGAAATTGTGAACCGGGCGCTCGAGGAACTGGTGCGGAGCGAATCCCTCAAAGGCATCTTGCGCTTGCGTGGCAGTGGCATTTGGGAAGGAGATTTGAGAGCCATGCGAAGAGGCCGCGTTTGATCCTTGTGGACACTTCGGCAATGAAGTCAAAAGTATACTTGGAAACTTCATTCGTGAGCTACTTAGCGGGGAGGCTCAGCCAGGATATTACCATGCTGCAACGCCAGTTGAGCAGCCGACGCTGGTGGGAACAGAGGCGCGGCGACTTCGAACTGTTCGTTTGCCAGACTGTTTACGAGGAATGCCTTAAGGGGGATCAGGAGGCTATTAAGGATCGACTCGCGATCCTAAAACAAGCCACTCTATTGCCCTTAACCGAGGAGGTATTGGGAATAGCGAAGCGTTTAATAAACCCGGGTCCGTTTCCGAGAAAGGCGGCGGCCGACAGTATCCACATTGCGGCGGCCACCGCATACGGTTGTGACTATCTGTTGACCTGGAACTTTAAACACATAAATAACGCGCAGATCAAGCGAGAAGCAGCGAGGATCATCGAACAATATGGCTACCAAGCAACAACCATATGCACTCCCGACGAACTCATGGGACCTGACGACCAAGTGGAAGGATGAAATCGTGGAGGAGATTCATGCTTGGCGAGAATCTTATGCCGCTCAGTTCGATTACGATCTCGATCGGATGTTCGAGGACCTGAAAGCAAAAGAGGCGCAAAACTCGGCCTTGCGCGCTAACCTCGAACCGCTGAAACCACGGCGTAATCCCGAATAAAAATGAGCGAAGAAAAAATCTTCAACTCCAACCGGAAGGCGGCGCACGATTATCACCTTCTCGATCGCTTTGAGGCGGGGCTGGTATTGACGGGGACTGAAACGAAGTCGATCCGCGCGGGGCAAGTCAATCTGAAGGACAGCTTTGCGCAGCTACGCAACGGTGAAGCGTGGCTCATGAACTGCCACATCAGCCCCTACGAGTACGGCAATCGCCAGAACCACGATCCGCTGCGGTCCCGTAAGCTGCTGCTGCACGCACAGGAGATTCGCAAGCTCACGGGAAAGGTGGAAGAAAAGGGGCTGACGCTCATCCCCACCAAGATTTATCTGAAGAACGGCCGCATCAAGTGCGAGATCGCGGTCGCCAAGGGCAAAAAGATTTACGACAAGCGGGAAACCGAGCGGCGCAAGGAAGCCGACCTGGAAGCGAGGAAGGCAATTAAACAAAGAAGGATCGATTAACCGTGAAAATCATCATCGTCGGCTATGGCCGGATTGGGAGGCAAGTCGTCAAGCTGCTTGCCAACAAGGGTCACAGTATTACCGTAATCGACAGGGAAAGCCACGCCCTTTCGGCGACCAAGCAGCCCGGCGTCGTCACCGTGGCGGGTGACGCGGTGGACCCCGATCTGCTCCGTCAGGTGGAGGCCGAAAAAGCCGACGTGCTGATGGCACTGACCCGCGAGGAAAACACGAACTTAATGGTCGTCCAGATCGCCCAAGTCGCCTTCCACATTCCCACCGTAATTGCGATGACTTACGACCCGCAGCGCGACGAGAGCTTCTGTGCGCTTGGCATCGATACGCTGAAGATCACGATAACCGGGGCGGAGATTCTCGCGAACCGAGTCGAGGCTCTTACTTCACCCGGCGGAGAGGCGCCGCACCTCTTAACAGCTACGCGCCTGTCGTGCGGCGAGTCGCGCTACCCGGTACCGGTCCGGCCCGCTCCGCCCGTCGGCGCGGCGGCCTATGTCATCATCATGGGCGGGGGCAAGGTGGGCTATTACCTGGGCAGAACGCTGCTCGAAGAAGGTCACGAAATCACCGTCATCGAGAACGATCCGAAGGTCTTCACGATGGTCTCCCGGCAGATCGATTGCCCCGTCATCCGGGGCGACGGCTCGACTCACACGATCCTCGAAAAGGCCGGTGCCGGGCGCGCCAACGTTTTCGTGGCCGTCACCAACCACGACCACGACAACCTGATCGCCTGCGAAGTCGCCAAGCGCGAGTTCGGCGTCTCCAAGACCATCGCCCGCGTGAAGAACCCGAAGAACGAATTGATCATGCAACAGTTGGGCGTGGATGTGACGGTTAGCTCAACGGCCATCATCAGCTCCTTGATCGAGAGCGAACTACCCGAGCACAAAATCCGGACGTTGCTCAACCTGCGCGCCGGGAACCTGGAGATCATGGAGTATGTACTCGACGGCAGCTCTCCCGTGGTCGGCCATCAATTGAAAGAGCTGACCATGCCGTCCAACTGCAACATCGTCACGATCCTGCGCCAAGGCTGCGCCGTCGTCCCCCGCGGCGACACCGCCTTCGAAAGCCACGATGTGGTGCTGGCCCTGGCGGCACAGCCGGACGAGGCGAATTTGCGGAAGCTGCTGATGGGGTAGGCGGGGTACTTCAAGCCGCCAAACGGTGGCTGTCATTCCGAGCGAAGCGCGGAATCTGCTTTGGACGCTTCGTCTGCATTGAAGCGCGTTTGTAGGACTTAGACCTTCTGCCCATACACCAAGTCGTCGATTTTCTGAGACGCCATTCGGTCGCCCGTCTCGATCATCCCTGCATATCGCATCCAAGGTTTGGAGTCGTCCGCGGGCAGCATCGTCCAAAGCGACCGGCGCAGCAACTCGGCCAGAGAAATACCCAGCCGTCCCGCCTCGCGCTTAGCCACGTCGTATTCCCGCTTGGAGAGACTTATCTGAGTTCGGATCACGGCACGATTTTTGTGCCGTGGGTTTGTCATCGGAACGAACCCGGAACGTGCCCACGGCATAAAGAGCATGCCGTGGCTACCACTCTAAAATAGTTTGGGAGACTCTTCTACTTCCCTACAGCGGCACTTCCGTCGTCTCCAAAATCTCGCGCATGATGGACTCGGCCTGCTCGGATTTTTTCATGGTGGAAGCGTAGCGGGTGGAGACGACGACGCGGTGGGCGAAGACGGGGACGGCGAGGCGTTTGAAATCGTCGGGGATGGCGTAGCGGCGGCCTTCGAGGAAGGCCAGCGCCTGGGCGGCGCGGAAGAGCATCTGCGAGCCGCGCGGGCTGACGCCGAGCGCGAGATTCTCGTTTTCGCGCGTCCTGTTCACTATGGCGAGCATATAGTCGATCAGGGGTTCCTCGACCGCCACCGACCTTACGGTCTCTTGCAGCAGGCGCACCTCCGCCGCCGAGGCCACCGGCTCCAGCGCTTCCGCTCCGTCCGGGCTTCCGAGCGCCCGCAGGATTTCCTTCTCGCCATCCGCTCCCGGATAACCCATGCGGATGCGCATCAGGAAGCGGTCCAGTTGCGATTCGGGCAGCGGGTAGGTGCCGTGGTGCTCGATGGGATTCTGCGTCGCAATAACCAGGAAAGGATCGGGAAGCGGATAGGTCCGATTGTCCACCGTGACCTGACGCTCGTTCATGGCTTCGAGCAGCGCGCTTTGGGTCTTGGGTGTGGTGCGGTTGATCTCGTCGGCGAGCAGGATATTGGCGAAGACCGGCCCCGGCTTGAATTCAAACGTTTCCAGGTGCTGGTTGTAAACCGAGATGCCGATGACGTCGCTCGGCAACAGGTCGCTGGTGAACTGGACCCGGTGAAAGGTGCAATTCAGGCTGCGGGCCAGCGCGTGCGCCAGGGTGGTCTTGCCGACGCCCGGCACGTCCTCAATGAGCAGATGGCCGTGAGAAAGCAGCGCGACCAAGGACATGCGAACCGCTTCGCCGTTGCCCCGGATCACCCGCCGCAACCCGGCCTCCAGGCGGCGGACGCATTGCTGGAGATCGCTTTCGACCGACGTCACGGCGCCCGGCACGGAACTTTCGGTCGTGAGGTGCGAAGCTGTGCGGGACTTTTCCATCCTGGTTTAGTAATCTCCCCGCCGGATGCGATCGCTGCAATTCATAGAATCCTTGGTGGGCGATACAGGACTCGAACCTGTGACTTCCACCGTGTGAGGATGGCACTCTACCGACTGAGTTAATCGCCCTTCCCAGACTCGCTCTCAACTATTCTAACCGTTGATCGAGAACGGGGGAAGAGGGATACGAAAGAAATGGCCCGATCCAGGTGACTGCGCTAACTCATCGCTCGTTATTGCCTGGGCCCGCCCCCTTGCGGTTGCGGCTCGGGTGGGGGATCGTCCTCCGTCACAGGCTTGCCCTTGATGAAACCGATGATTCTTCCAAAGAAACCGCGCTTCTTGGGCTTCTCGCTGGTGCTCTCGGCTGGCGGCGCCGCAACCGTCGGCGGAGTTTGCACTGCCACCGCCTGCGGACGCTGGGCGGCGGGGGCCGCGGGTTCCAGCAAGACCGGCGCGATGGTGGTGATGTGTTCCAGGCCCGGCGTGCGGGGAAGCCCTTGCAGATTATGGAGGGGGCAATACGCCGTTGGCTGCGTTCCTTCCAGGAAATATTCCGGCTGCGAACGCGGGCAGTTGGGGGTCGCGAGGTCCCCCGAATCCGGGTCGATCTGGGCCTGAATCACGCCCGCGGGCACGGTGGGAGCGGTCACGTTGTGGTACTCCGGCAGAGCGATGGCGCGCTTCATGAACTCGGTCCAGATCGGCAGTGCCGACAACGCGCCGGTCAACGGCAGTTCCTTGTTCG
>Ga0080064_1003981_pt1 | contig 19920 bp, 21 predicted proteins | sample Subgrocontami54m_FD_69260 | JGI IMG/M metagenome (GOLD analysis project Ga0080064, IMG submission 69260) | Subsurface groundwater microbial communities from S. Glens Falls, New York, USA - GMW46 contaminated, 5.4 m (SPADES assembly) (version 2) ...
TCCAATCTGTCCGAGCGAAAGCTAATGGATTGCTTGAATCGGCTCGGCTACGACATCGAAATCAAGGTGAAGCCGGCTTCCAAGCCTGTCGGGCATTTGATGTTGGCTATCGGTTGACGATCGCCGATAACAGCCGGCGAGTGTCGTCTCGCCGGCTGGGGCAAATGCGGCAAATTCTGCCAGTGCTCGACGCTCGGCACCACAAAACATCGACCTCGCCGCATTACGAGGCTCCAATACTCAACGAGACGTTTCATGGCCATTAATTACAGACCGTATATCGTTCGAGACCCTGCTATCTGTGCTGGCGAGCCAGTTGTCAAAGACACTCGCGTCACCGTGCGGACCATCTTGGCGAGTCTGGCCGAGGGTATGAGCGTTGCGCAGATCGTCGAGGACTTCCCGACGCTCGATGAGTCTGCGGTACGCGCAGTCATTGCCTTCGCGGCAGTTTCCGCGGCAGAGGACTTGCCGATTCCGCCTGCTCCCTCGCTTGCATGATTCCTTCGCGCGCTGTTTCGTCGTGCTCACGGATCGAGAGTTGCGCATTCGGCGGCCGTGATTGAACCGGTTTAGAGCCATCTCATTAGATTCATTCCACCGGGCGCGCCTGCCAAAATGAATCCGGGCATTGGGTTGGGGCGATGACGGCGCCCTGACCGTCTCCCCGACCGGGGCTCTAACATGGAGCGTGCGGACTATTTCCTGCCGGAAACGCGGCCACGCCTCACGCGGTCTGCAAATCCTCGTGAGGATGAATGCGCTTGAGCGCGGCCTTGAGTTCACGGGCGCTTATCTTCAAGTCGAAATCGGCCTGCAAACCCATCCAGAACTCGGCGCTGGTGCCGAAATAGCGCGCCAGACGCAAGGCCGTGTCCGCTGAAATCCCGCGCTTTTCGCGCGCGACGTCGTTGATACGCGGTGCGGGCACTTGCAAAGCGATGGCCAGCGCGTTCGCCGTAAGCCTCATGGGCAACAGGAACTCCTCCCGCAATACTTCGCCGGGGTGGATCGGGCGCATTCCGTTCACTATGTTCGCCATGACATCTCGCTCTCTCGTTTCAGTGGTAATCGACTATTTCAACATTAAACGCATGGCCGCCCTCAAAGCGGAAACAAACGCGCCATTGGTCGTTGATGCGGATACTGTAAGTACCTGCCCTATCGCCTTTGAGCGCTTCAAGGCGGTTATTGGGCGGAATCCGCAAATCGTCCAGCTTTCCCGCACGGTGCAACATTTGCAACTTGCGCTCGGCAACTGCCCGGATATTGACAAACCGGGGGACCCCCTTGCCGGCAAACAGAGCTTGCGTCTCGGCTCCCTTGAACGACTGGATCATGGTGAAATCATATAACGACCGTCGTTAAACTGCAATCGTAATTGTGGGCGGCAGTGCAGGCTTGTTGGGTGGTTGATTCCCCTGGGCATTGCAGACGCCGATTGCCCGGCTGTCCACGCGCGACAGGTCAAGCGCTATTGACGTCCAGACGTCAAACGACTAGCATGCGTCATTCCCCAACGCAGCCTTTCATGAATAGAAAACGCCCAGGAGAAGTACGAGACGCCATTGTGCGGGTGCTCGAAGCGCGCCCGCGTGGCGCGTCGGTGTCCGCGATTACCCAGCAGGTCACCTCCATGATCGGTGTCGTTGCTGCATCGTCGGTCAGGTCGTACCTGCAACTCAATACCCCCGCCTTGTTCGCCCGGATGGATCGAGCCCAATACGCCCTCAAAGGGTTCTCTTACGAACCTGCGCCCAGTACCGCAAAGGCTGCGCCGCGTAGCTTTCAATTCGGGAAAGCGACGTTGGTCAGGGACGACTGTCTTTCCTGGTTCGAGCGTCAGCCTGCGAACTCGCTGCATGGAGTCGTGACCGATCCGCCATATGGATTGATTGAGTATTCTGACTTGGAACAAGAGAAACTCCGATCTGGACGCGGCGGTGTTTGGAGAATTCCGCCATCGTTCGACGGCGCGAAGCGGGCACCGTTGCCAAGATTCACCGTTCTGAAGCCGACAGACCTGGATGCGCTCGAACAGTTCTTTACGGCGTGGGCAACACGGCTGCTGCCGATTCTTGTTCCCGGCGCCAATGTCGTCGTTGCCAGCAATCCCCTGCTGTCCTACCTTGTTTCGAGCGCGTTATCCCGAGCGGGCTTGGAGCGGCGTGGCGAAATCGTCAGGTTGGTGATGACCATGCGCGGTGGTGATCGCCCAAAGGATGCCCATGTCGAGTTCTCGGATGTGAGCGTCATGCCAAGGTCCATGTGGGAGCCCTGGCTGGTATTTCGCAAGCCTATCGACGGTCGCGTACAGGACAACCTGCGTAAATGGGGCACCGGCGGGTTTAGACGGATTTCGGCACAGCGCCCATTCGGCGATGTAATAGTCTCTGCGCCGACCCGCGCTTCCGAGCGGGCGTTGGCTCAGCACCCGAGCCTCAAGCCGCAAGCATTTCTCCGGCAATTGGTTCGGGGAGTTTTGCCGCTCGGCAAAGGAGTCGTGTTGGACCCGTTCGCAGGCTCCGGATCGACCCTCGCAGCCTGCGAGGCTATCGGGTACGAAAGCGTGGGCATAGAGCGAGACCGCAAGTACTTCGATCTCGCGCTCGGGGCTATACCGAAACTGTCGAAGTTGGCGATAAAGCCCGACTAAGCTTTGTAGCGGAATTACAGGTTAGCTCACTGGCGCGAGGCATTTTCGCTCTTCGAATCGCCGGAATGTCGGCTGAGGTAGAATATCTACCTGGTAAAACTTGCGGAGCGGGTGATGAGTGCCGTGCTTGTATCAACCAAAGGACAGATCGTTCTCCCCGCCGCCGTCCGAAAGGCGCTCGGTTTGAAGCCTGGAATGCGTGTCGACATCCGTGTCGAGGGCAAAGGCGCGCGCATCACTCCGGCGCCGGCCAAGAATACAGCGAAGCTATCCGAGATCCAGGCAATCCTCAAGTATTCCGGCCCGCGGGTGCCTGTGAAGGACATGCGGGTCACGGACTACAAGGACTGACGGCGTGCGCGCCCTGGTGCAGGATGACGCGGCACAGGGACGGCGTGCTCAGGCCTGCCTGAGCGCTCAGCCGCTATATGTTCCAGTAACGGTCATCCTTGAATTGGAGTGGGTGCTGCGCTCCCGATATGGGTAACCTGTGGCTCTTTCTGTGTGGTCGTGCTGGTGTCGTTTCGGACTGCAGGCAAACATTTGCCGATTGTCGGGGCGACGGACATTTACCGGATGCGGCCTTTGTACTTCACGAGCCATTCGTCTAGTACAACTAACTCGTCTACGAGCGCGGTGACTCTGTTGTATTCCGTTTCCGGGTCCGGGACATTCGTGACGGCTCTTGCGGAATGATGAGCGTGCGTCCCGCGGAGTGTCCCGAGATTGTCGAGGTTCGGGAGAAGCGTTGAGCTCACAGCGGTGGCAGGAATGCCAAGTGGGGCGAAGAGCGCTAGGAGGTTCTGCTCCTTTATTCCATGGTTGTCATTGATCTGTTTGTAATACTTCTGAAAGAGCTTTACGGAGGCTTCGAAGAGTCTCTGCGGACTGTCCTTCGCCCTTGGACCCATTAGCGTTGGTGGCACCTCTATTTTTTCAGACAGCGTGGCAAAAAGGAAGACTAATGGCTGAGTCGTCTTGCGGGATGAGGTCCACACGATCTCACAGGTACGAGCGATTTCCTTGGCCCAGTCTTCAAGGTAAGTCTCGATCTCTGCGTGACTCAGGACAAGGAAGGCCCGCGTGTGCGATTGAACTCGAGCGGAGTGGGAATAGACCCCAAGAGGTTCATACGAATGCGGTAGGAAGTGCTTTCGTAGCCTACCTATCTCCCGCTTGAGATCCTTCCACCGCTTAGACGTAGGCATGGCGCTCAATTAGCGGTGCGACCGTGCGCGGGAGGCCTCCTTGGCCCTGCGTTTTGGTCTATCCGGCGATGCGACCGGGATTTTTGGGGAGTTGAAAGTCTTACCTGCGATACGAGACAGTGCCTCCCCCCAGATACGAAGTCGCGCGGACGTATTCGGTGCGCCGGCGGTATCGCTTTCGACTGCCTTAACAAACCCCGAGTCAGGTGAAAAGAGTTCCTCGTAGGCCTTCTTTACGCGAGCGCTCTCGTTCTTTGAGTGAAGCGCATTTCGAACCCGCGGCTGGGAGTGAAAGAAGATCAGCGCATCGAAGATTGCGCGGTTGAACTGGGCGGAGGTTGGCTTTCTCGCTAGCTGGTCTCCAAACACCCGAAGGAGTTCCTCGACTCCGCTCTCAAAGTCTGATTTCGCTGTCTCGATTTGCGGTTTGTAGGAGTCCCAATTGGCGTTAAACGCTTCAAAGGTATTGTCGAGAAACGCCTTCATCCTACCCGGGTAGGTGTCCGCAAAGAATCGGAACGCAAGAAAGCGTGCCACGATCTCAATATCGCGCATGCGCGGATCTGGCCCGGAGATACCGAGGAGCTTTCGAAGGCTGACCGACTGCCCCGCTACATCATCAATGTAGTCAGAGAACTTACCAGGCAGCAGCGCCTGACGAAGTTCCTGCGGCGAGAGAGTCACGCTTCCCGTGTTGAGCCTAAGGAATACGGTGTGGAGGAAATTGGTTCCCTTCCAGTTTCGAATTACTATGGTGCGTACTGGTTGATTGCACAATGAGTTGTAATCAGCCTCATAGGCTGGGTTGGTGGATAGGTCAAGAAATGACTTTCTCTTTAGGTCGTCTCGGAGAGTGAGACCAGATAGTGTGTAAGCATTATTCTCACCTTCACCGAGTCCCCAGAACTGCATGATGGCCAGCAGGCGCTGCTTACCATCCAAGACAATGAACTTTCCCCGCTCCCGCTTCAATTCAGCGAGCACGATCTGAGGGATGGGTAAGCCCACGATCAACGACTCGATGAAGCGGCTCTTGCGATCGCGCTTCCATGCGTCGCGTCTCTGAAAGCGAGGATTTAGCTGGATGTTCCCTCTCTTCAACTGAGACACGATCGTCTCTGTTGTCCAGTCCGTCCCGCTCACGACAGCGGCTATAGAACCCTTCGGAAGCTGCTCCGCAACGTCCTGTTCATCTGCTTCGTCGTCAAACTCAAGTTCTTGTGTCTGGTCTATAGCCATATTAAGCCTGTACTCCCTTCTATCTTCCAACGCGGATCAACCAAGGTTAATTGGCTCAGCGTGGCGCCAAGGCCCCCGACGCAGTAACACGGGGGCCTGCGGATACAACGCTACTCTCTCGGGGAGCGAAGGGCAAATGACGCAGTTCTTCAAATCTGTCAATCTAGCGCTGCATTGGTGCCCAGTTTTGCACCCAGATGGCTCCCCAACCAGGGATCGAACCTGGGACCTGCGGATCATCAGTACCGAGTTCGCCTCTTGCTTTTTTTTCCGGAAGTCGGCAATATCGACATGACCGAGATAGACCTCGGTGAAGGTCAATGGTTTGCGATCGGAGGTGGGCTCCGATTCGCTGTCCGCTGAATAGACGAACAAATAAGCGCGATATTCGAGGCATCGGACCTGACCAAAGCGCCGCTGCATCCCACGGTCACCGAAAAAAGACGGTCCTCGCGCCGATAGCTTTCCCTATTCCTTCTTCTCATACTGATGAATTTTGCCGCCGTGCCCGGCCTCATCGTGGTGCCCATGGCCGCCGCCGTAGGCGCCGGATTCGGGCTCGAACGGCGCTTCCAGTTGCTGCACTTTCGCGCCGAGTCCGAGCAGCATGTCGCAGAGCACATGATCAGTGGCGATGCGCAGGAACCCGTCGCCGATCTGCACCGGCACGTGGCGATTTCCAAGGTGGTAGGCGGCGCGCGTGAGTTCGAACTGGTCGGCGCAAGTGACGTGCATTACTTTCTCAGGGGCGGCCACAATCCGCACCACGCGCCCATCCTCGCTCTTCAGGCATTCGCCGCCGCGCAGGACCGCGCCGCGTTCGGTCTTCAGCACCGCTTCCTCGCCCGAGGCGAGGCGGGTGCGCAGGCGGCTCCTGATGCGCAGATCGAATGGCAGCACCAGTTCGCCATAGGGTTCGGCAACGGATTCGCAGCGCTCGATCAGCGTTAACATCAGGATTTTTCTTAGAACAAGAAATATCGCTGCGCCATCGGCAGCACCTTCGCTGGCTCGCAGGTGAGCAGCTTGCCGTCGGCGCGCACCTCGTAGGTTTCCGGATTGACGCTCATCTTCGGCGTTGCGCTGTTATGAATCATGTCGCGCTTGCCGATTTTGCGCGTGTTGCGCACGGCGACCAGCGGCTTTTGCAGGCCGAATTTTTCGCCGATGCCGGCTTTCAGGCCCGCCTTGGACACGAACGTGAGTGAGCTCTGGTGCAGCGCGCCGCCGAAAGCGCCGAACTGCGGCCGGTAGTGCACCGGCTGCGGCGTCGGGATCGAGGCATTGGGGTCGCCCATGGCGGCCGCCGCTATCATTCCGCCCTTCACGATCAGCGTAGGCTTGACGCCGAAGAACGCCGGCTTCCACATCACCAGATCGGCCCACTTGCCGACCTCGATCGAGCCGACTTCGTGCGCGATGCCCTGCGTGATCGCTGGGTTGATGGTGTACTTGGCGATATAGCGTTTGACGCGGAAATTGTCGTGTTGCGCGGGGTCGGGCGCGAGGCTGCCGCGCTGCTGCTTCATCTTGTCCGCGGTCTGCCAGGTGCGGATGATGACTTCGCCCACGCGCCCCATCGCCTGAGAATCAGAGGACATCATCGAGAACGCCCCCAGGTCATGCAGAATGTCCTCGGCTGCGATGGTCTCGCGGCGGATGCGCGACTCAGCGAAGGCCACGTCCTCGGCAATGGCCGGGTCGAGGTGGTGGCAGACCATCAGCATGTCTAAGTGCTCGTCGATGGTGTTGACCGTGTAGGGCATGGTCGGATTGGTGGAGGAAGGCAGTACGTTGGGTTCGCCGCACAGGGTGATGATGTCCGGCGCATGCCCGCCGCCCGCGCCTTCGGTGTGGAAGGTGCCGATGGTGCGGCCCTTGAACGCCGCGCGGGTGGTTTCGACGAAGCCGGATTCATTCAGCGTGTCGGTGTGGATGGTGACCTGCACATCGTGCTTGTCGGCCACGGCGAGGCAATTGTCGATCGCGGCCGGTGTCGTGCCCCAGTCCTCGTGCAGCTTGAGGCCGTAGGCCCCGGCCTTGATCTGCTCCTCCAGCGCCGCGGGCGTCGAGGCGTTGCCCTTGCCCTGGAAGCCGAGGTTCATCGGAAATGCATCGGCCGCCTGCAGCATGCGTTGCAGGTACCAGGGTCCGGGCGTGCAGGTGGTGGCGAAGGTGCCGGTGGCCGGGCCCGTGCCGCCGCCCAACATGGTGGTGACACCGGACATCAGCGCCTCCTCGATCTGTTGCGGGCAGATGAAGTGGATGTGCGTGTCGATGCCGCCGGCGGTGACTATCATGCCCTCGCCGGCGATGATTTCCGTGCCGGGGCCGATGATGCTGCTGATGCCCGGCTGGATGTCCGGGTTGCCGGCCTTGCCGATGGCACTGATGCGGCCGTTCTTGATGCCGATGTCGGCTTTGACGATGCCCCAGTAGTCGATGATCACCGCGTTGGTAATCACGGTATCGGGACAATCCTTGGAAGTGCGCTGGCTCTGGCCCATGCCGTCGCGGATCACCTTGCCGCCGCCGAACTTCACTTCCTCACCGTAGATCGTGTGGTCCTTCTCGATCTCGATCCACAGGCCGGTATCGGCGAGGCGCACGCGGTCTCCCGTGGTCGGACCGAACATTTCGGCATAAGCCTGCCGACTGATCTTGAGCGTCATTTGCGGGCCCCTTTCCTTTTCGCAGCGGTTTGCTTCGCGACCGGCTTGTCCAGCGCGCCCATCACCTTGCCCTGGAAGCCGTACACCTTGCGCGCCCCGGCGAATTCGACCAGCTCCACCGTGCGCGACTGGCCCGGCTCGAAGCGCACCGCGGTGCCGGCGGCGATGTTGAGGCGGGTGCCGTAGGCAGCGTCGCGGTCGAACGCCAGCGCGTCGTTGGTCTCGTAGAAGTGGTAGTGCGAGCCGACCTGGATCGGCCGGTCGCCGCTGTTCGCGACCTTGAGCTTGATCGTCCTGCGTCCGGCGTTCAACGTGATCTCGCCGGCCTTGATCTTCATTTCTCCCGGAATCATTGTGCCTCCTGGACCTAGACGATGGGATGGTGCACGGTGACGAGCTTGGTGCCGTCGGGGAAGGTCGCCTCGACCTGGATCTCCGGGATCATTTCCGGCACGCCCTCCATCACCTCGGCGCGCGCGAGCAGCGTGGTACCGTAGCCCATCAGCTCGGCCACGCTCCTGCCGTCGCGCGCCCCTTCCATGATGGCGGCGCTGATGTAGGCCACCGCCTCGGGGTAATTGAGCTTCAGCCCGCGCGCTTTTCGCCTCTCCGCGAGGAGTGCCGCGGTAAATACGAGCAGCTTGTCTTTCTCTCTTGGCGTGAGTTCCATCGTTGTCCTTTCTTGCTATTAGGTTGCCCAGATGCGCGGCGGCACCGCGCCGCGGCCCGCGAGCGCCGGCCGCAGCAATGACCACAGCGCAATGAAGTAATGCATCGCGGCTTCGCTGCTGTGGCCCAGATAGCGCGCCAGCAGCACTCGCGGCAGCACGGTGATGCCCGCGTGTTCTCCCGCCTCCGGCGCGATGCTGCGGCATTGCTCGAGCAGGTCCTTCTGCATGTCCTTGCCCGCGGCGATCAGGGTCGCGCTCACCGTGCAGCCCGCCAGCCCTGCCTTTGATGCGAGCATGGGGTCGTCTCCGGCGAGTCGGGCATATTCGCACCATAGCCTCCGGCCTTGCTGCCAGACTTCGGTGCGCTGGCGCAATTCGCCCGAGTTGAAGCGCTCACCCGATGCGGTACGTCCCATGCACGTCATGTCCCATCCCATGTACAAGGCGTCTTGTTCCAGGAAAATATCCATTTTCGTTTCGGCGCGCGCGTGATCGAACACGATGGCCGGCTGCGGTAACCATTCGAGCACCGCGCCGCGCCCGACGTCGAAACGCTGTACCAGGCGCGCCGTGGCGCCCATGCTCTTGTACCACTTGCCCGCGCCCGGCGTGGTCAAGAGCGCCGCGCTGCCTTCGCCCAGCCGTGCCGCGAGCGCAAGGCTGTCGCCACCGGCGATGCCGCCCGGCGGATGCAGGATGATGCTGTGGCAGACCGCATCATCCTCGGGGTAGAGCGGTTTCTGCACCAGCAGCGGGCCGCTGTGCTCGCGTCCCGCAAGCACGGTGCGCTTGCCGCGCAAGGCGTAAGCCAGCGCGAGCTTCGCCTCCCATCCTGCCTGAGCCATGACCATAAACCAACTATAACGCGAGGCAGGCCTTTACGTTTTCCCGCTCCATTTCCTCGCCCGGCCCCCTCTTGATCACCTCGCCGCGCGACATCACCACATAGTGGTCGGCGAGCGAGCGCGCGAAATCGTAATACTGCTCCACCAGCAGGATCGCCATCTCGCCCTGCCGGGCGAGGGTGCGGATCACGCGCTCGATGTCCTTGATTATCGAGGGCTGTATGCCTTCGGTGGGCTCGTCCAGGATCAGCAGCTTCGGTTGCATCGCGAGCGCGCGGCCGATGGCGAGTTGCTGCTGCTGCCCGCCGGACAGGTCGCCGCCGCGGCGGGCGAGCATGTCCTTCAGCACCGGAAACATGTCGAAAATCTGCGCCGGAATGGATGCGCCGCGCGGCCTGGTTGCGAGGCCCATGCGCAGGTTCTCCTCTACCGTCAGGCGCGGGAAGATCTCGCGCCCCTGCGGCACATAGGCCAGCCCCAGCCTGGCGCGCGCATAGGGGGCGAGCCGGGTGATGTCCTTGCCTTCGAACAAGAGCGCGCCTGACTTCGCCGGAACCAGGCCCATCAGGCATTTCAGCAAGGTGGTCTTGCCCACGCCGTTTCTTCCCAGGAGTGTCGTGCAGCCCATGGGAATGTCGAAGCTGACGTCGCGCAGCGTATGGCTGCCGCCGTAATATTGATTGAGGCCTTGTATGCTCAGCATCTTTTAGCGCCCCAGGTAGACTTCGATCACGCGCGGGTCGTTCTGCACTTCGTCCATGCTGCCCTCGGCGAGCACGCTGCCCTCGTGCAGCACCGTCACCTTGCGCGCGATCCCGGCGACGAAATCCATGTCGTGCTCGACCACGATCACCGAATGCTTGCCCGCGAGTGTCTTGCACAGCTCGCCGGTGCGCTCCGTTTCCTCGTCGGTCATGCCCGCCACCGGCTCGTCCAGCAACAGAACGCGCGGCTCCTGCATCAGCAGCATGCCGATCTCCAGCCACTGCTTCTGCCCGTGAGACAGCAGCCCCGCGGGGCGATCGGCTTCGCCGGCGAGGCGGATCAGGCTAAGTATCTCCGCGATGCGGTCGCGCTGGGCCGAATCCAGCCGGGCAGTGAGGCTGGCGCGCACGCGCTTGTCGGTTTTCATCGCCAGTTCCAGGTTCTCGAACACGCTGTGCTGCTCGAATACCGTGGGCTTCTGGAACTTGCGGCCGATACCGGCGTGGGCGATTTCCGCTTCGGTCAATTTTGTAAGATCGATGGTCTGGCCGAAGAACACGGTACCCGCGTCGGGCCGGGTCTTGCCGGTGATCACGTCCATCATGGTGGTCTTGCCGGCGCCATTGGGGCCGATGATGCAGCGCAGCTCGCCGTTGTCGATATCCAGGGAAAGCTTGTTCAGCGCTTTGAAGCCGTCGAAGCTGACGCTGATGTCCTCGAGATACAGGATCGTCTTGTGCGAGACGTCGACCCCGGGGGTGAGCACACGCCCGCCCGCCGCCGCGCCGCCGCCGAACATATCGCCCTCGCGGATCACGCTGGCGTTCATGCGGCGCTCCCTCGCGGCTGCCCGAGCTTGCGCTCGCGCCAGCGCTTGCGTATCTCGTCGAACGCCCCGACCACGCCCTGCGGCAGGAACAGCGTGACCAGGATGAACAGCAGGCCAAGAAAGAACAGCCAGTATTCGGGAAAGGCGACGGTGAACCAGCTCTTGGCGAAATTGACGATGCCCGCGCCCAGTATCGCCCCGACGAGGCTGCCGCGACCGCCTACGGCCACCCAGATTGCGATTTCGATGGAATTCGCGGGCGACATTTCGCTCGGGTTGATGATCCCGACTTGCGGCACATAGAGGGCGCCGGCGATGCCGCAGATCACCGCCGACGCGGTCCAGATGGCGAGCTTGTAATGCACCGGGTTGTAGCCGGAGAACATCACCCGCGATTCGGCGTCGCGGATCGCGGTCAGCACCCGGCCGAATTTGGACATGACGATAGTGCGCGCGGCGAGCAGGACCGCGATGAGCACGGCGCCGGTGAGCATGAACAGCGCCATGCGCGTTTCCGAGGTGGCGATGGGGAAGCCGAGGATGCGCTTGAAGTCGGTGAAGCCGTTGTTGCCGCCGAAGCCGGTGTCGTTGCGGAAGAACAGCAGCATGAAGGCGAAGGTGAGCGCCTGGGTGATGATGGAAAAATATACGCCCTTGATGCGCGAGCGGAAGGCGAAAAAGCCGAACACGAAGGCGAGCAGGCCGGGCACCAGCACCACCAGCAGCGCCGCGTACCAGAACTGATCGGTGAAGCTCCAGTACCAGGGGTAGTCCTTCCAGTCGAGGAACACCATGAAATCCGGCAGCTCGCTCTGGTACTGGCCGTCGCGGCCGATCATGCGCATCAGATACATGCCCATGGCGTAGCCGCCCAGGGCGAAGAACAGGCCGTGGCCGAGTGAAAGAATCCCGGTATAGCCCCAGATCAGGTCCATCGCCACGGCGACGATGGCGTAGCACATGATCTTGCCGGTGAGCGCCACGGTGTAGTCGGAGACGTAGAACAGGCTGCCCTTGGGCAGGGCCAGGTTGGCCAGCGGAAACAGCAGGAACAGAATCGCGGCGCAGACGCCGAGCACGGCCCAGCCCCTGCGGCCATAGAGTCTTCCGATGACGGCGGAGAGCGGGCCCATCAGCTGTCCGCCATGCGGCCCTTGAGGGCGAACAGGCCCTGCGGCCGCTTCTGGATGAAAATGATGATGAAGGCGAGGATGGCGATCTTGGCCAGCACCGCTCCCGACCAGGCTTCGAGGAATTTGTTCGCCATGCCCAGGCCGAGCGCGGCATATACCGTTCCGGCGAGCTGGCCCACGCCGCCCAGCACCACCACCATGAACGAGTCGACGATATAGCTCTGGCCCAGGTCCGGGCCGACGTTGCCGATTTGCGACAGCGCGCAGCCGGCGAGGCCGGCGATACCCGAGCCCAGGCCGAAAGCCCAGGTATCGACGCGCGCGGTGGGCACGCCGACGCAGCTCGCCATGGCGCGGTTCTGGGTCACGCCGCGCACGAACAGGCCCAAGCGCGTGCGCGTGAGCAGCAGCCACACCAAGAGCAGCACGGCGAAGGCAAAGCCGATGATGACGATGCGGTTGTAAGGCAGCACTACATTGCTCAGGATCACGATGCCGCCCGACATCCACACCGGGTTTTCGACCTGCACATTCTGCGCGCCGAACAGGGTGCGCGCGGCCTGAATCAGGATCAGGCTGATGCCCCAGGTGGCGAGCAGGGTTTCCAGCGGCCGGCCATAGAGAAAGCGGATCACGCTGCGTTCGAGCGCCATGCCGACCAGCGCGGCAGCGGCGAATGCTGCCGGAACGGCGGCGGCGAGATACCAGTCGAACAGGCCCGGCGCATGCGCGCGGAACAGGTTTTGCACCACGTAGGCGCTGTAGGCGCCGACCATGATCAATTCCCCGTGCGCCATGTTCATCACGCCCATCAGGCCGTAGGTGATCGCAAGGCCTAGCGCGGCGAGCAGCAGGATCGAACCGAGGCTCGCGCCGGTGAAAATCTGGCCGAAACGATCGCCCGTGGAAAGCCGCGATTCGACCTCCTTGAGCGAACTCTGGGCCTCGGCGCGGACTGCCGCATCGGGCTCGGCATAGTCCGCGCCCTTCTTTTCCAACAGGCCGAGCAGCAGAGCCTTGGTATTGGGGTTGCGGCTCGAGGCGAGCGCTTTCGCCGCTGTGAGCCGCGTCGCTGCATCCTTGCTTTGCAACTGCAACGTGGCTGCCAGCAGGGTCAGCAGGTTCTTGACGCCGGCATCGGGTTCCTTGGCGAGAGCCTTGCTGATAAGAGGCAGCATGTCCTCGTCCGCGCCGTTTTGCAGCGCCTTCGCGGCCGCCATGCGCGTGTCGCGGTTTTGCGATGCGAGCTTGAGCGCGGCGATTGCCGAGGCCAGTTCGCGCCGCAGGCGGTTGTTGACCATCACGTCTTCGCGTTCTTCCGGCAGAGGCATTACGGATTTCCCGCTGATGGCGTCTGTGCCGGCATCGTCCTTGACGATCAGGACTTGTTTGCCGCCGGCGACCTGCACAGCGCCATCGTGCAGCGCTTGCAGAAAATCGAGCGCGGATTCGTCGTCCGCGGCAAGCAATTCGCTGAGAGCCGCGACCTTGTCGTCGTGCTCGCCCAGCGCCAGTTTTTCAATGAGCGCAGGCGCGATGGCCGAGGCGGGCGGGGCCAGCGTCGCAATGACGAGCAGAAGCAACAGGTAGCGCAGAGTACGCATCGTCTTTTCTTTGTCGGTGCCACACTTGAATCAGGCGGCGCGCCGCCAGAGGAGGAGGAGAGCGGCGCGCCGTACCTGCCCGGACTTACTTCTTCTCGGGTTCGTCTTTCTTCTTGTCGTTGCCGGCGATGAACGGGCTCCACGGCTGGGCCTTGACCGGGCCCTTGGTCTTCCACACCACGTTGAACTGGCCGTTGGCCTGCACTTCACCGATGAATACCGCCTTGTGCAGGTGATGGTTCTTTTCGTCCATCTTCGAGGTGATGCCCGAGGGCGCCTTGAAGGTCTGGCCGGCCATTGCCGTTATCACCTTGTCCACTTCGGCCGACTTGGCTTTCTCGACCGCCTGCTTCCACATGTTGATGCCGATGTACGCGGCTTCCATGGGGTCATTGGTGAGGGGCTTGTCGGCGCCGGGCAGTTTCATTTTCTTGGCGTAAGCGGCCCACTTCTTCTTGAATTCGTCGTTGGCCGGGGCCTTGATCGACATGAAGTAGTTCCAGGCGGCCAGGTGGCCGACCAGGGGCTTGGTATCGACGCCGCGCAATTCCTCTTCGCCCACCGAGAACGCCACTACCGGCACGTCGGTCGCCTTCAGGCCGGCATTGCCCAGTTCCTTGTAGAAAGGCACGTTGGAGTCGCCGTTGATGGTCGAGACCACCGCGGTCTTGCCGCCGGCGGCGAACTTCTTGATGTCGGCAACGATGGTTTGGTAATCGCTGTGGCCGAAGGGAGTGTACTTCTCGTCGATGTCCTTGTCGGCGACGCCCTTGGACTTGAGGAAAGCGCGCAGGATCTTGTTGGTGGTGCGCGGATAGACGTAGTCCGTGCCCAACAACACCCAGCGCTTGGCCCCGCCGCCTTCCTTGCTCATCAGGTACTCGACCGCGGGAATGGCCTGCTGGTTGGGCGCGGCGCCGGTGTAGAACACGTTCTTGGACAGCTCTTCGCCTTCGTACTGCACCGGGTAGAACAAGAGTCCGTTCAGTTCCTCGAACACCGGCAGCACCGACTTGCGCGACACCGAGGTCCAGCAGCCGAACACCACGGCGACCTTGTCCTGGGTGAGCAGTTGGCGCGCCTTTTCCGCAAACAGCGGCCAGTTGGAGGCCGGATCGACCACCACCGCCTCGAGCTTCTTGCCGAGCACGCCACCCTTGGCGTTGATCTCGTCGATCGCCATCAGCGTCACGTCCTTGAGCACGGTCTCGCTGATCGCCATGGTGCCGGAGAGCGAGTGCAGTACCCCGACCTTGATGGTGTCGGCAGCCAGAACGTAGCGGCCCGGGATCAGGGACACAGCGGTGACGACCGCGCCTGCAGCAACACTTTTTAGAAAACTTCGCCGTTGCATGTTTGCATCTCCCAAAAAGTTTAAAAATTCAAAGACGACTCAGACTGCCTGAGCTTGCGTTTCATCAGTCAGGTAATGGGGTGTTTAGCACGGTTTGTGCCAGGCGCACGGTAGGCGCTGCAGGCGGCGATTAAGCGGCTGTTTATAAAGTGGATGAAGACTGGCCGCGGCGCCGAAGAGAATTCCCTGCCCGAACGATTGCACTGTATTCGGGCATTTTGACGCACTAAATCGGGAAGGTGCACCAAATGGCGGCATGGCAGCTTAATTCAGCTGCGAGTTGCACCAGGAGCGCAAGGTGAGCGATGCCGCCTGCAAGGTTGTGCCGGACCAGCTCGGCGAGCGGGCCGCGATTTGTCGTGTGCACGGGGCCGGTCTAAAATGAGACCATGAGATTCAAATCGGCGATCGCGACCCTGCTGACCACTACCGTCCTGCTGGCAGGCTGCGCCAGCACCACTATCGGCCTGCGCAGCACCAATTCGCCCTCGATGCCGGGGAGCGCCCCTGCTATTGGGAGTTCCTACAGTTCGGCTGCGATCCAGGCGGACGTAACGCCCGGCGCCTTTCTCGGCATCGTTTTCCTCGGCTACCTCGCCGCCGGCGCTCAGGACGATTACCTGCGCTGGCGCTACGGCTCTTCCTCGCGCAAGCCGCCTGAGCTGGCCGAGGGCCGCGCCGTCGCCGAGCGCGATTGCAGCCAACCGCTCGGGCCGCTCTACGCAAATCTGCGCTGCAAATGAACCGAAAGAAGAAAAGGCCCGTCCCAAGATGACGCGCAGCACCAAAATCGTCGCTACCCTCGGGCCCGCATCGAGCAGTCCCGAAATCCTCGAACAGATGTTCCGCGCGGGCGTGGACGTCGTGCGCCTCAATTTCTCGCACGGCACGGCGGAGGACCACCTGCAGCGCGCCGAAGTGGTGCGCGCGGTCTGCCGCAAGACCGGCCGCACCGTCGGCATCATGGGCGATCTGCAGGGCCCGAAGATCCGCATCGGCAAGTTCCGCGACGGCAAAGTCACGCTCAAGCCAGGCGACGCCTTCATCCTCGACGCTGATTGCGAGCTCGGCGACGCAAAGCGCGTCGGCCTGGACTACAAGGAGCTGCCGCGCGACGTGAGCGCCGGCGACGTGCTGCTGCTCGACGACGGCCGCATCGAATTCGAGGTGGAACGGGTCGCGGGCAACGAAGTGCACTGCCGCGTGCACCATGGCGGCGTGCTGTCGAACAACAAGGGTATCAATCGCCGTGGCGGCGGGCTGACCGCGGCGGCGCTCACGACCAAGGACATGGACGACATCCGCACCGCCGCCATGATCAAGGTGGACTTCCTCGCGGTGTCGTTTCCCAAGTCGAGCGCCGACATGTACATGGCGCGGCAATTGCTGCGCGCCGCCGGCGGCGAAGCCTTCCTGATCGCGAAAATCGAGCGCGCCGAAGCGGTCGAGCCCGGGGCACTGGAGGATATCATTTCGGCCTGCGACGGCATCATGGTGGCGCGCGGCGATCTCGCGGTCGAGGTCGGCGACGCCTCGGTGCCGGCGCTGCAAAAACGCATGATCCGCATGGCGCGCGAACACAACAAGCTCACCATCACCGCGACGCAGATGATGGAATCCATGGTTGCGAGCCCGGTGCCCACCCGCGCCGAGGTTTCCGACGTCGCCAACGCCGTGCTCGACGGCACCGACGCGGTGATGCTCTCGGCCGAGACCGCGAGCGGCGTGTATCCGGTGGAGACCGTTTTGTCGATGAGCCGCATCTGCGTCGTCGCCGAAAACTCGGCGCCGGTCACGCTCGATCGCGAGTTCCTCGACCGCGTTTTCACCCGCGTCGACCAGTCGATCGCGATGGCGGCGCTGTTCACCGCCTTTCACCTGAAGGTCAAAGCCATCGCCGCGCTCACCGAGTCCGGCTCGACCGCGCTGTGGATGTCGCGCCTGAACTGCGGCGTCCCGATCTACGCCCTGACCACGCGCACTTCCACACGCTACCGCTGTGCACTGTTGCGCGATACCTATCCGCTGATGGTGAGCTACACCGGCAACGACCGCGAGGAGCTGCTGGAGGAGGCGGAAAACGTGCTGCTGCGTTCCGGCCTGGTGCAAAAGGGCGACCTGATCGTGCTCACCATCGGCGAGCCCGTAGGCAAGGCCGGCGGCACCAACACGATGAAAATCGTTAAGGTCGGGGAGAATCGCCGGGCCTGAAATCTCAGCGCAGGCTAACCTGTGCAGCAGGGCAGCAGGGCAGCAGGGCAGCAGGGCAGCAGGGCAGCAGGGCAGCAGGGCAGCAGGGCAGCAGGGCAGCAGGGCAGCAGGGCGAAGGGCGCACGCAAAGATGCAACAACCATTGATTTTCGTCACGGTGTCGCCATTCCGGCCTATCCCGGCTGCGTCGTTCCGCGGTAAAATCGCAGCCTCGGTTCCACGCCGTTTCCATCCCCTTTCTACCTCAGGAGTTCCAGCATGGACACGAAACTGCTTTCCAAGACCGCCCGGGCCATGGTCGCCAAGGGCAAAGGCCTGCTTGCCGCCGATGAATCCGCCGGCACCTGCGAGAAGCGCTTCAAGTCGATCAATACCGAATGCACCGAGCCCAATCGCCGCGCCTGGCGCAACCTTCTGCTCACGACCAAGGGCACCGAGGAATTCATCAGCGGGGTCATCCTGTTCGACGAGACCATGCGCCAGAAGACGCTCGGGGGCGAAGTGCCGTTTCCGCAATACCTCGAGAGCAAAGGCATCATCCCGGGCATCAAGGTCGACGGCGGCGTGCATGAGCTGGCGCTGTGCCCGGGCGAGAAGGTGAGCGAGGGCCTGGATGGATTGAGGAAACGCCTGGCCGATTACTTCAAGCTCGGCGCGCGCTTCGCCAAGTGGCGTTCGGTCATCACCATCGGCGACGGCATTCCCAGCCACGCCTGCCTCTACGCCAATGCGCACGCGCTCGCCCGCTACGCCGCGCTGTGCCAGGAAGCCTCGATCGTGCCCGTGGTCGAACCCGAAGTTCTGCTCGACGGCAGCCATACCATAGAGCGCTGCTTCGAAGTGTCCGAGGCGACACTCGCCGCGACGTTCGCGGCGCTGCGCGCGCATAACGTGTCACTCGAGCACACCATACTCAAGGCCTCGATGGTCATTTCGGGCAAGGACTGCCCGAAGCAGGCGGGCGTCGAGCAGGTCGCCGAGCAGACCATGCGCTGCCTGAAGCGCGCCGTGCCCGCGGCGCTGCCCGGCATCGTGTTCCTGTCGGGCGGTCAGGGCGACGAGGCGGCGACCGCGCACCTGAACGCCATGGCGGCGATGTCCGGCCTGCCCTGGCCGCTCACCTACTCCTTCAGCCGCGCGTTGCAGAATCCCGCCCTCAAGACCTGGGGCGGCAAGGCGGCCAACGTCGCCGCCGCGCAGAAGGCCTACTACCACCGCGCGCGCATGAACAGCCTGGCGAGTCAGGGCAAGTACCGGCCCGACATGGAAAAGCAGGCTGCTTAGGCTCGAGCGATTTTGATCTTGAATATGTGGGTGGCTTAGGGAGCGCGAAATGGCCAAACGTACAAAGCCGCTGGTCGGCATCGTCATGGGCTCCACCTCGGATTGGGAGGTGATGCAGCAGGCGGCCAGGCAACTGAAGGATTTCGGCGTCGCTTACGAAGCCCGCGCGCTGTCGGCGCATCGCACGCCCGATCTGCTGGAGCAGTGGATCAGCGCCATGACCAAGCGCGGCGCGAAATGCTTCATCGCCGGCGCGGGCGGCGCGGCGCATCTCGCCGGCGCGGTCGCGGCCCGGACCACGCTGCCGGTGCTGGGGGTCCCGATGCCCTCCAAATATGTCCAAGGCATGGATTCGCTGCTGTCCATCGTGCAGATGCCCAAAGGCATTCCGGTCGCGACCTTCGCCATTGGCGAGGCGGGCGCTGCCAACGCGGGTTTGTTCGCGGTGGCGCTGTTTGCAATCAATGACGCCGGCCTGGCGCGGCGCCTGCAGGCGTTTCGCGACAAGCAGGCCGACGCCGTGAAGCGGGCAAAGTTGCCGGATCTTTGAAGGAGTACGCGGCAGGCCTCGCGCACGCCAGCCCCTGCCCATCCCCATCACCTGATTCAGCTCACCGGGAAAAAAGCGATGACGACCGTACTGCAAACATCGATCAACAGCCTGCCTTTCCTGCACCGCGGCAAGGTGCGCGACATCTATGCCGTAGGCGAAGACAAGTTGCTGGTGGTGCAGACCGACCGCCTGTCCGCCTTCGATGTCATTCTCGACGATCCGATTCCCGGCAAGGGCGAGGTGCTCACGGCCCTGTCCAATTTCTGGTTCGGCAAACTCGGCCATCTCGTGCCCAACCACATGACCGGCATCGATCCGGAATCGGTGGTGAGCGGCGAAGCCGAGCGCGCGCAGGTGCGCGGCCGCGCCATGGTGGTGAAAAAATTCAAGCCGCTTTCCATCGAAGCCATCGTGCGCGGCTATATCATCGGCTCGGGCTGGAAGGATTATCAGAAGACCGGCGCCATCAGCGGCATCGCGCTGCCCGCGGGCCTGAAGGAAGCCGGGAAGCTGCCGCAAACCATCTTCACCCCCTCGACCAAGGCACCGATGGGCCAGCACGACGAGAACATCTCGTTTGCCGAGGCCGAACAGCGGGTCGGCAGCGAGACCGCGACGCAGGTGCGCGATGCGGCGATTTCGCTCTACACCCATGCCGCGGAATACGCGGCCACGCGCGGCATCATCATCGCCGACACCAAGTTCGAATTCGGCGCCGATACCGCTGGCCGCGTCCACCTGATCGACGAGATTCTTACGCCGGACTCCTCGCGCTTCTGGCCGGTTGCCGAATACAAGGTCGGCATGAGCCCGCCCTCGTTCGACAAGCAGTTCGTGCGCGACTGGCTGGAGACGCAACCCTGCAACAAGAAGCTCGCTGAGCCGCGCCTGCCCGCCGAGATCATCGCCAGGACCGCCGGGAAATACCGCGAAGCGCTGCGGCTCCCTTCCCGGGC
>Ga0080064_1003983_pt1 | contig 19914 bp, 17 predicted proteins | sample Subgrocontami54m_FD_69260 | JGI IMG/M metagenome (GOLD analysis project Ga0080064, IMG submission 69260) | Subsurface groundwater microbial communities from S. Glens Falls, New York, USA - GMW46 contaminated, 5.4 m (SPADES assembly) (version 2) ...
GGCCGGCGTACCGCTGATGCTGCTGCTGCGGAGGCCTCGCCGGGCGAGGGCATCGTAATGGCCGTAGAAGGCCCCCATTCCTTCCGGAATTCCTCGGAGGTCCTGCTCTATACCCGTTCCGGATGCTGTCTCTGCGATGAGGCCAAGCAGTTGCTCCGGGAGCTTCAAAAGCAATCCCGGTTCGAGTTTCGCGAAGTGGATATCGACCAAGACCCCGGGTTGCGCCAGCTATACAACGAGGAGGTTCCCGTCGTCTTCATCCACGGAAAGAAGGCATTCAAGTATCGGATCGACGCGCGGCAGTTTCTGAAGCGGCTGGGGCGGAGAAGGGAAGGGAATGGGGAGTAGGGCATTGGATCCAGTTCGCTCCCAGATGAACTTGACGTGGCTGGATTGCAACATCGGGACTTCGCTTGCCTGCCACGCTTGCTTGCCGTTTGACACCCGCGGCGGCAACTCGCTACACTAAAGAATAAAATCCTGGAACGAGGCTACATGGCGCTTCCCAAAGAATACTTGAGCCACTTGGCTCCCGAGCTGGTCAAACGTCTCGAAAAATCGGGGAAAGTAAGGCTTCCCGACAAGGCGGCGGCTGCCGCCAGAGTGCAGCAGGCGTTTCTCGACGATTCGGTGCGCGAAGATCAACTAAACCAGGAAGTTCGCGACTATCTCGCGCAATATAACGAGCAGATCCGCCGGGACGGCATCTCGTATCAGGAAATGTACCAGCTCGTGAAAAAGGAGTTAGTGAAGAAATACAAAATGCTTCCCTCCGGTGGGCGGGACCGCGATGGCGGCAAGCTCTCCCGCGACAAGATCATCGAGTTTTCTCACCGCCTCGTAAAGGACCTGGCCGCACTGCCTCAGGCGGACTTCACGGCGGAGAAGAACGACGTTCGTCTCGAGATCATGCACCAGTTGCAAGCGCTTCTCAAGGAAGAAGCCGCCATCGACCAGGCGGTCCGCCAGAAGATCCAATCTCAAAAACGCGAGATCGCCGACGGCAGCGCGGAATGGGACATCCTGTTCCGGAAGTATTATTCGGAGGAGATGCGCAAACTGGGGGTTAGCTGAACGTGGTAGCCACGGCACGTTGTTCGTGCCGTGGGCTTGTATTTTAGACTCATTGCGGCCTTAAAAACTTAAGGCGCAAATAACGCGCCGTGGCTGTCTTTATCGTCTCTTCAGGGTAGGCTTCTGATCCCCATCGCTTTGTTGAGTTGAATCGCCGGAACCCTTACCGTTTGCCGGCGGAGTCTTGGTCGATTTTCGCAGAGTGGGCCTGCCTTGCTCGTCCTTGGCGTCCTCCACCCGTCCCCGGTTTTCAATTTGCTTCAAGCGCTCCGTCACTTGGTCAAACTCCGAGGTGGTTACCACGTACTCGGGCTTCTCCGGAAGAATCGACTTGAGCTCATCCTGCGAGGCCGTGATGCGGTCCGGCGTCAGCGGATGGGTCGAAAAGGCCTTCGCCATCGTCCCCGGACGGCTTTTCTCCTTGGTCTGAATCTTTTCGAAGAAATCGATGAAGGCCTGGGGATCGTAGCCCGACTTGTAGAGATACTGCAGGCCGAGATAGTCAGCCTCGCGCTCAGCGCCGCGAGAGAACTGCAAAAACTTCAGCGGGATCAACAGACCAGCCGCGGAACGAATCCCATATCCGGCGGGACCGCCGAGGAAGATCAGCGGCAGCGTCGCCCAGTTCACCATCTCTGCTTTGCTGGCGTTGCGCGTGCCATGTCGCGCAGCGACGTGGGCGATCTCATGCGCCATCACGCCCGCCATCTCGGCCTCCGTGTCAGCAGCCAGGATCAATCCTGAATTGACATAAAAGAAACCACCCGGCAGAGCAAACGCGTTGACATCGTCCGAGTCGATGACTTTGATCGTGAACGGAACCTGGGCATCGGAGTTGCGGACCAGGTTTTGCCCCACGCGGTTAACGTATTCCCCGATCACCGGGTCTTGGACGAGCCGCGACTGCTGCTCCACCTGCTGCGCCATCCCCTTGCCCAGAGCGATCTCCTTTTCCAGGGAATAGAAATTCATTCCCTTGCCGACGTCGCGGTCGCCGATGGCCTCCACGTCGTCCCTGCTACCTTTACCCTTCTTCGTGTCGGCTTTCTGATTCGTCTTTTGGTCGTTCTTACCGCTGTCGTCGCCGGCCCTCGTGAGGCCTGTGCCCAGAGTAAGCAGCAACATCACCAGCACCAATCGCTCGGTCCATTTCTTCATGGAATGACTCCTCGACTCGGTGGCATCGTTCCGTTTCGCCATTGTTTTCATTATACGCCTATGCTAGGCCTTGTGGATCCTTTTTTCAACATCATAAACCCATTCCGATGGCGGGAAGTTGCGGTCTTCCGCCGTCTGGGGTGCCCGTTACCGGCCGTTCCTCTTATTGGACGCGTCCAGAGCTGATTGGGATGTACCGCCACAGCGATTGTCTGCCTCCTTCCGCCTTCTCTCTTCCCGGCAGCGTGCACCACGGACGCATTTGTAGTAAAGTAACCAAGACTGGTATTCACAACCGCTTCCGCGTTTATTTCGGAGGAACCTTTGGCTGTACGGAAAATCCTGATGGGGCAAGTTTGGAAGAAGGACGATAGCGGCGAGACTTTTCTTGTTACGAAGCTCTACAACGAAGTTTTTTCCACTTTCGCCGTCCTGCGCAAGATCGACGGAGAAGATCTGCTGCGTGTGAAGGTGGAGAAGAAGGGGGACCTTTCCCTGCTTCCGGGTTTTACTTACACCCAAGATTCACAGGACTTCTAAGCACGGCATGCTCGAATCCATCCTGACCTATCTCAGCACCTTTATCATTTTCACGATCGGCGCCATGGGTTATCCGGGGATCGTCCTGTTGATGGCCATTGAGAGCGCCTGCATTCCTCTGCCCTCCGAGATCATTCTCCCCTTCTCGGGTTATCTAGTCCTGAGCGGACGGTTCAACCTCTGGGGAGTGGCGCTGGCGGGAGCCTTGGGCTGCAACCTGGGGTCGCTGGTGGCATACTATGCCGGGGCGCGCGGCGGCAGGAAGTTCCTGATGCGCTATGGAAAGTATGTGCTGGTGTCCCGCCGCGAGATCGATCTGGCCGACCGCTGGTTTGAACGGTACGGCGAATGGACCGTCTTCTTCGCCCGCCTGCTGCCCGTGATCCGCACGTTCATCGCGCTCCCGGCCGGCATCGCCCGCATGGATCCCTGGAAGTTCCATCTCTATACCTTCCTCGGCTCGTTTCCCTGGTGCCTGGGACTGGCCTACGCCGGCTACGAGATGGGCGCCCACTGGGACGGCCTGCGAGTCTATTTCCACAAGTTCGATTTTCTAATCGCAGCGCTGCTCGTCGTGGCGGCGGTTCTGTATCTCTGGCGGCACTTCAGGCAGGAGTCGGAATAAAAACGGATTTCTTGCGGAGGATGACGCTCTCGACTGTGTTCCCTATCCCCGGTGGTGAGGCATTTTCCGATATGCCGATTACACGTCCACTAGCCAGCCACATGTCGTCGAAAACTTGGGCTTGTCTTCCAGATCGCTGGGGTGCACTGCGGCATCGCCTGGAACATTATTGAATAGGGATATATACTAAACCACGCCAGATGAAAGTGAACCTACGAGGTGCCATAAAGACGATGAAGGCGCTCCTTATTCGCGTAGGCATCGATCAAAGCAAAAAGGGCGGCCGTTGGAATGCGCCGGTTGACCCGGAATCGGGGAAGTTCGTTTTTGTGCCGATACCGGACAGCAAAAAGCAGAAATACCGGCCTGGCCTCCGGCGCAGATATGGTGAAGTACAGCCCGCACTGGACGCGTTTGCCGACGACTACGAAATAAGCCGGACCACTGGCCTAGGGTTTCCACAGAAGCTTCGGAATCGAGCCATGCATCTGGACCCCGACTTTGAGTACCTCAGCTACGGGGGTGGCAGGCAGGCCCCGAAGCTTAAGCGTCTCAAGGCGGGGGATCTCGTAGTTTTCTTTAGTGGCCTCAAACCGATTACCAGAAGCAAGAACAAATTAGATTACGCCATCATCGGGATCTTCGTTGTGAAGAATGTAGATCATGCCGCCGAGGTGACTGCATCCCATTTTAAAGAGAATGCACACACCCGATGGCGCGTCATCTCGGGCAAGGACGTGATTGTCCGTGGTGTTCCCAAGCTTTCAGGGCGGCTAGAAAGGTCTATCGTCATTGGCGAATGGCGTGATGGAGCTTACCGATTGACTAAAAAAATGGATAGAGCGTGGGGTGGCCTTGAGGTGAAAAATGGATTTCTACAGAAAGCTACCACGCCCTGGTTCACAAATGCAAAGCGCTTTCATGACTGGTTTCGGGAGCGGAAATTAAAGCTTGTAGCGAAGAACTTCTAACAAGGCTCTGTAGGGGAGGTAATGGCAACGAAGGCAAGAGGGTCCAGCCCGGCAGTATTTGCCTATATTATACGGACCGTAGGTAAAGGCTATCAACTGACGGGCGATGTGCCAAAGGAAGTCGAAGATCGAATATTTTTCGGCCCATGCAAGAGGAGGATGCGGCCAGAAATACGCCGAGGAGATTATGTGATGGGTATATCTCCCGCCGGGATCGGGAAGCACCGTCGCATTTTACTTTGGATGCGGGTGGCAGAAGCCATGAGTTTTGCGGACGCTTTCGACCGAGGTGAGCATGGCGACTCGGCTTTTAAGGCTGCACGCCCGAGAGCAATTCATGTGGAGCCGAGAGACCTGAGGCACTTCGTGCGGGGAAATCCCGATAGCTACAAGCATATCAAAAACGGCACTCATGGGAAGAACAACGAATGGAGGAGAGATATCATAGGTAGTCGGGATGTCATGTTCATAGGAGATCGGAGTTCTTGGATTGCGGAGGGCAATGGGCCGACAGTGACCGAAGAGATTCTCGCGCTAATAAAGCCAGGAATATGGTGGAAAGGTTCACCGACCATTAAGAACCCGCTGACGGAGAATGCGCGTGGGAAACATGCTCGCCTAGAAAATCAGGATGCTCAACGGGTGATCCGATGGATCTTACGCCACATTCCCAAGCAAGAAAATAGGGCGTCCGGTTCCCGAACAGGCCGATGCGCAGATACAGGGATTATAAAAGGCAAGCAACCCCGCCACACTGGCTCCTGCTGACTCGCCGCAGGTTTGGCGTCAGTTCGCGCACAGTTCCGCCCCGCGCTCTTAGAACCGTCCTCCGATCCACGGCCTCCCCACTGAACGAATAACGCCCGACCCGGAAAGCGACCCACTGCGTTTTCAGAGCTTCCGAGTTGATCCTTTGGCTCGGCGAAGTCTGAATGTGGTAAAGTGAAGGAGATGAAACGCCCATTTGCAGCTACCGTCTGGCGTGAGGGGGATTGGTTCGTCTCGCAGTGTTTAGAAGTCGATGTAGCGAGCCAAGGCGAGACGGAAGAAGAAGCCCTCGCAAACCTAAAGGAAGCGCTGGAACTGTACTTCGAGCCTCCGCAAGCCACGCGCCCTCCGAAGGTTCGCATGATCGAGGTTGAGGTTGGCGCGGCTTAAGCCACAGCCCTTCCGGGAGGTCAAGCGTCGGCTGGAAGCAGCGGGCTTCGTGGAAGCCAGCCAGAAGGGCAGCCACGTCAAGTTCATCCGGAAGCGAAACGAAACCGTCGACACGGCAATTGTGCCCAATAAGCGCGAAATCCCGGTGGGCACTCTGCGAAGCATCCTCAGTCAGGCGCACGTTGATCCCAACCAATGGGATGAACTAGGCTGATCGCTTGACGTAGAACGCCCCACCCGGAAACCGACCCACTACCCTAATCCGCATTCCCTTTCCTCCCCCGCTCCAACCGCCTCAGAAACTGCCGCGCGTCGATCCGGTATTTCAACGCCTTCTTGCCGTGGATGAAGACGACGGGGACCTCCTCGTTATATCGCTGGCGCAGCCCGGGGTCCAGGTCGATATCCACTTCGCGAAACTCGAACCGGGATTTCTTTTGAAGCTCCCGGAGCAACTGCTTGGCATCGGCGTTGAAATCGCCAGCATCAATCGCGGGTAAGATAATACTGTATCGCCGGTGTGATAATTAAGGACAGTACTATTGAGATCAGGATGCCGCCGATTACCGCAATAGCCAGCGGCTGGAGCATCTGCGAGCCTGCGCCGAGTGCCAGCGCCAGAGGCAACATTCCCGCGACGGCGGCGAGCGCCGTCATGACGATGGGTCGCAGCCGGCGTCTGCCTGCCTGGATCATCGCTTCCTCGGCGGAGAATCCCACCTGGCGAAACTTTTGGTCGGCGTCGAGGAGGAGAATTCCGTTTTTCGCGACAATCCCGATAACCATGATCAGACCCATGAAGGAGGAGATATTGAAGGTCGTTCGAGTAATGAGGAGCGCCACAAATACGCCGGAGGTTGACAGCACCGCCGAGGAAAGGATCGCCGCTGGAGCCGTGAAGGTCCGGAACTCGAAGAGCAATACGAGAAAGACCAACACCAGCGCGAGCAGAAGTACAATCACGAGATCGTGAAACGATTTCTGCTGTTCTTGATACGTGCCGCCGTACACGACTCGAATCGAGGACGGCAGTTTCAGATCCTTCACGACCTTCTGGACTGCCGCCAGGCCGGTGCCCATATCCACCCCCTCCAAACGCGCCGTAACGGCAACAACCCGTTGCAAGTTCTCGCGGAGAATTTGATTTTGTCCGGGCACTTCGGTAATGGTAGCCAGGGAGCCCAGGGTTGCAGTTTGCCCGGATGAACTAGTCAACAGGGTGTTGCCCACGGCCTCAAGCGTTGAGCGGTTCGCCTCGGGGAACCGCACGCGCAACGTATAGGGCCGGTCGTTGACGATCACGGGGGTAGGCGCGGGTTCGCCTTCCAGGATCGCCACCGCGTCCGTGGTGACCTCCTCCGGGGTAAAACCCGCACGTGCCGCCGCCTGCGGATTCACCTGGAACGTCACAGCGGGCCCACTGATGGTGTTTTCGATTCCATTCATCACGTCGACCACCGGCTTTTTATTGCCAATCTCAATCTTGCTTATGGCGTCGGCGACTGCTGGCGCCCATTCGTTGAGCAGAGAGGCATCGGGAGAAAACAGCTTGATCTGGATCGGCTCGGGCGCGCCCGTGAGGTCTCCGATCATATCCTGGAGCACTTGAATGAACTCCACCTCCGCGGCCGGTTCCTGCTGCGCCACCTTGGCACGCACCTCGCTGATGATCTCGTCGATATCGCGGCTCCTCTTCGCCTTCAGCTTGACCTCGATGTCCCCTCTATTGGCTTCGGTTACTGCCGCCAAGCCCAGTTCCATTCCGGTACGCCTGGAAGCGCTTTCGACCTCTGGAATGGAGCGAACAATCCGCTCCATGTGGGTGACGACGCGATCCGTTTCTTGAAGGGAACTGCCTGCCGGCGTGAGGTAATCCAACACGAATTCGCCTTCATCCATTACCGGCAGAAGATCAGAGCCCAGGCTCCGATAGCAGAAATAAGCGGCGACAATCAAAAATATACTCAGCAACCCTAGCCAAACAGGATGCTCCAGGGCGCGTCGAAGCCAGCGTTCATAGAAGCGGATGATATGCCCGAAGAATCCAGTCATGGAGGCCTCTTCGGCGGCCATGAGGCGTTTCATCTCCTCTTCTTGCGTCGTATCGGCTTCGGCGGATTCTTTTGTTTCCGCATCGTTCGCTTCCGGCTTTGGGCCGCCCTCTTTCTTTTTCCGAAGCAGGTAAAGGCTCAGATTCGGTGTCCAGACGAGCGCCAAAACCAGCGACGTGAGCAATGACACCGACATCGTAACGGCGAGGGCGCGGAAAAATGTGCCCGTCACTCCGGTAATGGCGATTAAAGGCAAGAACACCACAACCGGAGTCACCGTAGAGCCCACCAGGGGTAGTGTTATCTCACCCAGGGCTCTATGGATCGCCTCGATGCGTTCCTCGCCAGCTTCACGGTGCAGTACAATGTTTTCAACCACTACAATGGCGTCGTCGATCACCAGCCCCACCGCAGCCGCCAACCCGCCCAGTGTCATCAGGTTGAAGCTTAGGCCGAGAACTTTCAGAGCTATGAAAGTCACCAGCACCGTTGCCGGAATCACCAAACCGGCGACGAGCGAAGTCCCCCAATCACGCAGGAACACGACTAGAATAATGGAAGCGAGAATCAGCCCTATGAGGATGGCGTCACGGACGCTATGGATCGATTCCGTGACGACTATCGACTGATCGTAGAAGGTGCTCAGGTCAACGCCGTGAGGCAGGGACGTGCGCAGATCCTCGATTTCCCGATGGACTTCATCCGCCACCGCCACGGTGTTGCTATCTGGCTGGCGAAAAATACTCAGCAAAACGGCGGGCTTGGCATTGGCCGTCACGATTGTGTAGACGGGTTTCACGGAAGGCGCCACGGTGGCGACTTCCTCGACTCGAACCGGGACTCCGTCCTTCGTGGTCTTGATGACTATGTTCGAGATTTCTTCCGCGTTATGCACCTGGGCGGAGACCAGGCCCAGAAAGAGTTGGTGGTTTCGTTCGAGCAGCCCCGGGGAATCAATCAGGTTGGTGCGGCGAACCGCATCTAGAATGTCCGAAACGGTTACATGAGCCTGGAGCAATCTGGCAGGATCAGGAATGATGTGAAATTCCGGCTCTTGACCGCCCTGCACGATCACCGTCGCCACGCCGTTCAGGCGATTGAGGCGCGGTTTGAGATCGTACGTCGCCATTTGCCAGAGATCGGTCTGAGAAACTTTGTCCGAAGTAAGGCTGTAGCCCATGATCGGAAAACTGGCAAAAGTCAAGCGACGCGCCTCGATCTGCGCCGTGGGAGGAAGAGTGCTCCGGGCTCTGGCGATGGCGGAATCGACGAGCTGAAGCGTCTGAAACATGTCCACGTTCCAGTTGAAGAATAGATCGATCTCAGCCGACCCGCGACTGGTAACAGAGCGCACATTTTCCAGGCCCGGGACCACGTTGATCGCCTCTTCGACGGGGCGCGTGATGGTGACCATCATCTGGTCAATGGGCATAACTCCGTTATCGACGGCGATGATGATGCGAGGGAAATTGGTGGTTGGGAAAACCTCCACCGGAATGCTGAGAGCCAGGTAGCCGCCCACCAGCGCCAGCGTAAGGCTCAGGAAGATAATCGATTTAGAGTGGCGGGCGAACCAATAGCGTGAGCCCGAATCCGCTGGCGTATTCCGCGCTTGGGGTGGCGGCAAACTTGAGCTAGGCGTCTCGCTTCGCATGGAAATCTACCAAAGGGTCAAGGTTTCAAGCGGCCGCAGCCCTTATCCTTTGTCTTCACTATCCGTTTCTTTTTTGTCCTTCTTATTGCCCGGACTGTTCGGGGTCTGAATTTGCACCTTAGTCTTCTCTAGGACCTCCGGGTCCTCTTTGTAGAGTTCGAATGCTCCCACGGTCGCAACGCGTTCGCCAGCCTGAAGCCCTTCGGTTATCTGCACGGCATCACCATCGCGGATGCCCGCCTTGACATCTTTATTGTGGGGCTTATTGTTGGAGTCGATCACCATAACGGAATTTGCACCATCCGAGCCTGTCAGCAAGGCCGCTACGGGCACGACGATCGCATTCGGCACTGTCTCGGCGACAACCGTCACGCGCACGCTCGAGCCCGGTTTCAGGCGCGCTCCCGGATTCGGAGCTTGCACCCAAACCTCGACCGTAGTGCTGTTCGGATCTAAAGCGGGGCTCACCAGGGTAACCTTGCCGGTAACCTCGCCGTTCTGGCCCGGAACAGAGAGGGTCGCCGAATCTCCTACCTTGAGCAGCAATGCCTCTTGCTGCGCGATGTGAGCGCGCGCAATCACCTGCGACAAATCCATGACAGTAATAAAAGGAGAGCTGTTCGAGGCCATTTCGCCGGGATAGAGCGGCCGATCGGTAACCACGCCGTCAATAGGGCTGACGATTTTGGAATAGCCAAGCTGCGCCTCGGCGCTCTCATATTTGCCCTTGGCGGCGGCCAGTTGCCCTGCGGCAGCTTTCTTCGATTGTTCGTTCCCGGTCCTTTGGAGCGATTGCAAATGTTTTTGCGCGATGGCGTACTGGTTTTTGGCTGACGTCAAGTTGACTAGTGCGTCGTCCACCTCTTTGCCGGAAATGGCCCCTTGTTGGAACAGAGCTTGACGGCTGTCATACAACCTTTGCAGCGCGTCCATGCTCTCTTTCGCGTTTGTCACCTCGAGTTCCGCCTTCTGAAGCTCTTCCGGCAATGAGCCCTGTACGGTCAACTCGTAGGTCGCCTGTGCCTGCTCGTATCCGCCGCGACTTTCCGCCGAGGCGCCGGCCAAGTCCTGGCTTTCGAGTTCCGCCAGCAATTGGCCGGCATGTACGGGGCTGCCGCGTTCCACATAGAACTTTCTGACCGGAGCGCTGATTTTCGGTATGATCGCCGCCTGGCGCAGCGGATATAGCACGGCATCGGCGGTGATCTTGCGCTCCACAGTCGCGGTTTCGGCGGAGGCGACCTCCACGGTGACGAGGGGCTCCGGTTCCGGCGGTTCCTTCTTGGCGCATCCCGTAAGAAACAGAACGCCGCACAGAACGAATCCCAGAAGGCCGTTGCTGGCGCCGGTCGCGTGCAGGAACAGACCGATATTGAAACCGCGCCAAAGGGTGGCTGAGGGCCAGGATTCCCTTGATTCCATAGTTGCCAGATCATTGTTGCGCATAGTTCAGAAACTTCCAGTTAGCGTCTGAAGATTAGCGATCGCGACGCGATAGCGGACTTGCGCATCATCGTACGCATTTCGGGCTTGTGTCAACGTAGTTTGGGCATCGACCATTTCGAGAGCCGTGGATTCACCCGCCTGATAGCGCAACGTAATGAGACGCAGGCTTTCGGCGGAGAGATCGGCCGCCCGGCGCGTCGATTCGACCGATGCCCGGGCGACGGAAGCCTCGTTGAAGAACGCATAAAGGTTGCTGAGAATCTGCCGCTGGGCTCGGCTCAACTCCGTTTGCGCCTGTTGCCGTTTGTATTCGGACTGATGCAGCTTGCTGCGTAATGATCCCCAGTCCCAGAGGGGCAGCGTCACGCCGGCCGTCAGAAAGTAGCCCAGGTTCGGCAGCTTTCCAGCCTCGCGATTGGCCGCGACTTCGCTATGCAGCGCGAAGGCGTTGGCCTCGATTCCATAATCGGTTTCCAAAGTTATCGTGGGGAGAAATGCATTCCTCGCGGATTTTACATCGAGATTGGCTTGCTTGAGCGACTCGACGGCCACCCGCAGATCGGGATTTTCGCGTTCCGCCATTTCCTGAATCTCCGGAAATCCGGGCAGCGCTCGCGCCGAGTCTATATCGTCCACCACGCTGAAATTTTCATTCAACACGGGAAATAACATTACGGCAAGGTTTAAGCGAGCGTTTTCAATGGCGAGGCGGGCTTCTTCGTAGGCCGTCTTCTGCTGTTCAAATTGAAGCTCAGCCTTGACCACGTCGCTATGCGCCACTTGGCGGACGCGCTCCCTGTCCCGGGTGATATCCAGGAACCGTTGCGCCTGCTGCAAAGCCTGCTGCGAGGTCGCGTACTTGCGCTCGGAGGCGATCAGCGAACAATAATTTTTGGTGACAGTGGCATCGAGGCCGCGCTTGGCTATTTCCACTTTGGCGTTGGCCATCGCTTCGGCGGCCTGTGCGTGTTTGATTCCAGTTCCCATCAGGGTTCCCGGAGAGAGGTCCTGATGTATGACTCCCCAGGCCCGATACAAGTGCACGCCATTGTTGGAGACGTAGCGGCCGGAGGGAAGAGTCCCGTTGCCCTGCGTCCCAAGGTACTGCGTCGTGGAGGTTGCCGCAGGCAGCATTGCAGCTTTGGCCTGCACACGGTCCTCGCGTGCGACAGCCGCATCCGTAACCGCCGACAGCAACTGTGAATCAATCTTTCGCGCCCGATCGAGCGCATCCGAAAGCGTGATGGTCATGGGTGGCTGCGACTGGCCGGGTCCCGTGGGTTGCATGAGATGGACCGGCGGCGCCTCGGCCCCGGGGCTCCCGGTTTGCGCTGCGGCGTGCCGGACAAAAAGTCCGAAGACCAGCGCCGCTCCAGCAGCGATACGGCCTCCACGCCGAAACCAGACCGCACCGACCGAATGCCCTCGTCGCAAAACGCGTTGAAATCGGTCCTGTTGATCCACCAACGAAAATCTGTCCATTTGCAAGCTCCCTAAGAAACGTTACCAACGTTGTCGAAAAGCTGTTTTTGCCCGCTGGCCGGTTTGTGCTTGTCTGCCGTTAGATCGCTCCTTCGCAATATTGGTTAACAATTCGCAAAGGCGATGTTGGTTAAGCAAGCGGTGTTGAATCGCCAGGATGCAGCCGCTTCGCAGCAAGGAATTCAGATTCTAGCGTAAGCAGATTTGAAATCCACGCGGGAATCTGGAAATCGAACTTCAAATTAAACAAAGCTAACGTTTCAGCCGGATTGCGCCGGCTCCGAAAAGGTCCCGCAACTTCCAAAATCTCAAGAAGGGGATGAAACGAACGAACCGACGGGCCGAGCCGAACGCTGCCGCTTTTCCTTGAGACTTACCGCCAAACGATAGCCAAGAAGCAGTAAAAAGATCAATCCGTACCGGACCGGCTTGTGGATGTCCGACTTCCCCAGCCAATAGAAATGCACGACGCCTGCAATGGCGGTGGCGTAGATCAATCGATGCAGCCGCTGCCATTGTTTCCCGCCCAGACGCCGGATCCAGCCAGCCGTCGAAGTAATCGCGAGAGGAATCATCAATACAAGTCCGGTGAAGCCGACGGTAATAAATCGGCGTTTCACTACGTCCGCGATCATGTCGTCCCAGTTGAAAACTTTATCGAGACCGATCCAGACGCTGAAATGAAGTGAGGCATAAAAAAAAGCGAAGAGGCCCAGCATTCGACGGAATCGAATCAGATCCGGCAGCCCCAGCAGTTTGCGGGCAGGCGTGATGGATAGCGTTAAAACGAGAAAGATCAGAATCCAGTCGCCGGTTTCATGGGTGATGAACTCGATAGGATTGGCGCCGAGGCCGCGATGGAATGCCTTCCATACTAGCCGCGCGAGCGGTATGAGAGAAAGCACGAACACGGCAAATTTAGTCCAGCGGTTAGAAAGGACGCGCCTCATTGTACTATTTCCGGGCTAGTAGTTCTTGCGCAGGTCCATTCCCGCATAAAGCTGCGAGACCTGGTCGCCGTACCCGTTGAAAGGGAGGGTGGGGCGCTTGTTCTGCTGGCCGAATCGCCCAAAATCGCCTAGACGCCACTCCTTAGCCTGACTCCAGCGGGGATGGTCCACCGCGGGATTCACATTGGAGTAGAAGCCATACTCCTGCGGAGCGGAAAGGTTCCAAGTCGTCGGCGGCTGCTTCTCGACAAGCTTGATTTTCACAATAGATTTGATGCTCTTGAAGCCATACTTCCAGGGGACTACCAGCCGCACCGGCGCGCCGTCCTGAGGAGGCAGTGTTTCGCCGTACATGCCCACGGAAAGGAGCGCGAGCGGATGCATCGCTTCGTCCAGGCGTAGCCCTTCCACGTAGGGGAAGGAAATGCCGGCATAACGCGCCATCGGCATTTGCTTGGGATCAAATAAACTCTCCATGGCAACAAACTTCGCCTTGGGAGTGGGCTCCACTTTCTTGAGCAAAGCGCTCAAGGAATAACCGATCCAGGGAACTACGATCGACCATGCTTCGACGCAGCGGTGGCGGTAAATGCGCTCTTCGAGCGGCGCGAGCTTCATAATAGCGTCGAGGTCCAGCTTTTGAGGTTTTGCCACCTCGCCTTCCACCGAGACAGTCCAGGGCGAGGTCTTGAAATTTTTGGCCTTTGCCGCCGGATCGGTCTTATCGGTCCCGAACTCATAGAAATTGTTGTAATGGGTTACGTCTTCGTAAGACGACGGCGGTTCGTTAATGCTTAGCGGACTTTTCGAAACGCCGCTGAGCTTCTCCGAGGCGAGCGCCTTCGTGCCCGGCAAGATCAATTCCGACAAGCCCCGGCCGCCCACCAAAGCGGCTGCGGCAATCCCTGCCTGCGCCAGGAACTTCCGCCGCTCCAGATATGTGCGTTGAGGGGTGATCTCGGAATAGGGAATGTCAGAAGGCTTTTTAATGAGCATCTGCCGACACCTCATTCATTTCGGTAGCACCGACGCCCGCCGCGCGGAGTCAGTTGGAGCCTTGAGTCCAGTTGCGCAAAAGCCGTGGGCCTTGTAGCTGCCGTATTCGAAATACCTTTGTGTGAAATGGGGCTGCCGTCCGCCATGAACTCGCCCTAGCATGTATAATACCTCAGTTTACCGGTCCAGGGGAAACGCTTCTCGTCCTGCGGCAAAGAAAGTTTGTAAGTGCCGATTTTCGATCTATAATTCGCCCTGCGTCGCAAGAAGGCCCCAACAGAGTTGACGGAATGAGTTCGACGACTCCCGGGGTGACTGATGGCGCTTCGTGAGAAGGACGATCGGACAATGGCAGAAGAAATCGTTGAATTAAAGGAACATGCCGAGGAGGGGGCGCATCACCCATCTCTCAAACCCGTCAGCCTGACGATGGCGATTCTGGCTGTGCTCGTGGCTGCGATCTCGCTTTTGGGACACCGGGCCCATACCGAAGAACTGCTGCTTCAGAACAAAGCCACGGACAACTGGTCGTACTACCAAGCAAAGAGCATTCGCCGGCATTCGTACGAGCTCTTTCTGGACCTGCTTTCCGTCTCCGATCCCAAGGACTCGAAGGGGGCTGCGGAGTTATGGGAAAAATATCAGCGGGAAATCGAACGTTACGAGCGCGAGGAAAAGCAAATCGAGGAGGAGGGGCACAAACTCGAGATGGAAACGGCACTCGAAAGCAAAAAAGCGGACCGTTTCGATCTCGGAGAAGTGCTTCTGGAGATCGGACTGGTAGTGACTTCGATCACACTCTTGACCAACCGAACACTCTTCTGGAAGGCTGGGATCTTGTCGGGCATGGCGGGGATCGTTGTCGCCGCGACGGCCCACTGGATCCGTTAGCGGAGCACATCCTTCCGAATTGTCGAATTTGCCGCAGCGCCCGATTGGTTTATAATGCCTCGGCTTGCGTCGAACGTTCGGAATGACGAATTGCGATTGGGTAGCAGTCGCGGAAAAACGAGGCTCTTCGATGGCAGAACAACAAGGGGTAGCAGAAACAGCGGCTCCACAAGCTCCGGGTGGGACGACCTCCAGTCCATTCAAGATCGCCGGCAGGGTGTTTTCGATCCTGCTTCCGCTGGCATTTTGGTTTGCGCCGCTCGGTCTCGACAAGACCGTGCACCATGCACTTGCCATCACTCTTTTCATGATTGCCGCCTGGATCACCGAAGCTTTTGACCACGCCATAACAGGTTTCATTGGCTGTTATCTCTATTGGGTTCTCGGTGTGGTCAGGTTTCCCCAAGCGTTTTCCGGATTTGCGAACGATACAGCGTGGTTCCTGTTTGGCGCCATTCTGTTCGGCATGATGGCCATGAAATCGGGATTAGCGCGGCGGGTCGCATATCTCATCATGCGGGTCGTGGGCACCAGCTATGCCCGCATCCTGCTCGGAATGATCATCGTGGATTTTGTTCTGACCTTTTTCGTGCCCTCGGCGATCTCTCGCGTGGTTATATTATTTGCCCTCGGCATGGGTCTCATGGAGATCTTCGGCCTCGGCAAGGGGAGCAACGTCGGTCGCGGAATGTTCATGATGCTGACCTATCTTTCGAACATATTCGACAAGATGATCATCGCAGGCGCCTCTTCCATCACCTCAGTCGGCTTGATCAAGAGCATCGGAAAGGTAGAGGTGCTTTACAGCCGCTGGACCCTCGCTTTCCTGCCGTGCAGCATCCTGACCATCTTCATCGGGTGGCGGCTGGCCCTCTGGCTTTATCCGCCCGAGGTGAAGGAGTTGCCGGGAGGCGACGCCTATTTCCGGCAGGAAATTGCAAAGATGGGCCATATGAGCGTTCTGGAAATGAAGTCGGCCTTGTTCTTGGCACTCGCGCTGGGGCTCTGGCTCACCGATAGTTTGCATCACATGTCGCCCTCCATGGTGGGTTTGGGAGTCGGACTGCTCGCTACGATTCCCGGCATCGGCGTGCTCGACGTCGAGGACGTGAAGAAGGTGAATTACTTGCCGATCTTCTTCGTCGCCGCCGCCCTCAGCATGGGGGAGGTCCTGGTTTCCACCAAAGCGCTCGACGTGATGACTAATTCGATGTTTCTCTGGATGGAGCCCTTCATTCACGGTTCATTTGGCACCACCATGGTGCTGTACTGGACCGGGTTCTTCTACCACTTTTTCCTGGCCAGCGAAATTTCCATGGTCGCAACATCGACGCCCCTGGTGATGAAATTCGCGCTGGCCAAGGGCATGAATCCTCTCATACTGGGGATGATCTGGACGTTCGGTTCCGGCGCCAAGATCTTCGTCTATCAGTCCGGCGTGATGATCGCCGGATACGCCTATGGGTATTTCGAAACCAAGGACATGTTTAAGGTCGGCCTCTGGCTCAGCGTCATCGAGAGTCTGATATTGCTGGGACTGGTTGCAGTCTACTGGCCGATGCTAGGGTATCGTTAGGAATCCCGGATCGAGCGCGGTGCGGCGCGAGGCGGTCCAATCGCCCTGCGGGAAGGGGAGGTGTAAGGTGGCAAATCAAAACCAAGGCAAATCGCTGGGGCGGGGATTCAGTTGGCTAATCGCCATTCTTTTGTTGCTGGTGATGTTTATCAACTACCTGGACCGGCAGACGCTGTCGGTGCTGGCGCCCTATCTGCCCTCGGGGCTGCAAATGAGCAAGGTCGCCTACGGAGAAACTCAGTCTCTGTTCTTGCTGGCCTATGCTTTGGCCATGCCGCTGGCGGGTTGGACGGTGGATCGGATGGGAACCCGTGTGGGTTTGGCACTCACGGTTGCGCTCTGGTCGCTGGTTGAATTTCTCCACGGTACGGCGACAAATGTCTCCACGCTGAGAACCTACCGCTTCCTGCTAGGGATCCCCGAGGCGGGCGCCTGGCCAGCCGTGGCTAAGGTAGCCGCCGAACACGCCGCGCCCCATGCCAGGGCTACCCTGATCGGCATCGCCATGTTGGGTCTTGGTTTGGGAACCACGATGACTCCCCCGGTGGTCTTGTGGCTGACACACAACGATCCCTCCCGCTGGAATTGGGTCTTTTACATTACCGGCCTCGCAGGGTTCGCGTGGATTCTGTTTTGGCTGATATTTTACCGGTCGCAACCGACGGCTGCCGTAAGTGCCCGGGCGCCGGAGGCCCGTACGCCCTGGATCAAACTTCTGGCGGATCGCCAGGTTTTGGCGCTGATGGTGACCCGCACCTTTTCGGATTCGATGTGGTGGTTTTATCTCTACTGGATTCCACCCTTCCTGGTAAGTCGCCTGGGAATGGACCTGCACCACATGGGCGTGGTTGGGTGGATACCGTACTTTTTCGCCAGCATTGGCGCCGCAGTGGGTGGATACGCCTCGGGCGCTCTCATCCGGCGCGGATGGGAGCCCGTTCGGGCGCGAAAAGCAATCTTATGGATTTGCGCTTGCATTGTTCCCTTCACGAGTTATGTGGGAAAAGCAACCGACGAGGTTACCGTGATCACGCTGCTGGCGATCGCCACGTTCTTCGCCCAGGCATTCTTCGCCAATATTTTCGCGCTTCCGGCGGATATGTTTCCGCACGAAAAAGTGGCTTCCGTGGTTGGCTTGAACGTCATGACCGGATCTCTGGCCGGGTCGTTTACCATCTGGGCTGCCGGTCACATTGTAGAGCGCTTTTCTTACGGCCTGCTCTTTCTCCTGGTGGCCTTTTTCCTTCCGATGGGAGCCATTTGCGCTCAGATCGTTCTGCGCTCTCCGGCCTCCGTGCCGAAGGCTGTGCCGGTCGCAGGACACTAGTGTCCTGAGTCATTAATTCGTCGACAGTAACGAGCGAGGGAATCGAGAATGGCGTCAGCCGATTTTGTCCACACGAAGGGTTTGGGCTGGGTCTTGTGGTGGTCGAGGAAGGTTCGAATGGCAGTTTCCAGTTCGCGGGTGGAGCGGAAGCTGCCGCGTCGGATGCGCTTTTCGGTGAGCGCGGCGAACCAGCGCTCGACGAGGTTGAGCCAACTGGCCGCGGTGGGCGTGAAGTGAACATGGAAGCGCGGACGTTTGACAAACCAGCGCTGGATGGGGGGGGTCTTGTGGGTAGCGTAATTGTCCATGATGAGATGCACGTCCAGCTCCGGCGGCACATTGTCTTCGATGGTGTCGAGGAATCGGCGGAACTCCGCGCTGCGATGCCGACGGTGCATCTGGCCGATTCCTTTCCCGGTTTTGGTGTCGAGAGCGGCGAACAGACTGGTTGTGCCATGGCGCAAGTAGTCAGGAGCGCGGCGTTCGGCTTGTCCCGGGCGCATGGGCAGCAGCGGCGCGGTTCTTTCCAAAGCCTGAATCTGGCTCTTCTCATCGACGGACAGGACCAGAGCGCGCTGGGGCGGGTACAGGTAGAGGCCGACGATGTCCCGCACCTTGTCGATAAACAGGGGGTCATGGCTCAGCTTAAAGCTTTCCGTGCGGTGCGGCTGCAGGGCAAAGGCGCGCCAGATGCGGCTGATGGCGGTCTGGTTGAGCCCCGTGGCCCTGGCCATGGAGCGGGTGGAGCAGTGGGTGGCCTCGGAGGGCTTGCTTTCCAGGGTCCGCGCGATGACCGCTTCGACTTGCGCATCGCCGATCTTGCGCGGCTGTCCCGGACGCGGTTCATCGAGCAAGCCATCGACCCCTTGGGAGTGAAAGCGCTCCCGCCACTTGCTCACCGTCTGCCGGTGAACTTGCATCTGCCGGGCCACGGCAGCGCTGCGATGCCCGTCCGCCAAACGCAAGATGATACGGGCGCGCAAAGCCAGCCCTTGGGCCGAGGTCGGACGGCGCGCCCATCCCAGCAAGATCTCCCGCTGGGCTGGCGTCACCACCGGGACCGGCACTCTAGGTCGTCTCAACATGGCAGTTCTCCTGTCATGTTAGACGTGGTTGCCAGAAAAATGTATACGACGAATTAATGACTCAGGACACTAGAGCGTTTTCAGGGATGGTGTATAGCTCGCGGAAAGAACGCAGAAGTGCAGATCCCTCACTTCGTTCGGGATGACACCGTATGGGAGCTATACAGTAACCCTGAAAAAGCCCTAATCTGCTCTTCTCTTCCGCCTATCGTTTCGATACCCGATTGCATGTCCACGCATCACGGCTGGGCGTAAACCTCGCGTGCCAGCTCGACGGCCGGCCGAATCGCCCCCAGGAACGGAACCGTGCGGCCGCGCAGCGCGATATTCCAATACATCCAGGGCAGACCATACTTTTTCAATAGCCACATGTCATAGCGCTCCTTGCACGTGTCGATGAACGGCAAGGTCGGCGTGGGATTTTTGGTGTAATCGAACTCGCACAGGAGCATTTTGCCGTAGCCGGTCACGATGGGACAGGCCACGTATCCGTCGTAACGCGCGGCCGGTTCGCGTCCTCGCATCAAAGCCAGGAGGTTAGCGGCCACCACGGGCGCTTGCTTGCAGGCCGATGCGCCGGTTTTGGCGTTGGGCGTGCCGGCCACGTCTCCGAGCGCAAAGACGTTGGGATAATTCACGCTCCGCATCGAGTTTTGGTCAACCTTGACCCATCCTTGGGCGTCGGCCAAGGCGCTCTGCCGGACAAAGGCGGGTGCCTTCTGAGGCGGAGCTACGTGCAGCAGATCGTAGTGAATGGCGACGCGAGATTTTGCGGGGTCCGCGGTATTCTCGAAGATGGCTTCACGCCGTCCCGGCTCGATGGCGACCAGCCGGTGGTTATACCGGGTGTCGATTCCATATCGCGCGACCACGGTGTTCAGAACGGCGGCGTGCTCCTTTATGCCCGAAATCGCCGGAGGGGCCGGGCCG
>Ga0080064_1003984_pt1 | contig 19914 bp, 18 predicted proteins | sample Subgrocontami54m_FD_69260 | JGI IMG/M metagenome (GOLD analysis project Ga0080064, IMG submission 69260) | Subsurface groundwater microbial communities from S. Glens Falls, New York, USA - GMW46 contaminated, 5.4 m (SPADES assembly) (version 2) ...
CCCGCGCGCGCAAGCTCCTCGGCAAAGGGCAGCCCCCCCCCATAGGCGAGCTGATAGCCGATCTTGTAAATGCCGACGGAATTGCCGAGCCGCTCCACCATCGCGCGCGCGGCATCGACGGTGGAAACATCGAGGGCAAGGATCAGTCGGTCGCGCGGCTGCAGTTTCACGCTATCCTCCGTCAGCAGACCTGCTGTACCACTTCAATCAACCGGCGCGCGAGGGTCTTCAGCGCGTCGGCATTGCGCGCGTCTTTCAGATCATCCATTTCGTCGAAGGCCTGTTCGGCATTTCCCACCGCAAGCTGTTCCGGAATGACCATCGCGCCGCAGCCAAGCTCGAGAATTTGCCGCAGCGTCAACAGCCCGCGCAAGCCGCCGAAAGCGTCGGTGGAGGCCGCAGCGAGCGCGAAGACGCGGCCCTTGAAAGCCGCATAAGGCGGCTCGCCACGCTCGCGCACGCGCGACACCCAGTCGATCATATTTTTCACGAGCGGAGAGATCGACGCGTTGTATTCGGGGCTTACGATGAACACGCCGTGATGCGCCATCATCATCTTCTTCAGCTTCGTCGCGTTGGCCGGCGGGCCTGAGATCATGTCTTGATCCGCGTCGTAAAGCGGCAGCGGATAATCCAGCAGCGAGATCCGGCTGACCTCTGCGTCGGCCATCGTGAATTCCTTGGCCGCCAGCGCCGCCAGCCGCGCATTATGCGACTTGCTGCGGACCGAGCCGGGAATGATGAGAATTTTTGGAACAGGCATCGGCGGCTCCGCGGGCGGCCACCAATATCACGCGGATTCCCGATCGTCATGGCCGGACAAGCCCGGGCATGGCGGCGTTATTTAGCTCTTGCGATAGACCCAAACCCGCGCGGGCGGGAGATTCATCCAGATCCGCTCGGATGCTTCGGCGGTCACCCCGGCAAGCGCCTTCGGAATCGGCGCCACCACGGCATAAGTGAACTGGACGAAGGGGGCGTCAGTCCCCATCAGCTCGAAGGCGTCGTACATCAGACGCAGGCGCGTCTTCAGCGGTTTGGTGAACAGCGGCAGGCTGGAAACCACTGCCGCAGCCGGTTGGCGCAGCAGGCTGCCCAGCAGCCGCCGCAAGCCATAGGCGTCGCCCTGAATCACCGTCGCCGCCGGAAAGCGCGAGCGCAGCAGGCGGCAGAAAGTGGGATTGAATTCAACCAGCACCAGCCGGGCGGGGTCGACGCCCTGCTCGACCAGCGCCTCGGTCACCGGTCCGGTGCCGGGCCCAAGCTCTATCACCGGACCCGCCGCCTGCGGGTCCACATAGCGCGCCATGGTGCGCGCCAGAAGGCGCCCGGACGGCGCAACCGCCCCGATCGCCAACGGCTTTTCCAGCCAGGAACGAAGGAAGTGCACTTCGTCGAGGTTTTGGATTTTCTTTTCGAGACGAACAGCAGAATGCAAAGGCATATCAATGACAACCGGGAAATGATGAACAACGGGGACTGGCGGCCTCAAAGCCGCCCTTAACGGGTATAGCGCCCAGGGGCAGGGGTCAAGTTTTAGGACGAATTGGCCCTGCCCCCCATGCCCTCGAAAAGCTCCTTGACCCGGGTAAAGAAACTCGCGGATTCGGGCTGGGTTTCCTGCGAGGAAAGTTTTTCGAACTCCCGCAGCAATTCCTTTTGCCGTTTTGCCAATTTTTGCGGCGTTTCAACCACGACCTGCACGTACATGTCGCCGGCCTGCTTCGATCGCAGCACGGGCATGCCCTTGCCGGTAAGCCGGAACCGTCGGCCCGAATACGTCCCCTCCGGCACTTTCACCCGCGTGCGGCCACCGCCGATTGTCGGCACTTCGAACTCGCCGCCCAAGGCGGCGGTCACCATCGAGATAGGAACGCGGCAATGCAGATCGGCGCTTTCGCGCTGAAACATTTCATGCACCGCGAGCGAGAGGAAAATATAGAGATCGCCCGCCGGACCGCCGCGCACGCCCGCCTCGCCTTCACCAGCCAAACGGATACGCGTGCCGTCTTCCACACCGGGCGGAATGTTGACCGACAGCGTGCGCTCGCGCGTTGTTCGCCCGGACCCTGAACAAGATGCACAGGGGTTGTCGATCACCTGGCCGCGCCCGTGACACGCCGGACAGGTCCGCTCCAGCGTGAAGAAGCCCTGGGCATGTCGCACCCGGCCATGACCGCCGCAGGTCGGACAGGATTTGGGAGACGTCCCGCTTTTGGCGCCCGAGCCAGAACACACTTCGCAGGTGACGGACGTGGGAATACGGATTTGCGCGGTCTTGCCCGTATAAGCCTCTTCGAGCGTGATCTCCATGTTGTAGCGCAGATCGCCGCCACGCTCGCGTCCTGAGCTGCGCCCTCGCCGGCCGCCCATGCCGAAAAGATCTTCGAAAATTTCCGAGAAAGTAGAGCCGAAGTCGGCGCCAAAACCGTGCCCTCCGCCGCCGCCATGCTCGAAGGCGGCATGGCCGAAGCGGTCATAGGCCGCGCGCTTGTCGGCGTCTTTAAGGACTTCGTAGGCTTCGTTGGCTTCCTTGAAGCGGTGCACGCATTCGTTATCGCCGGGATTCCGATCCGGATGATGCTGCATGGCGAGCTTGCGGAAGGCGGCCTTGAGGTCGGCGTCACTCGCGCCGCGCGCCACGCCCAGAATTTCATAATAGTCGCGCTTGGACATTCCTCGGACCTACCCCGGCAACAAAAACTCGTCCCAAGGAACGCAGAGCGCGTCTCGAAGGACGAGGTTTTCTCCCCATGCCGAAACTCGGTCCTCACCCGCCGAGACCACACTCGGTCTCAGGATGAGGACCATGTTTCTGCTCCGAAAATCTTCACGCCGACTTCTTGTTGTTCTTCTTGTCGTCGTCAACTTCAGTGAACTCGGCATCGACGACGTCCTCCTTCGGCCCGCCGCCCGCTGCCGCATCAGCATCGCCCGCCCCTGGCTGAGCCTCTTGCTGCTGCTGTTTGTACATCGCCTCGCCAAGCTTCATGGAAGCCTGCGCCAGCGTGTTTGTCTTCGCTGCGATGGCGGCGGCATCGTCACCCTTGAGCGCTTCTTTCAGGTCGGCCATGGCGTTCTCGATGGCCTGGCGCTCGGCCTCGCCGACCTTTGAACCGTGCTCGGTCAGCGCCTTCTCGGTGGCATGCACCAACGCCTCGCCGTGGTTCTTGGCTTCCACGGCGGCCTTGCGCTTCTTGTCTTCCTCGGCATGCGCTTCCGCGTCCTTGACCATCTTCTCGATGTCGGCTTCGGACAATCCGCCCGATGCCTGGATGCGGATCTGCTGCTCCTTGCCGGTGCCTTTGTCCTTGGCGGAGACATTGACGATGCCGTTGGCGTCGATATCGAAGGTGACCTCGATCTGCGGCACGCCGCGCGGCGCCGGCGGAAGACCGACCAGATCGAACTGGCCGAGCATCTTGTTGTCTTGCGCCATCTCGCGCTCGCCCTGGAAGACGCGGATGGTCACCGCGGTCTGGTTGTCCTCGGCGGTGGAGAAGACCTGCGACTTCTTGGTGGGGATCGTGGTGTTGCGGTCGATCAGCCGGGTGAACACGCCGCCCAGCGTCTCGATGCCGAGCGAGAGCGGCGTGACGTCGAGCAGCAGCACGTCCTTGACGTCGCCTTGCAGCACGCCAGCCTGAATGGCGGCGCCGATGGCGACCACTTCGTCCGGATTGACGCCCTTGTGCGGCTCCTTGCCGAACAATTGCTTCACCACTTCCTGCACCTTCGGCATGCGCGTCATGCCGCCGACCAGGACGACTTCCTGAATTTCGGCGGGCGACAGCCCGGCATCCTTGAGCGCCTGGCGGCAGGGTTCGATGGTTTTGCGGATGAGATCGTCCACCAGCGCTTCGAACTTGGCGCGGGTAAGCTTCATCGTCAGATGCTTCGGTCCGCTTGCATCGGCGGTAATGAAAGGCAGGTTGATTTCTGTCTGCGTCGTGGACGACAGCTCGATCTTCGCCTTCTCGGCGGATTCCTTCAGACGCTGCAGCGCGAGTTTGTCGCGGCGTAGATCAATGCCCTGCTCTTTCTGGAATTCGTCGGCGAGATAGCTGACGAGCCGCATGTCGAAGTCTTCGCCGCCGAGGAAGGTATCTCCGTTGGTGGATTTGACTTCGAATACGCCGTCGCCGATTTCGAGAATGGAAATGTCGAAAGTGCCGCCGCCCAGGTCATAGACCGCGATGGTGCCAGTCTTTTGCTTGTCGAGACCATAGGCGAGCGCGGCCGCGGTCGGCTCATTGATGATGCGCAGCACTTCCAATCCGGCGATCTTGCCGGCGTCCTTGGTGGCTTGGCGTTGGGCGTCGTTGAAATAAGCGGGAACGGTAATGACGGCCTGATCGACCTTTTGCCCAAGATGGGCCTCGGCCGTCTCCTTCATCTTTTGCAGGATGAAGGCGGAAATCTGCGAGGGCGAATAGGTCTTGCCGTCCACCTCGACCCAGGCGTCGCCGTTGCCGGCTTTGACGATCTTGTAGGGGACGAGCTTCTTGTCCTTTTCCACCATCGGATCGTCGTAGCGCCGTCCGATCAGGCGCTTGACTGCGAAGATGGTGCGTTCGGGATTGGTGACTGCCTGGCGCTTGGCCGGCTGGCCGACGAGCCGCTCGCCATCGTCGGTGAAGGCGACGATCGAGGGCGTCGTGCGCATGCCTTCGGCATTCTCAATGACTTTCGGCATCTTGCCGTCCATGACGGCGACGCAAGAATTGGTCGTACCAAGATCGATACCGATGACCTTGCCCATGGTTTGTCCTCATTGTTTGCGGCAGGTCGGCCCGGCCCTTGCGGCATCCGGACGGAAACGTCCCGCGGCATGCCGCGGAGCCCCCTCTTACCGACCCCCAAATATTCGTTTCGCCGCCAGAAACTGCGGCGTCCTGGTTCATATAGGGGGGCCGACTAGGCCCGCAAGGGAGGTGGGGGCTGCGACCCGCTTAAAGTGGGCCGGGTCGGTCAAACCGGGGCTTACGGGGCCAGAAGACATCGGCTCAGATGCAGCCCTTTTCGGAAACGCGGGATGAAAAAGCCATACCGATAGGGCGGACATTAACGAAATACTGCCAGCATCCGGACGAATGACCGTCGATGCCGAAGTTCTGGTGGTGGGCGCGGGGCCTGCGGGCCTCACCACCGCCTATTGCCTGACCCGGGACATGCCGTCCGTTCTCGTGATCGAGAAGGACTCGCATTACGTCGGCGGCATCAGCCGCACGGTGCGCTACAAGGATTTCCTGTTCGACATCGGCGGCCACCGCTTCTTTTCCAAATCGCAGGAGGTCGTCGATCTGTGGCGGGAAATCCTGCCGGACGACTTCATCGAGCGCCCGCGGCTGTCGCGCATCTATTACGGCGGCAAATACTATTCCTATCCGCTCAACGCCTTCGAGGCACTGCGCAACCTCGGCCTCTTCACCAGTGCGGCCTGCATGGTGTCCTTCGCTTATGCCAAGGCGTTTCCCATCGCCGAGGCGCGCAGCTTCCATCAATGGGTGCGCAACCAGTTCGGCGAAAAGCTGTTCTCGATTTTTTTCAAGACCTACACTGAAAAGGTGTGGGGCATGTCCTGTGACGAAATTTCCGCCGACTGGGCGGCGCAGCGCATCAAGGGCCTCGATCTCGGTGTGGCAGTTCTCCATGCGCTCAAGCGCGCGTTCAAGCCGAAGGGCGCTGCGACAAGTCAAGGTGGCCCGGTCGTCAAGACACTGATCGAGAGTTTCCAATATCCGCGCCGCGGACCCGGCATGATGTGGGAAGCCGCCGCGCGCAAGATCAAGGAACGCGGCGGCGCTTTATTGATGGGCCGCGAATTGCAGCGGCTCACTTTCGATCAAAGCCGCGGCATCTGGACCATCGAGGTTTCCACGGCGGGCGGCGAGCGGGAAACCTTCACCGCGCATCATGTGGTCAGCTCCGCGCCGGTACGCGAGTTGGTGGAGAAAATCTCGCCGACGCCGATCTCGCTCCTGCATGCGCGCGCGCTGCGCTATCGCGATTTCCTCACGGTGGCGGTGATGGTGAAGAAGCCCGATCTCTTTCCCGACAACTGGATCTATATTCACGATCCTTCAGTTCAGGTCGGGCGCGTGCAGAATTTCCGTTCCTGGTCGCCGGAAATGGTGCCGCCGGGCATGAGCTGTCTCGGGCTGGAATATTTCTGCTTCGAAAGCGACGGGCTGTGGACCGCATCCGACGCGGACCTGATCGCGCTCGCCAAAAGAGAAATTGCCAAGATCGGTCTTGTCGCCGAATCTGACGTTGTCGATGCTTGCGTGGTGCGCCAGCCTAAGGCCTATCCCGTTTATGACAACAGCTATCGTGAGAATGTCGCGGCTATCCGTCGCGATCTGGAGACGAGTTACCCCACGCTGCACATGGTCGGCCGCAACGGCATGCACAAATACAACAACCAGGACCACGCCATGATGACGGCGATGCTGACCGCGCGGAATATTCTCGCGGGTGAGCGACTCTATGACGTGTGGGGTGTCAACGAAGACGCAGAATATCACGAAGCCGGAACATCCGGCCTCAAGCACGCCCTGCGCAGCGAGCGTCTTATCCCGAAGGCTCTATCCGCCACGCCTGAGCGACAAGCTAGGCGGGGATAGAGGCGGGTGTTGGCGTTTCTTCCAAGGGTGAGGTGCTTGCAGCATTTTCTTGCGGCGCGGCTTCCACAATTTCCTGGCTTTCCCGGCCTTCCTTAGACAGGCGCCACAACAGCCTTCCGCCGAAGGCCGCCAGCACTAACGGCGCGATCGGCACCGATATGGCGCCGAACAGCATCATCGTCACCGGCAGCGACCAGATGGCAATCGCAAGCGCGTGATCAATTGTAGAGTTGTTGCCGCGCTGGTGCAGGGCCGCGACGATAAAACCGAAAATCACCATGTCGTAATTCAGCACATAGGGACTCGCGAGAAATGTCGCTGTGACGAGCAGCGCCATCGACAACACCGGATCGCGCCGCCGCCAGTAGGTCCAGATGACTGCCGCGACCGCGAGCAAAGACACAAAGCCCTGCAAATTCCAGGCAAGGTTGAGCGGCAACCCGATAAGCCTTCCGGCAAAAAATACCGACGACACCATCAGGAAAAGGAGCCCGCCGCCATTTTCCAAGAGCCAGCGTTGCTGCGGGATAACTTTTTCGATGAAGTCCCACCAGACTTTGAGACCCTTTATGACGGCGGGCCAAGCGTCGCGACCCTCGGTGAAAGCGGGCCAGACCTCGAGACGCCACACTTCGGGGCTGACGGTATAAGCGGCGGCAATCGCAAGAGTGAAGGCTGTCACTATTGCAGCCAAGATCGCCCGCCACCGTCCCTGCAGCAGCAGCATGATCGGCAGCATGATGCCGAGCTGCGGTTTTACGGTGAGGATGCCGAACAAAATGCCGGCAAGGATCGGCCGCCGGTCGAGCAGCGCGAAACCACCGATCAGCAAAGCTGCGGTGTAGAATCCGTTCTGTCCAAAGAAGATGCAGACGGCAACGCCGGGCGCCGCGGCCAGAAATAGCAAATATTCGCGTCGCACTGTCGCCGCGCAGGCCAGCAAATAGAGCGCAAGTCCCACCGCGCACCACAACAGATAAGCGGGCAGATAAGGCAGGAGTCCCAAAGGCCAGGTGAACAGTACGAGATGCGGCGGATAGGACCAGAAATGCTCAGGGAAATTCGGCCCCATCATCACGCGCAAGGCGGCATTGTAAACTTCAGGATCAAACCACTGGCTCAACGCAGGCCCGTAGCCGTGCACGGACCGCCCGCCCATCCATGCGGTGATGAAGTCACGGCCGATCGCATTGCCGGTAAAGTCCAGCGAGGGGTCGCGATACGAAGGCAAACCAGAGCGAAAGAAATAGACAGCTTCCAGCACGACGAAAAAAACCAACGCCGCCACGGTCAGCTTGGCATAGAGACTGTCCATCGCGGACTTAGCTGGCGTGCTCGAAGGGATGGTCATTTCAAGGCCCCACGCGCCTTTTCATTGCGCGCGGATGCGACGATAGGCGGTATCGGCGAGATGAAAAAGGGGGAGAAGGGCCTGCTTCAGCATGTCGCGGCCTTAATGCTCAGGTTCCCCGCGCCGCGTTAACAATTGTCTTTCAGGCGGCTTCCGGCGGCGGCCTGTCTTCGCCTGACGTGTCTTTCGCTCCGCCTTTGGCGACCGCCACCAGTGCCGGACGCAGCATCCGCTCGCCAATCATGTAGCCGGGCTGGATCACCTGCACGACATGGCCGGCCGGCACCGAGGCGTCCGGCACCTCATACATGGCCTGATGCAGATTGGGATCGAACTTTTCCGCCTGCGGCATGAACTTGACCACACCGTTTTTCTGCAAGGTCTTGAGCAACTCGCGCTCGATCAACTCGATCCCTTCCAGCAGCGTCTTCACGCCCGGGTCGGCGTTGCCGCGTAATTCCTGCCGCGCCGCGTCGAGCGCGCGATGCATATTGTCGGAGATGCCGAGCACGTCGCGCGCAAAGCTCGCGATGCCGTACATGCGCGCGTCCGCGACTTCGCGCTCCGTGCGGCGGCGCAGATTTTCCATCTCCGCCAGCGCGCGCAGCAGCTTGTCCTTCAGCTCGGCATTTTCCCGGCCGGTGGCGACGGCGGGATCACCGGCATCATTGGCCGGCTGCCCCGTGGGCGCCTGTTCCGGGTCGGCCGCGTCACGGTGGGGGCGTGCGGAGGTGTCGCTCATCGCGCGTGTTCCATCAGGTGGGGTTGAATGCCGCATATCAGGCTTCGGACGTTAAAAATCAAGCGGAGGCTTATGTTCCAAGTAATTTGCTCACGACCTTGGCGGTATAGTTCACCATCGGGATTACGCGGGCATAATTGAGCCGCGTAGGGCCGATAACCCCGATGACGCCCACAATACGCCCCCCGCCGTCGCGATAAGGCGCGATAATGGTGGAGGAGCCGGACAGCGAAAACAGCTTGTTTTCCGACCCGATGAAGATGCGCACGCCTTCGGCCTGTTCGGCACGGCCAAGGAGATCGGCCACTCCCCGCTTGGTTTCAAGGTCATCGAACAGGAGCCGCACGCGCTCCAGATCCTCCATCGCTTTGAGGTCATCGAGCAGATTGGCATGTCCGCGCACGATCAATTGGCGTTCATCGCTTTCGCCGCCGGACCAGCTCGCCAGCCCCGCCGCGACGATTTTTTGCGTGAGCTGATCGAGTTCGGCTTTGCCCTTTTCCATCGCGCGGTCGAGTTCGGCTTTGGCTTCGGCGAGCGTTTTACCGCGAGTGCGGGCATTGAGAAAATTGCTCGCCTCGGTCAGCGCCGAAATCGGCAAGCCCGCGGGTATGGGCACGACGCGGTTCTCCACCTGCCCGTCTTCCGACACCAGCACGGCCAGCGCGCGCTCCGCATCGAGCCGCACGAATTCGATATGCTTGAGCCGCGCATTCGCCTTGGCCGTCAGCACCACGCCCGCGGAACGGGTCAGGCCCGAAAGGAGCGATGATGCTTCGCCCAGCACTACTTCCATGGATTTGGCGGCACCAGCCGCCGCCACTTGCGCCTCGATGGCGCGGCGCTCCTGCTCGGTGACATCGCCGATCTGCATCAGCGCATCGACAAAAAAGCGCAGCCCAAGCTCGGTGGGCCGCCGCCCGGCGGACGTGTGCGGCGCGTAAATAAGCCCGAGCTGCTCCAGGTCCGACATGACGTTGCGGACCGAGGCCGGCGACAGCGTCATCGGGATCAGGCGCGAGATATGGCGCGAGCCCACCGGCTCGCCAGTGGCGAGATAGCTTTCCACGATCTGGCGGAAAATTTCCCGCGAGCGATCGTTAAGCTGCGCGAGGCTCACCTGGGTGGCGCCGATGGGAACGTCCTGGGACATCAAAATCCGCCTTTCGGGGTTAGATTTGTTCCTCTACCCGCATAAACGCAAGCCGTCGCGAACAAGCTCAATACGGCCCTTGTCGCGGCTTGCCGCGGCACCTAAAAGCGGGGGCGCCGTTATTCCGCCCCCTTGGGAGATTTCCTATGCGGCCGAGCCGCCGACAACCCGATGAATTGCGTGCCGTCTCGCTCGAGCGCGGGGTGGTGAAATATGCCGAAGGCTCATGCTTTGTAAAATTCGGCGACACGCATGTGCTGGTGACGGCAACGCTGGAGGACCGCCTGCCGCCCTGGCTCAAAGGTCAAGGACGCGGCTGGGTCACCGCCGAATACGGCATGCTGCCGCGCGCTACTTCCGAGCGCACGCGGCGCGAAGCCTCGGCCGGTAAGCAAAGCGGCCGCACGGTGGAGATCCAGCGCCTGATCGGGCGCTCGTTGCGCACCGTCATCAATCTTGAAGCGCTCGGCGAGCGGCAGATCACCGTGGACTGCGACGTCATCCAAGCCGACGGCGGGACGCGCACCGCCGCCATCACCGGCGCCTGGGTCGCGCTGCATGATTGCATCGCCTGGATGAAAGCGCGCGACATGCCGCGCGGCGAAATCATCCGCGATCATGTCGCAGCTATTTCCTGCGGCGTGTTCAACAACGTCGCGGTGCTCGATCTCGACTATGCGGAAGATTCCGAAGCCGACACCGACGCCAATTTCGTCATGACCGGAACGGGAAACATTGTCGAAATCCAGGGCACCGCCGAGAAGGTCCCGTTTTCCGAAGAGCAGTTCCTCGCTTTGCTCGCGCTCGCACGCAAAGGCATCGGCAAGCTGGTCGATCTGCAAAAAATGGCGGTGACGTGAGTCAGCATGGCCCGGAAAATCGAAGGTCGCCTCGTGATCGCTACACATAATCCTGGCAAGCTGCGCGAATTGCGCGCGCTTCTCGCGCCTTATGGTATTGAGGCGGTTTCTGCTGGCGAGCTCGGCCTTGCCGAGCCGGAGGAAACCGGCAAAACTTTTCGCGAGAACGCGCGCATCAAGGCGGAAGCCGCCGCCAGGGCAGCAAAGCTTCCGGCCTTCGCCGACGACTCCGGCTTGGTCGTCGAAGCGCTCGATGGCGCTCCGGGCATTCATTCCGCGCGCTGGGCGGGACCGAAGAAGGATTTCGCGGGCGCAATGCAAAAGATCGAGACCATGCTGCGCAAGCGCAATGCGGCGGACCGCCGCGCGCATTTCGCTTGCGCGCTGTGCGTCGTCTGGCCAGACGGCCATGTGGAGGAATTCGAGGATCGCGTCGACGGCGCGCTGGTCTGGCCGCCGCGCGGCGATAAGGGTTTTGGCTACGATCCGATTTTTCTTCCTGGCGGGCATGCGCGCACTTTCGGCGAAATAAGCGCCGATGAAAAACACGGGCTTCCGCCAGCGCGCGATCAGGCTGAGTGGGTACCGGTCAGCCGCCCGGATCGCGCGCCAAATGAAATAATAGGAGCGCGGTCGGACGCAAAACCGGTTCCCACTTTTGCTGACCGCGCTCCAGGAAAAGGCCTGTCGCACCGCGCCCGCGCTTTCCTCAAGCTTGCGGAAGCGTGCCTTGAGCGGTGACCGCGCCTTCGGCGTTTACATTCATTGGCCCTTCTGCCTGTCGAAATGTCCCTATTGCGATTTCAACAGCCATGTCCGCCACGTCCCCGTCGACGAGGCGCGTTTCGTGCGCGCTTTCACAGCGGAAATCGCCGCCACCGCCGCGCGCATTCCCGGACGCACCGTCTCCACCATTTTCTTCGGCGGCGGCACGCCGTCGCTGATGCAGCCCGCTACCGTGCAGGCGATCCTCGACGCCATCGCCAAGTACTGGACGATCTCGCCGGGCGCGGAGATCACGCTCGAAGCCAATCCCACCAGCGTCGAGGCCGCGCGCTTTCGCGGCTATCGCTCGGCCGGCGTCAACCGCGTTTCGCTCGGCGTGCAGGCGCTCGATGACGCAGCGCTGAAAGAACTGGGACGTTTGCATAGCGCGCAGGAGGCGCTCGATGCCGTTGCCATCGCGCGCTCGATCTTCGAGCGCTATTCCTTCGACCTGATCTATGCGCGGCCGAAGCAGACGCCGCAAGCCTGGGCGGAAGAATTAAAGCGCGCCATCGCGCAAGCCGCCGAGCATCTGTCGCTTTATCAGCTAACCATCGAAGCCGAGACGCCGTTCGCCGCGCTTCACAAGGCGGGCAAGCTCATCACGCCCGACGACGATTGCGCGCGCGATCTTTACGACACCACGCAGGAGATTTGCGCGAGCGCCGGGCTGCCCGCTTATGAAGTGTCAAACCATGCGCGCTCCGGCGCGGAGTGCCGGCACAATCTCGTCTATTGGCGCGGGCATGAATATGCCGGGATCGGCCCCGGCGCGCATGGCCGCCTCGATCTCGACGGCGCGCGTCAGGCCACCGCGACGGAAAAGCGTCCCGAGGCATGGCTGATGCGCGTTGAGTCATTGGGCCACGGCCTCATTACCGATGAGCCGCTCACGCGCGAAGAACAGGCCGATGAGTTTCTGCTGATGGGCCTTCGCCTCGCGGAGGGCATCGACCCGCAGCGTTACACGTCGCTCGCGGGCCGCGCGCTCGATCCCAAGCGCATCGGCATTTTGCGGGACGAAGGCGCGTTGGAAACCACGTCCACGGGCCGCTTGCGCGTAACCGCGTCGGGTTTTCCGGTGCTTGATGCCGTGGTCGCCGATCTCGCGGCGTGACGCTTAAAGCCCCGGCGCGAACGATATCGGCGCCGCCCCGATCGGGTGACCGCCTGACGGCGTGAGCCGCATGACCGCCAAGCCGCGATCGTTGGTGCCGTCGGAGCGGAAACGGAATATGCCGTCGATGCCCGAGAAGCCGGAATTATTGGTGAGCACTTCGTCGGTGAAACGTTGCGCGCCTTGCGTTTTCGCCAGCGCGGCAACCAGCGCGACCGCGTCATAGGCGAGCGTCGCCGTGCGCACCGGATCCTGACCGTAACGCTTGCGATAGCGCGCCGCGAAGCTGCGGAAACCCGAAGAGTCCGGCGCCGGATACCATGCGCCGTGCAGCGAAGGCGACTTGGCCACGCTCGGATCGTCCCAGATGCCGCTGCCCAGAAGCTGTAGCCGTTTCACGTTGACCTTGTTCGCCACCAGCGCCTCGACCAGCTCCGCGGCGTCGGGCCCGTCGGGAATGAATAGTGTATCCGCCTGCTTTGCCGCTTGCGCCACGGCATTGATGGCGGCCGCGCGCTGCGCCTTGTCGAGCGGATAGCGTTCGAGCGCGACGATGCGCCCGTTGCGCCGCGCCACCGCTTGCTTGAACGCGGCCTCGATCACGGTGCCGTAGGCGTTGTCGGGCAGGAGCGCGACGAAAGAACGCTTACCGTTGGTCGCGGCATAGCTGACGATCCGCTCTACGTCGGATTCAGGCAGGAAGCTCAAGAGATAGATGCCGCGCGCGGCAACGCTCGTGTCCGTGGAAAAGGCGATCACCGGACGGCCGCGCGAGCGCGCCACCTGTCCCGCGGCGCCCACCGACGGCGCGAATAGCGGACCAATGATGATTTCCGCGCCTTCGTCGAGCGCCTGTTGCGCCGCCTGCTGCGCGCCGGCAGCGGTGCCGCCGTCGTCTTTCACCAGAAGCTGAACGTCGGGAACGTTGAATTCGGCGAGCGCCATCTCGGCGGCGTTTCGCATCGACTGGGCGGCGATGCCCGGATTGCCGCCGGCCGACAAAGGCAAAATCAAGCCGACCTTGATCTGGCCCGCGCCGATGGCTTCGGCCGGTTGCTGCGGCTGGGCCGGCTGCTGCCAGGGCAGATTGAGGTCGTTGAAGGTGCCGGAACAGGCAGCAAGGAAGCCCGCGGCGGCGACCAAAGCAGCACTCAGCCGGAGGCGGCGCACGGGAAAAATATCCTTTAACATCAAATACATGCCCAAACTCCTCGACGACGAGATACAGCGTCGCAGGGGCCACCGTCAAATCCGGCGTATTTTGTCGAGGAATGGTTAACCGACCGACAAAGCGGGGCCGTTCCGTGACGTCCGGCACCCGCACGGGTTAAAGTAGCGGCATGAAGTCGCGACCCGTCCCGGCCCGGTCACGGCCGTCCAGCCAAAATCCAGCCCGGCGCTATGTCATGGCCGGGCGCGACGTCGAGGTCCCGGCCTTGGCGGCGGGACTGCATATCGTGGCGACGCCGATTGGAAACTTGGGCGACATCACCTTGCGCGCGCTGGAGGCGCTGGCCGGCGCGGATGTGATTGCCTGCGAGGACACGCGCGTCACCCGCAAGCTGCTCGACCGCTACGGCATCGCGACGCCGCTCACGCCCTATCACGACCACAATGCCGCCGAGGCGCGGCCGAAAATCCTGGCGCGGCTTTCGCGCGGCGAAGCGGTAGCGCTCGTCTCCGATGCGGGGACGCCTTTGGTGTCCGATCCAGGCTTCAAGCTCGTTCGCGCCGCGCGCGAGGCGGGTTACACCGTGACCGCGCTGCCTGGTGCTTCGGCGACCCTCGCGGCGCTGTCGAGCGCAGGCCTTCCCACCGACCGTTTCTTTTTCGAGGGTTTCCTGCCGCCGAAGGAAGCGGCACGGCGCACGCGCATCGGCGAACTCAAGCGCATTCCGGCAACGCTTGTTTTATTCGAAACCGGCCCGCGCCTTGCCGCCGCCTTGGCCGATCTCGCCGAGGGCCTTGGCGCGCGCGAGGCTGCCATCTGCCGCGAATTGACCAAGCTGCATGAGGAAGTGCGCCGCGGCGATCTCGCCGAACTTGCCAAACACTATGCCGATGCGGATGACCCGCGCGGCGAGATCGTCATCGTCATCGCGCCGCCCGCCGAGGAAATGGCACAAGCGAGCGACGACGATGTGGACGAGATGTTGCGCCAGGCCTTCATCCGCGTTTCAGTGAAGGACGCCGTGAGCGAGGTGGCCAATGCAACAGGCTTGCCCCGCCGTGATATCTATCAGCGCGCCTTGGCGCTGGCGAAGGAAGAGAACGATGGTGCGCGGAAATAAGCCGTCCGGACTGACGCCCGGCATCGCGCCACAGCCCGCGCGGCAGATTGCCTTCCGTCTCGGACTCTCTGCGGAAAGCCGCGCCGCCGCCTTTCTCATTGCCAAAGGCTTTCGCATTCTCGCGCGGCGCTGGCGCAGCCCCGTCGGCGAGGTCGATATCGTGGCGCGGCGGCGGCAGCTTCTGGTGTTTGTCGAGGTCAAGGCGCGCGCCGATCTCGACGAGGCCGCCGAATCCGTGACGCCCCGGCAAAGGCGCCGTATCGCCGCGGCCGCCGAAGTCTGGCTCGCGATGCATCCCGACGACCCCGTGCATGACGTGCGTTTCGATGCCATGCTGGTCGCTCCCGGGCGCATGCCGCGCCATATTCCCGCAGCCTTCGAGGTAGAGACGTGACGCTGAAAGTCGCCGTGCAGATGGACCCGATCGAGCGGATCAATATCCGCGGCGATTCTACGTTTGCGCTGTTGCTGGAAGCGCAGAAGCGCGGGCATGCGCTGTCCTATTACACGCCCGACAAGCTTGCCATGCGGGACGGAAAGGTTTTCGCGACCGTGCGCCCGCTGAAGGTGCGCGACACCGAAGGCGATCATGTCACGCTGGGCGACGCGCGCCGCGCCGAGCTGACAGAATTTGACGTGATCCTGCTGCGCCAGGACCCGCCGTTCGATCTCAATTACATCACCACCACACATCTATTGGAGCGCGTGCATCCCAAGACGCTGGTGGTCAACGATCCCGCGCATGTGCGCAACGCGCCGGAAAAAATGTTCGTCACGGAATTTTCCGACCTGATGCCGCCGACCCTGCTCACGCGCAACCTTGCCGAGATCAAGGCCTTTCGCGCCGAGCATGGCGACGTCGTGATAAAGCCGCTCTACGGCAAGGGCGGCGAGGCGGTCTTCCTGGTCACGCGCGAGGATCCGAACTTTGCCTCGCTCTTTGACTTTTTCTCCGCAACCTTCCGCGAAGCCTGGGTCACGCAGAAATTCCTCCCCGCCGTGCGCCAAGGCGACAAGCGCATCATCCTAGTGGACGGCGAATTCGCCGGCGCGGTCAACCGCGTACCGGCCGCCGACGATATCCGCTCCAACATGGTGCGCGGCGGTGTGGCCAAGGCTACCGAACTGACGGCGCGTGAGCGCGAGATCTGCGCGCGGCTTGGTCCCGCTTTGCGCGAGCGTGGTTTGCTTTTCGTCGGCATCGACGTGATCGACGGCTGGCTCACCGAGATCAACGTCACCTCACCCACCGGCATCCGCGCGATCAAGAATCTCGGCGGACCGGATATCGCGGCGATGGTGTGGGATCGGATCGAGCAGAAAGCGGCGAAGACTATGATGCCTGTTTGACAATAGGCACTTCTGATTCTCTCTGAATCTCCGACACTTAACCCCGCCGTACGCGATTCTTCCCCCAATATCCCCACATTTAGCGTTTGATTCGAACTCCCGTACTAGTTCTTGACGGGCGTGGTGGAGTCGCTTTACGTCGGATAGGCACCGGAATGGACGAAGCCGCCCGGCCCTGCGGGGGCCAAAGCGGCTTCTAGGTTCCGGCCCGCATAACCCACGCCGGGCTGCGGGCAGAGACGTTAGTAACGGCTCCATAGAATCGGAGTTCGAGTCTCGGGTCAAGCTCGGCGCAAAGCACGAGGTGGCCAGACATGGCCAAACAAGAAGTAAGCTACGATCTGAGAAAACCCGGTCGCAATTACGAGACGCTCTACAAACGACTGGCGGAATGGAAGGCCGTTCGCGCCCTTCAATCAGTCTGGATCATTGAAACCACCAGCACGTCAGCGGCTATCCGCGACGACCTTGCTAGACATATAGACGCCAATGACGGGCTGCTGGTTACGGGTCTGACTGGCGAAGCGGCATGGCAGAAACTGGAAGGCACGTCCGATCAGTTCCTGCGCGGGACACGCGCCGCCTAACTAAGACATGGAATAGCCCGGCTTAGAAAGCCGGGCTATTTTTCAGCGGCCCCCGTCTTTCCAGCGCCTGCCGATCCCATTTCGCTCGATCCGCGGCGGCTTCATATGTCGCCCGCATGAAATCGAGCAGAGCCTCGTCCGGCGACGGCGCATCCGCCACGGCATCATACGGCAACACAAACTCACCCAGCGCCATCTCGTAAGTCGCGCCCTGCACTTTCGCTTGCGCGAAACCCGCCGGCTCCGGATAGGCATAGGAATAGAAAGCCGGCTTGCCGAAGCCGCCGTTGCCCGGCCAGAAACCGCAACTGCTCACCTCGTGCGAATAAGCCTCCTGCATCACCCAGAAGCCCACGTTCGGCGCGCTGCGCTGGATCGGCGGCGCGGCGCGCCCGGAAAATCGCGTCACCGCCAGATCGAAGCTGCCCCAGAAGAAATGCACCGGGCTGCATTTGCCCAGAAACGGCGAGCGGAAGATTTCAAATACCCGGTGCACCTGCACAAGCTGCCGCCAGAACGTGTGTGCGGCCTTCGCATCGTATGACGCATGAACATTGTCCGCCTCGAGCGGAATGGCGTCGGGGATTTCCACCGGCATGGTCCAGATGCGGACCTCGACGCCGAGCGCGTGCAGGTGGCGCATCACCTCATGGTAAAAATCCGCCACCGAGCGCGGAGCGAGCGCGACCTGCTCCTGCCGCCCGTCGCTGGTGCAAATGATCAGACGATGATCGATGAAATCGAAATCGATCTGCACGCTGCGGCCCTGATACGGCATCGGCGATGTCGTCAGCCCGCGCGCGGTCACATAGAGCGCCACCTGCCACCAGTGATTCACATGCGGGGCGAGCGCGAGGCGGATTTTTCCCACCACCTGCGTCCACAGATGCAGGGTGGCGCAGGTGTCCGCCCAGCCGGAATAATCCAGCCGCGGCCAAGCGTTAGGACCATGAGTAGAGAGGGGAGCGGCCATAAATCTGTTCCCTAATTGTTCTTGCTTTTCCCAAAGCCTGGGCTAGGCTTCACTGAGGCAGGGGCAGGCTGCATGGTCCAGCGCGTATCCACCGTGGCGTTCGAGGGCATCGAGGCTCGCGCCGTCGACGTCCAAGTGCAAGTGGCACCGGGGCTGCCCGCCTTCAATGTCGTCGGCCTTCCGGATAAAGCCGTATCCGAAGCGCGCGAGCGGGTGCGCGCCGCGCTGGTCGCCTCCGGCCTCGCGCTGCCCTCGCGCCGCATCACCATCAATCTCGCGCCCGCCGATCTGCCGAAGGAAGGCAGCCACTACGACCTGCCCATCGCGCTCGGCTTGATGGCGGCGATCGGCGCCATTCCACATGACGCGCTCTCGGGCTTCACGGTGCTGGGCGAGCTTGGGCTCGACGGCTCCATCGCGCCTGTCGCCGGCGTGCTGCCCGCCGCCATCGGCGCCAACGGGCGCGGCGAAGGATTGATCTGTCCCGCCGCCTGCGGGCCGGAAGCCGCCTGGGCCAGCCCGGACATTCAGATCGTCGCGGCCTCCTCGCTCATTCAGCTCGCCAACCATTTCAAGGGCACGCAGGTGCTCAACCGGCCGCAGCCGAAAATACGCGACGTCGAAGAGCTGCCGCTCGATCTTGCCGACATTAAAGGCCAGGAAAGCGCCAAGCGCGCGCTCGAAGTCGCCGCCGCGGGCGGGCATAACCTCTTGATGGTCGGCCCGCCTGGCGCCGGCAAGTCGATGCTGGCGGCGCGGCTGCCGTCCATCCTGCCGCCGCTCACGCCCGCCGAATTGCTTGAAGTGTCGATGGGGGCTTCCGTCGCCGGGGAACTCGCCGGATATCAGGAATTCGATTCTAACACCGGTTTTCGTATCCCTTAAGTTCTTGCTGCCGGCGAAGACCGGGAGATAACCAAGACCTGAGAGCTTTGATTGAATCGTCGTCAGTCCGTCTCGCGTGACGACCAAGTCCAAGTCGTCCGTGAACCGAACGAATCCATGAAAGTTCAGCGCCATCCCGCCGGCAACCGTGTACGGAACCCCAATGTCTTCTAGTTTCGAAGCCAGTCGTCTCAGGGTTTCAAATACAGTTCCGCCACCAGCGAATTGCGCGCCTCCTTCTCGAACCGCCAACCAATGGTCTTCGGAAACGCGCTGCTCATACCGAAAACTGGTATTCGTTTCCCCGCTCATATTTGGCCTTTCAATCTATATACACAAACTCATTCAGCCCGAACAGCACCTGGCAGAAGTCCTCAAGCGCGGCCTCCTGAGCGTCTTTTCGGCCCTCAGCCTGGTAAGACGCGGTCTGGTTAGAGAGGAAACTCATCGCCTGCGAGCGCTCGGCAGACGTCGGTGGACGGCTGAGCGCGTTTTCGTACGCCGAGACTACTATTTCTGGTAAGGCCAATTGCGAACCGGACTGTATTCGCTTCGCGAAAGCGTTGGCATAATCCCGGACATTCGGATTGTTCATAATCATCAATGCCTGCGGAGCAACTGTCGTCGTTGCCCGCGCTCCCAGACCGAGGAGAGAGTTTGGTGCGTCGAAGAGCATGAGCGTGGGAATTAGCTTGCTGCGCTTGACGAAGAAGTAGATCGACCGGCGCTTCATCGATTCGTCGAGGGTCCCGGGACCGTACATGGTCTCGTCCAGCCGGCCGCTGATCTTTAGCATTGAGTCGCGGATGACTTCCGCTTCCAGCCTCTGCTTATTGTGCCGCCAGTAGAGCTTGTTTTGGGGGTCGATTTCCAACGGTCTTAATCCTAATCTTACTCCTACTCTTAATCCGGTTTTTGTAGGTTTTTGATTAGGGTTAGGATTAGGATTAGGATTAGGAGTAGGAGTAGGATTAGGATTAGGATTCGGATTGGCGCCTTCCATATACGCCGCGCTCAACATCATCAGCTTATGCATCGGCTTGAGCTTCCAGCCATTCCTGATCAGCTCACCTGCCAGCCAATCCAGCAGCTCTGGATGCGTCGGGCGCTCGCCCTGTACTCCAAAATCACTGGGAGTCGAGACGATCCCACGTCCGAAGTGATGCTGCCAGAGCCGGTTCACGATGACCCGTGCCAGCAGCGCACCCGCGCCG